>Ga0315908_10000067_pt1 | contig 84669 bp, 76 predicted proteins | sample LakEriMetagenome_12_FD_203520 | JGI IMG/M metagenome (GOLD analysis project Ga0315908, IMG submission 203520) | Freshwater fungal communities from buoy surface, Lake Erie, Ohio, United States - Buoy 4 MA124 | ecosystem: Environmental > Aquatic > Freshwater > Lake > Lake biofilm | place: USA...
CCAACCCCTGGTGTGTTCGCGGGGCAGGCTTTACCACACCACCGACCAACTCACCTCGCCCCGGCTCACACACCCTACGGGTCTTTTCCAGCAACCACGGCTCTTCGTAGGGTGTGTGACGCGGCATGATCACGACTCGCACCGCGCGCAAAAACACCTCGCCGCGGAACACACCAGAACCAATGCCACGTGCCGATACCAACCCCTGGTGTGTTCGCGGGGCAGACTCTACCACACCACCGACCAACTCGCCTCGCCCCGGCTCACACACCCTTCGGGCCCTTCAACAGCCCGCTGCCTACCTTCCAATCACTCCATTTCGCACCGGCGTTCAATTTTTCCTTGAAATCCCCAAATAGGGGGAACTATGATCGATTGGCGAAAGGACTGGAACCACCAGATCATCCTCAAAGGATCCAAACATGTTCGGGATCTCCTACTTCAAGGGACAGCCCAGTCACTACATCCAAAAGTACACCGGTGGTGTCAAACGTCAGGCTGGTCCTGGGCTATCGTTTTTCTATTTCCCTTTTCAAACACAGATCGTTGCGGTACCGACGCAGAGCATCGATCAGCCGTTTGTCTTTCAGGAGATCAGCCGCGATTACCAGACCGTATCGGTTCAGGGACAGGTCACCTACCGCATTTCCGATCCCGAGAAGGCCGCTGCGTTGCTGAATCTGACCATCGACCCAAAGACCGGCCAGCACGTCACCGAAGACCTGCGAGTTCTTGGTCAGCGCATCGTCAACATGCTACAGATCGCAACGCATGAAGAGGTAGAGTCGCGCACGCTGGAGGCATGCATTCGTGAATCTCAGGCGATCGCCACGGCCGTTACCGATCGCGCGATCGCCAATGACTCCCTTCGCTCGTTCGGGGTGGAGATCCTTGGCTTGTTCATCCTTGCAGTACGACCTTCAGCGGAGATGTCCAAGGCGCTGGAGGCAGAGTTTCGCGAGCAATTGCTGCGGCGAGCCGATGAGGCGATCATGGCTCGCCGCGCCAGCGCGGTAGAAGATGAACGAAAGATTCGCGAGAAGGAACTTGAATCCGATTCGGCACTGGAGAAAGGGCGATCCGCGCTCATCGAACTGCAGGGCGAAAACCTGCTCATGGAAGCGGCCAATCGCGGCAAGGCGCTGGAAGTCGAATCCGCCTCCAAGGCAAAGGCTCTGGAACAAGAACTAGCCGCCCTTCGAGGCACGGAGCCGAAACTGCTTCTCGCGGAGTCGATGCGGTCTCTTGGACAGAATGCAGACAAGGTTGGGCAGCTCAATATCACCACCGAGCTCATGGCCAGCCTGCTACAGGCGAATCGGCCTGATGAATGAGTCTCTGAACAGGATCGACGGTGACTGTTTCGAAGCATGTTGAGAATCGCCGATGCCCAAGGCAGTGTTCGATAAGATTGTCATTGTCACGCGCAAGACCGCGCAGGAAGAGCTGATCGAACGCTACAGCAGCGAGTCGCAGGCGAGGTTCTACCTAGAGCGGCTGGGGGTCTCTTTCGATGATTATGCCGATGCCCACCACACCTTCCACCAGTCGCTAAAACTCCTCAATCAGTCGCTCCCTGAGGTCCGTTGCCAGCATATCGATCGCTCCTTCCTCCCCAACTTCCTCTTTGGTCCCAAAGACCTAGTGGTGGTGCTCGGACAGGATGGACTGGTGGTCAACACAGCAAAGTACCTGGACGGACAGCCGCTGGTCGGAATCAACCCCGACCCAACTCGCTTTGACGGGATTCTGCTTCCGTTCGAAGCCAGCCATGCGAAAGCGGTTCTGCATGATGCGGCAGTCGGGAACTACAGCACGCATGATCTGACGATGGCCCAGGCCTCCCTCAACAATGGCCAGTCGCTTTACGCCGTCAACGACCTTTTCATCGGCTTTGCCACCCATGCCTCCGCCCGCTACCGAATCGCTCACCGGCAACAGGAAGAAAACCAATCCTCCAGCGGCATCATCGTTTCGACCGGCGCAGGGTCGACCGGTTGGTCGCGATCGATCTTGACCGGTGCATCGGCGGTGATCGAGGGGTTTGAACGGCGCAATAAGCCGTTCCAGAAGGCTCGCGAAGAATACCGATTCGACTATCGCTCCGAATGGCTGCGGTTCCATGTCCGCGAACCTTTTGTCAGCCGTGCATCGGAAGCCTCGATCATCCTCGGAACGATTGACTCCCAGTCTCCCCTGACCGTTACCTCGCGCATGCCCAGCGGAGGTGTCATTTTCGGGGACGGAGTCGAACAGGACTTCTTGACCTTCGACAGCGGAACAACTGCCACCATCACGATCGCCGACCGCAAATTGCGCTTGGTCGCTCCCTGACGATCTCTTCGTAGAGTGTGTGACGCAGCATGAATTAGCGCCGCACGAGAAAATACTCCGCTGCGTCTCTTCGTAGGGTGTGTGACGCAGCCCGATTACGACTTGCACCGCGCGCAAAAACATCCCGCCGCGGAACACACCAGAACCAATGTCCCATCCCGTTACCAACCCCTGGTGTGTTCGCGGGGCAGACTTTACCACACCACCGACCAACGCACCTCGCCCCGGCTCACACACCCTACGGGTCTTTTCCAGCAACCACGACTCTTCGCACCCCCGCTTCTACTGTGGTGCGTCGATCCATCGGCTTACGGGGCTACCTCCAGATGCTTTTCAAACCAATCCCCCATCGCTTGGTACATGCGGCGATTTCCTTCGGCATTGAATCCATGCGCAGCCCCTTCGATGACGATCAATTCGTTCGCTACTTCGACCTCCTGGAAGGCTTTCTGCATTTTTTCGCTATGCCACAGCGGCACCAGTTCGTCCTTATCCCCATGCACCATCAGCGTCGGCGCATCGTCCTTCGAGGCCTGCAGCAACGGGGAGTGCGCATCCACCTTGGAAGCTTCAAATTTCAGCGCCGGAAACTGTTCGCGTAGTGGATTGGATGGCTCGCAGTACGGCCTCAAATCGGTCGGAGGAAAAATCGATACCACCGCCGCCACATGGGGCTGGCCCTTCGCTGAGGATTTGTCGTTGGTGGTGGTCCCAAGCATCAATGACAAATGCCCTCCTGCGCTGGCTCCAAAAACACCCAGCTTCTCCGGATCGACCCCGTAGTCCCCCGCATGCTCTGTCACATGCTCCAGCGCCTTTCGCACATCCCCGACAATCTCAGGAATCAAGTATTTGGGACTGCTTCCATGCCGAACGGCGATCACCGTAAAACCACGATCCAGCATCGGCTGCAAAAGCAGCTTGGTCTGTGCAGGAGGCGCCCACATCGAAACCCAACCGCCACTGACCATGAACAGCAAGCCGCGCCCGTTAGCCTTCCCCTCGGCGGGATAGAAAATGTCGTAAGTCAGCGCCATCCCATCCTTATGCCCATAGACCACGTCGGTGGTGACCTTGGGGGAATCGGCCCTAGACGCCATCCCATACGCCAATTGCAAGCCGATCGCCAACGCGAAAATCAGACCACGCGCGATCTTCTCCTTCGCCATTCGCCTCATCATCGCTCTTCCCTCCCCTAGTTATTCTAACGTTCTTTAGAATGTTGTTTCAGAAATGTCACGCAGATGAATGGACCATCTACTGATCACGCAAGGATTTCGTCGACCACTTCGCCAAACACATCGGTCAGCCGAAAGTCTCGACCTGCATGGTGGTAGGTCAGCCGCAGATGGTCGATCCCCAGCAGATGAAGAATCGTCGCATGCAAGTCGTGCATATGGACCTTCTGATCGATCGCCAGATGCCCCAGTTCATCGGTTGATCCCCAAGAAAAGCTTGGCTTTACACCTGCACCGGCCAGCCACACGGTAAAGCCGCCAGGGTTGTGATCGCGCCCGGTTCCGTTCTTCTCAGCGTAGGGAGTTCTGCCGAATTCCGACCCCCACCACACCAGGGTATCCTCCAGCAACCCACGTTGCTTGAGATCCGCCAGCAGGCCAGCGACTGGTCGATCGGTGGCCTGTGCGTGGTCCTGATGTTTCTCCAGTTGCGAGTGCTGGTCCCAGGCGGGGTTGGCCGAGTCATCTCCATAATTAACCTGGATGAAGCGGACTCCTGATTCAGCCAGCCTTCGCGCCAGCAAGCATTTGCGGCCATAAAGATCGGTCTTCGGGCTGCCGATCCCATACAGATCCAGCGTCGCCTGCGACTCCTCTTCCAATCTCAGAACATCGGCCGCCGGTTGCTGCATTCGCCAAGCCGTCTCCATCGACGCAATCATCGCCTCCGCATCCGATGCATGCTGGAACTGTGCATGCTGCAATCGATTGAGCTGCTGGATGAGGTCATACCTCTCCTGCTGGACCTCCGATCCATGCGCATCGCTAGCCAGATGCCGTATGGCCAGCGAGTTGTTTCGCGAAGCGTCGATACGAATCGGCGTCCCCTGATACCTCGACGGCAGAAAGGCTGCTCCATAGTTTCGCGGTCCGCCATTGCCGATGCTGGGAGTGATCGAAACGAATCCAGGCAGATTCTGATTTTCCGTACCGAGACCATACTGGATCCAGGCGCCCATCGAAGGCCGCCACTGCTGCGTCGCACCACAGTGCAGGAACAAGGTCGACGGACCGTGAGCGACCCCTTCGGTATGCATGCCATGCAAGAAGCAAAGATCATCGACATGCTTGTTGATATGGGGAAAGAGATCAGAGCACCATTTGCCAATCCGACCCTGTGGCGCAAACTTCCAGGGCGATCCAAAAATCCTCTGGGGAGTGGCCAGCGCCCCGGTGTTGGCCAGGGCGCGCGCGTCGCGAAAATCCTTCGTCTGGCCGTGATGCTTGGCCAGCAATGGTTTGTGATCGAACGAATCGACCTGACTGACTCCTCCCTGCATGAAAAGAAATATCACCCGCTTGGCTCGCGGCGGCAGGTGAAGCCCCTCGCTTCCCGCCAGGGTCGAATCGACCAATGAATTCGTCGCACACACGCTTCCCGCCGCGAGTGCCGAGGCAGCCAAAGCTCCGAATCCGCAACCCACCTGCTGCAGCCACCGACGTCGCCCCGCAAGCTCGACCATCGCCTCAGCCCTTCCATCGCTCATCCTCGCTCCCCTCCCCTTGGACCTTGCAGCGACAAGGAAGTCGCCGAGGCTCTCATCGCTCACTATTTCAGCAAACGAAATTCCATCGATGCCCAAAGACTCTGCAAAAGCAACGCCAATCGCTGGCGGTCCAAAGAGACATCGCCAGCCGCCCCCAGAAATCGCTTCGCCACCACCAACTCCTCGTCGCTGGGATCTCTCCCCAGCACCGTTCGATACGTCAGCGATACCACTTGACCGCTCTCCGATGCTTCCTTCAGTAGCCGATCGGCTGCTAACTCCGATTGCTCAATCACCCACGGGTGATGCAGCAGCGTCAGCGCCTGCTGCGGAATGACCGTCCTGGACCTCTGGCCTACCACCGAGCTGGGATCGGCCAGATCAAATGCCAAGAGAAAATCGGAAGGCGCATTGCGAAAGGCAGGTAGATAAACGCTTCGCGCCGTCGAATCGCTCTGAAATCCATAGTCCGCTTCCAGCTGCCCAGGAAACCTCTTGCCGAACATCATCAGGTCCAATTGACCGCTGATCCGCAGCAAACTGTCCCTCAATGTCTCAGCATCCAGCCGCTTTTGAGCACCACGGGCCAGCCACAAATTCTCCGGATCGACCTGCGTTTGCGATCTCCCCTCCGGCAAATCGCTCCGTCTTGCATAGGCATCCGAAAGGACCAATTCCCGCACCAATCGTTTGGTCGACCACCCTTCCCTCACCCATCGATAGGCAAGGCTATCGAGCAGTTCTGGGTGAGTCGGCGGGGAGCCGGTTGTCCCGAATTCATCCACGGTCCGAACCAATCCTTCTCCCATCACCCAGCTGAAGATGCGATTGGCCGCTACCCGCGCTGTCAATGGATGCCTGGGATCGGTCACCCAGCGAGCCAAATCGATTCGATCGATCGACGCTTCTTCGACATCAGGCTGGTGATCCGATTGCCATCGCACGGCCCGCAAAAAACCTCGCGGCACTTTGGGCCCCGGCTGATGCACACTGCCGCGAATCATCACCGTCAGATCCCCTGCATCGGGTCGTGGCTTGAGCACCATTGCGCGAGGGAAGGAGGCCAGTTGCTGGTCGAGCTTTTTCAGTTGCTTCTGGAGCTGTTCGCGAGTCTGTTGCAGCGACTGGTTCTGCTTCACATCCCCCTCCGGCCCTTTGGCTGCCACCTGACCAGCACTCCCATCGCTGGCTGATTCCGGCAAAAACTGGACCGCATCGGCGATGACGTGGCCGTCAGCTCCTGCGTTGGAAACAATCACATACGCCTGACCATCCTGCTCAAATCGATACGTTCCCAGCGAGACCCACAGTCCACCGATGGGCGCCGCCTTCTTTTGATCGATCCGATGCTCCTGCTGGCCATCAGCGCTAAAAACCTCCACCATCGCGTTGGTTGCGCGATTGTCGCCGTGGGTGTAGGAGAGACGGACTTCATAACGCCCTGGAGCCAAAGACGCGGGCTGGAAAGTGATCGTCTTGCTACCGCGATTGCTGTTGCCATCGTGCAAATATCCCGAACCGACAAAAGGCTGAACGGAAGACGAAGGCTTCCAGTCCCCAACCCGCTTGGCCGCCGCGTCATCCACCACAACCCCGGCAAGACGATCCACCGGCACCGACCCCTGCTGCGGCTTCAATTTGGTGTCGATCGACTTGATCTGTTCCTGCAGGCTCACCCGCTCCGACTCCAACTGCTGTCGCTCCCTCTGCATGGCATCGGAAACCGCCAGCGGGGACTCGATCCACTTCGATACGTTCGCATGCTCCAACACCTGTGAACCATTGAGGATTCCCGCCATGGCGTAGTAATCGCTGGTCGGAATCGGATCGAATTTATGGTCATGGCAACGAGCGCATCCCAGGGTTTGTCCCAGCACCGCGCGGCCAAACACATCCAACTGCTCGTCGATCACATCCAGATCCAACTGCTTCTTGTCCTGCTCTTCCAGATTCGTATTGCCCAGCAGCCAGAACATCGCCGCAACGCTTCCTCGCTGCTGCTTCTGCCAATCCTCCGTCTCGATCAGATCCCCAGCGATCTGTTCGGTGAGGAATTGATCCCAGGCCAGATCGCTTTGAAACGCTTCAATGCAATAATCGCGATACCGCCACGCATCAGGGAAGACGAACCCTCGAAGTGTCAACGACTCACCAAAGCGAACCGTATCCATCCATCGCCGGGCCATTCGTTCCCCATATCGCGGCGATGCAAGCAACTGATCGACCATACGCTCGAGCGCATCAGGATTCCGATCGCCTTCGAATGCCTCGATCTCCTCGGGAGTAGGAATCAAGCCATGAAGGTCCACCATCCAACGCCGCAGCAGGGCTGCCCGCGACACCGGCTGGCTACGAATCAGCGGCTGCTTCTCCAGTGCAGCATCGATCCAGCTATCGATCCAACTGGAGGCGGCGACGGACGGCACTGGATGCAGTTGGAATGGCTGATAGGCCCAGTGTTCCTTTGCCCTCTCCAGCGTCAGTCCAGTCGTTGATTTCTTGGCTGCGGGCTGCGTCCTGGGATCGAAAGCACCCTGGGTGATCCACTCCTTTAGCCAACCAATCGCCTCGTCCGACAGCTTCCCTTCGGGCGGCATCTCCAGATGCGGATCTTCGTAAGCGATCGCTCGTATCAACAAACTGGCAGCAGCATCCCCAGGGACAATCGCCGGACCAGAATCCCCTCCCCGCTCCCATCCGGCTCGGCGATCCAAAAGCAATCCGCCGCTGGCCTCCGTCTCCTCCGAATGACACTCCAGGCAGTGGTCGATCAGGATGGGCCGAACATGGGTTTCAAAAAATTGCAACGCCTCTCGATCTCCCAGCCCTGGCTTCGTCAGCCCTTCCCCTGGCGCTATCGTTGGCTCCGCGGCAGGTGCCTGCTGCGCTAGGATTCTCTGAGGCGGTATCCAACCAAGCCAACCCAAGCAGATCGACAGGCAAGCGACCCATAGGGTCACTCGCAGTGATCGGGATCCGACAATGACTTGGGCAGGACGAAGGGACACCATGATCGATCCGAACAGCACCAGAAGATGCAGGCAGGCCAAGGTGGCACGTAGCATCCCCCTGGAGGGATACAACGAGGAGAGGACGCACAGGATTTAGTTTAACACATCGGTCTGCAGATCCCCAAATATCGGTTCTTCGGGTAATTTCGTGGGGCATTGTTTTGATTTCGGGTACCCAGTCCGCCGCGGCGGACGGTACTCGTTCTCAGTCTCGATAGCTCAGTCTCGATGACTCCGTGTCCCCACACTTCTTTTCGCGTACGAGTACCATTTCATTGAGCAAGAGCACGATAAAAACCAGTAGCCTTTGCTCCTATGGCAAAATTCATTTCTGAAGAGCCTTCTCGGTCCATAGGGGATTGGTGTGGGTTGCGATCGATTCACTGCCGCGACTTAAGAAATACTGGTGGCCACAGCACCCAGTCACCCTCTCCCGGGGAGGGTGAGATCGATCGCACGCCTTGCATTTGTAGCCCTTGCCCCTACGACTTCATCCCACCTACTCCGAGCCACCGGACGGATACCACCCAAGGAATTGCCGGATGGACCCAAATATCGATGGAAAACAGCAGCCGAGTGCCCTGCACGTAGTGGCTACCTTCCTGCCAGATGGAATCAGGCGATCACCATGCAATCGCCATAGCTGAAAAAGCGATACTTCTCTTCGATCGCTTCGCGGTAAGCCCTCTGGATCAGCTCCCTCCCGGCCAGGGCACTGACCAGGACCAGTAGGGAACTTTTGGGGAGGTGGAAATTGGTCAGCAAGCCATCGATCGCCTGAAAACGAAACCCTGGCCGGATGAACAGATCGGTCTGGCCGCTCCAGCCTCCCCACTGGCCCTGATTGGCGATCATCGACGACTCCAAAACCCGCGTCGACGTTGTACCGACAGCGATGACGCGACCGCCCGCATCACGGGTCATCTGTAGCTTGCGGGCGACCGCTTCGCTGATCGTCCCCCACTCGTGGTGCATCGCGTGCTGATCGAGCCGGTCGACTTGAATGGGGCGGAACGTGCCGATCCCCACATGCAGCGTCACGGCCGCCAGGGAGCCTCCCTTCTCACGCAGCTGCTGGATCAGTTCGGGGGTCAGATGCAGCCCAGCCGTTGGCGCTGCGACCGATCCAGGATGCCTGGCGTAGACCGTCTGGTAGCGCTGCAAGTCTTCATCGACCATCAGTCCATCGCGAATGTAGGGAGGCAGTGGAACGCGACCACATCGCTCCAGCAGGTCTTCCCAGGGTAGCCCTTCGGGCGGTTGGAACAGCACACTGCCCTGCGGGGTCTTCTGCACCACCGTCAGCCGCAATTCTTCACGGCCCTCTCGATCGCGCAACACCACTTGCTCGCCAGGCGCCATCGTCCCCCGCGTCTTGCTCAATAGCTCCCCAATCCCCTGATCGTTCCGCTGCAGAAAAAGCCCTTCCCAGCGTCCTCGAGTCGATTCCCGCAAGCCGATCAGCCGCGCAGCGACGACTTTGGTATCGTTGACCACCAGGGTATCACCAGCAGCGATCAGTTCCGGCAGATCACGCACATGGTAGTGCTCGATCGATCCCTTCGCCCGGTCGATCCACATCAGCCGCGCATCGGTTCGATGGCGCGTGGGCTGCTGCGCGATCAACTCCTTGGGCAGGTCGTAATCGTACGCCTCGATCGAAAGTACATCCGACGACTGAGAATCCATAACCGCTCCCAAACCACACCCAGCCACACACGCCCGCCACGCAAGGATACCACGCCCATTCGCCAACACGAAGAAGGCAAGCAGGAGAGTTTCGTTCTCGATCGTGGTATCGTAGCGATTCGAGGAGCGACACCCATCCAGACTAGACTAGGCATCGCGATACAGTGTTCGATGCAAATAGCGTTTGGCCGAGAAGCTGGCAAGGGAATACGACATGGCGGAAGATCGGTTTGGCAACGCCCCGGTGTCTCAATGGATTGGCTACCAAGTGGAGCCCGGCCCGTCAGGTCAGGCGACGGTCCGTGTTGAAGTGGATGAGCGGTGGCACAATCCGATGGGTCGGGTGCATGGTGGCATGGTATCCGCCCTGGCGGATGCTGCCATGGGAATCGCCTTTGGAAGAACCCTTGACGACGGTCAGGACTTTGCCACCATCGATCTGCACGTCCATTTCATGAGACCGGTAACGGGAGCCCGACTGACGGCGATCGCGCAGGTTCAGCAGAGAGGACTGCGAGTCGGCTTCGTCGAGTGCCGCATCGAAGACGACCGGAAGCGATGGATCGCCTCCGCCAATTGCTCCTGCACCATCATCGACAGCTAACCGACACCAAGTCCGACTCAGCCACACGATAGGGAACTCTCCATGCCCGCACGGGCACGACGCCCCTGCCACGCGCAATGCCAAGCCTCTTCGTAGGTTGTGTGACGCGGCCTGATTACCACTCGCACCGCGCGCAAAACACCCCGCCGCGGAACACACCAGAACCAAAGCCCCGCGCCGGTACCATCCCCTGGGCTCTCCTGCAACCGCGCCTCTTCGTAGGGTGTGTGACGCGGCCTGATTACCACTCGCACCTCGCGCCAAACATCCCGCCGCGGAACACACCAAAACCAAGGCCCCGCGCCGATTCCAACCCCTGGTGTGTTCGCGGGGCAGGTTTTACCACACCATGATCCAACGCCGTCACCACGCGTCCCTACCCTTCCGCGTCTGGCTGCACCTCGCCCCGGCTCACACACCCTACGGGTCTCTCCAGCACATGCACGGGCGGGACCCGCGCCTCTTCGTAGGGTGTGTGACGCGGCCTGATTACCACTCGCACCGCGCACAAAACATCCCGCCGCGGAACACACCAGAACCAAAGCCTCATCCCCTTACCATCTCCTGGTGTGTTCGCGGGGCAGCTTTTAACACACCATGATCCAACGCACTCCCCCCCGGCTCACACACCCTACGGGTCTCTCCAGCACATGCACGGGCGGGACCCGCGCCTCTTCGTAGGTTGTGTGACGCGGCCTGATTACCACTCGCACCGCGCGCAAAACACCCCGCCGCGGAACACACCAGAACCAAAGCCTCATCCCGTTACCATCCCCTGGTGTGTTCGCGGGCCAGGTTTTACCACACCATGATCCAACGCACTCCCCCCCGGCTCACACACCCTAAGGGTCTCTCCAGCACATGCACGGGCACGACGCCCGTGCCACGATGGAAGAGGCTGACGCTCATAAGCCAATTCCAAAATTTCGTGTCATGATCGGTACTCTCCGGCTAACTTCTTCCCATGGCACCTGCCCCGTAGCGCAGGTGATTAGGTCGGCCAGTCCCCAGGGAGTTCGCTGATGAACCAACGGCCCACGGTCTGGATCATCGAATCGCTCGGCTTGGTGATCCTTGTCAGTTTCCTGGCTCTTTCAGCCATCTCCCAGCCACCCACCGGATCGAAGGATGCGGCCAATCCGTCTGAAGGTCGGCAGAAAGACTCAACCGTCGTGGGCGGCACCAAGCTGAAGAAGCCTCAGATGAGCGATACGGTTGCTGCCAACATCTACGCCGACAACTGGTTTGTTCTCTACATCAACGGCCAGCTAACCGCTGTCGACTCCATCTCCTTCATTCCGCACAACGTCATCGCCGTCGACCTTCTGCCCACTTACCCGATGACGATCGCGGTGATGGCCAGAGACAACTTCGATCCTAAAACCGGGATGGAGTACGCCAACACCAACATCGGTGATGGTGGCTTCATTCTGAAATTCGGGGATGGCACCGTAACCAGCGCCCAGTGGAAGGCGAAGAGTTTTTCGCGCGGACCTCTCAAAGGCGATGCCGCCAATCCGAAGATTGAGGAAGATCCAATTCCTGACAACTGGCATGCTGTCGATTTCGATGATTCGCAGTGGCCTCACGCGAAAGAATTCACTGAAGAGGAGGTCGGTCCCAAACAGCCATTTTTCGAGCATGATTTTGACGGAGCTAAATTGATCTGGTCCGAAGATTTGGCACTGGACAATGTGGTCCTTTTTCGTCACCACGTCGCCACGCCCCCGGATGGAAAAACCCGCCTCGATTATTCGAGACTCAATGACATCGTCCCTGATTCCCCACCACGACCGCCTCGGCGCAACCGTTAGGGTCCCATGTTACTCTCCGCAGTGGCTTCTTCATCGATCGCATCGACCACACGAATTTCAGGACTGCCTTGATGATGATCGGTTGCGACTATGGCATGAAACTCCAGCATCTGGATCAAGCTTCCCCAGTGCGATGGACCAAGCTAGTGCTGATATGGATGCTCCTACTTACCGGATCCCTCGCCTGGGCGCAGGACCAGCCCAACTCGACGCAACCAGATCCTGGTGCAGGCAGGCAGAGGCAGGGCGAGCGACAGGAGCGGTCTGAAGAAGGTCCAGTGGAAGAGCGACCGCGTGGTGGTGGGCAAAGAGGTGGGCAGCGGGGTGAACCGCGAGGTGGTGGTGGCGGCGGAGGTAGCCGACTGGGAGGCTACGAAGAACCACCTCCCGCCAACAACATTCCCGACCATCCTTGCGACATCCTGTTGGGTCGCCCTACCGACCATTCGGTGGAACTTCGCGTGCTACAAAACTCCAACGGCACAGGAAGAGTTCGCTATCAAGTCGATGGCGGCGATACCTGGCAAGAGACTTCGTTCATTGCAGTCGAAGCAGGAAAACCAGTCTCAGTGGTTCTGGATGCCCTTCAGCCCGATACCGCCTACCGGTACCAGTGGAGCTTTCTTGAGAAGGAGTCGGGAGCTACCTACGAACAAGTCATCGCCTCCTTCCATACGCAGCGGCGTGAAGGTAGCAGTTTTGTCTTCTCAGTGACCGCCGACTCCCATCTCGATGAAAATTCCAGTGGCGAGGTCTACCTCCAGACTTTGCGAAACGCCCTGGCTGATCGCCCCGACTTCCATCTGGAGCTAGGCGACACCTTCATGACCGGCAAGTACGTCCGCCCCGAACTATCCAAAGGCCAATACCTAGCACAGCGCTATTATCTCTCGCATCTGTGCAGCCATGCGTCGCTTTTCTTCGTCCTCGGCAATCACGATGGGGAATCGGCAGGCAGACCGTCGATGAACTGGGCCACCAGCACCCGCAAATCGCTCTTTCCAAACCCCAGCCCCGATGCCTTCTATGCGGGGAATGAAGCCGAAGAAACGGAGAACGGAAAGCCGGAAAACTACTACGCCTGGCACTGGGGCGACGCTCAATTCATCTGCCTCGATCCCTATCGCTACACCCTCTCGCGACGTCGAGGTGGTAGCCAAGGTGGTGGTGGCCAAAGAGGTGAAAGCCAAAGAGGTGGTCCGCAAGGCAACCGCCCTCCAAGCGACCAAGCCGCGCCACCCGACAAGGCCAATGCCTCAGAAGGGAATTGGTACTGGACGTTAGGTGACCAGCAATATCAATGGCTGAAGAAAGAACTCATCAAGCCAGCGAAATACCGTTTTGTCTTCATCCATCATTTGGTTGGCGGAGCGGTGCAAAGTCAGCGAGGGGGCGTCGAAGTGGCCAGTCAATGGGAATGGGGCGGTCATAACGCAGAAGGGAAGTGGGAGTTTGATCGCTATCGCCCAAACTGGGACAAGCCGATTCACCAGATGCTGGTCGATGCCAAGGTGTCAGTGGTCTTTCACGGACATGACCACTTCTTCGCCAAGCAAGAGCTCGATGGCATCGTCTATCAGGAAGTACCACAGCCCAGCCACGCGCGATCGGGAAATACCCGCAATGCCCAGGAGTATGGCTATCTGGCTGGTGAATTCCAACCCAGTTCCGGTTTCGTCCGCGTTCGCGTTGCTCCCGAAGGTGCCCGTATCGACTACGTGCGCACCTACTTGGACGGCAACGGACCCGCTGCTGGCAATGGAGAGGTCTCGTTCTCCTACGTCGTGCCTCCCGGCACCTCCAAGTAGGAATCGATGGCGTCCAGGGATCGTTGAACCTGGGCTGGCATCATTCCTAAGCGCGCGATGCGACTAGCGAAGCAATGCCACAGCGGACGGTCTCTATCCATTGCGGGTCCCGGGCATCGACCCAGAGAACCTCAAATCCCAGTCTCTTTCCTTCTGCAAGCACTCCCAGTGAATCATCGATGTGCAGGTCGATCCCAAAATGCTTCGGGTATTTCGATGGGATCGGCTGAAAGGAGTATTCGCGAATCATTCGTCGATGAATCCCCTCCTGAATCCCTCGCCGGATCCGAATTCCCCTCAGCCAAAAGCTCCAGCGAACTTTCCACGGCACTCGATAGGAAGTGGTGTAGATCCAAAGCTCATGCTCTCGCTGCAAATCTTTCAGTAATTGGATCCCCCCGGCACCCACCAGATCGCCGCACAGCAATCGGCAGTCTGCCTTTCGTTCATCCTCCCGATGCAGCGGGACTAAAGTGTCGTCCATGTCGAACGAAATGCGCATGAAGTCGATCCTGGGCGGTTCGAATCGCAACGGCTGCTGCCGATAAAAACCCCTGCGATGGTCTTGGATGTTTTCCGATACGTTTGGTCGACCCAAAAAAACCGATCACCATTTGACAATACCGCGGAAGACCTTCAGCCCCCCCAGCAAGGTCGATCCGCTGTAATCCTTTGCCAGCCGCATCAGGCTCTGGTGAAAACCACAGTTTGGAAAAGCCGCTTCCACCCGCGCGATCTCCCTTCTGGAGATCCCTTTACGGATCCACCCCTGCGTGGCATCGATCCAGTCGGCCTTGCGGCACGCCTCGATCAATTCCTGATTCAGACCACGGTATGGGAACACCTTGTGGTGCCAGTGAATCGCTCCCCGTAAAGCCTCGTCATCCAGCCCCCACAGATAACGCTGGTTGTCTCGCAGCGCCATCGCCTCGGAAGGTTCCAGATAGGCAAGCTTCCGATCGGTCCAAAGGCCGATGTCGTGATAAACGAACGCCGTCTCCACCAACGAGACCAGCGTCGGCTGTTGCTGGAGGAAGTGCATCGCGTAGGTGATGGTGCGCATCACATGATTGCGGTACCCGTCATAATCCCTGCCGATCTTCTGACGATAAGGTTCCAGCAGCCGCTGGACGCGCGGACGTTCCAGTTGGATCACGATCGGCTGCATGACAAGTCTCCTCCATCGAACGCCTCAAGGAAGCGGCTCTTGGATCTGATCGAATTCCACCGCAGTAAAAGCCACCTCATCGTAACGATCTCGCTTGCGAACCTCCGCTCCAAGATCACCCCGCTCGTAAAGAATTCCGATCTTGCCATCGGACAACACCGCCAGATCGGAGTAGCCGGTGAAATAGGGAGCTGGTTTCGGAGCGTACCGGAAGGCGCGGATCCAGCTCTTCCCATCGTCACAGCTCAATTTCAACGTTCCATCCGATCGCATCGAAGCATTGGAAGGGTTCGAAAAGAGGATTCGCCCTTTGCCCGTCTCTGGGTCGATCGAATGGAAGAGAAGACTTCCCTGGCAGCCACGTGGCTCCACCAACTGTCGCTCCAGATAGGTCTCTGAAAATGTCGCTCCTCCATCGAGACTGATGGCGACCACACGATGCGACTGGCTGTCCTCCTGATTGCGGCAATTGATCATCAACGCCCCATCGCTTCGTTCCACCACGGTCGCTTCCGAGCTCTTGGGGTGAGGCACGGTGCCACCGATACTCCACTGCTGACCTCCGTCATCGGAGTAGATAAAATGTGCCGCCATTGGCTGCCCAGTGGCTGAATGCCGTGCGGCGACCACGATCCGCCCCCGATGTGGCTCCAACTGCTTGACAATTCCATGACATGGCCCCGTTCCATACCATCGCCAATGAGGCTGGTAGACCGACTCGGTGATCTCACGCGGGTCCGCCCAGCTGGCACCAGCATCATCCGACTGGAGCACAAAGACTTTGCGCGTCGTTCGATCCTTCTCGGATGGAATCCACTGGTTCCATAGCCATACCAAGAGGATTCGACCCGATGGCAGAACGACTGGGCAGGCGTTCTTGCAAGGATTGCGATTGTCATCGGCCAGCACCTGCAAAGGCCCCCAAGTCCGGCCACCATCGCTGGACCGCTTCAGCACCACATCGATATCGTCCTCGTCCTTATGACTGTTCACTCGCCCTTCACAGAAGGCAAGCAGCGTGCCATCAAGAGCGACCGCAAGAGTCGGACAGCGGTAGCAAGCATAGCCATCCTGGCCAGCGACGAACGGCGTGGAATCGCAATCGGCCTGCTGTGACCAAATGCTAGGAGGCTGCAAGCTAGTGGTCGCTAGCCCCGCTACCAGGAAGATCACTCGGTCGATGATCGGATGGATTGGTGGCATGGTAGATGAATCTCTCAGCCAGAGGTCGACAAGGTTCCTGGAGCTGGCAGTTGGGGCTTGCGGGAAGACCGGTGGGTTCGCATGCATGGCCGAGACGGCCATGCCTCGGAAGAAGGCAGTGGCGTCGTTCTTCCAATCGTCATGCGATCCGTTCGCGATACGTTCACCACATTGTAGCCGACGCTACACCATCAAAAGATGCTAACGATCGATCCTATCACCATGGAGGCAAAGCGCCTCGTAGGCAACCTCATCGACTTCGTACTGTTGTTCTTTGAGCGTTGGGGAACTGGCGCACCGCGTCAGCCACGGCCGGTAATGATGGTAAAGGGCTTCGTCTCGGGAGATGACCATCTCGATCAGCCAATAGGTCCAGGCTGGATCATCCATGGTAAGAGCCTTATCCAGAGTTGGCACGAGAGTCAGACCGAGGCTGGCAAGCCACGGGGCAAGGCGTTTGGCAACTGGCCAGTTGCCATCCTGCAGCCATTCCAGAAGTTGGGGAAGAAATGGGGGCGACGACTGGGTAGCTCAATTGCGTGATTCGATCGACCGATTGGACATCGGTTTTCGACTTCGGCAATAGGTTTTGAAGATCCTCCATGGAAGACGGATCGGAAGCATCGCACATCCCGCTGGCTCTTCTTAAACTCCCCGCCAGCCTTCCAGGTTGCGAAAGGATCGAGCACTGGATGATTGCACAGCCTGAGCTTCCCCGCCACTCATTTCGATTCCGATTGTTGCTTCGTCTGCACCCCGCCCACCTTCAGTGAATCAATCGCTTTCTGGAACGTTTTTTGGTTGCTCGGGAAATCCTTTGCGGGGCAGGTCAGCAGCAGGACGACGATATCTTTCTCACGGGGGATGGCGACCCATTGCTGCGTGGTGGGAGTGGCTCCTTGACCGTCGATCGCGCCGCCGGTTCCTGCACCTTCCACTACCATCCACATCGCCTGCTTGCCTGCAACCGCTTTGACATCCTTCTCCTTCACAATAGCTTTCAGATTCTTCTCCATCGACGTGGCGCTCAGATCCACCATCCAGCGCGGGTCGACCGCTTGATCGGGTAGCTGGACGAAGAGAGTGATGGAGGCATTTTCAGCGCCGGAGTAGGCTTTCCGAAGCGTACCTGGGACAGCGAAGTTTTTCGGATCCGCAGGTTTCCAGGGATCGGGGATCGAGATGGAGAAGTCGTATTTGGGATCATCGAAGCGAGTGGGATCGTCTTGCGCTCCAGCGTCTGACGGTGGAGTTATGATCAACCCGCACAGCAACATTCCCACCGCACGGAACCATCCGCAATTGGGCGCCATCATCATCGTCTCCTAGCGCGAGCGTACTTGATACGCGAAAGCATGCGTCGTCCTCATGATCGCGGGACTCCCCGCAACCACCCTCGGCCAATCCCCCAACGGCCTTGTCCAAGCCACCCGCAGAAGCTAACAGAAAGGCTACCGCGAAGCAATTATTTGGGTTCATCTATTGCAACCTGCGCCACGAAGGTTACTCAGCCAGTCCTAGCTTAGCCCAGCGGAAATGGTTCTTCAGACTCTCGCGATCTTTCGAGTGTCGCTCCAGCTCCTGATGAACTCGGCCACGTAGTCCATCGATGTCTGGCGCTGGCCAATTGGGCATCCTCCCATATTTGATCGTCGACCAGACGTGTTCCACTGGATTGAGCCCTGGGCAATAGCCTGGTAAGTATTCAAATTCGATCCAGGGCAACTCGAGTTCCCGCATCACTCGATCTGACTTGCGATGAGCACTCAGTTGGTCCCATATCACGATCATTCGGTTGTTCAGTTCCCGGCGTAGGTCAATCAGGAACCAGAACAAACTCTCTGCGTTGGCATTGCGAGGCTTGATCTGGAAGTCAAGCTGGAATTTCTTGCTGCGGTGGGGTTCGCAAACTACGGCGCTGATTGCCGTCAGTCGGTCATGACGATCCCATGCCTTGAGGATGGGCGCCTTGCCTCTTTTCGCCCATGTACGCCTCGTCAGTGGTTGCAGCATAAAGCCCGATTCGTCAATAAAAACAAGGCTAGATTTCGATTCGGTGCCCCTTTTTTATGCGAGGCCATTCCTTCTTCCGCCAGTCTCGCGATACCTTCTCATCTCTCTCCTTCGCCTGCTTGGCTGGTTTCTGGCAGGAGAACCCAAGTCCATGAAGCATCCGGCCAACGTGGTCATGGTTGTACTGAATCTTGAATCGCTTCCAAATCACTTCGGTGATTCGCTTGGTGGTCCAGAGGTCGGTTGGAAAGCCTTCTTTGAGGGCGCCTGCCGTGATGATCTTGCCGAGTTGGCGTTGCTGTTCAGGTGACAGTCGACATTCTGGTACCGATTGAGGAATCGCCTTGATGGCTCTCTTACCTCCCTCTCGCACCATGGCCTTCCATCGCTGAATGGAGACCCTTGAAACTCCGAGGATGCCGGCAATCTCCTTTGCGGTCTTCCCGGAATCAAGCAATTCAAAACACTTCCGCCGTCGCTCTTCCAATTCCTCTGCCGTCCCTTTTGGTCGCATGGTAGACTCCTTTGCGTGCAGTCTACACCTAAATCCACCCGGAAACCAAGGTTTCTTTGCTTGCGCAGTATTCATTAATCCAACTCCCCGCTCTAAGGGCCACCCCGTTTGGCAGAGCAAATTCTTCTCTGGCTTTCATGATGTCCCAGGTTCCAAGAGTACCGAGCTCATTGCTCAGAATCGTCACCTTTGCACCAGGTACCAAATATCTCATGCCGATCGCAACTGAACACTGACTGATAGGCTGGCTAATCTCTGGCGCAGCAAGCATGGAATCATCCAAGAAAATTAAAATTAAATTAGGGCATATTAAAAACGCGCTATTGAAACATTACGTTCTAATGACAGCCAATCGAATTCCTCCCTCAGATCCAGAAATTCGATCTACTTGTTTAATGTCGAAGTAGTGAACACTTCCGGGCGGATCACTAGGATGGAACTCACAGAAGAATAGGAATGGAAAAATCTCACCTGTTGGATATGGAATTTTAACGTAGTGCGCGACGTCAGAAGGATCACCTGATTTTGATCGTGAGCAGAGTCGATCAATGGTTTGCGAATATTGTTTTAGATCGGCCTCGATACTTGAGAAGTAATTCTTCAAAAACGGATGATCTAACATGAGGGAATTGGGCACAAGGCCAAAGACCGGGGGCTTATTTGCAGAAGCGATAAAACTAAGGTTTCCATATCCTTTTTTCCTATAGGCTTCCGCAATGAGCGCGTCAATTTCGGGTTTTGGCGGCAACCACTCTGTAGTTACTTCAATTACATTCCCCGAATCTTCTTTACGAAGGCCGCTCAGAAATGGGAAAAAAATCTTCTGATTGGCGCCTAGAATTGCAAGGTTTCTTTGGCCGGCAGTCGGCTGGGTATTTGGGTTCACATGCATTGGATCAGATGGATCCGTATTCTTGACTCCGACCAAGTTGCTCACACCATTTCTCCCATGGGAGTTCACAAGGATGCAAGCATGCACTTCACCCGGGTTTACCGCGGTTGATGTGGGTGCATTCAGTATGTCACTAGTCGTCGGTCGCCATGCATTGTAGGCTGCCCCATTCGGGCCAGTCGTAAGTTCCGAGTACTCCACAAATACGACACCTTGCGTCATCGCGCCAACATTGGTCGACAGTACGCCTCCCTTGTTCTGCATCGATGAAACGACCATCGATTTCGGTGTTTGGCCAGCCGGTGCGGTGTTTGGATAGCAAACCCAAATTTGGATACCCTCACAGTCTGCCGGTTGCTCCGATTTGGCAACGCGAGCCATTTTGAGTGAAAATCCGTATCCCTTCCCTACCTCTGCGTTAGGCACGGACACGGAAGCGTTTGAAATGAGCTCTGTCAGTTCTATGCTCTGATTTAACCAGAATGGGCTGCCTGCATAGGGTCGATCGCCTTGAGCGTCATTGGCGTCGATTGGAAAAAACCAGCCATTATCCATAGTGCACCTTAGTTTTCGAACCTACTACATATTAAATTTCGGAATTCATTGAAATCGAGAATAAAGGTGAATACCTTGTCGGGCTACCGCACTAACTTCGCAAATGCTGCGAGGGTCGATGGCCACATGCGGAATGTGGAATCGGCGTAGCTCCTGGGTCGCTAGTAGTTCGGTTCAGGCAGGGGCAGCCATCCCCTTTGTAGTTTCGGCAGCCGCATCCAGGCACACCACACGGACTCCCGAACCAACCCGTTTCGGGAGGTTCTTCTATTCCCGCCAACTCGACCATCGCTTTTGCCTCCCGTTGCTTCAGGATCACCATATAGGCAGCGCGATCTAAGATCGCTCTTTGCTCGTCGCTGAGCTTGGCGTCATAAACTGGGTCGGACATGATTCAACCCTTCACCTATGAGAACCAGGAGAAAAGAGACCATCGCGCGAAGAAGGTCATAAGACGCTGCCCACAGAAGCGGTGGGCTGATGAAATCCTCGGAGCCTGTCCTTTGGGCTTCGATATCGATCTACCGCCCACTTAGGATTCGTAAGAAGTTCAAGTGGATGAGACAACAATCGAAACATCCACCGACTTTTTCTGACAAATTTCTGATGCGGTCGCCAAGGGGGCTTTGTGTCTGCCACGTGGTTCCTAGATTGCACCATGGCCGATGGCTACTCGAACCGACGCGCCGAGTAGGCCTGCAAGCTCTTGGTGGATGGAGAGACGCGGAAGATGGGCAAGAGAAGAACGGCACACAGAATCGAGCGGCCCCAAGAACCTACCGGATGGAAGGTGGTTTATCCGGGGATGATGGTGAATCGCGTTCGCTTAACTGCTTTGGGTGTCGTCGCTCCTGGAAGGTCCCCCGTCGCCTAGCAGCGTACCAAGAGGGGCCCCAAAGATGCCGGCGGAGGAAAACACCTTTTTTTGCGACAAAGCAACAGACGATCGTGGACGCTGACACTTCCTGTTTTCGGGAGGTGGACGTGTCCCAGGCATTCACTGAAAGGGTCGACCGTTACCCTATCCACCCTGGCTCCGTGCCTCCGTGTGAGCCACAAAGCAACAAGTGAGGTGGAGGAGGTCAGGGGATTTGACGAAAGTCGTCGGGAAGGATGTCGCGCAGGTGTCGCAGCCCCCGAACGATTCGCTTCGATACCGCCGCTTCCTGCAACCCCAACCGCTCTGCAATCTCCGGAGTCGAAAGCTTTTCAAAAAACTTCAGCTTCAGAACCACCTCGTACTTGGGCGAAAGTCGCTCAATCCAAAGCATCCACCGCTGCCGATTCTCCTCAGCTCGCACATACGTCGACGGACTGCTCGCCATCCCATCCTGCAGCCATTCCAGCCCGCCCCCATCTGCCCCGTCGCTCCTCAAGGAAGCCTCCTTGGCCGGATCTCGCTTGCGGGAACCAAAATAGCGACGATGGCAATCGATCAACCGACGTTGGGCGATCCGTCGAAGCCATGCAAAGGCGCCCTTGGAACAAGTTGGCAATGGCCGAGTCAATAACCCGTTGCCTAGAGTCCGATTCCGGTCGGCCCATTTCAGACGCTGCAAGTAAAGCTCCTGCACCACATCGGCAGGCCCCAAGCGCGATGCAATTCGGGCATCGATTCGACTTTTCAAATAGGCTTCCAATCGCGGCTGAAAATGGTCCACCATCGCCGCAAACGCATCGCGATCCCCCAACACCGCTTCGCGATACGTCCCGGTTGGATCGTCCAGATAACGGTTCACGGAAAAAGCTCCATCGCATGAAGCACGATCGATCCAAGAGAGCAACAGAAACGGCGGAGCTTTCGCTGGGAAAACCGTTTTTTTGTCCGCAAATGCTACGCCTTTGGCGATTAGAACATTTGGCGGATGAAAGGCAATAAAATTTCCTCGAAGTTCACCATATCACAATTCCCTAGTGCCAGAATCAACTGGAAGCCAATGGTGCCTGACTTGGACTTCCGCACAGCCAGCGACGCCATCGGAGTTGCAGCCATGTGATTTTGGATGGCAGTGATCGCGACAGCTTTTCTGCCAGTCGAATCCTTGTGCGCTGCGGAAGCATGCGGTCAGCCAAGCCGAGTCGGCTGGTCGTATCGAGTACAACCCCTTCATTCCTTCACTTGCCGTCCCGTTCCAGTTCGGATTTCATCAAAAGGACCATGAGGCTGGGCCATGTCGGATGAAGAGCAAGAGGAGCAGGACGACCTAGTCGATGCCATTCTGGATGAGTTTCTGGAACGTCGCCGACGTGGCGATCTGGTGGAGATTCAGGATTACCTGACTCGTTATCCGCACCTGTCCGACCAACTCGAAAAACTTCTGCCGCTCGTCGCGTCGCTCGACCAGAACGCCACACCACCAAGCAACCAACAGACAACTTTGCCACCAGGAACGCAGCTTGGCAATTACGAGCTGATCGGCGTCATTGGCCATGGAGGGATGGGGGTAGTTTATGAGGCCAGGCAGAAGAGCCTGGACCGTAATGTGGCGCTCAAGGTGCTGCAGGACCGACTGGTGCGCGATCCAAAGGCCAAGAGTCGGTTCCTTCGCGAAGCCAAATTAGCATCCTCGCTCCAGCACCCTCACATCGTGCCGATCTATGAACCTGGGGAGTCCCAGGGGCGGTTGTATTACACCATGCAAAGGATCGATGGCCAGCCGCTTTCTCTCATCGTTCAGCAATGGCGATTGAAATACGTCACTCGCCCCCACCAGCGTCCCAAGTCGCATTGGCAGCAAATCGCGCAGTGGATCCATGATGCCGCCGATGCTGTCGCGCTGGCTCATCGCCATGGAATCCTGCACCGCGACCTGAAGCCCTCCAACTTCCTGGTGGATGGCGGCAACCAGATCTTTTTGTGCGACTTTGGACTGGCCAAGAACATGGCCAGCGAGCCGCTGGATACCACACAAGATCTTCCTGGGACTCTTCGATACACCAGCCCCGAGGGCTTGTATGGACAGTACACGCCGCAATCCGATGTTTACGGATTGGGGATCACCCTGTATGAGCTGCTGGGGATGTTTCCTAAATACACCGCGCAAAATCAGGCCAGCCTCTACCAATCGATCATCCATCAGGAAGGGGTGCAGCTGCGTCAAATCGACGCGCAGATCCCGAAGGACCTGATCACCATCAGCGAAAAGGCTACCGCCTTTTCACTCAAGCGTCGCTACCTGTCGGCTACGGATTTGCGCGATGATCTCCGTCGTTACCTCGATCACCAGCCGATTCTGGCTCGCACCGGTGGCATCGTCGATCAGTCCGAACGATGGTTTCGCAACAATCAGTCGCTCGCCTATCTTCTTGCATCCACGATGGCATTCCTCATCGGAATGATTTCCCTGACTTCCTACTTCGCGATCGACTCACGGAAAAAGGAACAGCAGACACGACAGGCACTGTCCCAGGCGACAGCGGCGAACATTGATCAGAAGATCAGCCTCGCCTCCCAAGTCGCGATGCTGGGCCGATCCGATAGCCGCAGGGAGGCCACATCGATTCTACAGACGGCTTTCGATTCCCTAAAAAAACAACCAAACCCGCCCACCGAAGCTCGCCCCGATATCCAGCGAGTCATCACCCAGGTCCTGTCGCTGGCCGACCTTGGCGTCCTGCCCGAACGACTAGCCCCAAAAGGAAATTCGCCAGTCACCACCGCATGCGATCCCCACTACCGAAGGATTCTGTTCAGTGACAAATCGGGAAACACGGAACTCTATTCCCTACCCGACTGGAAGCGAATCCTCACCTTCCCAAAAACCAAAAACACCCTACTCGTTTCGATATCTCCTGACGGTCGATTCGCCACCATTGGCTTTGATAAGGATGAAGAACCACGCCAGATCGCCTGCGCGATCGAATGCTGGGATATCGAAGCCCAACCTCCCCAAAGGCAGTTCCGTCTGGAAAACCTCGCCGGCACCTTTGGATGCTGGAGCCATGCCAGCGATCGACTCTACTGTGTGGACTACGATGGATCGATCCTTGGACTGGATCCGAGGACTGGCCAAAGGCAGCTGGTATTGCCACCCACGGGGCCCCTTCGAGAAGTCAGAGTCTATCCGCATCCTCGCGAACCGATCATCGCGGTTGCCTCCTACTACTACCACGAAATCCACTTCCGCGACCTCAGGACCGGCCAGACCCTTGCCTACCACTACCCCGGATCCATCTCCGGGTTGAGTTGGCACCCTTCCGGAGATTCGTTCTCGATTTGCCCTGGGGACCGGGATTCCAAGATCTGGATTGTCGAATGGCCCTCCGGCAGGTTGAAGCATCAAATGGATGCCCACAGTGGAGGTGCCGAGCCGTCATTTTCTCCCGATGGCAAGTGGCTGGCAGTCACCTACTGGGGAGGACTAGTCGAGGTGATCGACTGCACGACTTGGGATCGCATGCAGCGGCGATGGCAGTGGCAGTTGCAATGTATCGCTTGGTCGCACGACAGTCGCACCCTGGGAATCACTCGGCTCAATGACCAGTTCCATCGCCTGGAAGTGGTGCCTCCCGAAGGCATTCTGCAGGGTTTTGATGAAGGCAAAGTGCTCTGGGACGTCAACTTTCCCGTGCTTCTCACGCAGCCGTCTGCGGTCCTTGCCAAGGCAGCCTCTCCAGGCAGCGATCTGATGGGATTGGGATTAGGCGAAGGGGAGGGAATCCTAAGCATCGTGAATGGGAAGAACATTCCCACACTGGTTGCCGCGGACGACTCTTCGCGGCTTTACGCCATCGACATTTCGACTGGAATCCAGAAGACCTACGAAGCGCGACTAGATGAACCCAGGACACTGCGTCTTCGGCTACTGAAAGCTGATCCACTGCCCCACCCCGCTCTCGCCCCTAGTGCTTCCGCCGACGGAAGATTTCTCTTCGACAAACCCTCACCAAATCAGTTGGTCTGGTGGTCTACGGCCGATCCCGGCCAGTCCGACTCTCTAGCGATCGACGAGGTCAGCTATCTGTACCCAAGCGGAACCGGCCGTTGGGTAGCCGTCGGTGATGAGAAGTACCGCCTCCATTCGCTCGTAGATAGGACCAACAAATCCATTGCTTATCGTTTCGACGAAAGTGACGCACGTGCTACCTTCTCGCGGGACGATCGTTTGATGTTCGTTTCGCCTTCAAACCGTATCCTGGAGACACAGAATTGGACCGTCCTGGCCGATCTTTCAGATGGAGTTTGCTCAGCTGCCGCCTTCACGCCCGACAGCGCTTTTCTGGTGCGCGGCGAGGAGGAGTCGCATGATCTGCTGTTCTACTCACTGAAGGAAGGCCGAGATCTCCTCCGAATCAACGTCACTCCACTAACCCCACGCCATCTGCAGTTTACCAACGATGGACGGAAGCTGATCCTGGCGCTCGGATCCCTGGCTATCCAGCGGTTGCAGGTATTCGACTTTCAGCAAATGGCGATCGCCTCCCAGCGACTCTTTCCAGACATTCCCTATATCCCGGAACCAATGCGGAAATCCCTCGCCTCCCCCATCGACGCCCAAACCAGACAACAGCCGCGCCTGCAACGCATCACGATCGAAGACACCACTGAGGAGGACGATGCTAGGAAAGAGCCGATCGATGGCGACCCCGCCGCTCCTCCCCAGTGGTTTGCTCAATTTGGTCAACTTCCCGAACTCGATTTTGAATCGGTTTGGAGCGACATGTTCGAGGAAGTCCGTTCGCAGTGCATCGAACCCGATCGCCGCGCGATCGAAGCGTGGGAGAGCGACCCCACGAAGGATCTGGGGACGATCCAACTGAACCAATTGGCGCAAGGTTTGGCTAATGCGCAGCGTTACGAAGAATCGATCGCCGTCTGCGATCGCTCACTGCTCAAGTTTCATCCTAATTTCAACGCTAGCATGACCAAAGCCTACGCCCTCTGGAAGCTCCAACGCACCACCGAAGCGATCGAATTACTTCAGGAGATGGGGCTGGAGATTCAGGAGTTTCCTTTCGCGAACTACTACAAGTTGGCGATGGAATTCATCCTCCGCAGATCGACCGATCCCTCCCTCGATTCGCAGCAGTTCGTGAGGACTACCTCACCGCATACTAGGCAGCACCCCACCTATCGGCTTTTCCTACTACTAGAAGAAAGCATGCTGGATCCACAGGTCTGCAACCTGAATGACCTCCACGTTGCGCTAGCCGAGGAACTGATCCAACAGAACGATCAGATCCCCGATCACTGGTTCGTCCTGGCGAAGACAAAAGCACGAAAAGACGACATCGAAGGAGCCAAGCAGGCTTTGCAGCGTTTCATCCAGCTCAAGCAACACGCACGCCGCGAACTGATTTCACCGTGATCCACTGGTCGATCGACGTTTCCTGCGGCTCACCGACGACTCCACCACCATCGCCCTCTGGCTCCGGCCACAAACTCACGTGCTGCCGCAATCACTGGATTGACTTGAATCCCGCAACTCCTTTCGAATCTCCATCAGCAATCGCCCTAACCGATTCTCTCCTTTTCCATCGCCACCATCGCCCCAGTAGGGATCCGCAGGCGCATGCTCGACCAGTAGCGCCTCACCGGTCTCCAACAATCGCTGACGCAGATCGGGGTGCTGAGCAAACTTCGCTCGGACGGCCCGATCCATCACTTGGTCTTTGACCCGATACCAGTCCGAACGGACTGGGTGCTGGGCATGACGGCCCATGCGCCAGGCATCGTACGGACGAACCACGCGCCGAATCTCCTCCTGCCACGCCGGATCGTCGGCAAACTTAGAGGCCTGGTAGTAATGTTCGCTGGTCGGCCACTGAATACCATCGATCAAAATCGGATAGGGAGCGAAATTGGAAAGCCATCCATGCTCACTGGTCTTCAAGTGGAACTTGATTGTCTTTGGGTCGCTCATACGATTCGGCTCTCCGACACAAGATAAGAGTAGTTCGTCTACGATCGCTGGATCAAGCCAAGCGGTTTACGGCTTGAAAGACGATGCAAGAACTCCGACTGCCGTGTAGCCAGTCCCCGGCACAGCGGCTCCCGAATCGGTCATCTTTTCTAGTCTCTCACTGCGGCACGGGGGCAAGGAGCGAGAAAACCTGCTGAGGAATGGAGGAAGCTGGAACGCTTTGCAGCGATCGACGATCATCCTTCTCAGTCTGCACTCTCCCTCTCCGTAACGCGGTGCGTCATGCGTCGACGCGTTCCAGTCAGTGCGATCTCGAAAGCGGAACGCGAGGCGCAAACCGGATGAACCCGAATTAAACGGTTGGTTGCAGCAGCGCGGTCAGCGCGGTGCGGGCGGAGGGATCCAGCGACGGCGTCGCGCCGCGACGAGAGGCGACCCAGGCGCCATACCAGTTGGCTACCGCCACGATTGTCGCAGGGCTCCAGCCTCCCACCACCCCCGCCAAAAACGTCGCTGCCGTCGCATCCCCTGCCCCGACCGAATCCGCATCGTCCTGCCGATCCAGGGTGACCGGTGAGCCGCTCCAGTGCACCTGGTGGTCGATCAGTGTGCAGCCCAGGGCACCCCTGGTCAGGAGTAGCGACTTGACTGGCAGTTTCTCCATCATCTGACGCGCTGCTGCCAGCCATGGTCCAGGCAGGCCTTCCGATCGTGCCAGTCCCTCCCTGTCCTCTGGCACGGCGCAATCGAAAACCTGCATCAGCATCCTTAATTCGTCGCTGTTGCATTTCAGCAGCGTGGCGTGCTGGCAACTGAATCGCAAGGTGGGGGTGTCGATGAAGGGAGGTCGCAGGTTGATATCAAGCAATCGGTGGGCGTGCCGTGCCGACTCCAGGAAATGGGAAATCGTCAGGCGACTGGCCGGGTGCCGCTGAGCCAGCGTGCCAAAACAAACCCCAGAACACGACTCGGCTAGGCTCTGTAGCGGGTGGTCCCACACCAGGTGGTCCCATGCAACTCCCTCCACGATCGTGTACGTCGGCTCACCGGCCTCCAACTCCACCCGCACCGTTCCGGTAGGAAGTTCTGGATGGCGTTGCAACCATTCAGTTTCTACTCCATGCGCTGCCAATTGGCGTGCGATCGCGTCGCCCAGGCGGTCGCGGCCAATGGAGCTGACGACGGCGACCGAGGCGTCGGGGAAGCTTTGAAGGGACTGGGCCAGCTGGGTCAACTGCCGAAGGTGGAAAGCCATATTCAGCGGCGCTCCCCCCATCACCTCCTGGTCGCCAAAAAGATCGAACAGCGCCTCCCCCATGCCGACCAGACGGATCTTTTTTTCCACCCCTTCCATCGACCTATCCCTCCGCTTGGGCACCGACTCCGACTCTTGCAATCGTTGTCTGCATCGTATCATGGAGGGAGGATCGTCGAAAGCGAACGCTGGCCCGACGCAGGATCGCCCCCCCTTTGATGCAAACCGAGTCCCATCCATGGTTGAACGGATCTTTCCCCTTTTGCTGCTCTGCATGCAAGCCGCCTCCAGCCTTTGGGCCGAGGAATCGATCTGGTCCGATGGGGCAAGGCCCGAGGATGCAATCGTCCAGCAATCGCTGGCGCGGCAATGGCAGGACGCCTGGGAGGGAATGTCCCCCGAGGCGCGGAGTGGTTTCCAGCATTTGACTAGCTCCCCTTACCTTCCTGCCGACTTCGATCGTTCGACGCTGGAGACCTTGCTGGCTCAGTCCATCAAGCTGCCGCTGGTGGATGCCAACAGCCAAGGGGCATCCCTGGCAGTTCGGGGACTTCGCTTCGGCTTATCAGTCCACCCGCTTCAGCAAGAGCAGCCTCTTCAGTACATCCAAAGCCCCGATGGCCAGATGGTGATGAACTGCTTTGCGTGCCATGGAGGCAACCTCTTTGGCACCTCCTTCCCCGGTTCGCCCAACACGCTTTACGCCCTGGAGACACTGACCGAGCAGGTGCGGCGCGAAAAGCTGCGTACCGGCAAGCCGCTGACTCACATGGACCTGGGACTGATGGCCATGCCACTGGGAACGACGGTCGGCAGCAGCAACGCCGTCATGTTTGGCGTGGCCCTGATGAATTACCGCAACCCCGATCTGACAATCGAACCGCTGCGAGCACCCGCCGAGATGCTGCATCACGACATGGACGCCCCTCCCTGGTGGCATTATCGCCGCAAGAAGCATCTCTATATTGATGGCTTTGCAGGCAAAGGGCACCGCGGACTGATGCAGTTCATGCTGGTCAAGGAGAATGGTCCAAAGCAATTCCAGGAATGGGAATCGGACTTCCGCGATGTCGAAGCATTCTTGAGTGAGCTTCCGGTGCCCAGATACCCCCTTCCAATCGATGAAAGAAAAGCAGCCGCAGGCAAGATTGTCTTTGAAGAGCATTGCAGCCGTTGCCACGGCACCTATGGCCCCGAAGGGAAGTACCCAGAGCTGGCCGTATCACTGGAGGAAGTCGGCACCGATCCGGTTCGTTACGAAGCGCTGACCGACAGGCACCGCAAATCGTATGCCGCCAGCTGGTTTGCGGAGGTGGAGCGGCATCCGACGAAGGTCGAAGTGGAGGGCTATGTAGCTCCACCGCTGGATGGCATCTGGGCATCGGCCCCCTATTTTCATAATGGCTCCGTCCCGACGCTGGCCCAGGTCATCGACCCCGACAAGCGGCCTGGCAAATGGCGACGGAATCGACTGGGGATCGACTTCCAGGAGATCGGTTTGTCGGTCGATCGGATCGAAGAGGACCAGAAGTCCAAACCACCCAGGCTGGCTCCAGCCGAAAGACGGTGGATTTTCGATACCTTCCGCCCGGGCAAATCGAACCAGGGGCATGACTTCGGAAAAGGACTCGCCGACGCCCAAGCATCGGACCTTCTGGAGTATCTGAAAACGCTTTGATCGTCCCGAAAAGATCATTTTTCGCAGCGCGGAAAAGGGAGATACCGCATCGGTTCGAGTGGTCGCTGGGAGGCATCAGCGATACACTGGATCGTCCTGCTGCATCGAATCAACCAAATCGGTGCGGCGGTCCGAGTTCTGGACCGAGCGGGTCGTGGCGGTAGTCCGCGGTGACTCAGGAAGCAAAACGAAAAAAGCCATCCTTCTCGAAGGAGCATGCAACGGATGACGACGCAGATTCTTGCCGCCCGCAGTGGGCAGATCACCCCAGAGATGGAATATGTCGCCAACCGGGAGCAATTGACTCCCGAACTGATCCGCGATGAGGTGGCGGCAGGACGGATGGTCATTCCCGCCAACAAGGAGCACCTGAAAGGGGTGCTGGAACCGATGGGAATCGGTATCGCCGCACGCTGCAAGATCAACGCCAATATCGGCAACTCTGCCGTCACCAGCAACGTCACTGAAGAGCTAGAAAAGCTGCATACGGCGGTTCACTTCGGGGCCGATACGGTGATGGACCTTTCGACCGGCAAGGATATCGATTCCATTCGCCGCGAGATCATCGCCAAGTCGCCAGTGCCGATCGGAACCGTGCCGATCTACCAGATGCTGGAGCAACTGGGCGGTTCGATCGAGGATATGAGGGCGCAGCATTTTCTCGATATGGTCGAACATCAAGCCAAGCAGGGGGTCGACTACATGACGGTCCACTGCGGAGTGCTGCTGGAGCACCTGCACCTGACAGTGCAGCGGGTGACGGGGATCGTCAGCCGCGGTGGGTCGCTGATCGCCAAGTGGATGATGGCTCATCAGAAGCAGAATCCGCTTTACACCCATTTCGATGACCTGTGCGACATCATGCGGAAGTATGACGTCACCTGGAGCCTGGGGGATGGACTGCGGCCAGGATCTCTGGCCGATGCCAGCGACAAGGCGCAGTTCGCCGAACTGGAGACGTTGGGCGAGCTGGTGAAGCGAGGATGGGATCGGGGTACCCAGGTGATGGTCGAAGGACCTGGCCATATCCCGATGGACGAAGTGGCGATGAATGTCCATAAACAGATCGAAGTCTGCCATGGAGCTCCGTTCTATGTCCTCGGGCCCTTGGTGACTGATATTGCTCCTGGCTACGATCACATCACCAGCGCCATCGGCGCGGCGCTGGCGGGATGGGCGGGAGCCGCAATGCTCTGCTATGTCACCCCCAAGGAGCATCTGGGCCTTCCGAATCGAGAAGATGTCAAGCAAGGGGTGATCGCCTACAAGATCGCCGCACACTCCGCCGATGTCGCCAGAAAGCGCCCTGGATCGCGCGACCGTGATGATGCCCTGTCGCGTGCAAGATTCGCGTTTGATTGGAACGAGCAGTTCCGATTGTCGCTGGATCCAGAAACAGCCAAGGCGTATCACGACGAGACATTGCCGCAGGAGACCTTCAAACAGGCTCATTTCTGCAGCATGTGCGGCCCCAAATATTGCTCGATGAAGATCACCGAAGAGATCCGCAAAATGGCTCCACCCACCAAGCTGGTGGAAATGCCCTCCTGAACGAACGGACGGGAATAGCTCCTTCGCTTCCCCTTTTTCATGGGCCACCCGGCTTTGTCGTCGGTTGCGATCGCTTCACTGCCGCGACTGAAAAAAAATGCCGGTGGCCACAGCACCCAATCACCCTCCCTCAGGGAGAGTCGCTAAGGAGGAACGACGAAGCGGGGAGGGGAACACCGTATTCGTCCGTTGGGGCACACTATTGAGCTGAAAGATAAGGCCCTCCCCGCTCGTTCCTCGCGACGCTCCCAAGGGGAGGGTGTGATCCATTGCAAGCCCTGCATCCCCTGAAGCTTGTGGGCCACAGGAACAGTGGGTAGCCCCCGGCAGCTCATTAGCCCCGCAACTTATTCGAGGGCGCTTTCCGAGTGGAATGCTGCCTACGAGCGGTGCAGAAAAAAGTGGTACACTGCCAATGGGGCGTCGACTCGCGGATCCCTTCAGAGCCCCATCGGCTGGTGTGGACCAGGGGAATCCTACCAGTCTCATTCCGTCAGGCTCGGTCGGCTTGTTTCAGGAGTTCGCTACGCATGGACGCATCGACAGAAGATGGCTCCCCTCCCAAGCAGCGCACCAGCCTTTGGGTCGATCGATCGTTCTGGGGGATGTTCTGGACGCAGTTTTTGGGGGCATTCAACGACAATCTCTACAAGCAGATGGTGCTGCTTCTGGCCCTTCCGGTGGCGGTAGGTGCAGCGGGGCTCGATCAGAAGGAAAGCGATCTTCAGGGCTGGGCGACCTTCGTGTTTGCCCTCCCGTTTGTTCTCTTCAGCGGCTGGACCGGCTATCTTTCCGATCGCTTCAGCAAAACCCCCATCATCGTCGGTTCCAAGATCGCCGAAATCGTCATCATGCTGCTGGCCTGCGTCGCCTTTCTAGCTTACGGAAAACTGGGGATGGCCGGCACCTGGACCGTTCTTTTCCTGATGGCGATGCAGAGCACCTTCTTCGGGCCAGGCAAGTATGGCATCCTGCCCGAGCTGTTTGAGTCGAAGGACCTTCCGCGCGCCAATGGCCTGATGCTGATGGGGACCTTCCTTGCCGTCATCTTCGGTGTGGTCTTTGCCGGACAGCTTTTCGATTCCTTGGTGACTGAAGTGGATGGCAAGCGACAGATTGGAAAGCTGTGGATCGGCTCCCTGGTCTGCACGGGAATTGCAATCCTCGGAACGCTCACCAGCCTGCTGGTTCGAAAAGCCCCCGTGGCGCAACCGAATTTGAAATGGAGCTGGGATTCGGCTTGGCTGAGCCACTCGATGCGAGACCTGTTGCTGGCCGATCGCGGGCTGCTGATGGCGCTGATCGCCTCCTGCGTCTTCTGGATGGTCTCGGCCATGGCGATGCCGACGATCAATCGCCTAGGGACCGAAAGCCTGGGGCTCAACAAGGCACAGACCGGTATCCTCGTTGGGATGATTGCCATCGGGATCATGCTGGGCGGCCCACTAGGAGGATGGCTGTGCCGAAGATTCGCCAGCCGATCGATCGTCACCACCGGGCTCTGGGGAATCGTCGCCTGCCTGGCGCTGCTGTCGCTATGGAAGGCGGGCGGAGCCCCTCTCTGGTCGTCCGCCACCAACCATGGCATCCTGATCGCACTGGGGATCACCGCCGCCATCTACTCGATCCCGATCCAGGTCTACATGCAGGATCGCCCTCCCATGGCACTCAAGGGCCGAATGGTGGCGACGATGAATCAGGCCAATTTCCTAGGGATGCTGCTGGCAGGCCCACTTTACCAACTCTTCGAATCGATCTCTCAGGCGATGCAATGGCCAATCCAAAGCGTCTTTGGGATGATCGGACTGCTGGTGCTGCCCCTGGCACTCTTCTATCGACTGGATGAGCGTCCGGCCCCAAGCTAGTGATCCACTTCGATCGAGTCGTGATTCGCGCCAGACGACAAACTCATCGACCCCACCTGGCTCGCACTTCCGCTAGAGGATAATCGAGCAGATCGGGACGATCCTCGAGGTTGAAGATTTCCCAAAGTCGCTGGTAGCCTGCGGTCACCAGAGCGGAGCGCTGAGCGAAGAAGCTGGGGTCCAGCTCGCTGCGCCCACCCGGTCCCAGGTGCTCAACCGGCGGTTGAAACCTGGAGTCGTCGATAAACTGCGAGAGCGCCGAATTGCATCGCAGATGGCATTCGGGAGTGGTGTGCAGCGTTTCAGGATCGATCCATCCTAAGACCAACATCAAGTAAAGACTGCTCTCGAAGATCTCCTCCACTTCCTCGCGACAGACTTGGCAGAGGTATCCTTCATCGCATCGGGCCATCGAAGTTCTTTCCCATTGGTTGATGCTGGATGGATGACGGTTATTGCCTAGCCCAAGCCGGTAGTAGGTCGGGTGTGTGAGCCGGTCGTCGAAGGAAGGTCATTATGGCGCCAGGGAAGCCAAGGCGACTGACCCGTTTCATCACGGAAGCGACTCGACCGCGAACACACCAGAACCAAATGCCTGCGGAAGAGGGTGTTTGTCGAGCAAGAGCACGAGCACGAGAACCCAATTGTAGGGTGTGTGAGCCGGTCGTCGAAGGAAGGTCATTATGGCGCCAGGGAAGCCAAGGCGACACACCCGTTTCATCACGGAAGCAACTCGACCGCGAACACACCAGAACCCAACGCCTGCGGAAGAGGGTGTTTGTCGAGTACGAGTACGAGAACGAGCACGAGCACGAGTACGAGTACGAGTAAATGTTAGAGAAGTAGTGCAAAGACCGGAATGTCGCTTGTTGCGGGTCTAGCCGGCAAGCGGGAGCGACAGAAGTTTGGTGGAGGGGAACCTTGTTGACCGAGAGTGGTCGGGGTCATGAGAGTCCCAGGACATCGTTCATCGAATAGAGACCTGCGGGTTTGCCGACCAGGTACTTGGCGGCCGCCAGTGCACCGGCGGCGTAGCAGTCGCGATTGCTGGCCGCCACGCGCAGTTCGATCAGCTCCCCGAGCATGCCGAATAGAATCGTGTGCTGGCCAGGGTCGTCGCCAGCGCGCACGGCATGGTAACCGATCGAATTCTCTGGGCGTGCACCAACCTGACCCACCCGACCATGTTCGGCTCGATCCAGCCCCAGTTCGTTGGCGATCAGCTTTCCGAACTGAAGCGCAGTGCCGCTGGGGCTATCTTCCTTGTACCGATGATGCCGCTCGATGATCTCCACATCAACACCTCCGGGGACGCCGCGGAGAGCGCGAGCCGCCTGCTTGGCCAGATTCATCGTCAGATTGACCGCCAGGCTCATGTTGGGAGCGTGGCAGACGGCAATTTCTTTGGATGCCTTTTGAATCGCTGCCAGCGTTCCAGGTTCCAGGCCGGTGGTGGCGACGACGATCGGGATCCGATGCACCAAGGCATTTTGGACTGCTGAGTCGCAGGCATGGGGGGTGGAAAAGTCGATAACCACATCCAGTCCCTGTGGCCATTGGCTTGCCAACTGGACTCCGATGGGATCGATCCCAGCCAGGGAGCCGGCATCTTGGCCGATCCATGGCGCTTCGGGCCGGTCGATCGCTGCGGCGATCTTCAGCATCGCGTCTTTGGCCCCTAAAGCCACCAGACGTCGCCCCATCCTCCCTGCAGCTCCGTGAATTGCCAGTGCGATCGGTTGCGCCATGCTTTCAGCTCTCCCTTTGCATCCGTTGGGTATGACTTAGGTATACAGTTTCAAAGTTCGAATGATCGAATCGAGATCGTTGGGGACGGCGATCGAGCGATTGGCGAAGGAGGCGCGCGAGACGCCACGGCTGCCTAGCACCTCGTTGAATTTCTGCTGGTCGGTGGTGTGGTAGGCAACCGTTGCGGTTGGGTCTTTCAGTTGATGGCCCGTCAGGATACAGACGACGCGGTCGGACGGGGCGATGATCCCTTCCTGACGCAGCAACCTAGCACCCGCAACGCTCGCTGCGCTGGCTGGCTCACACCCAATCCCCCCAGCACCGACTTTCGCTTTGGCATCGAGGATCTCCTGATCGCTGACGCGGCGGACCACTCCGTCGCACGCCTCCAAGGCGCGAAGGCACTTGGCGAGATTGACTGGTCGATGGATTTCAATGGCGCTGGCGATCGTATCAGCCTTCGCTCCCTTCGCATCCAGCTCGTCGTAGTAATGGCAGGCGATCTCCAGCGATGGAGCCCCTCCATTCCACTTCAGCCCCCGATGCTCCACCAGTTCAAAGAGCGTATCGGCTCCCAAGGCATTGATCACCGCCAAACGCGGCATTCGGTCGATCAGCCCCAACTGCTTGAGTTCCAGAAAAGCCTTTCCGAACGAACTGCTGTTCCCCAGATTGCCGCCCGGAACGACGATCCAGTCAGGAATTTCCCACCTCAGCGCTTCCAGGACGCGGAACATGATGGTCTTCTGACCTTCCAGGCGGAAGGGATTGACGCTGTTGACCAGATAGATCCCCAGCTCCTTGGCCACCTCCTGGACCCGACCCATCGCGTCGTCGAAATCCCCAGCGATCTGGATGGTGAGCGCCCCGTATTCCAGCGCCTGGGACAGCTTGCCGTAGGAGATCTTCCCGCTGCCGATGAAGATGATGGCGCGCATCCGCTGCGTCACCGAACTGTACATGGCCAGCGAGGCGCTGGTATTTCCAGTCGATGCGCAAGCAGCCCGCTTGGCCCCCACCAGGTTGGCGTGCGTGAACGCCGCGCACATGCCGTTGTCCTTGAAAGAACCCGAAGGATTCATCCCCTCGTACTGCAAGTAACAACATCCCGGGTCGACTCCGATATAGGGAGCCACCGTGTCGGCTCGCTGTAGCAAGGTCTGCCCCTCGCCAGCTGTCACCACCATTTCGGGCGGAGCGAATGACAGCAATTCATAAAATCTCCAGACGCCGCTGAATCTTAATGGGTCCCATCGACGCGTCCAGTGCGCCTCCAGCTCCTGTAGCGATCGCGGCACCGGGAGACGGTTCCAGTCGTAGCAGATATCCAGGAGAGCCCCGCAGTTCGGGCACTTGGTGAGCACCTGAATTACATCGTAAGTCGCTGCGCAGCAAGGGTTTAGGCATTTCTGGAAGACGGCGTCAGAGGGATGGCCGGCGGAGCTGTTTCCTAGGCGGTCACTGGTCATAACGGTCGCTTGCAAAAAACTCAAGGGTGGGGCCGATCGGTCCATTGTACGCCGGTTGCTGGGTCTGTCTGCAACCCAAGGCCTTTGCAGACCGCCTGCATGTGCATTGACCCTTTCGGAGGATGCCCCTACATTTCTTTTCCGAGATAGCTTCGGATGGCAGACTTTCGGTCGGCCGTCAAGGGGTTTCTCGCCGTCCAGCCAAACTCTCTGTTCGTTTTATCGTTATCCGCAGCGGACTGGTAACGGTCGTTCCAAAGAGCGGTGGGAAGGTGCTAAGCAAAGCCAAGAAGTCTATGAAGGTTTGATTGCGGTGGAGCGGGTTGGGATGCGTTGACCTGCTCCTTCGCTGAGTGCAAGCCTCAGCGACCGCATCATGGAGGAGGAAGACCGAGCCCGATCCAAACTCAATTCACCTCTCGGAATTGCTCATGGATCCCGCTGGCCTTCGCGGGTCGGCCAATCGAAGTGACATCCGTGTGCCTTGAATCCGAGATATCCACGCTTTCATGTGAGGTTCCATCAGTGGCCAATAGCAAGAAAAAGCAGCCGGGCATGACCAAAGAGGATCTCGCCAAATTCCGCAAACTTCTGATTGAACTGAAAGCCCGCTTGACGGGCGACGTGACGATGATGGCGATGGAGGCGCTCAACAGCAGCAGCAGCTCGGGCGCTCCAACCCACATGGCCGATCTGGGTACGGATGCGTACGAGCAGGAATTTACGCTCAATCTGATGGCCAACGAAGGGGATCGGCTCGAACAAGTTCAGGCTGCTCTTGAACGAATCGCCGACGGTTCCTATGGTACCTGCCTGGATTGCGAAGGACGCATTCCCAAGGCAAGGCTCGAGGTGATTCCGGAAACACCCTACTGTGTCAAATGCGCCAGTCAGCCGCGACCAAGAGAGTAGTCGTTCGATCGATCGAAGTGATTCCTTGAGCCGACCGCAAGCCGGACAGATCCCCACCGGTCGTCTGGCGGCCTACGCCGGTTTGGCGGTGGTAGGAGCGGCCATTGACCTGTTCAGCAAGCAGGTGGTTTTTCAGTCGATGGGGCTTCCCGGACAGCGCCACCCTTGGTGGTTGTGGGAACCCTATATCGGAATCGAGACCGCCGTGAATATCGGTGCCCTGTTCGGAATGGGGGCAGGCTTTGGACTCTTCTTTGCTGCTTTCTCGCTGGTAGCCCTGGTGGCCATCCTGCTCTGGTTGGTTCGCTATCAGGGACTCGAGTCCTGGTGGACCACAATCGCCCTAGGGCTGATCACCGGAGGCATTCTTGGAAATCTCTACGATCGTCTTGGGCTTTGGTACGAACCTGGCATGCCGCTCGCATGGAAGTCCGCAGTGAGAGACTGGATTCTATTTCGGTACGGACAATTCACTTGGCCGAACTTCAACATCGCCGACAGCCTGCTGGTAGTCGGCACGGGAATGCTGCTTTGGGCAGGTTTCCGAGAACGGGAAGCAGTGCCTTCTTCTAAACCGTGACCCGGCAGCTTTCCTGCTCCTAGCCGTCGTGTTCGTAGGGGTTGTTCAACGAAGAGCCGCGCAGGACCCGTAGGGTGTGTGAGCCGGGGCGGGCGCGCTGGACGATGGTGTGGTAAAAAACGGCCCCGCGAACACATCAGGGGTTGGTATCGAAATTGAGGCTTTGGTTCTGGTGTGTTCCGCGGCGGGTGACTTGCGCGCGGCGCTAATGACATTCACGCCGCGTCACACACCCTACGAAGAAGGCCGCAGAACCCATATGGACATTCACGCCGCGTCACACACCCTACGAAGAAGGCCGCAGAACCGATATGGGCATTCACGCCGCGTCACACTCCCTACGAAGAAGGCCACAGAACCCGTATGCCCGTTCACGCCGCGTCACACACCCTACGAAGAAGGCCGCAGAACCGATATGGGCATTCACGCCGCGTCACACTCCCTACAACAACCCTCCTCTTAGATCAACCTTCGCTAGGGCGCGTCCTCCGCTTGGCTCTCCGGCGTGACTTCGGGCACCTGCCCCTCCCGCACTGCTTCGATCGGCATCGCCAGAAGCTTTCGCAACTGCGCGCGACACTTCGGATCATGCCCCTGAAGAATCAAGGTTCCCGGCTCCAGTCGCAGACCAGAGCGAGGGTTCTCGTGCGGTTTGCGGTCGTCTTGCCACTGGGTCACCTGAACTCCTTCGACCCAGGTGGCAAATCGATTGCCATCCGCAACCAGGGTCAGATGGGTCCACTGCCCTGTCTCGGACAATGCCGCACGAGCTTCTTGGCGTCGGAAGATAGCACCCATGCCACCATCGAGAGGGTGGAGCCGGTCGGGGTCAAATCCGGTGTGGAGTTGCATTTCATAGCCGTTCATCACATCGCCGGGAATGCTTCGAAAGAAGATACCGGAGTTCGTTTCGTCATCCTCCGTCAACACTTCGGCCTGCAGGCAAAAGTCCCCAAAAGGCTGCAGCAACTCCAGTTGCCCCTTGCCTCCCACGATCGAAAGCTCCCCCGACTCCTCCAATCGAAAATCGGCATCTCCCTTGTGCTCCTGACTCCACCCGCTCCACTGAGCGTCGGGCATCAGTTTTTGGAGCAGCAGTGGGCGGATCCGAAGATTTCGAAACGCGACTGGTCCTTCGCGAAACTGCAGTCCAATTCGACCTGTGGTGCGGTCTTCTACCTGCGTATCGACCACCGAACGTCCATCGAACCAGACCTGCATATGCGGGCCATCGGCCAGGACGTGCAGCGTGTGCCACTGGTCCGATGGATTCTCTCCCAGCGCTTCCGGCTCCACCCGCACTCGCTCTACCAAAGACCCTGTCGGAAAAGGATTGTCGGAAGGCGCGATGTTCAGTTCGATGCAATCGGTTGCAGGCGACGTCGGCTGCGATTCGGTCCGCAAGAAAACCCCGCTGTTGGTTCGCTCCGTCGCGCGGAATTCCACCATCAACTCATAATCGCTCCATCGCACCTGCGACATCAGGAACCCCGGCTCGCCATCGTCAGCCACCAACGCCCCATCCTCGACGCGCCAGTTGGCCTTCCCATCGCTCTGCCATCCAAAGAGCGATTGACCGTCGAACAGGCGAATCCACCCCTGTTCCAGCTCTTCTACGGGAAGACGCATCTCCAGCAGCCCCTGCCAATCGACCGCAGAAGCTGGAGATTCTTTGGCCTCCGACCCCGTCGCTGCGGCGTCGATCTTCGTAGAGGACCGTCGAGCCGCTTCCGCAGAACTTCCCTCCACCCTCCCTGGCTCGGCCGACCTCCCTGCCACCGGTTCCTCCGCAGACTTTCCATCGGCACCGACCGATGGGGCCGAGCCGGTACTGGCCGATGAACCTGGGCTGGCCGATGAACCTGGGCTGGCCGATGAACCTGGGCTGGGAATGGGGGCCGATGGGCTGGTGGTGGTCGGTTGTGGGGTGCATCCAGCCATAGCGACAGCGGCCAGAAGAAGTTTGCCAGCAGACCATTTCATCCGACGGGATCCTTGAATAGGAAAGATCGCTCACTTCGCAGCGCGCGGATGCAATGCCAGCCACGCATCCAGCAGCCAGGGATTTTCGAAAGTCTTCGGAAACCTTCCATCCACTTGTCCGATCCGCGCCTTGACCATTTCGGCCTCTTCGACCACATCCAGCCGGATCTGATTATAGGCGGACAGCCAGGGTGCGATCGAGGCTCCTTCTGGTCCCGTGGCGAGTTGGGCAGAGAGAACCTGTCCATTGATTTGAAGAGCGATCAGACAGATCTTGGGCTGAAGAACCAGATGGAATCGGATCGATTCCAAAGAATCGATTCCATCTGGTTGATGAAACGCTCGGAACAACCGAACCTGGTCCCGGTCGCGTTGCCAGTGCCAAGGGCCTCTCAGCCGGATGCGATGAACCATCGGCCCTCCTGCCAGCCATCCGTCGAAAACCGGTTCATCCTACCGTTTCGAACAGATTGACCCCTTCGCCGCGAACTCGCTGCATCATGAATCGATCAGCGATCTGAAGCATGGTGCTGTCGAGTCCCTGAGCGCCGGGGAAAAAGGCAGGGTAAGCATTCAGATGGGCAATATGAGCGAACCGCAGGAACTCGATGGCCTTGGAGGTCATCGCTGACGATTCCGACTGTCCATACATCGAAACGATCGGAAGCTTTCGCACCGCATCCCATTGCGACAACAACCTGGGAAGCCGAGGAACGCTGCCTTCGATCGCAACCACTCCAGCAAATTGCTGCGGATACCGCAGGGCAACCGCCTGAGCCATTGTGGCGCCGCTTCCATAACCAGCCAGGAAGATCGCTCGTCCGTTGAGCTGCACTCGGCTCTTCAGCTCGTCGATCGCCTCAAACAGCAACTCTTCCACCTGCGCCACACCCGTCTCCGTCACCTGCCAACCGAAGAGATTGCGAAGCGCATGATCGCGTCGATTGCCTCGCAGAGCCATCGCGACATAATTTCGCAAACTCAAATTGCTGGCGACGCCATCCAGTTCCCATTCACTGCTGGCGCACGAATGGAACCAGACCACCAAGGGATAAGCATAGTTGGGCTCATATCCCTCAGGCATGAAGATCTTGCCCGGACTACCCAGATCCAGTGGCCTCGGGTCGAGACGAGCGGTATCCGAAACCACTCGTCGCCTAGCTGCTGCCGCGCAGGCCGTCGCTGCCTGGGAGGAAGGAAACGACGAAGGCCCGCTGCCATCAAAGCGATTCATGCGACTTCCATCCGATTCGATAAGAGGGAGTTCTCGGAATGCTGATAAGAACCATCTCGCCTGTGCGCCTCAAGGAGTATCCAAGCTTGGCGATCATCCGCCAAATTGGTTTCCTTCCAACACCCCAGGCCGCCTCCCTGACATCACTCTCCCCATCTCCACCAACCGACGCCCTGGCATCGATCGCAACGACGAAGAAAGCACCAGCGCGGATCCCTGCGTCTGGTTCAATGGACCATCTCTTTCGCGAATAGGACGGGAAGTCCCGTGAGCCATCGAGTCGCCTTGCATCGATCGCTCACCTATCGCACTGCTCGCGTTTTAGACGTTTACTAAGCGGTATGTCAACCCGACCGGAAGGAGAAAACGCGCAGCCTGTCGACGAAGCTTTCCCAGTTTGATGACGCTAGTATTCGCCGCAGGGAAAATGGCCAAGCGGCGAAGAATCGACTGGGAGCGACTTTAGCCCAGCTCCCCAAACGTGGCGCTGGGCTTTCAGAAGCTTGGACTGGCCGTCTCTCTTGGCTTTCTTTCAGCTACATTCGCGCCCAGGGAAGGTCAAGCCGACTGGAGCAACTGGCCCATGGTGGCCACGAGGCTCTTGACCGCATCGACGCTTTTCGCGAAGTCGGCTTTTTCCGAGTCGGTCAGCTGGAGCTCGATGATTTTCTCGACCCCCTTGCTGCCAAGGATGACCGGGACGCCAACGTAGTACCCGCCCACACCATACTCTTTGTCGCAGTAGACGGCGCAAGGAATCAATCGCTTCTTGTCTCGCACGATCGCCTCCACCATTTGCGCGGTGGCGGCAGCGGGAGCGTAGTAGGCGCTTCCCGTTTTGAGCAGCGAGACGATTTCGGCACCACCGACGCGCGTTCGTTGGACAATTTCCTCCAGTCGCTGAGCCGAGATCAGCTGGCTGACAGGAATGCCGCCCACGCTGGTGCAGCTGGGCACTGGCACCATGGTGTCGCCATGCCCACCCAGCAGCATCGCGGAGATATCCTCGACGCTTACCCCTAGCTCCATCGCAAGGAAGGTACGATAGCGGGCCGTATCGAGCACCCCGGCTTGCCCGATGACGCGGTGGGAAGGAAAGCCGGTGACCTGAAACGCTCGTTGCACCATGGCATCCAACGGGTTGCTGACGACGATCACCACCGCGTTGGGACTGGTTTTCTTGATCTCCTCGGAGACACTGCTGACGATCTTCGCATTGGTGCTCAAAAGATCATCGCGGCTCATCCCTGGCTTGCGCGCGATTCCCGCGGTGACCACCACCACGTCGCTTCCTGCGGTATCTTCGTAGCTGGTGGTGCCGATGACGTTGCTGTCAAAGCCCATGATCGGTGAGCTTTGCATCAGGTCGAGCGCTTTTCCCTTCGGCATCTGCTCGGTAGCGGGCACGTCCAGTAGCACGATGTCCCCGAGTTCGGCCGCCGCGCACCAATGCGCACAAGTGGCTCCCACATTTCCCGCTCCGATGATCGAAATCTTCGCTCTGCGCATGCTTCCGCTCTCCCGCGTTTTGTTCCTGGATATCCGATTCAATTCAGGCCAAAGCCGGTCACAACCTGACAGGCAATTGGCTGCAGCACCTCATCATACCCAATCCCGCTGGATCGCGAATCGGGGTAGCTGACGATGGCCTTAGGATAAGGGAATGGGATGACGGCGCATGGATCGAGCCGGCCGCAATGGCAGTCGATCTCACCTAGGAACTGCGCTGTCCAGAATCTCGCTCTGCCACTCCCCTTCCCTTGGCGCGAAGCCTCCGTCGCGCCACCGCATCGCGTCGGATCCACCACCATGCAAGCCCCGCAATGCCGGCCATACCCCAGAACCAGATCGAACTCCCCTGATCGATCGCACGGCGCACTTGGCTGACCGACAAAGGTGGCACCACGGTCCACTTAGCGACAGCGATCAGAGGTGCCAGTTGAGCTCCGGTCGCATCGTCGGGTCGATCGATCGAACGGTTGGCGATGCGCTGGCTGCGATAGGCCCACATTCGGTAGTGCAGACCTTCCACCTCCACCTGCCCGCGCAGCGCGATTTGAGCGGTCTGGGTCTCCTCCATCACCTCCCCTTCGGCCAGCAGTTGGGCAGGCAACTTGCTGGCCAGCAGCGTCACTGGGAACTCCCCTTCAAATCGAATCGGTTCACCTGCCTTGGCCGAGGGGCGGTAATCGATCCGCGTCCCTTGAAGATCCCCCATCCCATCGACTTCGTAGTAGTGATCCCCACCCAGCCACTGCCGCTCGGCCGGATCCACCACATCGATCCGTGCGGCACGCAGCAATCGCACCGAAATAGCAACCGGCTGCAGCATCGAACCGGGGGGATCGCGCAGCACCTGCGCTAATGTACGGTGAGCCTTTGAAATCCCAGGCGAATTCTCCGTGTTGGTCGCGGGGACCAAGGCCGATGGCTCATCACCTCCGCCCTTCCCCCTCGCCGACTCGGTCACCAACCGCAACAGCGGCATCAACGCCTCCCCATCCTCTCGCTGAATCGGCTTCCCCTGCAGTCGCTCCAGAGAATCGATCTGCGCCAGGTTCCACCCCCGAGATCCCAGAGCCCGATAGGTGGCGGGTAGTGCGTCGACGCCGTCAGGAAGTGGCGTGGACCAGCCATCCCAGGACCAATCGATACGACTGGCGATGGCCAGACCCTGCACTGGATTCGACGGATGCGGCGGTGAATCGATCGCCAGCCAAAGAGCCGCGACCGAGACGGGCTGGTCGATCCGTGGGGAGGAGAGCCAGAGCCTGGGGATCTGGCGGCAGTAGATCCAACAACCGGTCGCCATCTTCCCCGCGAATCCTCCACCTGGCGATTTCTCGTTCGCCTGGGCGGTGGAAAGATCCAAACTGCTTGGTGGAGGAGTATCTGCTGCACTCGCCATGGCCGGCTCCCACCAGAACCGATAACACCGATCGCCGCCAAACCACTCGGCCTGCTCCCCCTTGACTGCCATCTGCTGCCAAACGGTTGCGGTTCCCACCATCGATCTCAACGGCACATTCCATCGCTCTGCCAGCCTCCGCTGCTCGGCCCACTCACGCACCAAGTCCGAGTGACGATCCATTTGGTGGATCATCGCCAGGAGCGACGAAGGAGCCGGGTTGGTGAAGCCGGTTCCCGCGCCCTCTGCAGGCGGCGTTTCCACCTCAGGCTTGCGGTACCACCCACTGGCCGTTGTCACCTCGCCTCGCAACTGTTCCATTAGCGGTCCCAGCACGCCCCCCAGCGTCCGCAATGCAGCCAATTCCCTCCCTGGCGGCTTCCAGGGGGGCCAGGGCAACGATCGACTCAGTGCGCTGGGCAGGACGGACGGCGGGGAGCCGGCAGCGATGGTGGCGACTTCCGGTTCGATGCGCCTGGCGATCAGGACCGGGACGACGTCGACCCCTCGTTTCGATCGATATGCTAAACGCTTCAAGTAGATCGCCTCGATCCTGCAGCCGAATCCCTGCATCGCTTCCTGCGTCTCCGGGAAGCTGGGATTGGACTGGCGGGCAGTCAACCAGACCGCGTCGGGGAGATAGATCAACCAGGGCTGCGAGGCGCCATCGGCCGGCCGCATCCACCAAGGCCGGTACTCCATCTCGCCCAGCATCGCATCGGAGACTCGCTGCGATGGATCAACCTGAGCCACTTGCCCAAGCAAGCCGATCGCCTGGCCACGATACTCCGAGCCGGAAGAGTCGAGCTGGGTGGTGGAGATCCAGTGCGTCATCCCGTTGGCCGGGGTGTGCAAAGCGATCTGAAACTGTCGCAGGAACGCCAATCGCTCCCCCGCCTGCCAAGGTGCCCCATCTCGCAGTGTCTCGACAAAATCGCGATCCAACGCTTCGATCAGCGCTTGGCCCGACGCCCCCTCGCTCAATGACTGCATCGTTTCACTGGCCAGAAGCTCCTGGTCGCTCATCGTGGAAGTCATCGAATCGACCAGACGCTTCCAATGCTCTGCCAGCTCCTGGCGTGCGACAACAGCGGGATCCTGGGAGGCTGCCGAAGTCCCCGCTTCCACGGCAGACGGCGATCCCTCCATGACCAGCTCCCAGCCGATCCACTCCGCTTGGCTAGTCTCTGCCCAACGCTTCCAGTCTTCCTGGTCGCGCGAACTCTTCCCGCCATCGCCAACCGGTGGACTGTCTCCCTTGGTCGATGGTTCGGACGTGCTGGTATCCCGCTGCGATGCGTCGAGGGAGCCGATGGGTTGATTGGCCTTCTTGAGATCGCTGACGCTCGGGCCACCCACTGCAGCCCGACTCCAAGTTGTCTCGTAGAGGGCACGAGCCAGCCACTGCCGTTCCTTGGAAGGCAATGGCTTTAGCAGCACCCGCCACATCGCCACCTGATCGCGGTGCACCGCCATACGAAAAAGCGTTTCTGGGTCTGGCGTTCCATCGGCGTCTGGGCCGGAGCGAAATGCAGAACCGCCAGAGCCTGACGCGTTCGTCCCCTGAGTAGTCGATCCGTCTGGAGCATCCAGCGGCGTCCCAAGCGCCCGGAACGCTCGACTCCAGACCAAAGGGTTGGATGCCTGCTGCATCAACATCGTCACCAGGATCAAGGCCAACAGCAGCGAACCCAGTTGCCTACCAGGTCGCGATTGCTGCTGAGCGCGCTGGCGCGATCTGGCCATCCCGGACGCCGTATACCAGCGGTCCCGTTGCAATCGCACCATCTCAGGGCTCCCCATCCACCCGGCGAACGTCGCTTCCTCGACCTGGCATCCTGGAAGTTGACCTGTCGATCGCTCGATTGCGATGTCTCGGTCTCCTCCATTGCCCTCTTCGTCATCATAGCCTCGCCGATCGCAAGGGCGATGGCCAAAGAATCGTCCGCTGGGACCGCTGGAGGAGAAGAATCGAAGACAATCTGATCGATCCCGCCTAGCTTCCCATCACCGCCATACCCTTCCATCGCGGGAAACGCAAAGCGGGAGAAGTTGCTCCGATTTCCATCAGCGGATGATGTTTTGATGTTTGGCAATCGGTAAAATGCGGTGGCTCCTGCAGCAAGTGCTGGCTCGATCGGACCTTGGCAGGATTTCCTTTTCCACTCCCATCTTTGCCACGACACCCCCCTACGCCTTTGGCATCCTTCACGAAGCGGATGGTGCCTCTGGGGGAATCGGCGGGCCAAGGATGTTTCGGATCACGGCGGAGCGAATCGAGATATGGGCAAGCAGTTTCATCGATCCATCCCTCGGTCCTCCCGGACCCAGACTGATCGAGATGATCGATTGCAGTCGACTTCTGGTCGATCGCGTCCTGGTGTTGGGAAGCAACCCACCAGCCGGTTGTTGGCTAGCCTTCTTGGGCTGGCCATCGCCAGCCTTTCAGGGAGCGTGGCGAGGGCCGAAGAACCTGTCGCGAAATTCCTAGAGCGGCTGAAGGAGCAGCAGTTGCACCAACTGGCCGCCGTCTATCTGGAGGAACTGGATCGCAGCGGAGGGCTGCCCGAAGCGATGAAGGCCGATCTGCCGCTGGAGCGGCTGCTGCTGCTGCAAGATTCGCTGGCCACCTTGAGGTCGGCCGAGCAACGCAACCAGAGGATGGACCAGTTGCAGAAAGGATTTGAAGACTTCCTGCAGGCATCCCCAAATCATCCACGTCGATCCGAAGCCAGACTAGCGCTTGCCGATCTCCTGTTAGGGCGAGGCCAGCAAGCTTTGGAAGCGGCCAAGAGCCCAAAGGCAACCGAGCAGGAACGGCAGGCAGGCCGACAGGCATTCGAGGCGGCTTTAAAGCTTTTTGACGACACTCTGGCAGAACTCAAACCGATTCTCGAATCGATGCAGGGTGCCCGAGTCGCTGCCACCGACGCCGCCGCCCTGGCGACTCGGGAACGGTATCAAGGGGAGTATCGCCAAGCGGAAATCCTGCGAGGTCTCACCAACAAGTTTCTTGCCGACACCTATCCCGATGGCTCGGCGGAATCCAAAGCCTTTCTCGAGAAGTCCGAGTCCCTTCTTTCGCAGGTCATCGAAAAAACCCCTGGCTCCAAGGAAGCCGGTCGCCGAACGCTCAGCCTCCTCTATCGAGGCCAGGTGCAGGCCAAACTGGGAAAGGTCGATGATGCCTACGACAGTTTTGTGCGAGTGGCGGATATTGAAGAGACAGGCCCATTTCGCGAATGGCGAGTCCAGGCGACCGCGTCCTTGGTGCGACTGCTGGGCAATGCGGAACAAGGGAAATTCGAGGCGATCATTGCGAGGGCCGAGCAGCTGATGAAGACGGCTCAGGGCGCCGAACGATGGCAACCCGAATGGCTCGATCTGCAGCTTGCCCTGGGAGAAGCCAAAGGGGCCTGGGCCGCGCAGCTGGAATCCGATCCAGCATCGGCCACCAAGGCGAGGACAGAGAAGTCCGAGGCTCGCAATCTCCTCAATGGCATCCTGCGACGCGCAGGCTCCCATCAAGAAGCAGCTCGACAAGCTCTCTCCAAGTTGGGGGTCGAAGCGGCTGGCCCAGCGAAGGGCGATGGCGTGGTGGTCAAGAAGTTTGCCGAGGGTCTGCCAGCGGCGCGCGAACGGATCGAACAAGGGGAGAACGCCGACCTGTCGCTGGAAATCCTCCGAACCCGACTTTCGGAAGCCTCCGCGGATGAAAAGGGGGCGATCGAGCAAGAGATACAGGGAGTGGTCGATACCAGCCGACAGGATTTTGCTTCGGCGGAATCCATCCTGCGACAGACCCTTCGACTGTTCGGCAGCGAGGATGCCCGCGACGACCTAGTTCGCGCTCGCTACATGCTCTCCTACGCCCTGCTCAAGCAGGATCGCTTCTGGGAAAGCGCCGTCGTCAGCGACTTTCTGACTCGCTCCAGCCAGGGTGCCGAGAGCGGCAAGGCATCGGGCAAGCTGGCGCTAGTGGCCTACCAGAAGTTGAGCGAGGTGGCCGATCCACAACGAGCCGCTTCGGCGTCGGCCGCCCTCGAGTCGCTTGCCAACCACATGATCTCCACCTGGCCTTCGGCAACTGAAAGCCAGGATGCGGCCTTGATCTTGCTGGATGGTGCATTCAAACAGCAACGCTGGGATGATGCCGAGCGGTACCTCAAATTGCTCCCTGCCGAGGGCCCCAAGGGCGCCCAGATCCGCCGCGAACTGGGAGTGGTGCTCTACAACCTTTATCTCCTAGAATGCGACGCGCGACGCAAGGAAGGGAAGGAAGAAGGAGAAGCGGAAATCGCCATCCGCGACCGCGCCAAGCGGATGCTGGAAGAAGGCTACCTGCCGCTGACACCCGACACGCTGGATCAGCGCGCGGTGGAGACAGGCAATTCGCTGGCTGCCATCGCCATGAAGACCCAGAAGTTCGATGAAGCATCGGCGATCCTGCAGCGCCCCGAAGTCGGACCGCTTGCTGTCCTCAGCTCGCGGCCCGAAGTGGTTGAGGAGCCGCGGGTGAAACTGGATGCCTACCGCCTGCAACTGCAGACTCAGGTGCTCGCCGCAGGCAGCGGCAAAGGCCCCCAGTTGGATGTCAAGCAACTGGAGGCGCTGCTGGGTCAGATGAGCAAATCGGTGGCCGATACGCCCGAAGGGTCGCGAAAGATGGCGGCGTCTCTGGTGATGCTGGCGCAAGATCTCCGCGATCAGATTCGTCAGAACAAATCCCCGCAGGACCGCGCGAAACTGGTCGACAGCGTCCAAGTACTGCTGGTCCAACTGGCCGGTATCTCCGAAGATCCTTCCACTCTCGACTGGGCTGGCTCCACCATGCTTTCGCTGGCTCAACAGGAAGAATCCAATCCGCTAGCCGCCGCTCAGAAGGAAAAACTGTTTCAGGGAGCCTCCACCACCTACCAGCGACTTTTAAGCCTTCAGCAGAAGGATCCCAAACTGCTGGAATCGGTCGGAAAGTCGCTCGATGAAGTCGAATGGAAATCGGCGATGGCGATGCGAGGCGCCAAGCAGTTTCCCGAAGCGATCGAACGGCTCAAAGGACTTCTCAAGCGAAACAACCAGATGCTCAGCGCCCAGCTGGAAGCGGCGCGCGCCCTAGAAGACTGGGGGACAGCTAGCAAGAATCCAGAGCGTCTTCGGGAAGCGATGCTTGGGACCGACAAGCTACCCAACGGAACCATGTCGGTATGGGGTTGGGGCCTGATGTCCCAAAAACTGGCTCGCTCCGCCGGTCAAAAGCCCGAATTGCTCGAATACTTCTTTGAAAGCCGCATGCGGCTGGCCCAATGCCGTATGCAAATCGCTGCTTCGGAAACCGATCCCGCCAAAAAGACCAAGGAATGGGAGCGAACGCTGGGGGACCTGCGGAGCACCGCCGTTGGTTTCCCTGGGGTCGTGCAGTCGAAGCACTATCCAGCATTTGACCAGATCGCTCGAGAAGCTCAGCGCGCTCTCAATAAACCCCAGTCAGGGATGAAGGACTTTCTTCAAGCCACTCCCGCAAACCCCTGATTGATCCTTATCCCAACAGCCCTTTCCATCGGATGCCACCAAGTGACCTTGGCAGCCGATTCCGACCAGGAGATCCGACCGATGAGCCCGAAATCAGCCCCCCTTCCCTACCGTGGGATTCCCACAGCGATCTTCGCCCTCCGGCGACATCTGGCCATCACCGCCATGCTGCTGACTGGCCCCATGGGCGCGATCCGCGCCGACGACCGCATCTATCCGAAGCAAGGTTCGTCCGTCAGCGGATCCATCACCGAGATCGGACGCGACAAGGTAGTGATCGAAGTCCGTGGCACTCCGCAGACCTTCGAAACTCCGGCGCTGGCGCGAGTCGTCTTCGATGGCGAACCGTCAACGCTCTCGCGAGTCAAGGAACTAGCGGCCAACGGTCAGTGGGACCAAGCGCAAGAGGAGATCAAAAAGATCGATCCGGAATCGGTCACCGGCGATGCCCCACAGGCGGAATTGGCTTACTACAGTTCGTGGATCGAAGGCAATCTGGCGCTGACAGGTCGAGCCGATCCGGGATCAGCCGCCAAAGGACTGCTGGCTTACTTCACCGCCAATAAGGAATCCCATCACTTCTATGAAGGGACCGAGACGTTGGGAGAGTTAGCGACACTACTGGGCAACTACGATCGAGCCAGCGTTTACTTTGGTGCTCTGGCCAAAGCGCCTTACCCTCAGGTGGCTCTCCGCAGCAAAGTGCTGGAGGCACGGGCATTGCTGAGCCAGCAGAAGTTTGCTGAAGCCCGCACCGTCTGCTCGGAAGCCATCGGCACCGCCGCCACCGACCCAGCCACCCTCCGCAGCCAGCAACTGGCCAAGGTCGTTCTGGCACGCTGCGATATCTCGGAAGGGAAAACCGCTGATGCGATCCAGAACCTCCAAAAGATGATTCAGGAGAATGATTCCACCGATTCGCTGCTCTTTGCCGCACTCTACAACGCGCAAGGGGAAGCCCTGCAGAAAGAACAGAAGTGGGAACAGGCGGTGCTGGCCTACCTGCACAGCGATCTGCTATTCTCGAACAACCCGGAGAGCCACGCCGAGGCGCTCTACCATTTAAGTCAGCTGTGGGCGAAACTAGGTGAGCCACAGCGAGCTGCGGAAGCGAAAGAAAAATTGACAACCCTCTATGCCGGCAGCGCTTGGGCCAAAAAGTAACGACGCGGAATCGACCCGTCCAACTCACCTCAAACCGCTGGCCGTCCATCCCATCACCCCAAACTCTTGTCCTCACTGGGAGAAGTCCATGTTGCCCATTGTCCCGAGCGTCCTGAAACTGGCTGTTCCCACCTGGTCATGCACCCTGCGGATCGGGTTCCTGGCGCTACTGCTGACTGCCTGGCTGGCACCCCCAACGTCCGTCGTCATGGGCCAGGATGCCGCTCCCGCCCCAGCGCCCCAAGCTGCAGCTCCGGCCGCTCCGGCGCCCGCCGCTCCTGCGGCTCCCGCCGCAGCGCCTGTGAAAAACAAGTCTCTTCTAGAATGGAGCTATGAGGCCCTCGGCTGGAAATATTCGCTGGCCTTCCTCATCCTCTCCTTCCTGCTTGTTGGTTTTCTCGTGATGAACATCCTGGCGGTACGACGCGATGCCATCTGCCCGAACGATCTGGTGGAGGGTGTCGAACAATGCCTGGCCGATCAGAACCTGGAAGGGGCCGCCGAGCTTATCCGAAATGATGACTCCATGCTAGGACAAGTCGTCGCCTCGGGACTGGGCAAACTGGAAAAAGGTTACGACCACGCCGTCGAAGCGATGCAGATCGCCGGTGAGGAAGAGACGATGAAGGTCGAACACAGGTTGGGCTACATGGCGCTGATCGGCAACATCGCGCCGATGGTCGGGCTGCTGGGAACGGTCGAAGGGATGGTGGCGGCATTCACCGTCATCGCTTCGCGCACCACCACCCCGCCTCCCTCAGAACTGGCCAAAGGGATCTCCACGGCGCTGGTGACGACGCTACTGGGGCTCTACATCGCCATCCCTGCGATCGCCATCTACAACATCCTTCGCAACCGCTTCCAGAGGATGGTGCTGGAAGTGGGCAACACCAGCGAAAACCTTCTTGAGAAGTTCGAAGACTCGGTTCGCAAGTAAGGAATCGACCGATGCGCAAGCGCAAAGAGCATGATTACCGCATCCCGGAACCCGATCTGACCCCGATGATCGACATGACCTTTCAGTTGATCGCGTTCTTCATGGTGCTGATGAACTTTTCCCAAAGCGAGCAGAATGACCGGGTGACCCTGCCCGAAAGCGAACTGGCTAGGCCCGCTGACGCACCAGTCGACTTTCCGATCACCCTGCACGTGCCCTCAGACGGAACGGTTGTCATCGGTGGCATCACCTCCACACTCGAAGGGATCCGTCCACTGCTGAATAACGAAATCAGCCTACTGCAGGCGAAGAACAAAGGAGCCTCCGACGCAAACATCATCATCCGCGCCCATCGCGATGTTCCTGGGGGCGTGGTGCAGGACTTCATCCGCAAGTGCCAAGATCTTGGCTTTGAAAAATTCACCCTCCGAGTCAAAGAAGATCAGCGCTACTGATACGTGCTCGCCCCCTCCGGAATCTGGCTGAGCCCTCTTCCGCTACGGAAAGAAAACCAAAAATGAAATTCAGAAAGCCACCGGAAAGTGCCGTCAAAGCCGAACTGCAGATGACGTCGATGATCGACATCGTCTTTCTACTGCTGATCTTTTTTATCACCACCTTCAAGATCGCCGCTCAGGAAGGGGATTTTAACGTCAAGATGCCCCTTTCGGGCGCTGGCGGAGCCCCCACCGATCTGACCCAGCTTCCCATCAAGCTTCGGATGAAAGCCGACGCCAACGGACAACTGGCGGATATCTCTGTCAACGACACGATCTCGTTCGGACAGGATTGGGCCAAGGTGCGAGCCTACATCGTGCAGCTGATGGGCGATAGCGCAGGCCCCTCAGAAGAAGAGGGCCCGGAAGTCGAGATCGATCTGGATTACAACCTACGGTATGTCCACGTCGTCGAAGCCATCACCGCCGTGACTGGCTATCGACAGGGCAACGACGTTGTCCGACTGGTCGACCGCATCAAATTCGCCCCACCCCGAAAGCCGTGATTCCACCGCGCCAGCCGGCCCTCGACAAGCCGCCTGCAGTCCTGCATTGGGCCACGCGATCGCGATACCTTGATTTCCATCGCCATGCGAAGAACTCCCCGATGGGCGATATGCTTCCCCCGCATCACTGCTTGCGGTAACTTGCAACTCCCTTCTTGGCTCACGCAAAGCGCGAAGGCAGAAAACCATCGATCCCCCAGTTCCATTTGCGTCTTGCAGCTTGGATCTCCTGTCGACTCTTTCTGTGGGCTGTAACCTCTCGTTGCCAATCGAATCGACAGGTCAAAATGGCGTAGGGAATGGAACATCGTGTGCGGAGCGACGATCGGCGTTTTGTCCTTCTTGGCGTCTTCGCGCGAGACCAACCGACCCCATTTCCGATCGAAAGAGCGATCGGGAGGCGAAAACTTCCCCGCCCACTAGCCAGCGGACAAGCTTTCCCTTGGCTGGCGGCAGACCCTGGAAGTTTGCTGGCTGGCTATCATGGTTCACGACCCGCAACCATCCCAGATGGAACCAGGAATCGCTTCTTGGAAATGGCATATGGCTCGGTGCTCCAATCGGCAGCATGCTACAACCTGCTGGTCGTCTGCGATGCCATGGATGTAGGATCGAGCGGTCGTGGTGGATCGGATCAAGGAAGCATCGATTGGATCTTCACGCGGTTGATCCAACGGACCGAGAGCCTGTCGGAGGGTTCGGTCGAGTACGATTGGAAGAGCCGCAAGACTGAGTACGAATAAATACCAAGAACGGCTGGAATACTGAAATCCAGCGGTTCGGCTGGTCGGATCCAGCTTGATGGAACACCGCACCCGGCGGCGACGATGATTTCCGTCGATCGATCGGCCAAGAAAGAAGGAGCTGTATTTCCATGTCCGGCAAGGACTTCGATCTGGAGCAATTGGCAGCCTACCTGCACTTCACCCCCGATCAGATCCAGAAGCTGATCAAACGTGGCGAATTGCCAGGCCGCAAGGTACAGGGACAGTGGCGATTCTCCGAGTCGGAGATCCATCACTGGCTGGAAAACCGGATCGGAATGAGCAGTCCGGAAGAACTGGAGGAGGTGGAGCGGTGGTTCGAGCGATCGGCACCCGATGAAGAATCCCCTGTCGTCCTGGCCGATCTTCTGTCGGTCGATGCGATTGCGATACCGCTGGAATCAAGAACCTCCAATGCCGTCATACGCGACATGTGCCACCTGGCCGCCAACACCGGAAAACTGTGGGACGAATCGGCGATGGCACAGGCCGTCCAGGCCCGCGAACAACTGCTCTCCACCGCACTGGAAAATGGCGTCGCCCTGCTGCACCCACGCCGCCCCCAGCCGAATCTGCTGGCCGAATCGTTTCTTGCCCTGGGCGTCGCCCCAAGGCCCCTCCCCTTCGGCAATCGCTCGGGCAGACTGACCGATCTTTTTTTCCTCATCGGAGCTGAGAACGATCGCATCCATCTGCGCATCCAAGCCCGGCTCGGCCGACTCATCGGCGATCCCAATCTGCTGGAACAGCTTCGACATGCCGAATCTCCCTGGGATGCCCACCAAATCATCCAACAGGCCGAATCCACCTGGAACGACTAGCTTCCACGATCGGCTTCAATGCTAGCACTGAGCATCTCTTCCACCCCACCTCCAGGGACACCAATTGCTCTGGGAACCGTTGCGACAAATTGATACGGTCGATCGCAATGTAGAGGTTGGGCAAACTCCAAGAGATAGTGCGTCTGGGAATCCAGAAAATCCTCTTCCCCAGGGAACTGCGGTAACCGGCTTCGAGTTCCACCGTATCCCGGATCGATCTTCACAAACGTTGCGTCTGTGTCTGGGGGACGCAGGGATGAGGGTTCCAGGCTTCGGATCCAACATGGGGAGTGATCGGTCGATGAAAAGATTGGCGATTTGGGGATCGCTTTCCTCGTTAGGTCTCGCTTTGCTTTTTGCGCCCTGTGCGACAGCTCAGCAGACCGATCCAAACAACGCAAAACTGGTGGAACCAGTCCTTCGCATCTCGAAAAATGACGCGGCCAAGCCGTTGATCAACGAGCCCAATGCACTGGATCCAGCGCTGGACCTGGCGCGTCGTGGACTGCTGAAGGTTCGCGAAGATGTCCAGGACTACACCGCCGTGCTGGTCAAGCGCGAGCAGGTGGGGGGTGAACTGGGCGAATACGAATTCATGTTCGCCAAAATCCGCAATCGTAAAGTGGTGGACGGGGAAATCAAAATCCCCTTCAGCGTCTACCTCATGTTTCTCAAGCCAAGCGCCATCAAGGGCCGTGAAGTCTTGTACGTCGAAAATCAAAACGACGGCAAGATGGTCGCTCACGAATCGGGAATCAAGCGGATGCTTGGCACCCATCATCTGGATCCCAACAGCTGGATCGCCATGCAGGGGCAGCGCTACCCGCTGACGGAAATCGGGATCGAAAATCTGATGGTCAAGTTGCTGGAGCGGGGCGAACGATACAAGTCGCATGGCACCTGCGAGGTCGAATTCTTGGAAGGCGCCAAGGTCAGCGGCCGCGAGTGCAAGGTGCTGCAGGTGAAAACACCTCACCCCGCCGCTCATTACGATTTCTGCATGGCGCAGATCTTCGTCGACAAGGAACTCGACATCCCCGTTCGCTATGCTGCGTACGATTGGCCAGCCGAAGAAGGGGGACAGATGCAGGTGCTGGAGGAGTATACCTACCAGCAGCTGAAGCTGAACGTCGGGTTGACCGATGAGGACTTCGATATCAACAACCCACAGTACAACTTCCACAAGTAATCGTTTGGATCGAATCGATCATGCCAACGGCCAGGCTCGCAAGGGTCTGGCCGTTTTCGTTTCCAGATCGCTCTCCACCAACGCCTCGGCTTCCCCTCCCGCTGACCGCTACCTTTGCTACGAAGGGTTCTTCGGGAATTTCGTCGGTCATTGCTTTGATTTCTCCGGACTCGAAGCCTCAGTGTCCCAGTGCGTCTCTTCGAGGACGAGTCCCATTTCGTTGAGTACAAGCACGAGTGCGATGAAAACCAGTAGATTATGTCCCTAAACGACAGTCATTCCTGAAGAGCCCTGCGATGCAACTTCGGTCGAATGTTGCGGATGAATGCGGTTTTCACCCCCTTAGCAAAGCGGATCGACATGCCTGCCGATGACTCTTCCCCCTGGTATCGAGAAGGGCTTGCGTTTGAATGCACCCAGTGCGGTCGATGCTGCGGGGGAGCCCCGGGATTCGTCTGGGTGGAACCAGAAGAGATCGCCGCAATGGCAGAAGCGGTCGGGATGGGCCAAGACATCGAACAGTTCGAGCGGCGTTTTGTTCGTAGCGTGGGAGCCAGGAAAAGCCTTGTCGAATATCCCGACGGCGATTGCATCTTTCTCGATCCGCAGACTCGCGGTTGCACCGTCTATCAGGCGCGCCCAATCCAGTGCCGAACTTGGCCTTTCTGGACATCCAATCTCGAGGACCCCAAGGCGTGGCAGCAGACCGCACGCCACTGCCCAGGCTGCAATCAAGGCCCCGTCTACACTCTGCAAGAAATCGAACAACGGCGTCGGCAGCGAGAGGAACTCTGAACCAGTTCACCGCCAGTTGCGACGACGGATAATCGCCGAGACCTATCTCAGACGGCCAACTTGCGACGCCAGGGGCGCCGCGAAAGATAGCCACAGGCAACCGCCGCCGTCAGCAAGACCGAACTGGGTTCAGGGATTGCACTGATCGAACCGCTGATGGTCACCATGTCAAAACGGGCAGTGCCAGAGGTGGCATAGGTGCCGGTTGGACTGCTGGCGGTGTAAGAAGATTGTCCGGGAGCGAATGAGGCGACGATACGAATGCCAAAGTTCGGGTTGTCGTTCACTCCCGCAATGCCGCTCAAGTCGGCCGTTCGCTGATTGAACCAAGTATCTCCCGTTACCCCAGCATAAAGACCAGAATCGGTGCCAGCCCCAGTTGCCGAAAAGGTGTTCCAGGTCGATCCATCCGTTGTGTAAAGCAAAGCCCAAAACCGAGAGGACGTATTGCTGTGGCGCTGATCCCAGGTGACCTGAATGTCCTGAAATCCCACTGTCGAAACACCAAACTGAACCCCACGTGACAGATCCCCAGTCCCTTGGGCAGCGTAGGTGGTGGTATTCCACCCACTGTTGTCATTCGTTCCTGCTGGATCGGTCGATCCACCGTTGGCCGAACCACTAGCAAAAGTACTGGTCGTACCAAGCAAGCTGGCGGTGCCAACCCCGACACTGGGGGTCAGAGTACCCGTGGCGGCATTTGCATCGGGAGTGGAGGAATTGAAGTTCCACTGCGTCACGATGTCCGCCTTCACGGAGGATGACATCAGCATGAAAGCAATGAGCAAAAGGCTACGGCGGATCATCGCAGAAACTCCTGTGTTTCGACAGCTTCGCAAAGGACGAGCGATTGATCGGACTGGGAGAACCCGGTTTGGTGACTTGACCTCTACAAGTTACCCACGCGCCCCGTCTTCACAGCCGAGAAAACGGTGAAGGATCGATCAAGATTCGTTCACATAAAACAATGAAGTCGCGATTCCTCTAGGCTTTCGATCGATCTCTCTGGCGACCAGCGTCCGGTTTTGCTACCCAGTCGATTGGAAAACCGCCCGAATCCGCCGGCCTCAGCAAGTCCACAAGCTAGCTCTTCGCAGGCGATCGGATCGACCGCTCCTATTCCGCTTCGTAGTTTCCTTTCCCCTTCCCCAGATGCACCCCGAATTCGGATCGACGCGATGCAGCGACGTGGCGACATCTGGATCTTTCAAGCCCCCGGCGGACCACCCGGGTCGGTCGGGCTACGTGCAGGCATCTGGATCGGTTGCCTTGTCTGGGCGAACCTTCTATGTCTCCCCTCGTTCGCTCAACTCCGAGACCCCTTTGAATCGGGCGTGGCTCGCTGGCAACTCTCCGCCAGCGATACCGAAGCGCGACTGGTCGTCCACGAACTGCGTCCCGGACTGGCTCATGAAGGCCAGACCAGCGAGTGGGTGGAACTGGTACAAAAGACTGGAACCTACACTTGGCTGGAGTATCCCCTTCGGCCCACGGCGATCATCGAAGAGGTGAAGTGTTCGGTCTGGATCCGAGCCGCCGCGCGGGGACTGAAACTGGGGTTGCGAGTCGTTTTTCCTGATGCCATCCACCCGACTACACGCAATCGGCTGACGACGATTCTCTGGGGATCCCCTTCGTCGCTGGGTGGCCAGTGGACGATGTTGGAGGTGAGCAATCCCCTGCGTCTGCTGTTGGAGCAGCAGCGGATTTTACGCAGTCAGTATGGCCCCCAGATCGATTTGCGAGGAGCCTACATCGACGCGATGGTGCTGGATGTCTACAGCGGCCCTGGAGTGGCGAGGATCCAGATCGACGACCTAGCAGCCGATGCCCTGGTGGAAGTCGACCAAGCCCCCTCGGCTCCTTCCGATCCTAGCCTTCAGGTGGGACTAGAAGCTTCACCCGAGTCGATCGCGATGGAACGGACCGAAAGGATCCAGGATCTGCGTGGCAAATTGGCTCGATGGGTTCAGTACCAAGGAGAGAATCTTTCGTGGCTGGCATCTCTTGGAGTCACCGGAGTGGTCCTCGATCAGGCACCTGACGAGGCGTGGCTGGACCAGGCAGCCGAGGCCAATCTACGCGTCGTCGCGCCCCCGCCGGAGGTGACGCCGCCTCCAGAGCGATGGTCGAGCTATCGGCCGGTGATTGGTTGGTCGCTAGGAACGGGGTTGGACCACAACCACATCGATTCGGTTCGCACGATCAGTGACCGAGCGGCGCTCTTCCCTTCACCGTTGCAGCGTCCCACTCTGGCGGAAGTGATGGAAGACGACTGGAACTACGCGCGGCTATCCGACGTCCTTTCCCTTCCTGCACCGCTACCGACCACCCTGCGGGATGGCGGACAGCAGGTGGAACTGTTGCGAAGCGCCTTCGAAAGAACCCGAGGCTACGCGATTCCATTGACGACCATCCAGTTGCAGCCCACCTTGGAATTCACCGAGCAGACGGAGGCGATGGAGCGGATCCTGGGGAGTGGAACGACTAGGCAGTTGCATGGTTTCGATATCCTTCAGGCGCGGATGCAGATGTATCGCACGATCGCTGCCGGCGCCCGAGGATGGCTTTTTCGATCCTGGAGCCCGCTGGATGCCGGGGAACCGGAAAGCGAAGCACGCGTCGCCTTCCTACGCGCCGCACAGTTGGAACTTCAGTGGATCCAGCCTTGGGTGCAAGGAGCCACCACGCCGGTCCCGTTGACCACCCTCCGCCCGCAAGGCTACGGTGGTTCGATCCACGCGCTATCGGACAGCCAGATGATTCTCCTCTGGACCGAAGGGGTTCACGATGGGCACTGCGCCATGCCCCCCTCGGCCGATGTGCTGCGTCTGCCTTTGCCCGGCTGGACCGACGCCTCTCAGGCCTTCCGGATCTCCCAGGGACGACTGGAACCGATCGCCCAGCTGGTAGGCCCCAAGGATGCCGTGGCGACGATCGAACGGCCTGGGTTCATCGAGTGCATCATCGTCACTCGAAACGCCCGCGCCACCGAGTACCTTCAGCAACGCGCCACCGCGACCGCTCGTGCCATGCTGGAAATCGAATCGCTGCAGGCCGAACAGCTGATGCGGGTGGCGCAGTGGTGCCTGATCACCGAACCGGTCCCACCCGACGACCCGGCGTGGCGCACTTTGGCCGATTGCCAAGCTCTGGTACGGCGATCGGAATTCCTTGAATCGCGAGCCGAATGGAGCGCTGCGGTCTCCCAACTCCAACTCGCCAGCGCCGGAGCCTGCCGAGTCGTGCGATCCAGTTGGCAACGGGCGATGACAGGCTACCAGCAACCGCAGGCCAATCCCTGGCTGGAACGCGTCGGCTACCTCCCTCTCTTTTGGCAATCCCGTCAATCGCTCGCCAACCGCCCGCTGCAGAATCTGCCGATCCCGCAGTGGCCTGCTACCTCCCTGGCGGCGATGATGGGAGCCGACTGGAGAATCGACCGTCGACTGGAATCGATCGCCAATAGTGGAGTCGACATTCTCGCTGCCGACCGCCCCAACGAATCCTCCCGAATCGCTCTGGCCGCAAGCAGTCGGCAAGGTCAGTCGCTGGCTGGCGGCTACGGCGGAAGTGTCCTGCGTCTGGCGACGCCTCCCATCTCGGTACCACCCGGGTCCCTGGTCCGCATCGAACTTGAGGTCGAAACCATCCAATGCTCCAACCAGCCCCAGGCGGGTTTGCTGGTCTACGACAGCATCGCCGGTCCTTCCTCCGGACAGCTTCTTCAAGTGGTGCCCAACAGCCACCATGCCCCGGTGACCGTGGTGCTGGAACGACTGCAGACCTCCCGCGAACCTTTGCGTATCTTCTTCGAACAACGTGGGGAAGGGATGCACCGAATCAACGCATTGCAATGCGCCTATTTGATGCTGGACGGAGATCCGCAGTTGCGAGGCTCCTTGATCGCCACCCCATCCATCGAACCCGATACCCCTTGATCGATCCAGCCTCCCATTCCGGTGGCAAAATCGACTCATCCCTGCCAGCAGTTCCAGCGAGAACGACCGAACCCCCAGATTCACCATTTCTCTGTTGGCTCCTCACCCCAGACCGCTCACCATTTGCTTAGCCGGCCTCCTTGACGTACTCTAAAGAGACAGTCCCCCCAGTCGGCTGATCCGATCGTGTGAACGACCAGGGACTGTCCTGACACCAAGCTACCAACACGCCTTACCGGGTGCCTCGGGTCCGCGGCGCGCCCGCTGCCTTCTGGATCCCTCGCATGGAATTCACTCCACAGTCACTCGCACAACGCATCATCGATCTGGGTCTGGCCGATTCTTCACAGATCGATCAGGTCTGGGCGGAATTGCGTCGCGCGAATATCGATCTGGAAACCTTCAAGAGCTCTCTGCTTCGCAAGGGCGTTGTCACCAACTTTCAGCTCGATCGCCTCCTGACGGGCGAGCGGTTGGGGTTCTTCTACGGTCCCTACAAAGTGCTCTACATGATCGGGGCTGGTACGTTCGCGCGTGTTTATCGCGCGGTCCACCGCGAGACTGGGCGCGTGGTGGCAGTCAAGGTGCTTCGGCGCCGGCACCGAGACGACCCCAGACAGGTGGAACAGTTCCTTCGCGAAGGGAAGATGGGGCTCCAGCTTCGCCACCCCAACATCGTTTCGATCTATGACATCGTCAACGATTCCCGCACCCCCTACCTGGTCATGGAGTTTGTCGAGGGGGAAACGCTCCGCGAGATTCTCAAGATCCGAAAGCAGTTCGACCCCATCTCCGCGCTCAAGATCATGGCTGATGTCTGCTCGGGACTCGACCACGCCTCTCGGCTTGGCATCACCCACCGCGACCTGAAGCTTTCCAACGTCCTGGTCTCAGCATCCGGTCGCTGCAAATTGGTGGACTTCGGTCTGGCCGCCATGGCCGATACCTCGACACCGGAAGCCCTGGCCGATTGCCCTAGTGCCCGAGCGATCGACTACGCGGCGTTGGAGCGAGGTACGGGCGTCCGGAAGGACGATGTTCGATCTGACCTCTATTTTGCCGGCAGTATCTTCTATCACATCCTGGCAGGGACTTCCCCCTTGACCGAAACTCGCGACCGCCTGGCGCGATTGAATGTCAGCCGCTTCCGGGAGGTTAAACCGCTGGGCACGATCATCCCCAACCTGCCCCAATCCGTTCTTTCGGTCGTCAGCAAGGCAATGGAAATCGACCCCACGCGCCGGTATCAAACCCCAGCCGAAATGCTCGGCGAAATCCAGATGACGCTCCGCAAACTGGAGGCGGCTGAATCCACTTCCACCAAGACGGCGGACACAGCCGCCACCCCGGAAACAACTCCCCCCGAAGAGGATTTCCTCGAAGGAAACGGCTTTAGCGTCATGCTGGTCGAAAGCAAGATGGATCTGCAGGATCTGGTGCGAGAGAAATTGAAAAGTCGAGGCTACCGCGTTTTGGTCTTCAGCGATCCGGCGCGGGCACTGGAGCGATTTTCGCCCGAAGAACCCGCTCCAGCGCACTGCTTGATTCTGAGCGCACCGGAACTGGGCAACCTAGCGCTCGACGCCTTCAACCGGATGCTGGAACTGCCCCACCTGCGCGACCTGCCTGCCATCCTGCTGGTCGATCGCAAGCAGCAGCACATCATCCGAAGCGCGGAAGCCGGCCCCAAACGAATCCTGCTCCCCATGCCACTGAAGGTTCGCGACCTCCGAGTCGCCCTCATCAAACTTCTCGGTATTCGCCTTCCCGCCAACTCGCGATCCGAGCCGTCGAGTCAAGAACCGGTCACCTGAAGCCACACCGCCCTGACGCCTTACCGCGTCGCGCCCAGTGAACTACCGGGCAATCAGGCCTTCGTTCTTCAGTCGAATATTCGCGATGGCAGTCGTACTCGCACTCAGCGCAACGGGACTCGTACTCAGCGCAGCGGGACTCGTACTCAGCGCAGCGGGACTCGCACTCAGCGCAGCGGGACTCGCACTCAGCGCAGCTGGACTCGCACTCAGCGCAGCTGGACTCGCACTCAGCGCAGCGGGACTCGCACTCAGCGCAGCGGGACTCGCACTCAGCGCAGCTGGACTCGCACTCAGCGCAGCGGGACTCGTACTCAGCGCAGCGGGACTCGCACTCCTACTCGAAAGGATCGTGATGGCTGAACCGACTTTCGATCAAAAACGATTCGACGTTGATCGACTGTTGACCACCTAGGAAACATCCTCGTATCCGATCGCCAAATCGCTCAACGGAACGAATCGCAAGGCTCATCATCCATGGCTGCTCGCTGCGCCGCCGACACCGCTTACCATTGCCCAGGACAATTGCAAGCAAAGTCTTGAGGACACGAATCGACTCATTGAAATCGCACGCGGTTCGGCTCCTGAATGCACCGCAATTCATGATGTCCTGAAGGTTTGCCATGCGATTGACAATGATGCGTTTTGCCTAAGGAGAGATCATCGCGTTGACATGGTGATCTGTCGCGATCGACGGGAGAGATCCCGAACGGGAGTCGTCTTAGGCAGCCGGATTCTGCAGCAGTCATGTCCGTCAATGTTTTGTCTGAGCGATCGCCACCACCGACAAGCCGAAGTAGCGTTTAAGAATGGGATCGGTCCATGCAGCCATCCTCGGGATCCACCGATCCAGCCATCGCATCTGCGACTGGACTGTCGGATCCTCCAAAGCGGTACCTTGACGCACGCGATTGTGGTACCACCAACCCAGGGCCGGAATCGCATTGCGATAGTCGATCCTCTCCACCTTCCATCCCGCACGCTCCAATGCCTTGCGCAAGGATTCCGTGGTGTACCTTCGGAAGTGCCCGGCCTGTGCGTCCATCGGTCCATACAGCGAGGGGAACGCAGGAACCACAATCCCCAGGATGCCGCCCGGAGCCACTGTCTGACCGATCGAAGCAAGGGCCGCCACATCGTCGGAAAGATGCTCCAGCACGTTCAGGCAGATCACTCCGTCGACCCCTTTGGCCGCCACAGGAAGGAGACTTTCGGGGTGGGTCAGATCGATCGGGATCGTCACCCATCCACTCCTCCCAGCCAACCGCTCCTCAAGCCTTTGTAGGCATTCGGTTGAGATATCGGTCGCTACCACCTCGAAGCGATCTTCCAGCAATAGCCGGGTGTATTGTCCGTGACCGACGCCAATCTCCCAGATGCGCCGGCAACTAGTCAGCCTTGGGGCTAGAAGGCCATAGAGGTATTTCGGATACGACTCCATGTCCTCCATCGCCGGACTCATTGTCGCACGACCTTGAGGCGACACCAAAGAGTCTACCTCGGTCCTTTGGCCATCGGTCGTCACTTGCCGCTCGCCTCCTGCGACTCCTGCCGGCGCGATCGCTCTAGAGCGATCGGTTGCACTGGACTCTTGGATTTAGGCACCAGTGCCGCCGCCAAAAATCCCAATCCCATCAGGAGGGTCGCCGTGGCAGCCGAAAGATAGGATAGCTGCCAAGCGAGGGCCGAGCCCCGGAGAAATCCCCATAACGCTTCCAGAAACGCTAGAGCCCACCAGGGGATTTGCAGCAACAGAAATGCCTTGATCGGATTGCATCGCAAGATCGCCTCCAGAATGATCTGAAGAGCCCGCAGCGCGTCGCGGACTGGATCGATCTTGGAAACCCCCTCGCGCCGATGGTATTCGATTGGTACATAGCGAATCAGCAAGCCGTTCAGAAGGTAGACCAGCGTCGAGGTGGTGGTGAAGGAAAATCCAGAACTGATAATCGGAAAGAAAGGGAGAATCTGGCCTCGACGAAAGACTCGCATTCCTGAATTGATATCGGGAATGGTCTGACCCGTCGCAAATTCACTCAACCACCGAAACACAATCCGACCAATCCGCTTGGCGCCACTGCCATGGTAGACCTGCCCCGTCCTGGCTCCCACCACCATATCGAATCGATCCGCATACCGAAGCAGATCAGGAATTCGCTTGGGCGGATAGGTCCCATCGGAGTCGGTGATCAGCAGCAGATCGTACTTGGCGGCATCGATGCCGCTCTTGAGCGATCTTCCATAGCCAAGATTGACCGGATGCTCGACCACCTGATCAGCCACCTCCCCAGCGATGGCTAGTGTCCCGTCGGTCGCTCCATCCACCACAATCACCACTTCGTGCGTCACCCCCGCCTGCTCCAACACCTGGCGTATCTCGCCAACCACCCGGCGTAGCGCCCGCTCCTCGTTGTACGCAGGTATGACCACCGAAATCGGTTCAACCACCATCCCCTGTCCCCCTAACCTTTCCGCGCGATTCTCCCATCCACTCCGTTCGATATGCCATAAATCGCTCCACCGCCCTGCGATTGGAAGCAAAGGCCATGCGATCCAAAAGCTGTGGCGAGGGATGCTCGATCAGCGTCGAAGCGATCTCGCTGGCTTGCATCTGAATCCCTTCAAAGGTGTCGACCCGACCTACATAGAAAACATCCAGCACCGAAATCTCGATCTGCTGGTAGATGTATCCATTGGGGATGGAACAGAAATAATTCAACAAGGAGACTTTGAGTCCCGTCTCTTCGAGCAATTCGCGAGCCACAGCATCTTCGAGCGTTTCTCCGGGGTCGGCGAAACCACCAGGAAGCCCCAGAAGCCCCTTTCCGGGATCGCGAGCCCGCTCCAGGAACAACAGCCGTCCCGAAGAATCTTCAAGGATAGCCGCTACGGCAGCCACTGGTCCGAAGAAGAAACGGAAGCTGCATCCAGCACACTCAAAGGGTCTTGCCCCCTGCGAACCAGATCGCTCACCACAGCGTGGACAGTACGCAAACACATCCTGCATGCGAGGTACGGCGGGAGACATTAGGGACCGATCGGCTCGACTCATCCGGAACTTCTCCCCTGCCCCACCGTCGCCACGCGAACGTCCGAAACCTTCCCAATCGAATCTTCACCTTCGTTCACTCTACCACCTTTCCTCTCGGAAAACCAAATGGTCAGTCGATTGCTCCCGACCTACCCTAACTCCCCAATCTCCTTCCCGTGCGTCATAATCAACGGTTCGAATTCCCGGGAATCCCTGCTGGATCATTTTGGATCCGAGGGAGACTCACCTGGCGACAAACCGGCTCACCCGTTGCCGCCCCTTCCGACCTTTCCCTCCGGATCTCTGTGCCATGACACACCCGTTGCCACCTGTCCGTCGCCAGCCAAATCCATTGCTTTTCCAGCCCCACAACTGGTGCAGACAACTACTGGTTGGGATCGGACTGGCTGGCCTGCTTTCCGCCATGGATGCAAGGACAGCGGCGGGTCAGGATGCCAAGCCATCCAAGAACCAGGAAGAAAAGGAGAAAAACCAGGCAGCCATCGATCCCGAGCTTCTGCGTCGGGATGGCGCGGCGCGATTGCAATACGAAGCGATGGAAAAGAGCTTTGCGCCATGGGGCCACTGGGGCAACCGACCCGCGGGCTACAACGCCTGGACCAACCACAGCAACCGATTGATCCCCGTCTATTCCTTCGGTGGCTCTCTAAAACCATTCCAGGGAGAGAACAGCCTCTACCGCTCCCAGGAGAAGATCGAGGCGATCTATGGGCAGATCCCTGACGAAACCCTCAATCCAAACGCCGAATATCTCGACCAGACCGATCTGTTCCGGATGCAAAAGCAAGCGATTGAAAATGGCAAGAAGTACCTCTTCCTGATCGTTTTTGATGGAATGGACTGGCAGACCACCTGGGCCGCTGCCACCTACGCAGCAGGCAGCGTGCGGTATCGAGAGGGGCGAGGCACGGGGCTGGCCTTTCAGGATTACCGAGGCACCTCGACGGAGTTCGGCTATATGGTCACCAGCCCCTACTCAGACGATTGCGATGTCGATCCCGACGCGCAGCAGATCAAAACCCCATGGAAACTACGCGGCGGCTACGCGCCGCGACTTGGCGGCCAGTTCCCCTGGGCCACGCCTGCGGATCCCGATTACCTGATCGGGCGATCGAAATCCCAGCCTCACGCCTACACCGATTCCTCCTCCTCGGCCACCAGCATGACCGCCGGGATCAAAACGTTCAACGGTTCCATCAACGTCACCCACGATCTTCGACAAGTGGAAACCATCGCTCACTGGGCCCAGAACAAGCACCAGATGAAAGTCGGCGTCGTCAGCAGTGTCCCCATCAGCCACGCGACCCCCGCATCGGCCTATGCCCACAATGTCAGTCGCGATGACTATCAAGATCTCAGCCGCGATCTGCTGGGACTTCCCTCCATCGCGCATCGCCAAAATCCGCTGCCCGGGATGGACGTCATCTTGGGAGCCGGTTGGGGAGCTACGACCGATCGAGATCCTGGCCAGGGGGCCAACTTCGAACCAGGCAACAAGTACCTCGCCGATTCCGACCTTCAGCGAGTTTCATTGGAACATGGAGGAAAGTACCGCGTGGTCCAGAGGACCGCAGGGGAATCTGCTGTTCCACTTTTAGAAGATGCGGTGCGCCGATCGATCGCCGAAGAGAGCCGCCTGCTGGGCTATTTCGGCACCTCCTTTGGACACCTCCCCTTCCAAACCGCCAATGGAGACTACCAACCCGTACGGGACGTGAAGGAAAAGGCCGAAAAATATACTCCATCCGATCTGGCGGAGAATCCAACGCTGGCAGATCTGACTCGCGCCGCCATGCAGAGGATGGACAATTCCCCTCAAGGTTTCTGGCTGATGATCGAACCTGGCGATGTCGACTGGGCGAACCACTCCAACAATCTCGACAACTCGATTGGAGCTGTTCTCTCTGGAGATGCAGCATTCCAAGCCGTGGTCGACTGGATCGAAGCGAAAAACGCCTGGGATCAATCGCTGGTGATCGTCACTGCCGACCACGGGCACTACCTGAATCTAGTGCAGCCCGAGGCGATTGCGGCAGCTCGACAGCCCGCATCCAATTGAAGGTCCATCCAGGATTTGTTGGCGTACCAATCGCTTCACTGCCACGACTCAAGAAATGCCAGTGGCCACAGCACCCAGTCACCCTCCCAAGGGGAAGGTGAGATCGGTTTTTTTACCCTCCCTCAGGGAGGGTGAAGTCAGTTTCTTTACCCTCCCAAGGGGAAGGTGAGATCTTCATCGCAAGCCTTGCACTTGGCAACCGATCGATTCATACCCTCAGATCGGATCACGATCCCGGAGGGAACCCTGGGGTCGATCGGCGTTCCAAACCATCGGCCTGTCCGGGCTCTCTCTTCACCACACTGGCGATGGTCGCCTGGGCATGCTGTTGTTGAGCCCAGCCGATCCCCAAATCACCTCCCTGAAGACACAACACCGTCGCCATGGCATCGGCATCGATCGCCAGAGGACAAATCACGGTCGCGCAGTGCATCCCTTCCATACCCCATCCCGTGCGCGGATCGAGGATATGGCTATAGCGCTTCCCATCGACTTCCAGAAACTGATGCAGATCGCCAGAGGTCGCCACCGAACAATTGGCGACCTCGATGCGCAGCGCTCCGGCATCCGATTGGCCGTCCCCTTCGATTGGGCTACTGGGTGGATCATTGCGTGTGGCCCCCTTGCCCTTGGTGTCGGAGACGGGTCGCATCAGGGGGGAGGCGACCTGAAGTCGCCAGCCCGCCCGGCCTGGCGGTGCTTCCCCACAACGCAAGTTGCCACCTGCATTGACCATGCAGGATCGCACCCCATGCGATTCCAGCACCTCAAAGGCTCGATCCACCACATAGCCTTTCGCGATTCCCCCCGCATCCAACCGCACACCCGCTTGATCGAACCGAAAGCGATGGCCAGTACTGTCCCACGCCACCTGCGACCAGCCGCTGACCCGACGGGCCGTCGCCACCGCTTCAGCTGATGGCAACTGCTGCTTCCTCCGCGCGGCCCGCCAAAGTCGCGTCAGCGCTCCCAGCCCCATATCGAAAAGCCCATCGCTGGCTCGATGCCACCAATCTGCCGCGTGAACCACTTGGTCAAGATCGTGTGACACGGTCGACCACTGGCCGACGCGATCCTCTTGGGTCAATCGCGATAACTCGCTGTCGTCGTCGTAATCGGTGAGCAGTTCCGCCAGACGTTCGACTTCCTGCCTAGCTGCTTCCAGGGCACGTCGAATCGTCTCCTCGCGATCTCCATAAGCATGCACCGTCACCTGCGTCCCCATGCTAGGAAAGACCATCTGATAACCAGCCAACTGGTCCTCGTCCGGAAACCGAGTCACCGCAGTGGCGGAATCGATCGGGCTGGCGATCCACAGCGCCATACCCCCACCAAGAAGCGTTGACCACTGGCGGCGCGTCATCGATGGCTGATGTCGCCTTTGGCCCCCAACCCTCTCCTCGCCAGTTCGATCTTCCATCCAGATCCCTTTCACTTCGGCCCCTAGTCCAGCTCTCGCGCGCGATCTCGCCCGCCCGCCCCCGGTCGACTCCAGGGTTCCAACTCGCCGCAAAGCCTCTTTTTTGGGCTTCTTTTTCCTCAGGCGACCAGCGGCCACCCCTCTGCGGTATCCATTGCAAAGCGATCCGGTTTCTGTCATTGTAAAACAGTCCGTTGCGAAATGGCCCGGTCCGTTACGCCAGTGAAGGTAACCAGTGAAGGCAACCAGCGACCACCCGTCCGTTTTTGCCCTTCCCAGCCGGACCTCCCGCCGACTTCATTCCAAGGAAAACCTTGTGTTCATGCCTCTGCCTATCCCAAGTTACCTCCTGGGCTCCTGTGCACTTTTGCTCCTGCTGGCCGCAACGACTCCTCCACTTGGGGCGTTCGAACCGCCGCCAGTGGTGGCAGTTCCAGAGGCTGAAGCGGCAACGCCCGAAGCGATGAAGCCGTACAAAGAACTCCTGGAACACACCGAGGTGAAAGTCGACATGCTGCCGATCCCCGGCGGCAGTTTCCTGATGGGCAGTCCCGACGACCAAGCAGGACGGGACGACAGCGAAGGTCCACAACGGACTGTTGAAATCTCCCCTTTCTGGATGTCGAAGTTCGAAATCACTTGGGATGCGTATGAAGTCTGGATGGCCGACCTGGATATCTACCGGCGCGAGCAGTTTCAGTTTGCGCGAACCCCACGCGATGATCTGGCCGATGTCTTTCAGATCAGCCAGCCGACCAAGCCCTACACCGACATGACCTTCGGCATGGGCAAGAAGGGCTACCCGGCCATCTGCATGACGCAGCACGCCGCTCGAGTCTTCTGCAAATGGCTCTCAGCAAAAACCGGGCGGTTCTATCGCCTGCCCACCGAAGCCGAATGGGAATACGCTTGCCGCGCCGGCACATCCACCGCCTACTCGTTCGGAGACGACCCTGCCCTCCTGGAGGAACATGCATGGTATGCCGCCAACTCGGAAGGTGCCTACAAGAAAGTCGGCAAGAAGAAACCCAATCCCTGGGGCCTGCATGACATGCACGGCAACGTCGCCGAATGGGTGCTCGATCAGTACAACGAAGACGGGTACCCGGAACTCGATGAGACGACACAGAAAGATCCTCTGGCCATCCCCATGACGCTCTACCCCCGCGTGGTGCGAGGCGGTGGCTGGGACAAGGAACCCGAGCAATGCCGCAGCACCGCTCGGGAAGGTTCGACCGAAGACTGGATCGCTCAGGATCCCCAGGTTCCAGTCAGCATCTGGTATCTGACCGATGCCCTCCATGTCGGCTTTCGCATTGTGCGTCCCCTACAAACTCCTACTCCCGAAGAAGATCAAGCCAAATGGGACAAGTCCGAACCGGTACAGAAGGAACGGACCACGCCCAAGGTGGAGTAAGACACGAGTACCTTCGCCATCGTCGATAGCGTTTCGCATTCTCCCTGATCGTTCCTGTCTGATACCAAGAAAGGCACACCATGACCTCTCCTGCTGCCCCGCGTGGGATGCGCCGACGTAGTTTCCTCCAGACCTCAGGAACGGCGGCAACCGCCGGATCCCTGGTCGCCACCTCCCTCCTCTCCAGGTCGGTCCATGCCGCCGAAGACAACACGATCCAGGTCGCCCTGGTCGGCTGCGGAGGACGTGGCACCGGCGCTGCCTCCAACGCCCTGTCGGTCAACAATGGACCGATCCGCTTGGTCGCCATGGCCGACGTCTTTCCCGACAAGCTCAGCAGCAGCTACCAACAGATTTCCAACGGTTTCAAGGACAAGGTCGATGTCCCCGAAGACCGTCGCTACATCGGGTTTGATGCCTACAAAAAGGCGATGGACCAGCTCAAACCAGGCGACGTCGTCATCCTGGCGACTCCCCCAGCCTTCCGCTGGGTCCATTTTTCCTACGCCATCGAAAAAGGGCTCAACGTCTTCATGGAAAAGCCGGTGACGATCGACGGCCCAGGAAGTCGACGGATGCTGGAACTCGCGAAAAAGTCGGTCGACAAGAATCTCAAAGTAGGCGTCGGCTTGATGTGCCGACACTGCGACGCCCGAAAAGAACTTTTCGATCGCATCGCGGGGGGGGAAATCGGGGACATCATCCTGATGAGAGCCTATCGGATGGCAGGCCCCACCGGTTCGGCCGCCACCGGACCCAAACCGGAAGGAGTCAGCGAACTGATGTACCAGATCTCTCGCTTCCACGCCTTCCTGTGGCTCTCGGGAGGAGGATTCAGCGACTTCCTGATCCACAATATCGACGAATGCTGCTGGATGAAGGAAGCTCAGCTTTCCAACCCCTGGCCAGTCGAAGCCAAGGGATCGGGCGGCCGACACTTCCGTGGCGACAACATCGACCAGAATTTCGATACCTACTCGGTGGAATACACCTTCGAAGATGGCTCCAAGATGGATCTCCAAGGCCGAATCATGCCCGGCTGCCACCAGGAGTTCGCCAGCTACGCTCACGGCACCAAGGGCCTAGCCGTTATCAGCAGCGCTGGACACACCCCAGCCAAGTGCCGCATCTACAAAGGCCAGCGAATGACCCCCAAGGATCTCGCCTGGCAGTATCCACCCCAAGAAGCGAACCCTTACCAACTGGAATGGGATCACCTGATCTCTGCCATCCGCGACGACAAGCCCTACAACGAAGTCGAACGCGGCGTGAAGGCCAGCATCGTGACCTCCATGGGACGAATGGCTTGCCACACTGGACAGGTCATCTCGTTCGAGGACATGCTCCAGTGCGAACACGATTTTTCTCCAGGTATCGAACAACTGACCCTCAATGGACCAAGCCCCCTGAAGGCCGATGAGAATGGCAAATACCCCGTGCCTCAGCCAGGTCTGGTCACCGATACCGAGTACTGAGTCGCCAACCGTCGTACCAAGAAATCCCACAAGCATGCGTCCTCAACCGACGCACGCTTTTTTTCTATCGCTCTCCCGCTCCCGCTCGCGTTGTATCGGGCAGTCGCATACGAGTATGGCAAGCAAGGTCGATGAAATGGATCGCAATCCCCGTAGCCAACAATCGCCAGATGGTGGATGACTCAGAGAAGACGCCAAACGAAGAACTCCACCGCAATCCCCGTAGCCAGCAATCGCCAGATGGTGGATGACTCAGAGATGACGCCAAACGAAGACATCCACCGCGTGGCCGCGGTGGCGACGGCCGCGGTGGCTACCTGACGTAGGCCTAGACGATGCAGAACTGGACTCTAGCGAAGAACTCCACCGCAATCCCAGTAGCCAACAATCGCCAGATGGTGGATGACTCAGAGAAGACGCCAAACGAAGACATCCACCGCGTGGCCGCGGTGGCTACGGCCGCGGTGGCTACATGACATTTGTGCGAATCGCAGGAAAAAATCTCCCCGTAGCCGATCGCCAAATCGCAAAGCCTTTCAGCCGGTCCTCAGCAGCTTTCGTCTTGCGTTGCGAAGCCCCTCGATCCAAGAGGGTGGCAAGGTCATCAAGCAAAGCATCGCCTGATTCTTCAGGCTCCAACCCTCTTGCTGCATCACAGCGCGAAAATGATTCTTGGCTTCCGCATACCGCCCGATCGCGAAGGTATCCCATGCGAATCCCCGAAGCAAATCCGTTAGCTTTCGCTCGGCCAACGCACGATCTTCCGGACCAATCGGCAAACCAGTCGACTTCTCCAGATGCAATCGAAGAGCCTCAATCCAGGAACGCTGCATGAAGCTACTGTCGGCAGTCATCGCACCGTCGTGCTTCAGATAGACCGCCATCGGCAAATGACTTCTGGCGAAGCGGCAGTGATGCATTAGCCTCAACCATACCTCCCAGTCCTCCCCCGTCTTCAATCGCTCATCAAACATCCCTTCGGACAACACCAGTTCGCGGCGGATCATCACCGCTCCGGTAAAGATCAGATTGATCCTCAGCAACGCTCGATAAAACGATGGGCTATCCAATACTTCCAAACCAGGCTCCACCTGCTGGCTCTCCACATGAGGCGTGCTCGACCGCTTCGTGTACTCAAACCAATCCTGGAATCCATCCTCAGGATTGCCGACGCTCGCATTGGCATAGACCATCCCGATTTCCGGATGCCGATCCAGCTGATCGGCAATGGTTCGCACCGCTCCTGGAATCCAGGTGTCGTCCGAATCGAGATAGGAGATGTACTTCCCCGAGCTGTTACGGATCCCGGTATTGCGAGCCGCAGGGAGTCCCCGATTCTCTTGAAAGATGTAGCGAATGCCAGGCTGAAGGCTTTCCACGACTTCTCGGGTGTTATCCTTCGAGCCATCGTCGACGACGATGATTTCTACATCGGGTTCGCCGCACTTTCGAATCGATTCGATGCAGGCAGGAAGAAACGAAGCCCGATTGTACGCCGGAACGATCACACTGACCCGCATGGACAACTCGCTTGGGATCGCAAATGGCAGATGAAAGCAAAAAACTCAGTATAGTGCTGCCAAAGTCGAAGTAAAGCTTCAGCGGCGGCGCGGTCGGTCAGATCAACGCTTCGGAGAAAACTGCTCGCAATTGCGCTAGTCCGCGCTGAGCGTCCGCTTCTTCCACCACGACGTTCACACGCAGTTCGCTGGTGTTGATCATCTGCACGTTGATCCCTGCCTCCGCAAGGGCTCGAAACATCCCGATCGCGACACTGGTATGGCTTCGCAAGCCAATGCCGCTGACCGAAAGCTTGGCGATCTGCTTGCTGGTCGTGATCTTGCGAAACCGCATCGGAAGATCCTCTACGATCTGTCGGCATCGCTCCAACTGCCCTTCTGGTACGGTGAAGCTGATGCTGGTATCCCCCTGATAGCCGTCGCAGGTCTGGACGATCATATCGACAAAGATTCCCTGATCCGCAACCGCCTGAAAGACCGCATCGGCAAGGCCGGGCTGATCGGGAACCCCCACCAGCGTCACCCGAGCCTGATCTCCCGACAGTTCGATATCCTCCAGCGTCAATTGCTCCATATCCAGCGCCCGCAATCGCTCAACCACCTCCCCCACATCGGCATCAGCTCCAGAGGACACCGCATGACCGGTCCAAACTCGCGCCTGCGGGGGCTTCTCGTGGAGTTCAAATGCCTGATGCACGGCTCGTAAAGCCGCCAGAGCCTCACCGCGCTGCACTAGCACACTGATCTTGATCTCGCTGGTGGTGATCATCTGGATATTGACATTTGCCGCCGCCAAGGCATGAAACATCTTTTGTGCGACGCCGGTTTGCCGCGCCATCCCCAAGCCGACGACGGAAATCTTGGCGACCGCGTCATCGTAGGTGACGTCGATATCGCCAAGCACGGCTCGCGCCTGCTCGATCGCCTGCAGCGCCGTCTTGAGTTCCTCGCGAGGCACGGTGAAGGAGAGATCGGCGTATCCCTCTTCCCCCAGGTTTTGAACGATCATATCGACGTTCAGCTTATGCGCCGCTAGTCGCTGGAACAGTTCATAACTGCTCCCTGGCCGATCGGGTACGTGTCGTACGGTCACGCGTGCTTCGTTGCGGCTGATCGCCGCTCCGCATACCCCCACCGCGTCGCTTTCAGGCTGGTCGACGATCATGGTCCCTTCGACATCCGAAAAACTGCTACGAACACGGATCGGGACACCAAACTTCTTGGCGAACTCGATCGATCGATTGTGCATCACCCCCGCTCCAAGACTGGCCAGCTCCAACATCTCGTCATAGCTGATCTGGCTCATCTGCCGCGCCTCGGGTAGCTGCCGCGGATCGGTCGTATAGACTCCATCGACGTCGGTGAAAATCTCGCATGCATCGGCATGGAGTACCGCGGCCAACGCCACCGCGGTCGTGTCGCTGCCTCCCCGCCCCAGCGTCGTGATGTTGTAATTCTCGTCGATCCCCTGAAACCCAGCGGCGATGACGATATTCCCTTCGTCCAGCAGTTGCCGGATCCGTTCGGTGGAAATCTTCCGAATTCGGGCCTTGGTATAGGAGCTATCGGTGTGGATGCCGATCTGAGCCCCTGTCAGAGAAACTGCCTTGGCACCCAGCGCATGGACCGCCATCGCCATCAAAGCCACACTGACCTGCTCACCAGTGCTCAGCAGCATATCCATCTCGCGCGCCGGCGGATTGTCGCTGACCTGGTGAGCCAAATCGATCAAATGGTCGGTGTTGTGTCCCATGGCACTGACGACGACCACCACGCGATTGCCGTCCCGCTGCGCGCGAATCGCCTTGCGTGCCGCCGCCTGGATCTTCTCGGAATCCGCTACGCTGGTGCCACCAAACTTTTGAACGATCAGTCCCATCGTGTCCTCATCCCTTGTATGCCAGACCCCAGTCGCGCTGGATCCCTGCACATTCTTTCCCAACACCTTCAAACCGATCCAGTTGGACTGCCATCCCACCGGGGATTCATCAAACATCCCATCATCCGCCATCCCTCCAGCCATCGAAGCGATGACTGCTCTGCATGCAACTCGTGGTAAGCATCCCATCGATCCGCTGCAATTCCACTGCCGCAGATCGCCACAGGAACCAAACCGTGCGAGTGCTTTTTGGTGGCTACGGGAGTCGGGTGGTCCGGGGTAACCAACAGACGGTACGGGCCCCGCTCACGCAACGCTCGGTGAATCGGTCCCACGATCTTGCTATCGATCGACTGGAGGGCTTCGATCTTCGCATCGACCCGACCTTCATGGCTCGCTTCATCCGGCGCCTCGATGTGGACGCAGACCATGTCATACCGATCCAGGCACTCGATCGCAGCCTTCCCCTTGGCTGCATAGTCTGTATCCAGATACCCAGTCGCGCCCTGCACCTCTCTGCGATCCCAGCCCACTAGCGCCGCAAGCCCTCTCAGGAGATCGACTGCGGTGATCATCACGCCGCTCAGCGAAGCCCCGGATGTTCCATACACCTCCGCAAAGGGTGGCAACTGCGGCGACTGGCCCTGCCCCCACAGCCAGACTTCCGTGGCGGTGCGAAGCCCTTTCTGGGCCCGTCGAAGGTTCACCGGGTGGTCCGCGAAACAGGAGTGACTGACCTCCATGATCCGCGCTAGCAGATCGCTTCCAGGACCCCGTGGGTAGGCATCCGATACCGAAAGGTCGGTCAGATCGTGCGGTGCCAGCGTCCTGGTCTCCGGCGAAAAAGGAACGGGCCATCCGCCGGCGCGCCGAGCGATCAGGAGGTTCCGGTAACTAACCCCCGGAACAAACTCCAGCGTCCTGTCCCCAACCGCCTCCTGCAGGCTCCCCAGAAGCTCCGCCGCCTCCTCGGTGCTGATATGCCCCGCCGTGAAGTCCACCATCACCTGTTCAACGATATGCACCAAATTGCAGCGAACCGCCCAATCGCCCGGGTGCAGGACAATTCCACGCGCCGCCGCTTCGATCGGTGCCCTCCCGGTAAAGTACCGGTTCGGGTCATACCCCAGAAGGCTCATGTTGGCGACTTCACTTCCAGCCGGAAGATGAGACGGAACATTGTCCGCAGCCCCCACCACCCCCATCGCTGCCACCTCATCCATCGCTGGAAGCTCGGCGGCCTGCAACGGCGTCTTCCCCCCCAGCTCCTCCAACGGCTGATCCGCACAACCGTCTGGAATGATGATCACTGTCTTCATCTCGCCAATTCCTTGTGCAGACTCTCCGCCACACGCATCCGAACGCATGGCCCATCAATCGACTCCAATCGCTCGATCTCCTCGACCGCTCGCCGCGACGCCCCTTCCGAAGCATCGTAGGTCATGATCACCAACGAAACCGTCTGTACCGGTTGGTTCGAACTTCCATGCTCTTCCTGAATCACGGACGAAATCGAAATTCCATGTTTGCCCAGCAAGCTGGCGATCTGACCCAACACTCCGGGACGATCCTTGACCTGGAACCGCAGATAATAACGCCCCAGAAGATCTTCATGAGCCCGAAGATCGACCGCCGCCGGGCGCTGCGACCAGAGTGCCAGCGTCCGAAACGTGATCCCGGTGCGCCCCACGGCGGTGTCGATCATGTCGGCGACGACGGCCGATGCGGTCGGCATCTGGCCTGCCCCCTGACCATGGAAGAACAGGTCCCCCACGGCATCCCCCACCACCGCAAATCCGTTGTAGGGCCCGCGCACCTCCGCCAGCGGCCTCCCCTTCTTCAGAAGCGTCGGAGACACATGCAGCTCCAGTCCGCTGTCGGTCCAGCGCGCCGAAGCCAACAGCTTCACGCGATAACCCAACTGAGCCGCATACTGAAGATCCCGCGCCTGGAGCTGCTCGATCCCCACTCTCGGAATATCACGCCAATGCACCCGCGCCCCAAAGGCCAGATGAGCCAGGATGGCCAGTTTCTGTGCAGCATCGCTGCCGTCGACATCCATCGTCGGATCCGCCTCGGCGTACCCCAGACGTTGCGCCGCCTCCAACGCCTCCCGGTACGTCATCCCTCCCTCATCCATCTGCGTGACAATGAAGTTGCTGGTCCCGTTGAGGATGCCGCGAATCGCCAGAATCTGATTGGCCGAAAAACACTGGCTTATATTGGTGATGATCGGCACGCCACCCCCGACCGATGCCTCAAATGCGATCGATCGCCCCAGCGCCCTCGCCCGATCAAACAACTCACCGCCATGCTCAGCCAACAACGCCTTGTTGGCCGTCACCACGTCCTTCCCCGACTCCAGCAACCGCAAGATAATCGTCCTAGCCGGCTCCAACCCCCCCACCAGATGCGCCACCACACGGATCTCAGGATCCCCAAGCACCTCTTCGATGCAGTCGGTCAACACCCCTTGCGGCAAGTCAATCTCCCGCCGCTTCGTCAAATCGCGCACCACCGCTTTCTGGAGCCAAAGCGTGCGACCCGCATGCCGCGCCGTGCGGTCTCCATGGTCCAGCAGCAACCGAGCCACCCCGGTCCCCACCGTTCCCATGCCGACAATCGCTACCTTGGTTTTCTCCATCAGACCTGAACTCTCCCCTCGCTCACCCCTGCCCAGAAGGACTCACCCCAGTCATCCAAGCGACGTCCAACCGACACAAGAACCAAAATCCCACCAAACCAACCGCTCAAGACCCCTTCCGGACGACCGTTTCCGATGGGAAAAATGGTAATCGAGCCGCCCCGGATTGGATACGGGAGGCAGCCGCAAGCGACGTTGGGAAGCTTGCTAGGCGGAGAAAACCATCGCGAGTCGCCGCCCACATGCCAAGTGATCTTCAGGCCACCATCGCTGCCATCGCAAGCAACCCCCAAGGGGCCGCTAGGGGACTTGTCCGCATCAGCGGGCCACTGCTCCTGGACGCAATCCAGCCCTGGCTGCAACTCCCTGCACCTCTCCCCCGCTCCGCCACGCGAATCGCCTCTCTCCTAAAGCTTCCCAGCCCCTTTGAATCGCTACCGGCCGACCTTTGGCTCTGGCCCAACTCGCTCAGCTACACCGGCCAACCCACGCTGGAAATCCACACCATCGGATCCCCCCCACTGCTCCAGGAGATCCTAAAGCAGTTGGGCGATTTAGGAATCCGCCAAGCACTTCCAGGTGAATTCACCCTCCGCGCCTTCCTCGCCGGCCGACTCGATCTGGCACAGTGTGAAGCCGTTCTGGCCGTCATCCACGCCCAATCCCAAAAAGAACTCGATCGAGCGTTAAGACAACTGGCGGGGGGCATTCAGGTCCCCATCCACACACTACGCACCCAAACCATCGAACTACTGGCCGATATCGAGGCCGGACTCGATTTCGTCGACGAAGATATCTCCTTCGTCTCCCATCAGCAGATCGAAGAGCGACTGGAAAGCCTCTCCCAAAAGCTCGATCAGATCCAAAAGCAATGGACCACTCGACTCCTCCTAACCAGCACTCCCAGAATCGTCCTGGCCGGTCTACCCAACGCCGGCAAAAGCTCCCTCTTCAACGCCCTCCTGCAAACTGCCATCCGCCTACCCCAGCCAGATGGCTCCGCCAATCGGCTTGGTCAGCAACCTTCGGCCTTGGTCAGTCCCCAGGCAGGGACGACTCGCGACTACCTAGAGGCAACCATTCAGCATCTGGGAATCGAGATGGCATGGATCGATACCGCTGGCATCGAATCCCGCCCCGCCGACCGATCCCCCCGCGCAGCCGCTCAACTCCAAACTACCGCCCAACTGGCCGACGCTCACCTGATCCTGCTCTGCCACCCTGCGAACTCCCCTCCGGAACCCCTCCCCGCACTCCCCGAATCGCTCCACTCCATCCCTTGCTGGCATGTCACCACCTGCTGCGACTTGGCACCAACATCCCAGGCCATCGGCAATCGATCGGATACCTGGGTCACCAGCGCCAAGACCGGCCAAGGGATCCAGGCTCTTCTGGATGCCGTCGCTCACTGGATCCTCCAACAACGCGAGGAAACCCCCGAAATGATCCCCGCCACCGCCGCGCGCTGCCAACAGGGGCTCCAGCGAGCCAGCGAATCGGTTGAAATGGCGCGGCAGTCGAATCGTGATCGCCTCGGCGACGAATGGACCGCCGGTCACCTACGCCATGCACTGGATGACCTCGGTCAGATCGCCGGAGAAGTTTGTACCGATGACATCCTCGATGCCCTCTTCTCCCGCTTCTGCATCGGCAAGTAGCTGTAGCTCTCTTCTCCCAGTCGCCATCAATCGCCAGATGGTGGACGATCCAGAAGCGACATCAACCGAAGCACTCCACCGCATCCCTGTAGCCATCAATCGCCAGATGGTGGATGATGCAGAAGCATCGTCCATCGAAGAAATCCACCGCGTGGCCGCGGTGGCTACCTGACGTTGGCCTAGACGATCCAGAAGCGACATCAACCGAAGCACTCCACCGCATCCCCGTAGCCATCAATCGCCAGATGGTGGACGATCCAGAAGCGACATCAACCAAAGAACTCCACCGCGTGGCCGCGGTGGCTACCTGACGTTGGCCTAGACGATCCAGAAATATCGTCCATCGAAGAAATCCACCGCGTGGCCGCGGTGGCTACCTGACGTTGATGGCTGCGCGAAAGACGAAACACAACATTCTAACCTCGGTTAGAATATCAGTTGCCTCCAGCTTGACTCCCCACCTGCTGGACTTTCGCCTCCAATGCCCCTTTCAGGTTCCGCACCGCGCTAGCCCAATGCCCCAATCGCTCCTGGCGAAACAGCCTCACCGTCGGGTACCACGGACTATCGTCTCGACCCAGCATCCATCTCCAATCGGGAACATAGCCAAGCAGGATCCAGGTGGGAATTCCCATCGATGCGGCCAAATGCCCCAGCGAAGAATCGCATGTCACCATCAAGTCGAGCTGCTCCAAGATCCCCGCCGTGTCGACAAACGCTCCTCGGGCTTTGTCCGCATCGGCCGGCAACGGATGCAGGGGAGCCGCGGCCTGCCAATCCACTAGCTGCTCCACCCCATCCCCCATCTGCAGGCTGAACCAATGAATGTTTTTCACCGAGGCAAGTGGCAGCAGCTCCTTAAGTGGAAACGAACGAAACGGGTCGGCCTGATTCTCGCGACTCCCCTGCCACATCAATCCGACGCGAAAGCCTTGAGGGAACCGGTGCTCAAACCACTCCTTCCAATACCTAGCCGCGCCAAGCGGTGCCATGATGCTGCGATCGGCCAACGGAATCGCCCCCAATCGACATCCAGTCCAGTGCGCGGCATCGATCAGCGAACCCTGCAGGTCAAATGGCAACTCCACCTCCGCCGACTGCGGAATCCACTGATCGGCACCCGGATAGTTCGACAGCAGGGGTGTCAGCCGCGCGGGGCCATGCACCAGTACCTCGGCTCCCTGCTGGCGCGCCACATCCGCATAGCGTAGAAAATGAATGCAGTCCCCCAACCCCTGCTCGGCGTAAAGCAGTAACCTCTTTCCCTCCAGATTGGCTCCCTTCCAAAGAGGTTGCTGGTACGCCGGACGACGCATATCGCTACATTGCCAGCGCCACGCGTACTCCTCCCATCCCTGCGGATACTCCCCCTTCAGCAAATGGAGGATCCCCTGGTTGCGATGCAGCTCAGGATCATCCGGCTTGCATCGCAACGCCTCCTGAAAACTCTCTCTCGCTAGTTCCAAGTTGCCGTTCCAGATGTGCAGCGTGCCACGATTTCGATACGCGTTGGCATACCCGGGCTGCAAAGCAATCGCCCTCAAGAAAGCCTGATCCGCCTGATCGACTTCCATTAAATACCGAAGGCTATTCCCAAGATTGTTCCAGGCAATCGGGAATTCAGGCTTCAGCTGAATCGCCTTCCGATACGCATCGACCGCAGCGTGGTATTGCTTTCGATCATGCAAGGCGATCCCTAGGTAACACCACGCCGCTGGATCGCGTGGATTCGCATCCAACACCCCACGGTAGATCTGCTCTGCCTCCACCACCCTCCCTTGCTGGTGAATCTTCCATCCTTCTTCCAGTGGATGCAGCCTACCACTCATCCTGTCCCCTTTCCTTTCCCCCTTATGCCTCTAGCCACCGCCACCACGCGATGGAATTCCTATCTGAAGCATAGCAATGGTTGTCCACCCTTTGTCGTTGGATGGCTACGGGGAATTTTTTCATAGGACTTACGCCAACGCCAGGTAGCCAACACAGCCAAGCAGTGGATGTCTTCATTGGACGTCGATCCTAACGCATCCACCCTCTGGCGATGGGTAGCTACGGGGAGATGGTTGGTACGGGAAGAGTCCAAACAGCAACGGCTCGCACAAGCGAAATAAAAACGGCTTCCTGGATAACCAGGAAGCCGTTAGATCCTTGCGGATTAGGTCGTTGAAGATCGGATCAGTCGAGGAATCCAACCAGATCCTGGCTTCGGCTGGGCTGCTGCAACTTGCGAACCGCCTTCGCTTCGATCTGCCGAATTCGCTCGCGCGTCACCTTGAAGATATGCCCTACCTCTTCCAGCGTGTAGCTGTAGCCATCCCCAAGTCCATAACGCAACTTGATAATCTCCCGCTCGCGGTAGCTGAGCGTCTTAAGGACGCGGTTGATGCGGTCCCGCAACATCTCCTGCCCCGCACCAATCGCTGGGCTCTCCGCCGTCCCGTCTGGAAGCAAGTCGCCGAACTGGCTGTCTTCGCTGTTGCCGACCGGACGATCCAGCGAAATCGGATAACGGCTCATCGCCAACACCCGTCGCGCTTCTTCGATGGTCGTCTGAGCTCGCCTTGCCGTCTCTTCCAGCGTCGGCTCACGCCCCAGCTCCTGCAGCAACTGCCGCGAAACATTGCGGACTCGCGACATGGTTTCCACCATGTGCACCGGAATCCGAATCGTCCGACTCTGATCCGCTACCGCCCGAGTGATCGCTTGGCGAATCCACCACGTAGCATACGTGCAGAACTTGAAGCCTCGGCGATACTCGAACTTGTCCACCGCTCGCATCAAACCAGCATTCCCCTCCTGGATCAAATCCAGGAAGCTCAGCCCTCGATTGCGGTACTTTTTCGCGATCGAAACCACCAATCGAAGATTCCCTTCGCTCAGTTGCTTCTTGGCCTGCTGATACTGGGTATACACCCGCTTGACCATCTGCACCCGCTGGCGAAGTGAGGTTGGCGTTTCCTGGCAAGCGATCAGGATCTGGCGGTACTCCCGCTTCAGCTCCGCAATCTGCGAGGGCGCCACCTGCTCACTGGACAGCTTGCTCAAATCGTCCCGAATCTCATCGATCCGCCGACTGAACCGCTCCAACAACCCAATCATCTGCTCGATTCTCTGCGTCCGAAGACCCAGTTCTTCAATCAGACGAACCGCTTTGCGCCGTCGCCTCGCCAAAGACTGCCAAGCATCCTGGCGCCGCCCCTTGGCCTGCCGACGACTCAAAGCGATGCAGTAATCCCGACGATTTCGCTTCAGCAACGAATCGATCGTCTTGAGGTTCCCTGGCAACCTTCCCATGATCTGATCTTTTTCCAGTTTGTCGGTCACCGACACCTGGACCGTCCGATCAAATGGCAACTCTCCCGACTGCACGCGACGCAATACCTTGAATGCATATTGCGCTACGTAGTCGCATTCCAACAACTTGGTGCGGAAACGTCGTCGAGTCACTTCGATCGTCTTGGCGAGGCGGATTTCCTCCTGCCTGGTCAGCAGCGGAATCTCTCCCATCTGCGTCAGATACATCCGAACCGGGTCGTCCGACCAAGTATCAGTTTCGTCGATATCTCCCAGCAGATCCTCGTCGCTCTCCAGCTGGATTGACTCCTCGCTCGCTGCGACATCGGCCGGGACACCGTCCCCCAGGTCGTCTCCTTCCTCTTCCAATGCAAGGCCATGAAACCCAACCAGATCCTCGGGGCTGCGCGGCGAGTCATCTTCAAACTCGTCCATCAACGGATCAAACAAGGCCAACCTCCTCCCAGCATGCTAGTTGTCAAAATCAGGAGCGATCCAGGCTTTGCACCTGACAACCCATCGTCCGAGCGATCATGCCGCTCCCGATAGGCCCCAGGCGTTTCCAATCTTAGCACTGGAAAACCACCGGCTCGTTCCTGCTGCTTCAAATCATCCCTTTTTGCTCCATCCTGCAAGAGGCCTGCCCCCTCCAGAACGTCGCACCCGCCACGGTCCGCAAACTCTCTGGCAATAAACCGACCCAACGTCCAGCTTTCCAAACCTTATCGGCTCAGTCCAAACCAACTCGCCGGAATCAGCTACCTGCCCTCACTGCGTGTCTCTCTTCGAAACCTTCCCCCTGAGCTCGAAACTCCAGTTGGCTTGCAAAATTCGTCCATTCCGCCCGGTCGCCTTGAGATTCTCCTCAGTCAACCAGCCGAATCCCGCCCTATCGTAATTCAAAATTCCATCGCCATTTGGATTTTTCGCCCCGAAAGCCGCACCACGACTCAAGAGTCGCGGTTCCGTCTTCTAAATTCGAGGAAACAGTCCGAAATCTAGGCAAAGCCTACCAGTCTCTCCGATTGCAATGCTGCCACCCCATCCACCATGGGAATCTTCAGCACACCACCATCAAGACCGGCGCATCCATCGCCTGCAGACCCACCAAACTTCACTCAGGCATCTTGCCCGGCAGATCCGTCGCTCATGGCAACCAACCTCCCGGCCACCCAATACCCATAGGCTTTCAACCACCAGGCTCCTGCGGCCCCCTTGTCCACATCCCAAGACAAGGCGCACCCCAATACGTGGCCTGAAAAAATTCCCCCTCAGGAGAAATCCCCCAAACCCACCTCGACCAGCCCTCTTCAAAAGGACCCGTCGGCCTTTCGGTCATCTCCCGGAGATCCCATAGTCCACCGACCGCCGTTGACGAGGCCTCTTTTGAGCCTCCGGTGTCGGTTTCTGGAATCTCATAGCCCCTCGAATCGAAATGCCAGATTCGTGCTTCCCGGCACCATCCCATCATCGATCCGAAGCGTCGCCAGCCCAGCAAACCGTCTCGAGCGCCTACAGAAAGGGTTAGGTCCAACCCACCGCACCCACTGGTGCCTTGCCTGGATTTCAGGTCGCTCAATGATCCCGTCTGCTCGAACCAGCAAGTGGCAGCAACCTCCCGCTACCAACCACCCACCTTTCAAAATTTGACCGCGGACAAACTACCAATCCCCCAAGTGATCCACTCGGAAGGCCTCTCCAGCTTTCCTCTCGGACTGCCAGACCGTTTTCTGATCCAACACCTTTCAAGGCCAACCGCATCGGACAATGGTTCGTAACCACAAGGAGCGAACAGGAGTTTGTCACGGCAAATTTTACCCTTGGAAATGACATGGTCCAGAGTTTGTCCTCTAGAATCGCCAGTTTTACCGAATCGGCTGGCTCGGCACCAAGCGGCACAATGCGAGAGATCCCATG
>Ga0315908_10000072_pt1 | contig 82525 bp, 75 predicted proteins | sample LakEriMetagenome_12_FD_203520 | JGI IMG/M metagenome (GOLD analysis project Ga0315908, IMG submission 203520) | Freshwater fungal communities from buoy surface, Lake Erie, Ohio, United States - Buoy 4 MA124 | ecosystem: Environmental > Aquatic > Freshwater > Lake > Lake biofilm | place: USA...
TTTGTTTTAAAAACATTGATAATGAAGTTTTTGTTAGTTTTAATATGTTTGCTGTTTGTAGGTAAAAGTTTTTCTCAAGATTGGCGAGAAGAACTAAATCTTGCGCGTAGACTTTATAAAACGAAACAATATTATGCTGCTTATAATCGCTATTTGAAAGTTAATAAAATCAAACCAAAAAACATTGACATCAGAACCGAATTAGCACAGGCTTCATATAAAGTTGGATATGCTAATAAATCGGTAGATTATTACTCTAAAATTTTAAAACAGCATCCGAAAAATGAGGTAGATTTAAATTATAATTTAGGAAACTCTTACTATAAATCAGGAGATTATAAAAAATCAGTAGATGCATATAAAAAAGCATTACGCAGTAGACCAACGGATGAACAAATCAGACATAACCTGACGCTTGCTTTGAAAAAACAAAATGAGAATAAACCTAAACAACAGCCAAAAGAGAATCAAAATCAAAAAAATCCTCCAAAACAGAAACCTAATCCAAAAGATAACAATAGACAGCAACAAGATAATCAACCTTCTACTGAGCAATCAATACAAAAAGATAAAACAGAACGTATGTTGGATGAGTTGATGAAACAAGAAATGAAAGCGAAACAAAACAAAAATAAAACCAATACATCGAATAATTCAAACAACAATGGTAAAGATTGGTAAACATATAATTACATTTATTTTTCTTTTTATTTGGAGCATTTCAATTGCACAAAAACCAGATATTCAACTTACAATTAATAAAAAACCGGTTGAAGTTGGTCAAGCAGTTGTTTTTACTGTTAAAACAAATATAGATGCGCCAATTCAATTTGATTTTCCAAGTTCCTTTATTCAAGGAGGGAATTCAAAGAGTGTTCAACAATCTTTTATAAACAATTCCTGGTCTATTGTTGTAGAAAATGCGCAAGAAGGGGTTTTTAAAAAGGAGGGTAAATTCACGATTGTTGCTTTAGTTAAAGATAAAGGCAAAACATTTAAATCTAATCCATTAGTAGTTTCTGTAAAACCAAAATCGGACCCTGCAAAGAAAAGAAAGTACGACAATACAGAGGGGGAAATTACTAAATTCAATATGAAAGAACCTGTTTTTGGTATTATTGAAAAATCAAGTGCTAAAATATATGAAGGTGAACCACTGATTCTTGCTGCTAAAGTATATTCACGGGTCAATTTGAATATGATGCAGAATTATAAATCTTTTTCTTTAAAAGGGGCTGCGGAAACATTTGATTTAGAAAAATCAGATAACTTTTCATTAAACAGAGAGAATTATCAAGGAACGACTTTTTTAACTTTTTCGTGTGGTAAACAATTGATTTTTCCTGCTTCAGCGGGGAAGTTTATTGTGAAACCTTTTGAAATGATTTTACAATATAGCACAGGGGGCTTTTTTGATAGCCAATTGCGTTTAGAGTCGAATGCTACTTTTGTTGATGTTTTAGCACTTCCGAAGGGAGCACCGAAAGATTTTATTGGAGCAGTAGGGAAATATACTTTGCAAACTTCATTGTCAAAAAATACGGCAAAAGTAGGGGATATTATCAGTTTAGAAATGGTTGTAAAAGGGACAGGAAACTTACATACGATAAGTAAACCTAAACTGAATTTACCAGAAGGTTTGAGCCTTTATGGAGATCCGGAAATCAAAGAAGATTTGGATTATACAGATGATGGTGTGACTGGGTTTAAAAGTTATTTATTTCATTTAAAAGTAAATAATAGAGGTAAAATAGAGTTACCAAATTTATCAATCAGTTATTTTGACCCTTCGTTAAAAAAATACATTACAATAAAAGGTAATTCTGTAACGATCGACGTTGAAGGACCAGTAGAGGGTGCAAAAATTCAAGCAGTAGATTCAAGTGTTTCTCAACAAGGGGAAGAAGTATTGGTAAAACCCACATCAAAAATGGAGGAAAATCAAGAGTCTGTTCCAAATGCAAATAAGTGGATTGTATTCTTATTATTTATCATTGGAATATTAGCAGGATTATTATTTATAAACTACTTGAAAAGATCTAAAAAGAAATCAGCCCAAGCAGAAGAAAGTAAACCTGTTGAGCCAATGGTTGCTTATGAAAAGAAAACAGTTCCGTCAACTTCTTTCATCGAAGATGCTGAAACGTTTGTTTTAAGAGGCGATTATCACGCTGCTTATAGTTTAATTCACAAACATTTGCCTAAATACGTAATCACTCAATTGAATTTTCAAGATTCTGATTTTTCATCAAAGTCTTTAGTTGATCTGATGGAACGACATACTATTCCACAAAATAGCATTGATGATTATCAATACATTATAAAAACATGTGAAGAGGTGATTTACGGATATGCAGATAAAAGTACTGATTGGCAAGAGATTATGCTTAAAATAAAAGCATTCATTCAAAATTTTTAATTTTTTTTCATAATTGATTAAACCTTTTTGAATCTAGTTAGTCAAAGAGATATAAACATTAAAATTTAAATATTATGAAAAAGTTAGTTTTATCAGTATTAGTTGTTCTTAGTGGTTCAATGTTATTTGCTCAAGAAGCTCCAAAAGGAGAAAAAAAAGAAAAAATCCAACAAGATAGAAAAGAGTTAAAAGAAGCTAAAAAAGAGTTAAAAGAAGCAGGCAAGGACTTGAAAGAAGATGCTAAAGCAACTAAAGAAGCGAAGCAATCAGGAGACAAAGAAGTGTTGAAAGAAGCGAAGAAGGATTTGAAAGAATCTAAAAAAGAGGTGAGAGATGCAAAAAAGGAAGTTAAAGAAGAACGTAAAGAACTTCGTCAAGATAAAAAGGAAATGAAAGAGACTAGAAAAGAAAACCGTAAAGGATAATATTTTCTAATTTTGAGAGGCTGGCTGTCTGAAAAGACGGCCAATTTTTTTAGAAACTAATGGCAAACTATACTGATGTAGAATTACTTGAAATGTTTCGTGGAGACAATCCGTCCTACGCTTTCAATTTATTAGTAAGGAAATATCAGAAAAAAATATATGCCCAAGTTCGAAGAATGGTCATCGATCACGATGATACAAATGATGTAGTTCAGGACATATTTATCAAAGTTTGGAAAGGACTTGAAAAATTCAATCAAGAATCTGAATTTTCAACATGGTTGTATCGTATTGCTGTAAATGAGTCACTTACTTTTTTAAAGAAAAAAAGAACTCGTTTTTTTATACCAATTCACGATGTAGAAAAAGAATTGTCTTCCAGATTGGATTGCGATAAATCATTTACCGGCGATGAAATAGAACAGAAATTACAGAAAGCATTATTAACTTTACCTGAAAAACAACGGGTAGTGTTTAACTTGCGTTATTACGATGAGATGCCTTACGAAGAAATGTCTAAAGTTTTAGAAACTTCAGTAGGAGCACTGAAAGCATCGTATCACATCGCAGCAAAAAAAGTTGAAGATTTTTTAAAAGCAGATTAAACTAATGATATTTTAAAAAGTCTAATAGTTATAAATAACGATGGAAGAATTAAAAGACATAGCGCCCATTTTAAGTCAACTACCTAAAAAAGATAGTTTTCAGTTTCCTGAAAATTATTTTGATGAGTTACCAGGCCTGATTCAAGATAGAGTTCGTGTGAAAGCACAAACTCCCTGGAAGACTGCTTTAAAATATGCTTTACCTTTTGTTTTATTGATAGTTTCTATTGGGTTTTTTACTCAAAATAAGACCGATGATACTGTTCAAATCAGTAAACAAGAAGCAGCTGATTACATAGATAATCAAATGGATATAGATTTTGATGAAACCTTGCTGGCGGAAGAAATTTCAGTACAATCGGTTGAACAACCTACCGAAACTTCAGCTATGGAAGACTATTTATTAGATGAAGCAGACGAAGAATTATTAATAGAAGAAATTTAATTACCAAAATGAAAAACTTAATTTTTACAATCGTTTTATTAACCTCATTATCAATTTTTTCACAGGAATCGAAATCTGATAAAGTGGAAGCAATGAAGGTTGGATTTATTACAAATAGGTTAGAACTTACCGCTAAAGAAGCACAAGTTTTTTGGCCACTTTATAATGAATACAATTCTAAAATGGAGAAATTACGTAAAACTAAAAGATCTGATTTTGAGGAATTAAAAAATAAAAGCGAAAATCTTAGCGATAAAGAATTAGAAGCTTTTATAAATGAAGTGTTTGCTTCAAAACAAAAAGAATTAGACCTACAAAAAGAATATTACGAAAAGTATGCTAAAGTTCTCCCGGTCAAAAAAGTAGCGATGCTTTATCAGGCAGAAAATCAATTTAAACGTGAACTTCTTCGCAAAATCAAAGAAAAAAAATAAATTTCCCATTAAACATTCATCATTAAACATTCATCATTACATTGTTTATCTTTGTGACAAATTCAGGTTGTGAAGAGACAAACAGCAGTCATTTTTTATGTTCTAGCATTTTATGTTGCCCTACAATTTGCTTGGTGGGGATATCATTTGATTGAACTTACTCAAGAAGTTGCTGGCACAGATAACATAGTGACTCACAAGGTAATTATGATCACGGGTGAAGGTCTTGTCTTTTTCTTGATTTTATCACTAGGCTTATGGCGAATTCGTTCTGCAATCAAAAGAGACCAACAATTGACAATTCGTCAATCTAATTTCCTACTATCGGTTACTCACGAACTTAAAACACCGTTAGCATCTTCAAAATTGTATTTACAAACGTTGATGAAACGAGAATTTCCCGTTGAAAAAAGGAATGAATTATTACAAAAAGCGTTAATCGAAAATCAGCGATTGGAAGAAATTGTTGAAGCAATTTTGACAGCTTCACGTATTGAAAATGGAACAATGGTTGCTCATAAAGAGTGGATTAGTTTAAATGATTTAATGACAGAACTTGCTTTAAATTACAATAACCGTCTAGAAAAAGAGTGGATTGTTCTAGAATTGGATGAAGTAATTCATATTGAAGCGGATCTTTTTATGACCAAAACTATTCTAATAAATCTTATTGAAAATGCATTGAAATATGCCGGAACCAATGAGAAATTAACCTTATTTCTTCACAAAGACAATCTAAACAGTAAATTTGGAGTGAAAGATGTGGGTCCTGGAATTTCTAAAGAGGCACAAGCAGATATTTTTAAGAAATTTGTCCGGTTAGAAAATGAAGAAACACGTTCTCAGAAAGGAACTGGATTAGGACTTTTTATTGCGGCTGAATTTACTAAATTGATAGGTGGTAAATTACAATATATAGAAAATCAACCAAATGGTGCGATTTTTGAAATTACAGTTTAATTAATAACGTCAGTCATTTGACAAAAATATACGACTATGACAAAAAATATTGGCTTAATTATCTTGGATGGATGGGGTATAGGAGATAAGTCCAAATCGGATGCTATCTACAATGCAAATACTCCAATAATGGATGGATTATTAGCTAAATATCCTGCTGCTACGTTGATGACTTGTGGTGAAGATGTTGGTTTACCAGAAGGTCAAATGGGAAATTCAGAAGTAGGTCATTTGAATATCGGCGCGGGTCGTATTGTATATCAAGAACTTACAAGAATAAATAAATCCATACGGGATAAAGAATTTTTTGAACTTCCTGCTTTGAAGAAAGCATTTAAAACTGCAAAGGAAAAAGGAGTTGCAGTTCATTTATATGGTCTAGTTTCAAAAGGAGGGGTTCATAGTTCACAAGAACACATTTACGCGCTTTGTGAAATGGCCAAAAACGAAGGGGTTGAAAATGTGTTTATACACGCATTCACTGATGGACGTGATTGTGACCCTAAAAGTGGAATCCATTTTGTTGAAGAATTAGAAAAAGTACTTGTAAAAACAACGGGTAAAATTGCTTCTGTCGTGGGTCGTTATTTCGCGATGGATAGAGACAACCGTTGGGAACGTGTGAAAAAAGCATACGATTTGATGGTAAATGGTTCAGGGGAACAATTTTCAAGTGCTTTAGAAGCAATAAAAACGTCTTATGAAAAAGACATTACGGATGAGTTTATTGAACCAGCCGTAATAACTGAAAATGGTCAACCTATCGCTGTTATAAAAGAAGGCGATGTGGCTATTTCGTTTAACTTCAGAACAGATAGACCACGGGAGATAACCACTGCATTAACACAAAAAGATTTTCCTGAATTAGGAATGCAAAAATTAGCATTAGAGTTGTTTACAATGACTAATTACGATGCTACTTTTCAGAATGTAAATATCATCTTTGAAAAAGACAATTTACAAAACACCTTGGGAGAAGTACTTTCTAAAATGGATAGAACCCAAGTTAGAATTGCAGAAACAGAGAAATATCCGCACGTAACTTTCTTTTTTAGTGGGGGAAGAGAAGCTACATTTCCGAAGGAACACCGAATTTTAGTGAACTCCCCAAAAGTAGCAACATACGATTTGCAACCTGAAATGAGTGCACCTGAAATAAAAGACAATATTGTTGCATATATGAAACAAGAAAAACCTAATTTTTTCTGTTTGAACTTTGCAAATCCAGATATGGTTGGTCACACTGGTGTATATGAAGCGATTCAAAAAGCGGTGGAAACCGTTGATACCTGTTTAGGGGAAGTGATTGAGACAGGATTGTCATTAGGGTATGAATTTTTAGTAATTGCAGACCACGGAAATGCTGATTTTGCTATCAATGCCGATGGTTCACCTAATACAGCTCATTCCTTGAATCCAGTTCCTGTGGTGTTGGTAACAAATGAAGACATTTCATTGGAAAATGGAATTTTAGCCGATGTTGCACCGACTATTTTAGGTAGATTAGGAATTGCAACACCCATTGAAATGACTGGAAAGAATTTAGTCAAATGAACTTTTTAAATAAATAAAAATGAATTTAAATTTAGAAAACAAGACTGCTTTTGTATGTGGAAGCACACAAGGTATTGGAAAAGCAGCAGCATTGGAAATGGCTCAATTGGGAGCAACAATCGTATTGGTAGCTAGAAGCGAAGATAAATTAAAACAAGTATTAACTGAATTACCAACACCTGCTGGACAAAAACACAGTTATATTGCTGCAGATTTTAGTCAACCATCTACACTTAAAGAATTGGTAGAGAAAAAAGTAGCAGATGGTACAACATGTCACATTTTGGTAAATAACACAGGTGGACCAAAAGGTGGACCTATTCGTGAGGCAGCTATTGATGAATTTTACGATACATTCACACAGCATTTAGTGTGTAACCATGTATTAGTTCAAGCATTATGGCCTTTGATGAAAGAAAATGGATATGGACGCATTATCAATATCATTTCGACAAGTGTAAAACAACCATTACCAAATTTAGGGGTATCAAATACCATTCGTGGAGCTGTAGCAAACTGGAGTAAAACGTTAGCGACAGAATTAGCACCATTTAATATCACCGTTAATAATGTATTACCTGGAGCGACAAATACCATTCGTTTACAAGGAATCGCAGAGGCTAAATCGGCTAAAACAAATGAATCTGTAGAAGATATTTTTGCTGATATGGCAGCTGAATCTCCAATGGGACGTATCGCAGAACCTGAAGAAGTAGCGAATGCGATTGCTTTCCTAGCTTCACCAGCAGCTAGCTACATCAACGGAATCAATGTTCCTGTTGATGGTGGTCGTACTAAATGTTTATAGTAGAATAAATATTTTGAGTTTGTCATACTGAGCTTGTCTGTCATGCTGAGCCTGTCTGTCATGCTGAGCTTGTCGAAGCATGACATTCTACGAGGGGGAGGATAATTTTATTCTCCCTTTTTTATTCCCTCTATCTCTAGTTACTAATCACAACTAACTCTTCCCCAACAACTACTGCCTCTTGCCTAATTTAAATACCACTCCTTCGTTCCCTCTTGCCTCTTGCCTTCTGCCTCTTGCCTAATTTAAATTAAATCTAAATTAACATTTCCTCAATATTATGACAATACTATGACAATCGAGTAAGGATTATACCGCACATTTGCAATACTCAAAGTTGTAACGATGTTGGAACACTTTCATATCCTTGCTTTCACCCATAAAAATTTGGATGTTACCGAAGTTGGAAAACTTCATATAGAGCAAGACAGACAACAAGCAACACTTACTGAATTCAAAAATCAGATGCAAATAGAGGAATTAATGTTCCTTTCTACTTGTAATAGAGTTGAATTCTTATTTTGCACTTATTCGCAAGTAGATGCTGCTTTTATTCAACGATTTTTTGAAACACTTTATCCACATCACTCACAACAGCAGATATCTCTTTTCCAACAAGCAGTAGAAGACTATTCAGGTATTCATGCGGTAGAACATTTACTTCAAGTTGCTTCATCGATAGATTCAATGATTGTTGGTGAACGAGAAATCATTACACAAGTTAGAAATGCTTTTGAATCCTCTAAAGCAATGGGTTTAACGGGTGATTTCATTCGTGTAGTAATGAGACATACCATTGAAACAGCAAAACGTGTTTATACAGAAACGAGCATAGCAAACAAACCAGTTTCGGTAGTTGCGTTAGCTTACCATACTTTAAGAGATATGAGTATTCCTTTGGATGCTCGTGTATTGATGATTGGCGCAGGAATGACCAATTCCAATATGGCGAAGTTTTTGAAAAAACACGGATATAAAAATTTCACAGTTTTTAATCGTACTGTTTCAAAAGCGGAATCATTAGCTGCTGACTTAAGAGGAGAAGGTTTTGGATTAGAAAAATTAAAGTCTTTCGATAAAGGATTTGATATTATCATAACGTGTACCGGAGCTGAACAAGCGATTATCACTCCTGAAGTGTATGAATCGCTTTTACAAGGAGAAAATTCTCGTAAAGTGGTAATAGATATCGCAATTCCGCATGATCTTGATGCTGAAATAGTTAAAAAACGTAACGTTACTCATATTTCGATTGATTACCTACAAAAGATTTCCGATAAAAATTTACAAGAACGTTCAAAAGAAATCATTCACGTAGAGCAAATTTTATCAGAAGCAGTAGAGATGTTTATGCAAATTCACAAAATGCGCAAAGTTGAAATTGCGATGCGTGAGGTTCCAAATATGGTAAAAGACATACGTTCAACAGCAATGAATGAAGTGTTTAGAAAAGAAATCGAATCTTTAGATGATGATTCTAAAGAAGTACTAGATAAAATCATTGGTTACATGGAGAAAAAATACATGAGTATGCCAATGAAATTAGCAAAAGAAATCATGCTAAATTCCTAACCAACAATTACCGAATTAAAATGAAAAAAATTACCATTGGCTCTCGAGGAAGTGACCTAGCTTTGTGGCAAGCAAACCACGTAAAAAGACAATTAGAAGATTTAGGTCATGAAGTGGAAATCAAGGTGATTATTACGCAAGGGGATGCAATTCAGAATTTAAGTTTCGATAAATTAGAAGGGAAAGGATTTTTCACGAAAGAAATTGAAATAGCGTTATTAGATAAATCAATCGATTTAGCAGTGCACTCCCATAAGGATTTAGAAACAAATCCACCTGCAGGATTAATTATTGCAGCAGTTTCTGAACGTGAGGATCCATCGGAATTATTATTGATTAGAAATGAATCGGTAGACAAAAATCAAAAGTGGAACTTAAAATCAGCGGCTATTATTGGAACTTCATCAGCAAGAAGAAAATCTCAAATTAACTTATACCGTTCTGATTTACAAATCAATGACTTAAGAGGGAATGTTCCAACACGAATTCAAAAACTACGTGATGGGCAATACGATGCTATTTTATTAGCGAAAGCAGGTGTTGACCGTTTACAATTGGATTTGTCTGAATTTCATGTAGAAGTATTGAATCCGACTGAATTTGTACCTGCTCCTGCGCAAGGAGTTTTAGGTTTACAAATCAGAGAAGATGATGCTGAAATGAAAGAAATTATGGCACATTTAAATCATGTTGATGTTGCCAAAAAAATAGGAGTTGAACGTAAAATCTTAAATTTAATGGAAGGAGGATGTCAACTTCCGTTAGGAGTTTATTGTCCGAATGAAAAACAAGTTTTCGTATCCTTTGCACCTTCAAGCAATTTAGCTTCTAAAAATTTCTATTTTGAACCAGAACAATTAGATGGTTTCGCTGAAAAAGTAGTGGCTATTTTAAACGAAGTTGGATAAAACAACTATGATTTCTTCTGTTTTCATTACCAAAGAAGTTGATCACGAAAGTGAATTAATTAAATGGTGTAATGATAACAATATCAAACTAGTAAATAAATCATTTTTACATTTTGAATCGTTAACCTCTCCTAAATTACCATTCGGAGAGGTTTATTTTTTTACAAGTAAACGCGCTGTTTCTTTTTTCCTGTCTCAACATAAAATTCCAGATGAGGTTCAAATCGCTTGCGTGGGACAATCAACTGCTAATGAATTCTTAAAAAGGGATATATATGTTGATTTTATCGGAAAATCTTCTGGAAATCCGATGCTAATTGCCAATGAACTTTCCAACTTCCTCAATCAAAAAAGCATTGTATTTATGGGTGCTTTAAAAGGAAGTGATACTATTTACAATCAAATTAAAACTTCAATTAAAAGAAAATATCCTATTTATAAAACAATCATTATACCTGAGTTAATTACAGAAGCATATGATTGTTATGTCTTTACGAGCCCGTCAAATCTTGAAGGGTTTTTATCACTAAATAGGTTACATTCAAAATCAAAGGTAATTGCTTGGGGGAAAACCACAGAAAAAGCATTGTTAAATAATAATATAAAACCAATTTATACCCTTGAAAATTCTTCTGAAAAGGAGTTGATTTTAAAATTAGGGCTATCGTTTACTTTCTGATAACTATCCTCCTCACCACCAACCAAACTACCATCCCTATCATCAACCCAATACAATTTGCAAAAAAGTCAAATAGACTAAATGTCCTATACGGGAGTAACAAGTGTAAACTTTCACAAAAAGCAGCAAATAAAATAGCAAAGGGTAGCTTTTTAGAAATAAGAAATCGATTGTTTTCTTTTGAATTAATTAAACCAATGATTATCATATAGGGAATAAAAATGGAAGAGTGTACAAAATGGTCTCCTCTAAAGCCCCAAATGGTTTCCGCCAATTTGATTTTACCATCTGTTTTTATTACCATTAATGTAACAATTGTTATGATATACAGGTAGTAAACAATTTCAAAATGTCTCTTCTTCAACACCTTCATAAAGTAAATATACTGATAAAGTTTTAGTTGGAAATACTACTTACAATTAAGTGTATTAATTGTTCACAATTAACTTTTAAATTGTACTCATAGTAATCAAAGAGTTCGTATTTTTGAACTATCTTGGTAAAATATGATAATAGCTGTAGCAAATCATAAAGGAGGAACAGGCAAAACAACGACGGTGGCAAACCTCGGTGTTTCACTTGCAATGAAAGATAAAAAGGTTTTAATAGTTGATTTAGACCCTCAAGGTAATTTGTCTTATTCATTTGGAGTGCAAGAAGATGCATTTGATATTTCGCATGTGTTTTCTGGTGAAAAAGAGATTACAGATGTTTTGGTGAAAACAGAAGGGATTGATTTGTTACCCTCTTCAATGCGTTTAGCTGATATTGAGCTATCTATGTATAGTGTTGAGGATAGGGAGTTTTATTTGAAGGAGTTGTTAGACCAAGTGAAATCAAATTACGATTACATATTGATTGATTGTTCACCTGCTCGTTCTTTACTTACAGTGAATGCATTAGCAGCAAGTGATTATGTTATGTCTACCATTTTATTAGATGTACTTAGTATACAAGGGTTAATGCATATCGTAAAAACCATTGATGATATTAAAGAAACATTGAACCCATCACTCGAATTTTTAGGAATTCTAGCCGTAAATGTTGATTTAAGAAAAAAAATATCGCGAGAGGTAGTTGCATTTGTTAGAGAGCATTACGAATTATCCTTTTTTGATACTTCTATTCGTACAAATGTAAAAATAGCAGAAGCGCCCTCTCATGCCCAAAGTGTATTGAATTATTCACCTAATTCAAACGGGGCTCAAGAATACTTGCTTTTAGCAGAAGAAATAATTGCTTTTAATAGTTAAAATATGGCACTCGGAAAAAACATGAAAATAGATAGGCTTATACCTGTTGCTAAGGTTAAAAAGTCTACATCCGATGAAAAGTCGAAAGAAGATCAAGTGGAGTTGAATAAGGAAGTTGTAAACGATGAAGAGGTGGAAACGAAAGTTTCTGTTTCATTGGATGATTTTTTTGATAGTCTTACTACTGAACCAATTGTTCAAGAGATTATTATTGAGCAACCAATTGAAAAACAAGAGGTAAAACCTACAGAAGTTACAGATAGTAATGAACTTGATGTTGATCGTGATAATTTTAAAATGATTTTCAAACCTTCTAGAAGAAAAACTCAAAAAAGAATTTTGATTCATTTAGAAGGGGAATTGACTATAAAAAATGCTGAAATCATAAATAAAAATATTCAAAAAGTTTTTGAAGATTTTGATAATGTTGAGTTGATTTTAAATAATATTACGGAAATAGACGTAACTTTTATACAAATGTTCCATACGATTAAGTCTTTTTACTTACCTTTGGATAAATTTTTAACAATGAATGCTGATTGGTCTAAAGAGGATAAAAAGATATTAGCTGTAAGTGGGTTTTCAGATGTTTTATCGGTTAATTAATTTGAAATGGCTAAAACAATTTTAATAGCAGACGATTCAGAAAGTATTAGAGCGGTTGTAGGTTTTGCTTTACGTGAGGCTGGCTACGAGGTAATTGTTGCAAATGACGGTCAACACGCTTTAGATTTACTATTACAAAATGATCAAGTTAGTTTGATTGTTTCGGATTTAAATATGCCCATCAAAGATGGTATTTCATTCTTAAAAGATGTTAGAAGTTTGGATAAATTTAAGTATCTTCCTTTTCTAATATTGACAACTGAATCACAAGAAACCAAAAAAATGGAGGCAAAACAATCTGGAGCAACGGGTTGGATTATTAAGCCTTTTGTGAAAGAGAAATTGATTGCAGTTATCAAAAAAGTGATACGCTAATGGATCAAATGAAAGCCATATACATTCAGGAAGCGAATGAGCTACTTGAAAATCTAGAGGTTTCTCTCTTGTCTTTGGAAGATAATCCAAGTGACAAATCAAATATTGAGCAAGTCTTTAGAGTAATGCATACCTTGAAAGGGAACAGTAGCATGTTTGGCCTTGCTGTTATTGCAGAATTTGTTCACGATTTAGAAACTATCTACGATAAAATTAGACAAGGAGAAATGACTTTGTCTAAAGAGATTCTAAACACTACATTAGCATCATTTGACCACTTAAATAAGATTATCATTGATTCAGAATTAGAAGATGCTGATAATAAAAAAAATCATGCTGAATTAATACAACGTATACATGCACTAATTCACGTGAATGGTGTCGTTGATACTAAAACGGTAACAGAGGAAAATGTAAGTAAGGATTCTAATAGTCTAGATGGTAAAAATAGAACGATTCATATTTCTTTCGAACCGGAAGAAACCTTTTTACTAGATGGATCAAACCCACTTTTATTAATTGCCGAGGTTGCTCAATTGGGTAAATCAATTGTTATTCCACACGTAAAACAGGTGGATGATATAACAACTTTCGATCCAACCAAATGTCTTACTTCTTGGGATATTTTTTTAGAAACGGATGCTCAAGTTAGTCAAGTAAATGATGTGTTTGTGTTTGCAGAAATGAGTGCACATATTATCGTTACTGAATACCCTTGTATTGATTTGATTTCGAATGATTCATTTAATCAAAAAGTCAATGAATTAATTCTTTCAGAAAAATTGATTTCGGTTGAATTAATTAGTCAACTTGTAACTGATTTTGGAGTTTCTATTGAAAACACAAATTCTACTATTCAAGAACAGGTTGAGAATATTGAAAATCAAATTAATGAAGATTCTAAAATAGAAGGGATTAAGTCGGATGTTCCCGTAACTAACTCTCCTTTAGTTAAAGAAAAAGTTGTTTCAAGTATTCGAGTTTCGTCTGATAAATTGGATGAATTAATGAATCTTGTGAGTGAATTGGTTACAACACAGGCATCATTGACTTTATACAATCAAAAATATGAAACACCTGAATTAGAAATAATTTCAGAAAACATTGAAAAATTATCTCGTCGATTAAGAGATATCGCTTTTGGTATGACCTTGGTACCTATTAACAATATGTTTGGTCGTTTCCAACGATTGGTACGTGATGTTTCATTAGCGTTGAATAAAGAAGTACAATTTGTTACCGAAGGGGGTGAAACAGAATTAGATAAGTCAATTATTGAAACATTGACAGATCCCTTGATGCATATTATTCGTAATAGTTTGGATCATGGGTTAGAATTGCCTGAAACAAGGGAAAAATTAGGAAAACCAAGAAAAGGAACAGTTAAACTAAAAGCATTTTATTCAGGTATCTCCGTTTATATTCAGATTATTGATGACGGTAAAGGAATTGATTCCGAAGTGATTCGTGAAAAAGCTATTAGCAAAGGGTTTATGAAACCGGATGATGTTCTTTCAGACAAAGAAATATTTGATTTTATTTTTTACCCTGGATTTTCTACAGCAGCGGTTGTAACAGATATTTCTGGAAGAGGAGTTGGAATGGATGTGGTGAAAAGAAATATTACGGAATTGAAAGGTTCTATACTTGTCGAGTCTAAAGTAAACGTTGGAACTACTTTAACAATTAAGTTACCTTTAAGTCTTTCTATTATAGATGGTTTGTTGGTTGATGTAGCTGATGTGTATTACATCATTCCATTGTCTGTAGTAGATAAATGTTATGAGGTAGACAATAAACAGATGATGAATAATTTCAATGAATTACTTGTTTTAGATGACAAGCAAATTCCATTTATTAATATTCGCAAAGAATTTGGATATTCTCCTTTATCTGGTTCTGAAAAATCTCAAATTATTGTAGTGAGTGATGCAGACAGAAAAGTTGGAATTAGTGTCGATCACATTGTTGGAGAATACCAAGCTGTGGTAAAACCAATTGGAAAATATTACAAAAATCAAGATTTTATATCTGGCGCTACCATCCTAGGAGATGGTTCGATTGCTTTGGTGATGGATAGCCATAAAATAATTGATTTATATACAGAACATGTTAAATACGAAATGAAGTCATGAGTACCGAGTTAAACAAAGAAAAAGTTACTTCAGTTGAAACACAATCATTCTTATCCTTTAAGCTTGATAATGAAAGTTTCACTATTCCTGTGATGAAAATCATGGAGATACTAGAAGTTCCAAAAATTACAAGAGTACCTCAAGCACCTAATTTTTTGGTAGGTGTTATCAATTTAAGAGGTGCTGTACTACCTGTAATCGATACCCGAATTAAATTTGGGATGACACCAATTGAATATACCATTAATACATGTATTTTGGTTGTAAGCGTTTTATCTAATGATGAATTAATTCAAGTTGGAGCCTTGGTAGATTCTGTTTCTGAAGTGTTTGAATTTAGTACAGACAAAATCAAAGCAGCACCAACCATTGCTACTCGTTATAGAGCGGATTATATACAAGGTATGATTCAAGAAGACGATCATTTCATAATGGTTCTTGATATTGATAAAGTATTCTCTAGTAATGATTTAGAGTCAATAAGTGAATTTAGAGATACTCAGAAAGAAGAAAATTAGTAACTACCCAACCCAAAATAAATAAACCATGAATAAATTCAAACAAATGCCAATTAGAAAACAATTAACTTATAGTTTTTCTATTGTGATAGTACTTTTAGTACTTATGGCTGTTAGTCAATTGATTAATCAATCAAAAACGAATGAATACAAAGACAATATTTCAAAATCAAATGATATTACTGTTGCTGTAAAAAATATTAAATACGCCCTTCGTTGGGATCAACAAATGGTGATGGAATTTTTAGCTGCATCTTCGTTAGAAGAGGCTAAATTTCCACAAGAAAACCACTTAAATGCAAAGTCAGAGTTTGAAAAAAACATCACAGATTTGCAAAAAATTGTTGAAGACGAAAATTGGGGTGATGATTTCACAACTGAAAAATCACAAGTTAAAGACCAAGTAAATACATCAGCTACATTTTATCAAGAGCAATTATTGCCCTTAATGAAAGTGATTGAGGAAAAAAGTCTTTTAAGAATTAATACTGAAAACTTAAAACCAACTGAATATACACTAAATGTATTAAAAAACACAAATGCTGAAGCGGAAAACGCAGACCACAAGTTTGACCAATTAAATGATGAATTAGCTGATAAAATTGGTTCTTTAGAAACTACAGCAGCAGCGATTACACAAAGTTCTTTAGATGCTGCGAATGATTTTACGGCATTTGCTAATATTTTATTAGCGGTTATAGCACTTGGTAGTATAGGTGTTGGTATCTTTTTTGCAAGATTAATCGTTAATTCTATTACATCTATTTTAGGAGAAGACCCAAGTGTTGTAGCAAACTACATTCAAGAAGTTTCACAAGGTAATTTAGCCGTTAATGTGACAAGTTCTAATGGAAAATTGAGCGGTTTATTATTGTCTGTTTCTAAAATGATTGATGGATTAAGAAAAGCAAAAGTGTTTGCTACGGAAATCGGAAATGGTAACTTAAACGCACATTATGAATTATTAAGTTCGAAAGATGAGTTAGGGACTGCTTTATTGAATATGAAAACGAACTTATTAAAAACTAAAGAAGATGCTGAACAAAATTCAAGAGAAATTGAAGCACGCGTGAAATTAATGGATGAATTGTGTATCGTTTCTGAAACAGATTTGAGAGGTTATATTACCTATGTAAACGACAAACATTGTGAAGTTTCTCAATATACAAGAGAAGAATTAATTGGTTCTAATCAGAATATGGTAAGACACCCTGATATGTCGAAAGAGGTATTTAAAGAACTTTGGGCTACGATTGGTAGAGGTCAAATGTTTAGAGGTCCTGTGAAAAACCGTAAAAAAGATGGCACACCGTATTACGTAGATGGAATTTTCGCACCTGTATTAGGAGCTAATGGAAAACCAATCAAATACTTGGGTGTTCGTTATGAAAATACAGAGGAAACTTTTGAAAAACAAGCGGCAGAAGGAGTAGTAAATGCTATCAATACATCGTTTGCTTTCATAGAGTTTGATACAAAAGGGAATATAGTTACAGCGAATGATATTTTCCAAACAACAATGGGATATAATTTAGCTGAAATCGTTGGAAAACACCACAGAACTTTTGTTGAACCTGCTTATGCAAATTCAAGTGAATACGCTCGTTTTTGGGAAACTTTAGCTTCAGGTATAGCTCAAAGTGGTTTATACAAACGCTTTACTAAAAATGGCAATGCAGTTTGGTTACAATCTGTTTATTCTCCAGTAAAAGATGAAATGGGTCGTGTTGTGAAAGTGATTAAAATTGCAACGGATGTTACTGCTGCGACAAACGCTGCTGATGCAACGCAAAAAGCAACGAATGAAGTAATGAGAGTCTTAAATGCCCTTTCTATGGGAGATTTATCCCAAAAGTATTCTATTTTGTCTGAAGCAGAATTAAAACAAATGGGAGATGCATTAAATGCTACCATCGAAGTATTAATTGCGCAAAAAGAAGGGGAAATTGAAACTCAAATGGCTGCTGAAGAGGTTAGTCGTGTCATTAAAGCATTAGCTGAAGGAGATTTAACGCAACGTTATTCAATTTTTTCTAAAGGTGAATTGAAAGTAATGGGTGACTCGTTAAATAAAACAATAGAGGTATTAAACTCTTTACTTGCAAGAGTAATGGAAAATACAATGAATATTTCTTCTGCTAGTATTGAAATGGCAAATTCAGCACAGCAATTATCTGAAGGTGCAACGAATCAAGCGAGTTCAGTAGAGGAAATTTCTTCTTCTATGGAAGAGATGACTGCAAACATCCAACAGAATACGAGTAACTCAAGACAAACTGAAAAAATCGCTTCAAAAGCAGCTAACGATATTATTGAAAGTAAGGATTCAGTTAGTGAAACAGAATCTTCTATGAAGTTGATTGCTTCTAAAATTTCAATCATTGGTGAAATTTCAAGACAAACAAACTTACTTGCATTAAACGCAGCGGTTGAAGCGGCACGTGCAGGTGAGCATGGTAGAGGTTTTGCTGTGGTTGCAGCTGAAGTTAGAAAGTTGGCTGAAAGGTCTCAAATGGCAGCAACAGAAATTGATGAGGTATCTGCAAAAAGTGTTCATATAGCTCAAAAATCGGGTGAAATGTTGAACGAAGTTGTTCCAAATATCCAAAAAACTGCTGATTTAGTAATGGAAATTACGGCTTCTTCGAATGAACAAAGTTCTGGATCTGAACAAATCAACAACGCAATCCAAAACTTAAACATGGTGGTACAAGAAAATGCTGCTACTGCAGAACAAATGGCTGCAGGTGCTGAAGAATTAAGTGCGCAAGCAGGAAGTTTAAAAGAGGCGATTTCATTCTTTAAAATTGAGGGAATGGAAGATGGATTTTCTTCAAAAATGTCAAATGTTAAAAGCTCAAAACCAGTTATGCATGCTAAACCTGCGATAGTTGAGTCTAAAATTATAAAACCAAAACAATCAGAAACTAGATCAACTGGTTCAGGTGGTGTAAATATTAGCCTTGGTGGTGCAGATAACTTAGATAATGATTTTATGGAATTTTAATATGAGATTGTTATCTAAATTAATTTTCATTTTAATTTTCATATTAGTAAGTTTTAGTTCATTTTCCCAAGAAGCGGATAGTTTATCTAAAGATTTTGTTTCCGAAGGGTTCAAAATACATGGCTATGTAATGAATATTACAGATATAGCCAAAATTAACACGATCAGAAAACCGATGTTTCTTGGGGTAAATGGGGTGCAATTAACCACATTTACCAAAGAAAATAACTGGTGGAAAAATGGGATGTTCTCTGTATATGTTTTGAATTCATACGGAGATAATCCAACGACTGATTATTTAGGAGACTATCAAATGTTTGATAATATTGAGTCATTCCCCGATACTAACAATCACGTACACATAGGTAACGGTCAATTAAATTATAGAACATTTATTTATAATTTGTATTATCAACATTTTTTCAAAAAAGGTAGGTTATTACTAGGTCAGTGTGATTTGAATACTGATTTTGCTTTTTCAAACATTGGGTTGAATTTTATAAATTCTTCTTTTGGATTACAACCGACGATTGCTTACAATGTACCTTCATTTTCTACGTTTCCTTTTACAAATCTATCTGCAAGATTTGAATATAATATTAATGAAAAGGTATCTTATCGCACAGCAATTGCACAGGGAGTAGGAGGAAATCATTTAACAAATCCGCACTCTACTAAATATGTTGAAACATTAAAGGATGGAGGTTTATTTTTTATAAATGAAATTTCTAGAGGTAATTATGTTGATGATATTTTAAAGTCAGATGTAAAATTGGGTGTTTGGATGCATTCGGGTTCGAAGTCGTTACGATTTACCAATTATAACAAATCAGATTCTACTAAAAACCATGTGAATTTTGGAGCTTATTTTATCATGGATAAACTTCTATTTTCGGAAAAAAAAGATTCATCTCAAGGACTTTATTCGTTTGTTGATTTAGGTTTCTCTCCCGGGGATTATAATATTTTTAATTATTACACTGGAATTGGTTTCTCATACAAAGGACTATTTCCTAAAAGAGATAATGATATTTTATCTGTAGGTTTTGCATCTCCATTTTTCAGTAAAGGATTAGTTGATAAGAAAGGATATTACATTAATGAGTCTAATATTGAGTTAAACTATAATTTTGTTAACGAGAACTTTAATATACAGCCTTGTGTTCAATTTGTAAATGATATAGCTGGTAATCGAGGAAATAATTCAATTGTATTTATGATAAGATTTTATTCGCATAAAGGCGTATTGTATTGATTTGCTTAAACATATCAACGTAAAAATTGTTTTAAATCTTAATTCTTTTATCAAAAAGTATTAAATTTAAAAACATACAAAATCTTTTGCCATGAATAAAGTCTCAAACTCTATTAGCATCTTTTCGCTGTTTATAAGTATCGTTGGATTAGTTGGAATTTTTCTATTACCTGTTTCTCAATTAGTTTTAATAATTGCTTCAAGCACCCTTTTGGCGAATATTTTATTATCACTATTAATTATTATCACCAACATAAAAGAAAGGAAAGGGATTGAATTAGATATGTCTGTGCTTTTTGATGCTACAAAAAAAGGTGTAAAAACTCCACTAAAATTTAAATCTTCTTTTTTTCAGAAAAATATAAAGAATGAGTTAATTCAACTTGAAGAAAATCTTTCTTTTATTAATCTTGTTTCTGAAAATATTGACAATCCTTTGGAGTTAAAATCAAGTATTAAATCAAAAAACAAGTTTGTTACAATTATTGAAAGTTTTATTCAAAAACAAAAAGAAAATAATCAGGACATAGCACAACTAAAAAGAGAAATCGATACTCGTATGAAGTTAGTCGATGAAATGTGTATTGTTTCAGAAGTTGATTTAAAAGGAAATATTACCTATGTTAATGATAAACATTGTGAGGTTTCTCAATATAAGCGTGAGGAATTAATCGGTGCTAATCAAAATATTGTTAGGCATCCGGATATGTCTAAAGATGTATTTAGAGAGTTATGGGCAACAATTACCAGGGGAGAACTTTTTAGAGGTCCGGTTAAAAACCGTAAAAAAGATGGTACACCTTATTATGTTGATGGTGTATTTGCACCAGTTTTAGGTGAAAATGGTAAACCAGTCAAATACATAGGCGTTCGTTACGACAGTACACTACAAACCTATGAAAAACAAGAAGCGGAAGGAATTGTTAACGCGATTAACAAATCATATGCATTCATTGAATTTGATCCAAAAGGAAATATTATTTCTGCTAATGAAAATTTCTTAAATACGTTAGGTTATACATTAAGTGATATTCAAGGGAAGCATCATCGTATTTTCTGTGAAGCTAATTTTGTCAATTCGAATGAATACACTCGTTTTTGGGAAGATTTAGCCATAGGAATTGATAAAAAAGGACAATTTGTTAGAATAACAAGAAATGGTCAAAAAGTTTGGATTGAAGCAGTGTATACAGCTGTTAAGGATGAAATGGGAAGAATTACCAAGATTATTAAATTGGCAACTGATATCACTAATCAAAAAGAAGCTGAATTAGCTACTAAAGCTGCTGCTTCTGAAGTTAGTCGTGTAATTGGTTCTATGTCATCAGGTGATTTAACCCAACGTTATTCTATTGATTCACAAGGTGAATTAAAAGAAATGGGCGAGTCTTTGAATGAGACGTTAGAAAAATTAAGCCAGTTAATGGCAACGGTGATTGCAAATTCTCAAAATATTGTTTCAGCGAGTGCTCAAATCGCTTCAGCTGCAACACAGTTATCATCTGGTGCTACTAATCAAGCTAGTTCAGTGGAAGAGATTTCTTCTTCTATGGAAGAAATGACTGCTAATATTCAACAAAATTCGAGTAACTCGCGTCAAACTGAGAAAATTTCAGTTCAGGCTGCTAAAGAAATACAAGTTAGTAAAGATTCTGTTATCGAGACAGTAAACTCGATGAAAACGATTGCTTCTAAAATTTCTATCATCGGAGAAATCTCAAGACAAACTAATTTATTAGCATTGAATGCTGCTGTAGAAGCTGCGCGTGCTGGAGAACATGGACGTGGGTTTGCTGTTGTTGCTGCTGAAGTAAGAAAGTTAGCAGAGCGTTCTCAAGCTGCTGCCACGGAAATCGATGAGGTATCTGCAAAAAGCGTTGATGTTGCTTTAAAATCAGGAGAAATGTTGACTGAAGTTGTTCCAAATATTCAAAAGACTTCAGACTTGATACAAGAGATCACCGCTTCAAGCACTGAACAAAGCGCTGGTGCGGATCAAATAAACAATGCAATACAAAATTTAAATGTAGTGGTTCAAGAAAACGCAACAACTGCTGAAGAAATGGCTGCTAGCGCTGAAGAGTTGAGTAATCAGGCTGAAGTATTGAAGGAAGCAGTATCTTTTTTTAAAATTGATATGAATTATAATTCACACAATACATATCATTCGAAACAGGATACTAAAAAGGTGATAGATGTAAAAAAACAAGTGAATGTAATAAACACCAATAAAGGAATAAATATAAATTTAGATCAAAAAGATAATTTAGATAATGAATTTATTGGATTTTAGTTTTACCAAAATAAATAACCTAAAGACCGAACACCAAATATGTTTGAAAATAATCAAGCGCAACTAAACGAAGTTGATTTTGAGAAGTTAAGTAATTTTATTTATACCAATTATGGAATAAAACTTCCCATTTCAAAAAAAATAATGCTACAATCTAGGCTTGCTTCCAGGTTAAAGGCAAACAATATGAGTTCTTTTACAGAATATACTAGATATGTTTTATCCGGTAAAGCAGGGGAGGAAGAGATTGTCAATATGATTGACCTTGTTTCAACGAATAAAACCGATTTTTATCGTGAAGCAGGTCATTTTGATTTTATGAGAGAGGTAGTATTGCCTGAATATTTAGCTAAAGAGTCAAATGCACCTTTTAAAGTGTGGAGTTCTGCGAGTTCTTCTGGTGAAGAAGCTTACACGATTGCAATGGTAATCAGTGAGTTTATGGAAGAACACAGAAAATTTGATTTTGAAATTTTAGGTACAGATATTTCATCTAGAATTTTAGAGAAAGCGAAAACTGCTATTTACCCAATGGATCGTGTGGATGTTGTTCCTTTAGCTCAAAAAAAGAAGTATTTATTAAGAAGTAAAGATCAAGAGAATCCGCAAGTTAGGATTATACCTCAGTTACGTGCAAGAACTCGCTTTTTTCGATTAAACTTAATGGATAATTCTTACAATGCACCTAAAGATTTTGATATTATTTTTTGTAGAAATGTATTGATTTATTTCGATAGAGAAACGCAAGAACAAGTAATAAATAAATTATGTAGTCATTTAAAGACCGGAGGTTATTTTTTCTTGGGTCATTCAGAGTCGATTTCAGGTATCGATGTACCATTAAAACCACTAAAACCAACGATGTTTGTGAAAATATAAGATAAATCATGTTTTTGTGATGTTTTCTTTATTATTTTTACGCATTATAACCTACAAATAACCTAGCCTACAATGAATAATTCACCAAAACTAACGGATGAGCAACTACTCACTGAAATAAAAAGAAGACTCGATGAGAATGCGGCTAAATTATTGGAAGAAAAAAAGTTAACTACTGAATTAAATGCTGTTAACGATAAATTAATTGCTTCTGAGAAATTAAAATCTAATTTTTTATCTAATATTCGTAATGAAATAAATAATCCGATTTCATCTATTTTAGAATTATCAAAAAACATCGCTCAAGGAGATATTTCTCAGGAAATGATGTCCTCATTTGCTAAATTGATTTATTCTGAAGCATTTGATTTAGATTTTCAATTAAGAAACATATTTCTTTCTGCTGAAGTAGAGGCTGGTGAATCACCTTTAATGGTAATTTCAGTTAAAATTCAACAACTTTTAGGAAATATCATACAACAATTTAATCATCGCACTGAAAAAAAAGGGATTACTCTTGAGTGGATTAATACGATAGATGAAAATCAAATTTTTAAAACGGATTCTGAAAAATTACATTTAATTATTAGTAATTTAATTGCTAATGCGATTCAGTTTAACCACGAATACGGTAAAATAAAAATTGAAAGTGATATCATTGATAATGTATTGAATATAAAAGTTTCTGATACAGGTATTGGGATTAATCAAGAAGAACAAGACAAAATCTACGATCGTTTTTATCAAATCGAATCGGGCTCTATTAAAACCTATGGTGGTCATGGTTTAGGATTAAGTATTACCAAAGCATTGGTGGATATTTTAGAAGGTACAATAAGTTTGAAAAGTCAATTAGGTGAAGGAAGTGAATTTTTGATTCAACTTCCTAATTTAGAATCAGAGTCGTTGGATGATGATACATTTTCATCTGATGGAAATGATTTCCTATTTGACAACGATGAAGATGATATGCTTTTTTAAATCTTTTTAAAAGTATATCATGGAACTTACAATAAATAAAATAAAAGTCACCATGGAAGAGGAGCTAGGTAAACATTATTTGTATCCTGCTGCATTATTTGCTGAAAAGAAGCCCTTTATGGTTGACACAGTCTTGGGTTCATGCGTCGCTGTATGCCTATTTGACCAAAAATTAAATATAGGAGGGATTAATCACTATATGTTACCATTTTGGAATGGTAACGGTCTTGCTTCTCCAAAATATGGAAATATTGCGACTGAAAAATTAGTAGAAAAAATGCTTAAAAATGGCGCTACTATTCAAAATATGGTAGCAAAAGTATTTGGTGGAGCAAATCAAATGAATACATCGATGAGAATCGGTGATCAAAACATTGAAATTGCACGTCAAACACTTGCTAATTACGGAATCAAAATTATAGCAGAAAACGTTGGAGGTGGGGTTGGTAGAAAATTACGCTATAATACAAGTACTGGTCAGGTAATGATGAAGTTTTTAACCAAAAGTGAAGGGAAATGAGTAAAATAAAGGTACTTGTTGTTGATGATTCTGCTTTGGTTCGCCAAACACTAGTCTCAATTTTAGAAACAGATCCTGAAATTGAAATTATGGGCGTAGCTGCAGATCCGTTTGTTGCTGTTGAACGAATGAGAGAAAGTAAACCAGATGTGATCACATTGGATATCGAAATGCCAAGAATGGATGGTTTGACTTTTTTGAAAAAGTTAATGAGTCAACACCCGATTCCAGTAGTTGTCATTTCTACGTTAACTGAAAAAGGGACAGATACCGCGCTTTTAGCATTAGAATACGGTGCCGTTGAAGTAATCGCAAAACCTAAAGTAAATACCAGAACATTACTAGAAGAATCTACGATAGAACTTTGTAATAAAGTAAAAGCAGCGGCTCAAGCTACGATTAGAAAAAAAGTAAGTTCACTTGGAAATAATCGTTCTGTAGATGGAGTAGAACCAAAACTTTCTGCAGATGCCATTTTAAGTAAAGCAAGGGTTTCAAGTATGGTTCAGACTACTGAATCTGTCATTGCTATTGGTGCTTCCACAGGTGGTACAGAAGCGTTAAGAGAGGTTTTAGTAGAATTTCCAGCAGATTCACCTGGTGTGGTTGTAGTTCAACATATGCCAGAGATGTTTACTAAGCAATTTGCTAAACGGTTGGATGATTTATGCCAAGTAACTGTGAAAGAAGCTGAAAACGGTGATAAAGTACTTCGTGGTCAAGTATTAATTGCCCCAGGAGGAAAACATATGTTAGTAAAGCGTAGTGGTGCGATTTATTATGTAGAAATTATTGATGGTCCGTTAGTAAATAGACACAGACCATCTGTAGATGTATTATTTCGCTCTGTAGCTCGATATGCAGGTAAAAATGCAGTTGCTGCTATTCTAACAGGTATGGGAGATGATGGTGCCAGAGGAATGTTAGAAATGAAAGAAGCGGGAGCGTTTACTGTAGCACAAGATGAAAAATCGTGTGTCGTTTTTGGAATGCCAAAAGAGGCGATTCGTATGGGTGGAGTAGATAAAGTTGTACCTTTGAAAGATGTCACACGTACATTATTAAGTAAAGTTAAGATAGTTTAAAAATAAGATCATGAGAAAAGTAGTTATTGTTGACGATTCATTGTACATGAGAACTTTAATCAGTACTGCGTTATCAGCAACAGGAAGATATGAAGTTGTTGCACAAGCTGGAACAGGAAGCCAAGGAATTGAGTTGGTGTTAGAACACGAACCAGAAGTGATTACAATGGATAACATCCTACCTGATATGATTGGTATAGATATAGTTAAAGAATTAAGAGCAGAGGGTGTTTCTTCTAAAATAATAATGGTAAGTGCTGTAGGACAGGACGATGTTGTAGAAGAAGGAAAATCCAATGGTGCTGATGATTATTTAGTTAAACCTTTTACTGCTGAAGTATTGGTAGAGCGCATTGATAAACTTTTTGAATAAAAAAACGTCTTTTAATGGAAACTTTTAATCAAAAAGAAATGCAAGCTGCTCGCAATATAATATCCGCGGGATTAGTCAAAGCTGCAGAATCTTTGTCATTCTTTATGAATGAAACAATTACATTGAATGAGTTCGATCAAGAAGAATCATTGAGTGTAAATGCTATTGAAATTGAAAAGAAAAACCAATCAAATATTCATTTGATGATCACCAAAGTTATTGGTGAATTAAATGGAGTTTGTTGCTTGATTTTTTCTGAAGAAGAAGCAGATCAATTACGTAATACCGCTCTTCCACCAGAAGTACTGAATAGCCCTGAAATGATGGCTGAAATGAGTGATGGTATTATGCTTGAAGTAGATAATATTATTTCTGCATCAGTCATTACACAGTTTTCTAATCTGTTGAAAGTTAAAATTTATGGTGGGGTTCCAGCATTGAGAAAAGTAGATTCAACGGAATTAGAAAAATACCTTCAAGAAGAAATTAATAATGAAATGTATTTAGTCAGTTTCAAGACAAAATTTAAATCTTCACACGTAAGTTTTGCTCCTGAATTTATTTGGCTATTTGATAATACATTTGTAGAAAGTATTAAAAATTATTCAGCAACATTAGCATAAAATGAGTTTAAAAAACAATACGGTTTTAATCGTTGAGGATGATGTTACTGTTTCATCTGTATTTAACGAATTACTGACTGAATGGAATTATGAAGTTGTGCATATAGCTCAAGATGGTCAAAATGCGATCGAAGCCTATGATGCAACTAAACCACAGATTGTGATCATAGATGGCCATCTTGGTGGTGCTGTTAGTTGCACGGAATTAGCTACTGAAATACATAAAAAGGGTAATGCAGTCATTCTATATTCTGTTAAAAATATTGAAGATGCGTTTGAGCACGAGCACGAGTATATTTTTGCTACTGGTTTCATTCAAAAACCAATCAATCATTTTCAGTTTAAGTTAGCGTTACAATCTGCTAAATCTTCGTTACAACATTGGAATACTAAAATTTCAAAAGTAGAACAGGATTTAAATATGGCTAATCTTCAAATTGAAGAACTGACTGTAACGAATGAACATTTAATTACTGCCACATTCAGAGAAAGAGCCTTAAAAAAGGAACTTGCTGAATCACAATCTTTGATTGAAGCTCAATCAAAGAAAATTCAGGATAGTATCAACTATGCGAAAAGCATTCAAAATTCGATATTACCAAAGGAGCAAGTTTTAAATGACTTGTTCTCCGATTCTTTTATGTTTTTCAGACCAAAAGATATCGTTAGTGGTGACTTCCCTTTCATTTACAAAAAAGATGAATTTGTATATTTTGCCGCGGTAGATTGTACAGGTCATGGTGTGCCTGGAGCTTTACTTTCATTGATAGGATATTTGTTAATTCAAGAAATTGTACACTATAACGTTCCTACACCTTCGGTTTTACTTGATAAGTTACATGATGCAGTTGTTAAAACATTACGTCAAGGCGTAGATGGTGGAGAAAATGAACGTGACGGAATGGATGTTGGTATGTGTCGTTTTAATCAATTGACGGGAGAATTCCAGTTTTCTGGGGCACACAGACCGTTGTATATCCTTCGTAAAGGAAAAACAGATGAAGAATGTTTAGAAGAAGTTAAAGGAGACAAGTTCCCTATTGGCGGAGTTCAATATAGAGGTAGAGATAAATTCATTAATTTTGAAACAGTACTTTCAAAAGGAGATCGTGTTTATGTTTGTTCTGATGGATATCCTGATCAATTTGGTGGACCAGACGACACTGATTTGAAGAAAATTGGACCTAAAAGAATTAGACAAGCATTAATTGAAGCAAAAGATCAACCGATTGCTAATGTAAAAGAAAGATTAGTTTCGGTATTTGATGAGTGGCAAGGAAAGCACAAACAAATGGATGATGTTTTGTTTTTAGGAATTGAATTTTAGTACATAAATTTGAAATTGAGAGAATATGGAAGAGCTAAAGGATAAAGGAATGAATAGTAATTCTCAATATATGCGTTTTGTTGTTGATTTTCATAATATGATGGTTGACAAAAAGATAACCTTAGCATACGAAGGAGAAGTTACCCAAGAAATTACAAAAGCATTCACGTCAATGACGGAACGTAATCTTGAAAAAGTCGAAGAAAATGGCAAAATCAAGAAAAAAGTATACCATGTAATGGTAGAATGTCTTCAAAATATTTCTAAACATGCGGATGACGATAGTGAAACAGCATCTAATAATTTGGACGAAGGTTTAGCTAAAACAGGGTTATTCTTAATCGGAAGTGATCAAAACGAATATTTTATCACGTCTGGTAATGGAATTGCTAACGAAAACATTCCTTCATTGAAAGATATGATTGATAATATTAATTCATTAAATCAAGATGAATTAAAACAATTACATAAAGAAAAAATGAGAGAAACTGCTATTTCTGATAAAGGAGGAGCAGGTCTTGGTTTTATTGATATTGCAAGAAAAACGGGTAATCCATTGGAATATCATTTCGAACCAATTGATGATAAAAATTCATTCTTTCTACTAAAAACAAGTATAAAAAGAAATTCAGCAGAATAAATTATATATATGGAAGCTTTAATTTATAAAAAAACAGAAGATACACCAGCAATTCATTTAGATAAAGCAGCTGGAATTTTTGAATTTTCAGGAAAATCTTTACCTGAAGATGTAACTTCATTTTACGGCCCAGTATTTGACTGGATCACTGCTTACGGTGAAGACGCAAACGAGTCTTCGAAGTTCGTTTTCAAAATGACTTATTTTAATACCGCTTCATCTAAAATTATTTTAGATATCTTGATGCGTTTGGAAACTCTCCACGAAGATGGAAAAAACATAACTGTAGAGTGGCATTACGAAGAAGATGATGAGGATATGCAAGAAGCCGGAGAGGAATATGCTGATATCGTTGAGGTGCCTTTTACGTTTGTAGAAGATTAAGAGCATATTAAATTACTTTTTAAGTGCTGTTATTCTATATAAGAGTTTCAGCACTTTCATTATTTTAGGGTAAATATTCTGATTCATGTCTGAAGAAATATTAAAGGCGTTAATGCAATTATTTGCCATCATTGCCAAACAAGATGATGGTGCCACAGCAAGTGAACGTAAGTTTGTTGAGGAATTCCTATATTTTCAATTAAGTGAAGATTTAGTTAAAGAATATCTGGCTTTATACGATGAATTTGTTGGTCCTGTTGAATTAGACGAAAACGGGAATCCAATCAAAAAATTAACATCGGTTAAGGATTCAGTAAAAACATTAGGGATTTGTAAAAAAATCAATAAAACACTTTCTCAAAAACAGAAAGTGATTGTATTGGTTCGTCTTTTAGAATTAATCGCTGCCGATCGTTCGTTTACAGAACAGAGAATGGCGATTATTCAGACTGTTTCTGAAGTATTTAACTTCGTTGAAGAAGAGTATAACGCAATTGTTGATTTTTGTAAAAAAGAAAGTTCTGAATTAATTGATGTTGCTGAAATCATGGTCATTAGTGATGATGATCAGGTTTGGGAATATTCATGTAAACATATATCTTCCAAATTATTAGGAAACATTACGATTTTAAGAGTTGTATCAGAAGATTTATATTTTCTAAAATACGATGGAAAAAGTGATGTCATTCTAAATGGTTTACCTGTTAATCCATCTAGAATGTACTTGTTTGCTCCTGGTAGTACGATTAAAGTTCCTGGAGGTAAGCCTATATTTTACAGTGATATAGTATCAAAATTCAGGGCTGATGCGGTTGGGATTAATTTATCTTTCGAAGCAAAAAATATTAGTTATTATTTCCCAAATGGTGCTATTGGCTTAAATAATGTTACCATTTCTGAAGGTTCTGGTAAACTTATTGGTTTAATGGGCTCGAGTGGTGCCGGAAAAACAACTTTGTTAAACGCACTTTCTGGAATTGAACCGGTTTCTGAAGGTCAGGTACTGATTAATGGAATTGATATTTACAAAGACAAAGATCAGATAAAAGGATTAATTGGTTATATACCTCAAGATGATTTACTTATAGAAGAGTTAACTGTTTTTGAGAACTTATTCTATAATGCTAAACTTTGTTTCAAAGATGCTACTGATGAGGAGATTACTGATAAAGTAATGAATGTTCTCTCGAGTTTGGGACTAGCAGAAAGAAAAGATTTGAAGGTAGGAAATCCACTTCAAAAGACAATTTCCGGTGGACAAAGAAAGCGTTTGAATATCGGATTAGAGTTAATTCGTGAGCCTGCAGTTTTATTTGTGGATGAGCCTACCTCTGGACTTTCTTCAAGGGATTCTGAAAACGTGATGGATTTATTACGTGAATTAACTTTAAAAGGAAAGTTGATTTTTGTTGTGATTCACCAACCATCTTCAGATATATACAAGATGTTTGATAAAATGATTTTCTTGGATGTTGGTGGTTATCAAATTTATTATGGAAACCCAGTTGAGGCAGTTGTATATTTCAAAAAAGCAGATAATCAAGCAAATGCAGAACAAGGACAGTGTTTGGTTTGTGGTACAGTAAACCCTGAATTGGTTTTCAATATTATAGAATCGAAAATTGTCGATGATTACGGAAATTTCACGAATAAACGTAAAGTTTCACCTGAACAGTGGAACCAACTTTATAATAATCAAATAACATTAGAAGATATTCAAACGGTATCTGAAAAGCCTGATGTTGCGTTGAATATTCCTACTTGGTTACAGCAAACAAAAATTTTTGCTACCCGTGATATGCTATCAAAGTGGAGTAACAAACAATACTTATGGATAAATTTGTTAGAAGCACCTATACTCGCTTTTGTTTTATCTTTTATTATTCGATACACGGAGATACCTGGAGCAAGTTATTTATTCCGTGAAAATGATAACATTCCGGCATTCATTTTTATGAGCATCATTGTCATGTTATTCATTGGTTTGACTGTCAGTGCAGAAGAGATTTTTAGAGATCAGAAAATTTTAAAAAGAGAACGTTTTTTAAATTTGAGTAAGTCAAGTTATCTCGTTTCTAAATTGATGATATTATTTTCTATATCAGCTATTCAGAGTTTACTTTTTGTTGTGATTGGAAATTCAATTGTTGGTATTTACGGAATGTATTGGGATTATTGGTGGATGTTATTCACCGTGTCTTGTTTTGCTAACTTATTGGGATTAAACATTTCAGCAAGTTTTAATTCTGCTGTTACGATTTATATTTTGATTCCACTTATTGTTATTCCTCAAATGATATTGGGAGGTGCGATGTTCAGTTTTGATAAATTGAATCGCGCAATTGGTGGGGGAGAAGATGTACCAGCGATTGCAGAGGTAATGGTTTCCAGATGGGCATTTGAGGGGTTGATGGTGGACCAATTTATGAATAATCCTTTTGAAAAAGAATTATTTGAAATAGAGAAAAAGGAAAGTATGGCTAGTTTCAAACAAGCGTACTACATTCCAAAATTGCAAGAATTATTGGAAGAATGTATCGAGTTAAAAAATACGCCAAGCGATTCTTCGAATTTATTAATAGACGATAAATTAAAGACGATTACGAACGAACTTAATCTTGAACAAGCAGAAATTAAACGCATTACTTTTTCTCACAATCCTAAATTAACACATTCAAATTTTAATGATTCAGAAATAGACAATGTACGAGTTACACTAGAAAATCTTACTGCTTATTATACTGAAATATTCAATGTTGTAAATGGTAAAAAGATGCTTGCTATGCAACAGTTACAAAAAAGTCCCGAAGCACAAAAAGCATTTATTCAAGCCAAAGATGATTATACAAATGAATATTTGAATGAATTAGTAACCAAATCAGTTGAGAAAAATAAAATCATTGTTAAAGACAATTATTTAATTCAAAAGAAAGATCCAATTTTTAAAGATTCTAAAACAAATGGTTTTTTCAGAACACATTTCTTTGCGCCTAACAAACCGATATTCGGTAAGTTATATGATTCGTTTGGTTTTAATATTTTGGTAATTTGGATTTTTAGTGGTATTTTATATGCAACACTTTATTATGATGGATTAAAAAAAGGCATCACATATATTTCAGGTATTTCATTTAAATTTAAATTGAAAAAAAGTTAAAATGATTACAAGGCAGAATGATTTTTTTAATAAAGTCTTTAACCGAAGTTATTCTTATTTCGGCCTGCTAATTATTTTCTTTTTATTTTTTTCTAAAATAGCTTTTGCTCAACCTTGTGTTCCTGTTATTGAGTTTACTACACCTGATGGAAAGTTAGAAGGTTGTTCTCCTTTTTCTATCTACTTTAAAGATCCTAATAGTTCTTTTTCTAGAATATGGGATTTTGGTGATGGAACTCAGACTTCGACATCTGCTACCCCTTTTCATGTTTTTAAGGCTGGTAAATTGGGAGATACTACTTATACTGTTACATTGACAAAAAATTGTAATGGCGGTACTCAAACATCGATAAATATCAAGGTCTTTTCTCCTCCAAAAGTTGATTTTAATATAGATACATCATCTGTATGCGCGATTACTGATAAAGTTACTTTTTCTAATTTATCTGATATTGGAACTTACAACTGGAGCTTTGGAGACAATACTTCGTCAACTTTAAGAGACCCGATTAAAATATATACGCTAGGAGGTATTTATGATGTTAAGTTAACGGTTAAAAATTTAAAAGGGTGTGAGGAGGATACAATTTATCAAAAATTAATGAAAGTAAATGCGTTACCTTCACCTGAGTTTTTATTAGATAAGTATTCCGGTTGTGTCCCATTTCAAGTAAATATTTCCAATATTACTGATACAGTTGAAGTACCAATCAAAGAGTGGACTTGGAATTTCAGTGGTGAAGCACCTGCTTCAAATGTAATTAATCCTTCAGCTATTTCATTTAAAACTCCTGGTTATAAAAATATAAGTTTATCTGTAAAAAGTGATGTTGGATGCACGAGTACAACTTCAAATATTGTCCACGTAATAACAACACCAAAGGCAAATTTCATTTTGTCCAAAGATGCTTTTTGTTCAAGTGATTCAACACAAATTACGTTTAGTGGTACAAGCGGACCAAATGCAAAATATACCTGGAATTTTAATGGAGGAACAAGTAGTTCAACTGGGGTTGGACCTCATTGGGTAAAATGGTCTAAAGGAGGGATCAAATCAATTCAATTGGATTTAGTTGACAGTACCTGTAATGCAACTCATAGCTTAAATGTAACCATTCAAACTAGTCCTGTTATAACTCTAAAGTCTACCACAGATACTATTTGTGATTTTGAGGAAATTATTTTTAATGCTGAGCCTAAATCTTTGGTAGATTATAAATTTTATAAAAATGGTCAAGTAGTTCAAGAAGGGGATCAGTTTGAATATAGCTCAGATCAAATTTTTGATAAAGATGTGTTTTATGTTGTTGGATTAGACGCAAAAGGGTGTAGCTCATCAAGAAGTAATTATAAACCCATTAAGGTAAAAGCAAAACCTATAGTCTCTTTAAGTTCTTCTGATTTTGACAATATAATTTGTGATAGTGATGAAGTTCGCTTTACTGGTGTTCCAAATTCGTATAAAGGATATACATTTTTTAATTTCAGTAATCCTTTGCAAAGTGGTATAGCTAGTGAATTTAAAACTACTAGTATAAGAACAAATGATTCGATTTTTGTTGAAGCGACAAATTTGAATGGTTGTAAAAAAACATCAAGTAATGCTTTTATTTTTAAAGTAGTTGAGCGAATTTCTAAACCGGTAGTACATTGTGGTAAATCGACCAATACTCAGGTTAATTTTAATTGGGACCCTTTACCAGAAGCGGTTGGATATGAAATAAGTATAAATGGAGGGGTATTTCAATCCCCTAGTTTGGGTGCAACATCATTATCTCATTTGGTAACAGGATTGAGTGATGGAGACCCTGTTAAAATGGTTGTCAAGGCTTTAGGGACCTTTTCATGTGGCACCAGTATCGCTTCCGATACATTGACATGTTATGCTAAATCTTGTGATCCTTTGCCAATAAAATATACTCCTTATGATACTATTTGTTCAGGTGAATCTGTAGTTTTAAAGATTAATGGATTGAATCAAGGAAATTACAGCATTGCTTGGAATGGAGAAGTACCAGCCTATGATAGTATTTATACAAAAACTTTAAATAAAGATGCTCAAATAACAGCCTTGATTGTAGATTCAACGAATTTAACTAATTGTTCATATTTTAAAGCAACCTTTAAAATAAAGGTTTATGAAGTACCAAAAGTTTCAATTTCTTCAGATATACCAACTACAAATTGTAGTGGAAGCTCTGCAATAATTACCGCTACCCCTCCAAGTTATAAAAGGTATACTTTTTATAATGGAAATCAAATCATTCAAGATAATTGGAGAAATAGTGTCAAGATAAAAAGTATTAAAGATGGTATTCCAATTAAAGTTGTTGCTACAAATTATGGGTGTTCAGCATCTTCGAATACGATTGTAAATACTGTAATTAAACCTTTAAATCAACCAGTAGTTAACTGTGGAACATCTTCAACATCATCTATTGAATTTAAATGGGATGCTGTTCAGGATGCGATTGGTTATGAGGTAAGTGTAGATGGTGGAAATTGGATTACACCAACATCTGGTAATACAGGGGTAAATCATATTTTAAATGGTTTAACACCTGGTTCTGCTTCTTATATATCTGTAAGAGCCAAAGGAGCAACTATCTGCGGAAATTCCCCTGTTTCTTTACAAGCTAGTTGCTTTACTTTACCTTGTTCATCTATTACATTCACATCTGAAAACAGTAAAACGTTGTGTGAAGGTCAGACTACAAGTTTAAATATTTCAAATATTAATATTCCAAATTATGCAGTTTCTTGGAATACTAAAAATTTTAGCAAAAATTTAAGTTTAACAGTTAAACCAAAAAAAGATACTATTATTTCTATTTCGGTTAAAAACTTGAATGAGCAAAACTGTCCAGCTACTATAAAGTATACAAGATTAGAAGTGATTAAACAGCCAGATGTAAAACTTACCGTTGACCCAACTTTGCTATGTAATACAGATTCTTTAACACTTACCGCTTCGCCAGTTGATTATGATAATTATCGTTTTTTTAACGGATCTGCAACATTATATTCAGGGTCTTCAAATAGCTACAAATTATCAATGTTTAAGTCAACCGTTTTTTTAAAAGTCGTTGCTCGTAATGGTATTTGTACTGATACCTCTGATATTTTAAAATTAATCATTGATAAACCCCTAGAAAGACCAATTATTAATTCTGGAACAATTACGGATTCAAGTATCGAATTTGTTTGGGATTCAGTACCTCAAGCAACTGGTTACATGATTAGTGTGAATGGTAAACCATATATTACTCCAAGTAGCGGTATTTTGGGAAAAAGTCACATCATTTCGGGCTTAGGAATGAATCAATCAAGATATGCTAAAGTCATTGCACTTGGCGCAGGAGCTTGTGGAAATAGTTTAGAATCTGATACAATAATTAGAAAAACGACTAATCACATAGATTCAGTATGTACAGCAATCACATATAAATTAACTTATCACGATTCTATTTGTGATGGAGATGATTTTATTGCAAGAGTAACGAATATTAATAATAACACAAGTTTATTAAGTTGGAATGCGAGTTTTGAAGATACAGTTACTATTTATCAAATTGCACCATTCAAAACAGATACGTTGAGTGTAACGATAAGAAGAACAGACGAACCGTTATGCCCTGGTGTAAAAAAATTAGTTAGAATTACGGTTAATCCTAAACCGAATGTGACACTTTCAACCAGTATTTCCAATGATAGTATCTGTGAACAAAAGGAAATTACCTTTATTGCAAGTCCATCCGGTTATGAGAATTATGCCTTTAGATCAGGAGGAAATATAATTCAAAACTCAAATAATAACGAATATTATTTTTCAAAAATTACAAAGTCGGAAATAATTGATGTTGAAGTAACTGATGATATTGGGTGTATTGGATATAGTAGTTTATTGCCTATTACTGTTGTAAAAAATCCGGTGATTTCTTTAGAGGCTGATTTGATAAATGGTGGTGCTTGTATAGGTTCGGATGTTACAATTAATATTCCTGAAAAAAATTATTATTTATACAATTTTTACAATAATGGTAATCTTATTCAAACTACCAATTCCCCTGAATATAAATTAACTAGCATAGCATCGTCCTATTCTATAACCGCAAATGCTATCCATAAGTTTGGTTGTATTGGATTAATTACCCCTGTTTTAAATATTGCATTATTTCAATTACCAGAAGTAAGTTTATCTAGTAATAAACTGAATAATACGATTTGTGATGGTGACAACATTACTATATCCACCTTACCTACTAGGTTAAAAAATTATCAATTTTATGATGCAACAACGAACAATATCTTACAATCAACGAGTAATGAAAACTATACATATACCTCTTTGAAATCATCAAAATTAATTTATGTAATTGCTAAAGATTCTAATGATTGTTCAAGTAAAAAGTCAACTGATTTTAAGATTACTGTGAATCCAAATCCAGTTATGACCAGTTCAAGTAATCTAACTATTTGTAGTAATAATATTATTGAAATCCCTTTGACCTCAGATATCAGCTCGACTTATACATGGCAAGCAACAGAAAATCCTACAATAAATGGAGAATCGTTATTAATTCAAACATCAAATAGTCTAAAAGACACTCTAAAAAGCACTTCAATTACTCAAGAGACTGTTAATTACTCTGTAATACCAACATCTTTGTTAGGTTGTATTGGCGCAACACAAATAGTTTCAATCAAGGTAAATTCTACACCTGTCATTCAGTCCGTATTTGATACAATATGTAGTGGGTTAAGTTTTAATTTACTTCCACAAAACCAACTACCTTTAGGTAATATAGTTCCGTTAAACACCTCTTTTACTTGGCCTTTACCAATATTTACTGCAGGATCAATTACCGGTGTATCAGCGCAAACGTTAAGTTCAAATACGATTTCTCAATTATTATCTAATAAAACCAATTCACCTATAGCATTGACCTATCAAATTACACCCAGATCTGGAGCTACTGGTAATTGTTTAGGTAAATCATTCGATTATAAAATTCTTGTAGAACCAACTCCAGAAATACCAAGTTTTACTATAGATTCTATTTGTTCTGGTGAAACAATCGTGAAGTCACCTGTTAATGGTAGTCCCTCTGTATCTGTTATTGTACCAACAAATACGAAATATACTTGGGTAAAACCTATAGCAATTCCTAATGGAACCGTCGAAGGAACGACTGAAGAGGTAATCGGATTGGATCAAATTGTTAACCAATTACTAAATTCGACTACAGAATTTGGAGAAGTAGTATATAGTGTTGTTCCTACCGCTGGTAAATGTGTTGGGAAAGCATTTGATATACCTGTAATAGTAAAACCATTACCAGAAATCACCAATCAACTATCGAAAGCTTTTTGTAGCCAAAATAAAGTCGATTTAAAATTAAGTACTACTGTTCCTTCTCAAATTTCTTGGAGTGCAGAGGATAACTTATCCGTAGAAGGGGAAACAATAACAAAATCTACCAAAGATTCCATTAATGATTTATTAGTAAACACAAGTTCTGTTCAACAAACTGTAAAATATACTTTAGAACCTACTTCATTTTATGGTTGTAAAGGAATAGAAAAAGAATTCTTGGTTGATATTTACGCAAAGCCTTTAATCAATAATACTTCCTTAGCATTATGTAATGGTGATACTTTAAATTTTATACCAAAAGATTTAGAAAATGGTAATATAGTACCATTAAATACTTTATTTACTTGGAATGTTTCTGATAAATTTCCAGCGGATAGTATTCAAGGTGAATCAAATCAAAGTACAAATACATCCAAGATTTATCAAATATTAAAAACAAAAACAATTTCAGGAAATATTAAATATCAAGTTACTCCTACATCGAGTATCCTTGGTAACTGTGTTGGAAGTCCATTTGTATTAAATGTAAACTTACATCCAATACCAGATCCAAAAGTTAGTATTTCAGATACAGGAATTTGTAGAGGAACTGAAATTTCTATTAATACAGAGTTTGATGAATTATATTATCCATCAACTAAATTTAATTGGAATACTGGTCAAAACGCAAAATCATTTACAATTAAGCCCCAACAAAGTACTGTTTTTAAGTTGACTGCAACTAGTAATGGCTGTTCTAGTGTTCCAGATTCGGTATCTGTCTTTGTTGATCAGGTTGTACCTAATGTTAATGCAGGTTCTGATGAAACTATTTGTCGAGGAGATAGCATAAAATTAAATGCAACAGGAGGTAAAACATATGTATGGCAATTTGATAAGAGTTTATCAGATACCTTAGAGGGAAGTCCAAAAGCTGCGCCATATATTACGACAACATATAAAGTAATAGCAACCAATGATTTCTGTAGTGCTGAAGATGAGGTACTAATTACGATTGATCGATGTCTGAAAGAATTACCATTTAAAATCCCTCAAATTTATACTCCAAATGCAGATGGATCAAATGATGTTTGGGAATTGATAGATATTGATTATTTCCCTAAAAGTAGTATCACCATTTTTAATCGATGGGGAGTTATAGTTTATGAAAAAACTCCTTATCTAAATGAGTGGGATGGTAAAAACATGGCAGGTGATGAACTACCAGATGGCACCTATTATTATGTGATTGATTTAGGGAATGGCCACGAATTATATAAAGGTTTTGTTGTAATTACTCGATGATTATTAGAAAGTATACATATCTTAAACTATTTATTTTTGCATTTATATGCTTACTAAAGCATACTTGTTGGTCACAACAAGAACCTATGTATACCCAAAATAATTTCGATCGATTGGTATTTAATCCTGCTTATGCTGGAAGTTCGGGTTGGATAGTGAACTCTTTTAAACATAGAACTCAATTTACAGGAATTGAAGGTGCTCCTCAAACACAGATGTTTACAATTCACGCCCCTTGGCAAATCAAATCAATGGGTTTTGGTGGAAAAATTGTCAATGATAAATTGGGCGCTACAAATCAATTGAATGTTAATTTAATTTCTGCTTATCACCTAGGGATTGGTGATGGAAAATTATCTGTTGGGTTAGAATTCGGAATATTTTCACAATCTATTGATTTTACACAATTGCACAAAGTAAATCCAAATGATCAAGCTATACCAAACGAAAAACAGTCAGTAATGAAACCTGATGGCGCTTTTGGTATACAATATCAGTCGGTAAACAGGAAAAAAAGAAGAGAATACTTTATTGGTTTCTCAATACAACATTTATTTGGAAGCGATTTAAATTTTACAGGAAATGACAGGCCTTTGGTAGCAGAATTATCTCGTCATTATTTTTTGTCAGGAGGTTATGCATTTGATTATAAAAGTGGTCTAACCTTACAGCCTTGTTTCTTACTTAAAAAAGTGGCAGGCGCACCTTCTCAGATTGATTTGTATGTGAATGCGATTTACAAAGAAAAATATACAGTTGGTATTGGTTATCGAACAAGTGATGCTATGACATTTGTATTAAAATACCATATTACTGATGCAATTCGAGTGGCTTATTCATATGATATGCGAATTTCACCGATTGCAAAATATTCTTCTGCGGCACACGAAATAATGTTGAGGTATGGAATTAAGTTATTACCACCACAGCAAATTAAGGAAATAGATCCAAGATTTTATTTTTAAATAAAGAATTATAGGAAAGGTTAAACATAGTATCATCATTTTGATTTTTTTATCATTAGCATTGGTAAAAGGAAATTTTTATGCTCAAAAAAATGATATGCAAAAAGCAGATAGATACTTTGATTTAAATATGTTTAAAGATGCTGTTCCTTTGTATGTGGAAGCTTCGAAACAAGGAAAGCCTGCGGATAAAGAAAAGGCATTACTTCAATTAGCGAACTGTTACAGAATCATAGGAGAATTTGAAGAAGCTGAAAAAACTTACCAGAAAATACTTAAAAATAAAAAAGCTCCAGCAACAAGTTATTTTGATTACGGTTTAGCTTTAAAAGCCTCCTCTAAATATTTGGAAGCGATTACTGTTTTTGAGAAATATCGATCGAAAGCACCAGCCGATAGTGCCAATGCTAATCGTATGATAAAATCTTGTTTGATGGCACAACAGTGGTTAGATGAACCGGTAGAATATGATGTTAATCTAGTCGATAAATTTAGTACAGAATCGCCTGATTTTGCTGCTGGTTATTACATGGATGGGGTTTATTTATGTTCTTCACGCGAGGGGAGTAAAAAACCATTGCTAAATTTTAATGGAGGAAGCCCTAATCCAGCTTTGGATTATTATTTTACCTACATGAATGTACCAACCGACTCCATTAAAATTCCAGATCAATTCCCTGGAAATTTAAATTCGGTGGAACATGAAGGCCCCGGTACTTTTACAAATAACTTTAGTAAATTATATTTTACTAAAAGTGTAATTGGTAATAAATCCAAAGACACAAAACGCCTAAAAACATTACAGGTATATGTTACTGAAAAAGATAGTGCCAATAATTGGAAAATAGCAAAGAGTGCTTTTGATTTTAATAGTTCATTGTATTCAGTCGGTCATCCTTCTATTACCAAAGATGGAAAACGTATTTATTTCATGTCTGATATGCCCGGTGGCGTAGGGGGGACCGATTTATATTACAGTGAATTACAGAAAAATGGAAGATGGGGTAAACCTAAAAATTTGGGAAAACCTATCAATACATTTGGTAATGAATTATTTCCGTTCATTGATGAAGATTCTACTTTGTATTTTTCCTCTAACATTCACCCAGGGATGGGAAAACTTGATATTTTTTATTCTAAGCCAAAAAATGATACTGCGTGGACAGACCCTATGAATATGCGTGCGCCAATCAATACTATCGGAGATGATTTTGCATTTATCAAAGATTCAAAATTGAATCGTGGGTTTTTATCTTCAGATAGATTCAATGGGAAAGGAGCAGATGATGTTTATACATTTAGTCATATCGAACCTTTCTCTATAAGTGTTGAAGGTGCGGATATTTCAATATTAGATCAAAGTTTTTATGATGGAGTTACCTACAAAATAGTAAATGATTCAACGAAAGAAGAAATACTTTTTAATTGGGAAAACGGAAGATTTATAGCAAGTATTCAACCTGATGTTAGTTATACTTTATCCGCTAGAAAAGATGGATTTCGATATGCTAAAGTTGGAATTACTAGAAAAATTCCTGAACCAAATCAACATATAGCATTCGAAATAAGACCTGTTGACAAACCCGTTAAAGTAGAAGGGGTTTTGTATCAATTAGATTCAACACAGAAAGTAAATCAATCAAAGTACACCAAAGGGTTTGTTTCCTTAGCCGAAAACGACAATGTATTAGCTTATCAACAAATGGATTCAACTGCAAGATTTAAATTTGACTATGATTTAACAGCAGGGAATACTTATTTATTAACGGATGCTTCTGAAGTAAAAAAGTTTAATGCCAATATTCAAGATACGAATCGGGTTATTACTGATTCACTTGATACTATAACAATGTTGGCTGGTATTGATTCATTGTCAATCTCTGATTCCTTGGCTAAGCCTCATGAAATTAAGCAGGAAATAGTAAAAACTTCTGCAGATACAAATAAAGTAGTTATACCAGAAAAAGTAGTTTTCAGAGCAATGTGTACTTCTGAATCGTTTAAGTTATCAAATGTACAGATTAAGTTATATCAAAAAGATTCAATACAAGCATCAACCAAAAGTAATGGAGCGGGTATGTTTTTATTTGTACTTGATCCTTTAAAACCAGTATACACTATTTTTGCTTCCAAACCGGGATATGAAAGTCGGGAAATTGAAATTAATACAAAAGACTTTTATCTAACAGATGCTCCATTTTACAATATAGAAATGATAGAGAAAGATCGAATTGATGTCAAAGGTAAAGTGAAAGATAAAGATTCTGTTGTTTCAAACGCGCAACTTGATGTTTATTCTAATATTGAAGCGACTAAAACTCAAATAACAGACAATAACGGTGAGTTTCAATTTACAGTCAATCCTGATGGAGAATATAAAATGATGGTCAATAAAAAGGGCTATTTACCATCTATGGTGGATATCAATCTTCAAAATATCAATGAAAATGGGGATTTAGATTTGAGTATAGAAATGGATACGTTAAAAGTAGATAAGATTTTCAGAATGAATATTTATTATGAATTTGATAAATCAGATATCAAACCTGCTTCTGAAATTGAGCTTGATAGGTTCATTTCTTTCATGAGAATCAATCCAACAGTTTCTATTGAAATAAGTGCTCATACCGATGAACAAGGTACTGACGCTTATAACTTAGGTTTATCAAAAGAGCGGGCTAGAAGGGTAATGAATTATTTAATAACTGAGGGAAGAATTGATAAAAAATTGATAATCAGCAATGGCTATGGTGAGTCAAAACCAATCATTAAAAACGCAAATAATGAAGCAGATCATCAATTAAATCGTAGAACTGAAGTTAGAATTCTAGGTTTTTAGCTTTTTTACTTATTTTTTAATGTTTGAATTTGAAAAATTAACAGATAAAAACTAATTTAGAACTTAATTTATAAATATTTGATATGATTAAAACAATAAAAGACATAATCTTAAAAAAGAGTTATTTATTACTGTTTTTTTTAGGTACATCTAGTTTCTCTAATGCTCAATGTAGTTCTGATGCATTCATGGATAATTGTTCTAGTGCCTTAGATGATTTTAATTTCATTAAATCTTTTGAATATTCGAATGCAAAAGGAGGCGCAAAAGGAGAATATAGTTATGTGTTCTCTAAAGGTACAAATTATAGAATTGTTATTTGTGACGAAAATATTGCTGGGAATAAAATGATTATTTCATTGTATGATCGAAATCACAAATTAATAGCTTCGAATTTTGATAAAGCATCAAAAAAAGTGTTTCCTGTATTAACGTACCCTTGTTCAGCTACAGGAGTTTACTACATTGAATATTCTTTCCAAGGCGATAAAGCAAAATGTGGTATAAACATACTTGGATTTTCTAAAAACTAACCTAATAATTTAACTAATAAATATGAAATCAATTTTTAAATATTATTTACCTATAGCTGTGCTTTCTGTGGCTCTATTTTCATGTGGTGGTAGCGATAGCACATCTTTAGACAGTGAATTAGGAGACCCATCATTAATGGTTAATTCCAAAAAACAAGCAAAAATGCTTGATGATTTGATTCAGTCTATACCATCTCCTGTTGAAATGAATACAGTAATAAAAGAATCAGGAGCTCCTTTTAACGCAAATATCATGCACAAAACTTCAGAGGTAAATAAGTATACGACCAATTATCAACAAGCTTTCAACGTCGGGGTTTATACTGCAGATATGGGGTATATTAATGTGTATGATAAAACAATGTATTCCTTGGCTTGTATCAGTGCCGTAAAAAAATTATCAGATGCGATTCAAGTGGGTCAGTTTTTTGATTTCGAGGCTTTACAAAGATTGTCAAAGAATAACAACAATGTTGATTCATTACAATACATAAGTATTAATAGCTTCAATAAAATGGATGCGTATTTGCGTTCACAAAATAGAGGTGAATTATCGGTATTAATTGTTGCTGGAGCATGGTTAGAAGGGTTGCATATTGCTACTCAAACAATGAAGGCTAACGCCAATACAGAATTAAGAGAAAAAATCGGTGAACAAAAAATTGTTTTAGAAAGTTTATTGAAAATTCTTGAAATGTGTAAACAAATTCCAGAATTTAAAAAAATCATCGAGAACTATACGAAGTTAAATGACTTGTATAAAAATGTAAAGATTGAATATATTCAAGGTGAGCCTACTACAAAAATTGTTGATGGACAATTGGTTATAGAAGACACTTCATCAAGTAAAATAGTCATGACCGACGCTCAACTTACTGAAATTACTAATTTAGTTGAAGAAGTTAGAAAAGATTTATTAAAATAATACGACTTATTTTCTTGAAAGGCGTATCAGTTTTTGATGCGCCTTTTTTTATTACGCAAAAAAGAAAGTAATATTTATAAAAAGGCAACGTTAATAATATTAAGTTCGTCTTTAAATAAAAACAAGTAAGTATTAATCCTTAATCACTTGTGTTATGAAACCGTATTATTATTCAGACTTTTTATCAAATTATGTAAAAGTATTTTTTACGGATAAAAACTTTCCACTCGATAAAACTTTTTTAGAAGAATTGTTCTTTTACATTCAAAATAATCAAGACAGCTGCGTGAATCACTTCGGTGAATTTCTTGAATCAACGATTCATATGAATGTTGTAGTACAATATTTAAAATCGTATTTCTCCGAAGCAAAAAATGATTTGGATAAGTATGTGTTCTTAAACGAATTTGCTAAAAGTAAAAACTTAAAAAGGTTGAGTGCAAATTTATTGAGCGAGAAACAATATGCTTTCAGATTGATGAAGCACTTTTATGAAACACATACGTTAAACTAGAACCACCACCAATAAAAGGGAGTTAGAATTCCAAATACCATAGCTATTTTTAATAGTCTATCAGCAATTTTAAAATCCGAAATTGTTTTCGCTTTTATCAAATAAATCAATGAAATTAGCGTAGTAAGTGTAGCAATTGCAACAGGAAAAGTTGCATAAATTTCTGACAACGAAAAATTTCCTTTAAAATATATTAAAAGAAAAAAATAGGAGATTGGTATTAAAACTAGAATGATTGTTGCACTTATTTTAGCATACTTTACTCCATATTTTAATGGAAGTGTTTTTGCGGATAAAATACGATCTCCATCAATATCTTCAATGTCTTTGATGATTTCTCTTCCAAAGTTTAATACAAAAGAAAAAAAGGCAAAAATCCAGATAAACTTTCCATTTTCTAAAAATATTTTTTTCCATTCAAAAATGGCATAACTCACATCTTTAGAACTTTGTAAAATGGAATTTGGTATTTCTGTACTAAACGAGCCATTTATGGCAAAATGAATTCCGGTAAGAATAACTACGAGAGCCGTTAAAAAAGCAACGATAAAATTTCCTAATAGGGTAGTTTTTTTAAAGTAAACAGAATATAACCAAAGTACGTTTATTGAAAACAAATGAATAAAAACATACCAAAATGTATGATAATAGATGCTTAACAGAATGGCAATTCCAAAAGCAATAGCACTAAGTAACCAGTGGTATAGTATGGCTTTTCTTTTTGGAACTATCTTTCCAATAATCCAATTTTCTGGTTTATTTATTTTATCGCTCTTAATATCAAAATAATCGTTAATGATGTTCCCGGCCGCTGCAATTAGCAAGGTAGAGAAAACGAGTAATCCAAATAAAAGTTGTTCAATCGTTTCATTTACTGTTATTTTCCCTCCAATAGAAAAGAAACAAAATCGAACAGCATACATTGTCAATCCGATGATGATTAGGTTTGAAAAACGTATTAACTTTAAGAAAGTGCTCATTATTTTACAAATTTATATTCAGTACGTCTATTTTGTTGGTGTGCTTTTTCTTGTGCTACGGATGATTTTAATGCAGTAATTTCATCGTCTGAAATTTTTGGCTGACTTTCACCATAACCTTTAGCACTTAATCGAGTTGCATCTATCCCTTGTTCGATCAAGTAATTTTTAACAGCATTTGCACGTCCTTCTGATAATTGTTGATTTTCAGTAGCATCACCACGCGTATCTGTATGACCGCCAATTTCAATCGTCAAGGTAGGGTTTTTAATCAACAAATCTCTCAATTTATTTAATTCGATAAAAGACTCTGGCCTTAAGTTTGATTTATTTAAATCAAAGAATACATTTGCCAATACGACTGGTAAATCACTACCAATAGGCACCATATTTATATCCAAGTGTACTGCCTCTTGATTTTCTTTCACTTCCATATTGAAGTTTTGTGAGAAGAAATTATACCCTGGATAAGAAACATTTACGGCATATTCTTTTCCAACAGGTAGAGAAACTGTAAATTCTCCATTTACTGCATCCGCTTCAGAACGAACGACTTCTTTTCCAGTTTTTAAATCAATTAGTTGAAACTTCCCAGGGATAGGTTTTTTAGTTATAGCATCTGTAACTAAACCTTCAAAATAAAGAGTTTTTATTGGCTTTAAGGAAGGAGGCATATCAAAATAATAGATATCTAAATCTCCAAAACCACCTTCACGATTGGAGGCAAAAAAACCAATTTCTCCGTCAGGACTCACCATTAATGAATTTTCATCATCTTTTGTATTGATTGGATAACCTAAATTTATTGGGTCTGACCAAGTTCCATTTTCTTGTAAACGTGTCATATATAAATCAAATCCTCCCATTCCTATATGTCCTCTTGATGCAAAGTAAAGTGTTTTTCCGTCGGGGTGAATTAAAACTGATTCTTCTTCACTCGTGGTATTTACATTATTTGGTAATCTAACAGGTTGTCCCCAAGTGCCATTTTCATTTAAAGTTGCCGTGTATATATCAGAATTTTTTTGACCATTTTGTCCACGTATACTCCTGATAAAATAGATGGTTTTTCCATCAGCAGACAGCGAAGGTTGCGTTTCCCATAAAGTACTATTGATACCCCCTACTAAATTTGAAACTGTACTCCATCTATTTCCAAGTTTTTTGGTAATGAATAAATCACAACTTCCTTTACCTTGTCTGCCTTCTCCGTAGTCTGAACCACTTGCATCGGGACATGCAACAAATATTAAAGAACGTCCGTCTGCAGCAATGGTCGGTGCTCCTTCATTATTCACAGTATTGATGTGTGTAGGCATAGGTTCTGCTTTCACCCAGGCATTGTTTACTAAATGAGAAATATAAAAATCTTCTTGTTTTTTGTAAGGTCCTTGTACTCGATTATCTTCTACTAAACGAGTAAATAATATTGTTTTTCCATCTACCGTTATGGTTGGAAAGTATTCTGGGTCTTTGGTATTGATAGCTGGACCCATATTCTGCGGTTTAAAATTAGAAGGGTGACTAATTGCTTGAATGGCAAAGTTAGAGGATTCGATTAATTTTCTAGCAGTTGAAATGTTCGAAGGATTGGCGGATTTAAATAACAGAAATTCTTGAGCTGTTTTAATACAATTAGCATAATCACCTATAGCAAACTGTAAGTTGCTTAAAAAGAAATAGGTATTTCCTGTAGGGGAGTGATTAGGGTTAATTTGAATCGCTTTTTTATAATAATCTATGGCAAGCGGTAATTGATTAGACATTTCTGCAAATTCTCCAGCAAGTAAATATGCTTCCCAAAAATTCGGATCTTTTTCAATAGATTTTTGAATGATTTCTAAACCTAGTTTATAATTCTCTCTTCCATAAACGTCTTTGTTTTGGCGAGGAGCGTCCATTGCTTCTTCTAGAAGTTTTATTGCTTTTTTACTGTTAGACGAATACTGTTGTCCAAAAGAGTAAAAAATAGAACCAAAAAGTAAAAATAGAAAAATGACTTTATTCATTTTATGGAATGTTTAAATATTTGTGTGTTTGTAAAGAAAGTTTCCATCTTGGATTTTGCTTTACATATTCAATAATTAGTGTTAATAACGTTTCGCTTTTTGACCATTCGGGTTGTAGGTATAATTTGCAGTTTGGATTCACTTTGATACTATGTTCTTCGGCCCATTGTAAATCAGAAGGATGGAAAATCACCACTTTCAGTTCATTTGCTTTTTGGTAGGCCTCTTCTACTGGGTTTTTGAACTTTTTAGGCGAAAAACAATACCAATCAATCTCTCCTTGTAAAGGGTAGCATCCTGAAGTCTCTATAGCAACTTCAAATTTATTTTCATGTAGAATATTAACGAATTGAGTTAAGTCGTACATTGCTGGTTCTCCACCAGTAATAACAACAAAATCCGTTTTTGATTTTTTGATCTCGTTCACGATTTCATCAATTGTCATCGAATTATGTTGTGAAGCGTCCCAACTTTCTTTCACGTCACACCAAACACAACCAACATCGCATCCTCCCAAACGAACAAAATAAGCAGATCTTCCTGCATGAAAGCCTTCCCCTTGAAGGGTGTAAAAATGTTCCATTACTGGAAAACTTAATTTCATTTAAAATAAATTGAATGTGTTCAAAATTAACGAAAAATGAAGGATAATATTGTATTAGTATTAGTGAAAAATTCAGTTGAATAATTTTTTTGTCTCATAATGATTAATAAAAAATTCAGTTATATTTGTTTCTCAAAAAAATGAGCTATGTCTACTGAAAAAACAAGATATTCTGACGCCGAATTACAAGAGTTTAAAGCGTTGATTCATAAAAAACTAGATGAAGCAGAAAAAGATTACGCTTTATTAAGAAACTCGCTTTCATTATCAGATGATCACGGAACAGATGATACTGGTAGAACATTCAATATGATGGAAGATGGTTCTGAAACTTTATCTCGCGAAGAAGTGGCTCAATTGTGTTCTCGTCAAGAAACATTTATCAAAAATTTACAACATGCTTTGGTAAGAATTGAGAATAAAACATACGGAGTTTGTCGTGAAACAGGTAAATTAATTCAAAAAGAAAGATTGTTATTGGTACCTCATGCTACATTGAGTATTGAAGCTAAAAATGCTAAAAAATAATATGTTGCGTAAAAATATCATATTTGTAGGGGCTTTAATAGCCCTTATTTTGTTTTTAGACCAATGGTTGAAAATTTGGGTGAAAACGAGTTTTGCTCAATCGGGTGAAGATTACATCGATTTAGCTGGAACTTGGTTGCGTTTAACCTATGTGGAAAATCAAGGAATGGCTTTTGGAACGACATTCGGTAGTTCGATTTGGGCTAAACTATCTTTGAGTATATTCAGAGTTTTCGCTATTGGCGGAATTGCTTGGTATTGGTATAAAGAAGCAAAAGCAGGTAAAAGCACTGAATTTTTGATTGCTGTAGGATTTGTTTTTGCAGGTGCAGTAGGAAATTTAATCGACTCGATGTTTTATGATTTTATTTTCAAATTTGACCCTTGCCTCATTTACAATCAATTACAAGGTTCAGGTATTAAAGCAGTTTGTCACACCAAGTTTTTAGATTACCCTGTTGAGGTCCGAAAACAAGGATTCTTATTTGGTAATGTAGTTGATATGTTCCAGTTCAATTTTACTTGGCCTTCTTGGTTACCATTTTTAGGCGGAAAGGAAGGATTCCCAGCGATTTGGAATTTGGCAGATGGATCCATAACGGTGGGTGTAGTTATGATTTTAATCAGACAAAAAGCTTATTTTCCCAAAGAAAAAAAATAAATTATGGGTTTTTCTCCAGGTTCTAAAGGTTGGATTAATAAATACGGTGATTACATCAACAAAGGCAAAATTATTGTTGATGTTGAAAAACCGAAAGAGTTAAGTTTAGAACACTTTGCTCACCTTCAACTTTCACAGTCTGGTATTGTTTTTGGTTTTCCTACCGAACTCATATTTTTGAATCAACTAAATTTAAAAGAGGAAGTAAATTGGACAACAGAAGAAAAATTAAAATTATTACTTTTTGAATCTCAGTTATTTATTTTTGTTCTTAATGGCGGAGATGTACTAAACGAATTTGATTCTTTTATTGATTCATTGAATGAATATTACGGAAAGTATTCATTTCCAGCAGTTCATAAACTAACCTCTTTTTTCTTAAAAGAAACTCAAGAAGAACGATTAGAATATATACTGGATAAAAGAATAGACATCAAACAAAACTTTATTGATAATGCATTGTGGGTGAATTACCTAAATAATGCATTTGTATATTTAGATGTTATTCTTTATCATGAATTTATTAAAACAAAGAAAGCTATTGTCGACTCAAATTTTGAAGAATTAGCTTTAGATGTGTTGAAAACAATTGTGATTTCTGCATTTGCAGATGGTGAGATGCAAACTTCTGAAAGAGTGATGTTCGATGTGTTTTTAGCTTCTGCAAATCTATCTGAAAAGAGAAAAAAATTAGCATTACATTATTTTAAAAATGGAGCAAAATTTACAGATTTATCAGCTTTGTTTTCACATATTTGGTTGTTCAAACGCTTTTTAATAGATATTTCTGTACTTACGATGTATTCCAATCACGATACTATTTCGCAAGAAAAGGAATTTTTGTATCGTTTTTGTGATTTCTTGCATATTCCTAGAGAAGAATTAAATGAAACAATTGTTTCAATTGAGCAATTTGTTGTTTCACATGCCGATAAAATCTCTTTTCTAAAAAATAGAAGCACTGTTGAACATATTTACGATAATATTTCAATGCGTTGGATTAAAATCTTAGGTAGAAATAAAGAAAAATTAATTGCAGAAATCAAACAGAGTAAAGAGTTGATGCAATTAATAAAAAAATCAACTACGGAAGACCTAACCAAAGAAGAGAAAGAAAAAGTAAAAACACAATTTATGGACATTGTGAAAACGATGCCGGCTATAACGATTTTTATGTTGCCTGGTGGCGCAATTTTGATGCCAATTGTGTTAAAAATAATTCCTGCACTTATACCATCTGCATTTAGGGATAATGAAATTGAAGTTTAAAAATAAGGTACTATGAAAATTGTCCTTTTTATTTTGTTTTTTTTCAGTGTTTCAATTTCAATTGTTGCCCAGAAAATTCAAAAAATCGCTCGACTTCCTGAAATAGTTACTGAATCCTCAGGATTGATTTTTTTTAATGATACACTTTTGATTACACATAATGATAGTGGAGATAAACCCATACTTTATTTCGTAAATTTAAAAGGGAAACTCATTCACCAAGTAATTGTAAATAATGCGAATAATGTAGATTGGGAGGATATTACAAAAGATGATAAAGGGAATATTTACATTGCTGATATTGGAAATAATTCAAACCAACGAAAAGATTTAAGAATTTATAAAATAAAATCTCAAAATTTATTAAATGTTAATTCGTTAAATGCAGAAATAATAGAGGTATCATACAACGAACAAACTGATTTCCCGCCTAAAGATGAAGCTTTAAATTTTGATGCAGAAGGTATTGCTTATCACAACGATTCTTTATGGATTATAACCAAGTGTAGAAGTATTCCTTTTGAAGGAAATGCATACATTTATAAATTTCCTGCAAAATCTGGTAAATATAACTTGAAAAGAAAAACCCATTTATTTATCGGTAAAGATGGGTTTACCAAAGATGCTGTTACTAGTTTAGATATTTACAATGACCAATTATATATTTTGACTTATAATAGAATATTGATTTATAAGCTAATTGATAATAAATTGGAATTTGATAAACAGTTTTATACGAAGCCTTATACACAGAAAGAAGCCATTACATTAAAGAATAAAAACGAAATTTACCTAACTGATGAATCCACTAAAATTCTTGGTGGAGGATATCTTTACAAACTAACAATTGATGCAGCCAAAATTAAACATTAATGAATTCGAAGCGGTTATCTTCGATATGGACGGAGTCTTAGTGGATTCTGAACCAATTTGGAAAGTCGCTATGGAAGAGGCATTTCATAGTGTTGGGTGCAAATTGACACGGGAAGATTTTCAAAAAACGGTCGGTTTAAGAATTGATGAGGTAATTAGTTATTGGTATAAAATAGCACCCTGGGAAAATGAAACAGAAAAAGAAGTAGAGCAATTAATCATTCAAAAGATGGTTGCTTTTTTATCAGAGTCTGCAAAACCCTTGACAGGAGTAGTTGAAATGCTTCGTTATCTAAAAAATAAAGGAATTAAAATTGGTTTAGCGACTTCTTCTTATCGCATCTTAGTTGACACAATTCTAGCAACTTGTTCGCTTAGTGAATATTTCGATGTACTTCATACGGCTGAAGAAGAAGAGTTTGGTAAACCGCATCCTGCTGTTTATTTAACTGCAGCAAAAATGTTAGAGGTAAATCCATTGAAATGTCTTGTGATCGAAGACAGTATTAACGGTGTGATTTCAGGAAAATCAGCTAGAATGCAGGTGGTTTGTATTCCAGAAAAAACACACCAGCCAAATCCAAAATTAAGCCTCGCTGATTATGCTTTTGAAACGATGGTAGAGATGTTGGAGGAGATAATGTGTGCGGAATAAATTTTATTTTTAGTACAAAATGTTATTTAATTCCTTTTACTATTGAAAATTGTTGATTCAACAATTAAATTTTGTAAATTTAATTCTGTATTTCTTAATCATGGCAACATTTACTATTCATACTGAAAATAGAGAGCAATTAAATGCTTTAAAAGCTTTTATGAAAGCTTTTAAAATAAAGTTCGAAGTTAGTGATGATAATAGTTCAGAACTTGTTAGTTATGTAATCCCACAGTCAGATCAAGATTTAGTTATGACACGACTAAATGAATCTTCTCCTGAAAGTTATTCTTCTATTGATAATTTAGAGAATGAAATCAAGTTGCAACGATGAAAAAAAGAAATTTTTCTGTTGTCAAACACGATGAATTAAATACTGATTTACAATCAATAGTTGATTATTATAACGAACAGAAAGATAAGTTAGGTAATGATTTTTTCTATTTTGCTTTAAAACAAATGAAGCGTTTAAAAAATGATTGTTTTTTATACGAGGTTAAATATCAAAATGTAAGATGTGTGCAAGTTTTAGGATTTCCATATCTTATTCACTATTCTATTAATGAAGAAAAAAATATAGTATATATACTTGCTATAATTGGAATGAAGCAAAACCCTGATACGAATTGGGGAATAAGAAAATAGATAATTAGTTACGATATGCTATTAGAAATCCAAGATAAAGTTGTTTCCATAGACTTATTCGAAAAGAAATTTGTCTGTGATTTAACAGCGTGTAAAGGTGCGTGTTGTATTGAAGGTGATGCAGGCGCACCATTAACCTTCGAAGAGGTTTCCATAATGGAAGATGATTTAGAAAAAATCAAACCTTTTATGCGTCCCGAAGGAATTGCGGCTGTGGAAGAAACAGGAGTGTTTTATATGGATTGGGACAACGAACCGGTTTCAACCCTTGTGAACGAAAAAGAATGTGCTTTTGTCACTTTTGATGATAAAGGTACTGCCTTATGTGCTATTGAGCAAGCGCATAAAGCAGGAAAAACTGAGTTTAAAAAACCGATTTCGTGTCATTTATATCCAATTAGAGTTAAAAAGTACAATAATTTTACAGCGTTGAATTACAATGAATGGAACATTTGTAAATCTGCCTGTGCTTGTGGAGATCAATTAGATGTGAAAGTATATAAGTTCTTGAAAGAACCAATTGTTAGAGCTTTTGGAGAAGAATTTTTCACTGAATTAGAATCGGTAGATAAAGAAATTGAAAAACAAAAAGAAACAGGAGAATTTCCGCAATAGAAATTTTTCTATTTATTTTCTAAATCATTAGGGTTTCTTCTTGTGTCAAAAACGTGTGTAATTACAACATGTTCATCTTTAATGAGATAAATAATTTTATTGTGATTACTCAAAAGATATCTATGACCTTCTTCATAAAAGGAAAGTAATGGTTCTATTTGACCTAAATATAATCCGATTTTTAGCGTGTTTGTAGTAAATAAAATTTCTTCAACAATTTGTTTTGCAACTTTTTTGGAGGCAGTTTTAACATAAAATTGAAAAATATTTTCTAAATCTTTTTCAGCGGAAACAGACCATTTTATGACCATATTACCACTTTTTTATTTTTTCTACTAGTTCATTTTGAGATATAAGTTGACCTTCCTGAATTTCTTTACGGGTAATTAACACGCGTTCTATGATTTGTTCGTCAGTTAAAGAAGGGTAGGGTGTAGTATCATCTTCAATTACTTTTACAAAATCCAATGATTTAACATACTCCATAAAAGCTTGAACTTTTGGATTGGTAGAGTCACTTATATGAAAAGTAAAAGCCATTGTTTCTTTTTTAATCAAATATAAAGATTTGTATTTTTTTTTCAAAATATTTTAAGGCTTTACTTTATTGATATTCTAAACCAAAAGGCATAACTTTGCTATACATCTAAAAAATAAATTATGTCAGAAGTTTTGGCTGGAGTTGAAATCCAAGAAATATTAGAACAATTAGGAATTGAAACTACAAATAGTGGTGCGTCAACAGGTAGTTTTTGGTACCAAACTCAAGGGGAAACAATTCATTCGTATTCTCCAGTAGATGGTAAATTAATCGCTTCTGTGACTGCTGCTACAGAAGACGAATATGAAAAAGTAATTGCGAAAGCACAAGATGCGTTCAAACAATGGAGACAAATTCCTGCTCCTAAAAGAGGAGAAGTTGTTCGTCAATTGGCAGTGAAATTAAGAGAATACAAAGAGCCTCTAGGTAAATTGGTTTCGTACGAAATGGGGAAATCATTACAAGAAGGATTAGGTGAAGTACAAGAAATGATTGATATCTGTGATTTCGCAGTGGGTCTTTCTCGTCAATTATATGGTTTAACAATGCACTCTGAGCGTCCTGAACACAGAATGTATGAACAATACCACCCACTTGGATTAGTAGGAATTATTTCTGCGTTTAATTTCCCTGTAGCTGTATGGAATTGGAATACGGCTTTAGCTTGGGTTTGTGGTGACGTATGTGTATGGAAGCCATCTGAAAAAACACCTTTGACTGCGATTGCTTGTCAAAAAATTACAGAAGAAGTATTTACAGATAATGATGTTCCGGAAGGAGTTTCTTGTTTGGTAATCGGTGGTGCTGAAATTGGTAAAAAAATGACTGCTGATACACGCGTACCTTTAATTTCTGCAACTGGTTCTACTCGTATGGGTAAATCAGTAGGTGAGGTTGTGGGTGCTCGTTTAGGTAAATCATTGTTAGAGTTAGGAGGTAACAATGCAATCATCATTACTCCAACTGCTGATTTAAAAGTAGTAGTTCCTGGTGCTGTATTTGGTGCTGTAGGTACTGCAGGACAAAGATGTACTTCTACAAGAAGATTAATTATTCACGAAGATGTATATGATACAGTACGTGATGCAATTGTGAAAGCATATGGACAATTGAAAATTGGTAATCCATTAGATATTGCTAATCACGTTGGTCCATTGATCGATAAAGATGCTGTTGCTGCTTACGAAAATGCGTTGAAACAAGTTGTTGCTGAAGGGGGGAAATTATTAGTTGAAGGTGGAGTACTATCTGGAGAAGGGTATGAATCTGGATGTTATGTGAAACCAGCTATTGCTGAAGCGAAAAACGATTTCAAAATTGTTCAACACGAAACATTTGCACCGATTTTATATTTAATGAAATATTCAGGAAGCGTAGACAACGCAATTGATATTCAAAATGGAGTTCCGCAAGGATTATCATCTGCAATTATGACAAACAACTTGAAAGAAGCAGAAGCGTTTTTATCTGCTGCTGGTTCTGATTGTGGTATTGCAAATGTGAATATCGGTACTTCAGGTGCTGAAATCGGAGGTGCTTTCGGAGGTGAGAAAGAAACAGGGGGTGGACGTGAGTCTGGATCAGATGCTTGGAAAGTATATATGAGAAGACAAACAAATACGATTAATTATTCTGATACCGTTCCATTAGCGCAAGGGATCAAATTTGATTTATAAAACTGATTTTTAAATGATTGTTTTAAAGGTGGCTAAATGTCACCTTTTTTTGTGCTTTATATTTCTATTTTTATTAGTAAACAATTTGAAAACTTAATTGTTTATTACACATGTTTTAATTTTAATATTCTGTACATTAGAATATTAACAAATATTATTCAAAAAAACACTCAAAATTTAAACAAGTGTTTAAAAAATCTATATTTTTATACACACATTTAGAATAACTATGGATAAAGATCATTCGGCTGAAGCAAAAATATTGGAGGCTGCTCGAAGTATATTCGTTGAAAAAGGATTTAATGGTTGTTCTTCAAGAGAGATAGCAAATCAAGCTGGATTGAATGTAGCTCTTGTAAATTATTACTTTAAGAGTAAAGAAAATCTATTTCACAAAGTTGTCTCTTCTATTTTAAACGAATTTGCAGCTTCAATTTTTGAGATTTTCAAAAGTAATTTATCCTTGGAGCATAAGACTAGGATAATGATTGAACATGAATATGATTTATTATCCAAACACCCTGAAATCCCTGCTTTTATCATTGGAGAATTAGGTAAGAGAAATGAAAGCTTTTTTCAATCATTAAATTTTGAAATGGCAATCGAACAAGCTGAAATACATAAACAGGTCATAGAAGCTCAAAACAAAGGAGATATGAGAAAATTAGATATTGTAAACATTTTATTGCTAGTAATGTCTAATTGTCATTTTCCATTTATGGCTAGACCTATGATTAATGCGGTACACAGTGTTAATGACACGCAATACCAAGATTACCTTAAAATACATAAACAGTATGTAACGGAAATGGTGATTAATTACTTGTTTCCAACTAAATAAATAAAATGTGATTATGAGAAAAAAAATAGTCATCGTAAGTATGTTGTTTTTAAGTTCTTTCGTTGGAAGAACGCAAACTTTTGATTTGGAACATTGCTTAAAAATGGCAGATACTGCCAATCCAATTATTCGAAATGCAAAATTGGATGTGGCGATTACGACTAAACAGGTGTTAGCGTATGAAACAGCTTTGTTACCAAAGTTATTTTTTGCAGCAGATTATAAATACAATGCAATCATTCCTGGTCAGTTAATCCCGGGGGAAATTGCTGGAATGCCTCAAGGGACGTTTGTTGCAGTGCAATTTGGAGTTCCATATAACTTAAGTAATGCTCTACAATTAAATCAAATTTTGTACAATCCACAAGTTAACGCTGGAATTAAGGCTTTGAAAGTGAGTAAAGAAGTTTCTGAAATTCAATCGGAAGCGACTACACAAAATGTAAAGTATCAATTGATTCAAACCTATTACAACTTGCAAGCATTGAACAAACAATTGGCATTTGTGAAAGAAAATATAATCAATTTAGATAAGATGTATTCCAATATGCAAGCAATGTATGAGCAAAAAATGATTATAGCAACTGAATTGGATAAGATGAACATTACTCGTTTAGCGCTTAAAAATCAAGAACAAACATTAATTTCTAATAAGGAAAAGACAGAGAACTACTTGAAATTAATGATAGGAAAAAACATCCAAGATAAAATTGATTTTCAACGTGAGGAAGATGTACAAAAACCTTTATTAATCGATCAGAAAACAATTAATCCGATTGATTTAAAATTAATTCAATCTCAACAAAAATTAAATGATGCTGAACGTCAAGGCATTAACATGTCATATTTACCTGTTCTTTCTATGTATGGAACTGCCTTATATAGTTATAACTATCGTCCCGAAAGTGATTTTGGAAAAGGGATTAATGGTGCTATTGTTGGTTTGAAATTGGATTGGACTCTTTTTGATGGTCTAGAGAAAATGTACAAGGCTAAACAAAATAAATTATCACGTCAAAAATTAGATTCTCAGTTAGATTATGCTAAAAAACAATTGGAAGTAAATACAGAAAATGCCAAAAAACAAGTTGAAAATCAATTACAATCGTTGGTTACTTCACAAGAGCAATTAGTTCTTGCTGAAAAAGTGCAAAATCAAGCTAAATACTCTTATGAACAAGGGGTAATTAGTTCAAATGATTTACTAAAAAGTGAAAACGATTTGTATCAAGCGCAAACAAATGTTGTTGTTGCTTATGTACAATTAAGAATGGCTGAATTAGAATTATTAAAAATAACTGGTAATATAAAATAATAAAAATGAACAAGAAAGGAATAATCATTATCGTCTTAGTTTTCGGAGTAGTTGCTTTAGGCGTATTAAAATTGAAAAAAAATAAAGAAGATGTAAAAGGTCAATTGTACATACATGATAGTACAGCACCTATTTTAGTTGAATATCAAAAACCTAAAATGCATTCTTTTGATAAAGCGTTTGCGTTCTTAGGAACATTTGAAGCGATTCGTCAAAACACCATCGGTTCTGATGTTGCTGGTAAAATCATCAAAATGAATGTTCAAGAAGGAGATAAAGTTTCCAAAGGACAAGTGATAGCTAAGTTGGATGATGAAATGTTGGAATTACAATTGGAAAGTGCATCGGTAAATGTTGAAATGAATAAAAATGATGATGCAAGAAACAATCAATTAATCAAACAAAATGCTATCTCTGGAGTGCAAAGCGAAAAAACAAAATTAGCTTTAAAAGCAGCTGAAGCGCAATATAAATTAATCAAAAAACAATTAAAAAACACATCAATTACGGCTCCTTTTTCAGGTGTAGTGACAAAGAAAATGATTGATTTAGGAAGTGTAATCGGTGCAGGTACACCATTAATTGAATTGACTGATATTTCTTCTTTGAAATTAACGATTTCGGTTCCGGAAAGAGATATATTAAAATTTAAAATCGGACAGAAAGTGATTTTAAATGCTGATGTGTATGGTAGTAAAGAGTTTAAAGGAACCGTTTCTAGTGTATCTTACAAGGCTGATGCAAGTCATAATTTCAAAATTGAAATTACTACTCCGAATTCAAAAGAAGATCCTTTGATGGCGGGTATGTATGGATCGGTAGCTTTGAACAATAGTAAGGCTAAAACAGCTTTGGCGATTCCAAGAAAAGCTTTGATTGGTTCAACAAAAAAATCCAAAGTATTTGTTGTTAATAATGGTAAAGCAAAACTAAAATCATTTACTGCTGGAATTGGAGATAGTGAATTTATTGAAGTGGTTGATGGCCTTAATGAAAACGATTTAGTTGTGGTAAAAGGACAAATCAATTTACAAAATAATACTAACGTAATTATCAAATAATTAAATTGTTATGACACTTACTGAAATTTCAATAAAACGGCCATCTTTAATTATCGTAATTTTTACGGTATTAATCGGTGGAGGATGGTTGAGTTATAAGCAATTGAGTTATCAATTATTGCCTGATTTTGCTCCACCTATTTTAACTGTTACTACAACATATCCTGGCGCTTCTCCTTCTATAGTTGAAAACCAAGTTTCTGAACCATTGGAAGATGCGTTGAGTGGTTTGGAAAATATCAATGAAGTAACTTCCTTTTCTTTAGAGAGTGCATCAATTGTAATGCTTGAATTTAATCATTCAGTTGAATTGGAAGAGGTAATGCAAGATGCGCAACGAAAAATTGAAGCAATTAAGAAAAATCTTCCTGAAGATTGTGACAATCCTGTTATTGCAAAAATTGACCCCAACGCTTCTCCCGTATTACAGCTTTCGGTAACGGCTAAAAATCTTACCGATAGAGCGTTTTTCGAATTGATGGATAATGAAATTTTGCCTTTGTTAAAACAAACAAAAGGGGTTTCTGAAATTAACGTATTAGGGGGAGAACGAAGAGAAGTTAGGGTTGATATCGATAAGGAAAAAGCAAAGTTGTCAAACATAGCTTTAGCTTCCATAAACCAAGCAATTGCTACAGCAAATGTTGAGTTCCCAACAGGTAAAGTGAAAAGTATTGATGAACAAATGACGGTTCGTTTAGCGGGTAAATATAAGACTGTGAGCGAGTTACAAAATTTAATTATTGGAGGAAGCGGATCATCTATAATTCGATTAAAAGATGTAGCGGATGTATTTGATGGTTCTGCGGACCAATTAACAATAAGTCGTTACAATGGGATTAATGGTATTGGTTTAAGAATCAAGAAACAATCGGATGCAAATGCGGTTGAAATGTCAAAACTTTCAAAGCTTAAGTTTAAAGAATTAGAAGAAAAATATAAAAAAGAAGGGCTTAAATTTGTTGTAGCTACTGATACTTCTTTACCAACTATTCAGGCAGTTGATGCTGTGTTTCATGATTTGGAATTGGCAATTATATTGGTAGCTATAGTAATGTTATTATTCTTACACAGTTTAAGAAATGCAATCATTGTTTTGGTTTCGATTCCTGCTTCGTTGATATCAACCTTTATTGCGATGTATTTATTAGGCTATACTTTAAACTTAATGACTTTATTAGCAATGTCATTGGTAATTGGTATCCTTGTGGATGACTCAATTGTAGTACTAGAAAATATCTACCGACATCTCTCGATGGGGAAAGACAGTCGAAAAGCAGCTTTAGACGGTCGTAATGAAATTGGTTTTACAGCACTCGCAATTACATTTGTGGATGTAGTGGTATTTACACCAGTAGTATTCGTACAAGGAACTATCTCAGATATATTACAGCAATTCTCCATTGTCGTTGTGATTTCTACCTTAATGTCCTTATTTGTTTGTTTCACTTTGACTCCTTGGTTAGCTTCTCGTTTTGCAAAGGAAACACATCTTTCGAAAGACAAATTCTGGCAATGGCCTTTAATCTGGTTTGAAAAACGCGTGTCTATTTTTACTGAATCTTATGTGAAAGTAGTTGCTTGGGCTTTAAGACATAAATTGATTACTGGCATCGGAATTTTAGCTTTGTTTATTGGTTCTGGCGCAGTAATGGGCTTAGGAATTGTTGGTCAAGAATTTGTTGCTCAAGGAGATCAAGGGAAATTCATGATCAAATTGAAATACGATAAGAGTACGCCATTTAATGAAAATAATGCAACGACTTACGCGATAGAACAGTTTATTTTGCAACAACCTGATGTAAAAATGGTTTTCTCTAATGTGGGAGGGCCGAGTGCAGGTATGGGAGCGGCGTCTTTTGGGAATGAATCTCGTTCAGAATTGACAGTTAAATTGAAAGATGGGGTTCAAGATCGTATTCCTACTGCAAATTATATGAATGAAATTCGCAAACGTATTGAAACTAAGTTTGCGGGTATTGAGGTGAAGGCGATTAATATTGGTATGGTGGAATCGGAAGAAGCTCCAATCGAAATTTTCTTAGCAAGTAGTGATTCAGAATTATTAATGGACGAAGCTAGAAGATTAAAAGAGGCAATTTTAGTGATGCCTGGAGCTAAAGATCCAACAATTTCAACAGATGATATATCTCCTGAAATTCGTATTGAATTAGATAGAGAGAAAATGGGTCAACTTGGTTTACCAATAGCTGTAGTAGGGATGCAACTTCAAAATGCTTTGTCTGGTAATAATTCTTCTAATTTCTCTGAAAAAGAAAATGAATATGACATCCGAGTGATGTTAAACCAAGGAGATAGACAAAATGTGGATGATATTAGAAATATGAGTTTTAACACAACAAGAGGTAGTGTAGTTGAATTAGAAGAGTTCGCAGAGATTACTGTTGAAAATGGTTTTGGTTCTTTGGAACGTAAGAATCGTTTGAGTTCAACTACGATTCGTGCATACGTACTAGGTACGCCTGCTGGTACTCTTGCTCAAAAAATTCAAGAGTATCTAGATAAACAACCCCTTAACGAAAATGTGCGAATGATTTGGGGTGGGGAAGTGAAAAGACAAAATGAGGGGTTTGGAGCAATGGGTACGGCAATGTTAATCGGTTTGATTTTGGTATATCTGATTATGGTTGCCTTGTATGATAATTTTGTCTATCCATTTGTTGTATTATTCTCCATTCCTGTTGCCTTAATTGGTGCTTTACTTGCTTTGAATTTATCTGGTTCTAACATTGGTATTTTCACGATGCTAGGTATGATTATGTTGTTAGGTTTAGTAGCTAAAAACGCCATTTTAATAGTCGATTTTACAAACCATTTAAAAGCAGCAGGCAAAAACGTAACAGAGGCTTTACTTGAAGCCGTTCGTGAACGTATGCGTCCTATTTTAATGACTACTATCGCCATGGTAATTGGTATGATTCCAATTGCAATCGCTAAAGGTTCCGGTGCAGAATGGAAAAATGGACTTGCGTGGGTATTAATAGGGGGCTTATTAAGTTCAATGTTTTTAACTATCATTTTGGTACCCGTGATGTATTACACAGTAGATGCTATTAAGTTTAGAATTGCAAAACACCGAAATTCATTGTAGTGAAATGTATTTTGTTATTATAAGCTGCGTTTAATATACGTATGTTTTGAAAGTTAGTCCCAACCATATTCGGTTGGGACTTTTTTTGGTACATATTTTGATTTAAATTAAATTGTAATATTAATTCTAAGTATCATGAAGACTTTATTTTGTTTAATAATAGCAACCATAGGTTTATCTTCTTTTGTTGTTACTGATTATAGGGAACCTTTAGATTATACTTCATCTATTTTTAGAAGAGTCGAGCAAACCTCTTTTAAAGAAGGAGAACAATTAGATTACACTATTCATTATGGATTAATCGATGCTGGATTTGCCCGTTTGGAATTAAAAAAAGAAGATACTAAAATCAATGGAAGGGATGTATTTCACAGTGTAGGAACTGGAAAAAGTTTGGGTGCTTTTGATTGGTTTTTTAAAGTCCGAGATAAATATGAGACTTATATAGATGCAGAGGGAATTTTTCCACATGTTTTCAGAAGAGATGTTGATGAAGGAGGCTATACGATTAACCAAGAGTATCGATTTTATCAGCATAAAAACATGATTGATAATGGAAAAGAAAAAGTGTCGGATGCTCCTAGTTATGTCCAAGACATGCTTTCATCTTTTTATTATGCGAGAACTTTAGATTTTTCTAATGCAAAAAAAGGGGATGTATTTACCATTTATTCTTATGTTGACGAAAAAGTATTTCCGATTAAAATAAAGTATAAAGGGATTAAAAATGTTGGGATTCGAGCTGGAAAATTTAAATGTTATTTATTTAATCCGGTTGTCCAAACAGGACGTGTATTCAAACATGAAGAAGATTGTAATTTTTACATTACCTGCGATAAAAATAAAATTCCTTTATTGATCGAGACAAAATTAATGGTAGGATCTATAAAAATGGAACTCACAGGTTATAAAGGTTTGATGGAGAGATTATCCAAACTAGATTAAAACAAAAAAGGCTGATAAAATCAGCCTTTTTTTGTGGGAGCGGAGGGAATCGAACCCCCGACACAAGGATTTTCAGTCCTTTGCTCTACCGACTGAGCTACGCTCCCATCCTTTTCGTGAGTGCAAATATACAAATAAAATTATTACTTACAACTATTATCGTTTTTTTTTGATTTTTTTAGGGTACATTTGTATAAAATCAAGGAAATAATGGATACAACAATTGTTGTTGATGCTGGAAATACTAGAATTAAAACAGGTGTTTTTAAAGGAGATAGGTTGCAAGAAGTCCTTTACTATGGTAGTGATGATTGGAATGCATTAAAAGCTTTTTTACTAGAACGTCGTTTCGAAAACACGATTGTATCTTCAGTTCGATCTGAAAAGGAAACACGTTGGATTCTTCAGTTGTTACACAATCCAATTCGTTTTCATTCGGGGATGGAATTACCTCTTAAAAATACTTACACAACACCTGAAACTTTGGGGGCTGATCGATTAGCAAATGTAGTAGCAGCGGCTACGTTAGCAAAAGGCGCAGCATTGGTCTTAGATATTGGTACTTGTATAAAATTTGACATCATTGATGAGCATAAAACCTATTTAGGCGGATCAATTTCCCCAGGAATCAAGTTAAGATATAAATCTTTGAATGAATATACAGGAGCTTTACCTTTAATTGAAGATAATTCCAAGGCAGAATGGTATGGTGATTCCACGAATGCTTGTATTCATACAGGGGTTATGCAAGGAATTCAAGGTGAGATAAACTATTTTCTAGATTATTATGCTAACAAATATCCGGATTTAACAATTTTTGTTACTGGGGGGGATGCTCACTGTTTTGATTTTCAAATAAAAAACAACATTTTTGTTGAACAGAATTTGACGCTTTACGGCTTATTCTACTCTTTATAGTTTATGACACGATTTTTAGTTTTATTATTTTTATTTTTTTGCAAGATTACTTTTGCTCAACAATTCACAAAAAGTCCTTATAGTATCAGTGGATTAGGTGAGGAAGATTATACTGGTAATGCAACTTTTTCAGCACTCGGCAATACTAGAGCAGTATATATCGATTCTACTGTTTTAAATATTTACAATCCTTCATCTTATGCTTTTTTATCGCACGGTCAACCTATTTTTTCGACCAGTGCTTATATTCAAAATTACCAGTTCATTCAAAATGGTTCGACAGCAAAAAACAATGCCTTAGCCTTGAGCCACATGGCTTTTGGGTTTTCTTTTAAAAATAGGTTGGGCTTTGTATTCGGATTTAGACCCTTATCAAATACAGGATATGATGTAATAAATACATCTGTAAATGCATTAACCAATGATACAATAAGAACTCAATTATATGGTTCTGGAAACGTAACCTATGCTTTTGCAGGACTTGCGATTAAAATTTTATCATTCGAAAAACATAAACTTTCAATCGGTACAAATCTTGGAAATGTTTTTGGAACAAATATGAATAGACAAACAGTATCTATTCAAAATGAATTGATTGGTAGTATTAAACAAAATTCCTTGAAAATAAATGGTTTTAATCCAGAGTTTGGATTAAATTATCAAGTATTATTTTCTAAGTCTTCAAACTTATCTCTTTCGGCTATATATAAAACCAAAGTTAATTTATCCTCTGAAAGTAAAACAGCTTTGATTAGTGCTTCAGATTTTAAAAATGAAAATTCATTTGATACACTTGATTATAAAATTTTCGAAGGTAATGTATTCAATCCATCATCCTATGAAATAGGATTTAAATATGATTTTACAAAGTATTTTAATAGATCATCGTTGAGAATCCCTCAATTTATATTGCTTGCCTCATACAAAAACACACGTTGGAGTGAACTTAATTCAAGTTATTTAACAACTTCATTATCAGACGCAACACATTTGAATCTAGGTATGCAATTTGCACCACATGTAGATTTTTATGATAGATCGAAATCCATTTCTTTTTTCTCTCGAATTAGATATCGTATTGGTTACGAATATGCTTTATTGCCTTGGTCACTTAATTCGAAACAACTTTCTACATCCATTTATTCTTTTGGTTTTGGTTTCCCAATTACTTCTCAAAGAACACTCTCGTCTTTGAACTTTGCTGTAAATTATGGCGAAAGAAAGAATGGGAATTCAAATGACTTCATTGAAAAACAACTAGGTTATAGCTTGGGTATTACTATTTCTCCTGCATTTTATGATCGTTGGTTTAAAAAAAATAAAATTGATTAAAAGTCCATTTATAATTTCATTTATAATTTCAATCTTATTTTTTTCATGTGAAAATGATTTAGAAGAAATTAAAAAAGTGACTGAAATTCCGGGTGCCCCTGAAGAACGAACAAGAGACTTAGAATTGATTTATTCAGATAGCGGTCAGGTGAAGGTACTGTTGAATGCAACTTTGGCTGAATCATATTATAAACCAACTCATATTATTAAGTTTATGGAAGGGGTTAAAGTTCGTTTTTTTAATCCTGACGGGTCTGTTAAAACAGTGTTAACCGCAAAATATGGTGAAATAATTCAAAATGAAGGGAGAATGATTGCTCGTGACTCAGTAATAATGAAAAACTTGAATAAAGCACAGCAAATGGAAACAGAAGAATTAAACTGGAATCAATCAACTCAAGAAATACATTCTTCAAAATCAGTAGTAGTAAAAACTAAAGATGCTCGTTTTTATGGAGATGGAATTGTCACGACATCCGATTTTAGCGAATATCAATTTATTAAACCGAGAGGTACTTTAAATCTTAAAAACTAAAACTATGAATACGTACAACAAAGTCATGCTTTATTTTTGGTTGCTTGCATCCATAATAACTTTTGGAATAATAACATTTAAAGGATTTCAAGAAGGCTTTGACCGTTGGTCTGTTTATTACTTATTCAGTGGTCTGTCTTTATTAATGTATTTTGTTAGAAAATGGATGATCAAACGAATGCAGAAACATATTGAATTTCTTCAAAATCAACAAAAATAAAAATGTCTCCCGCGATTGAAATTTTTACAGATGGTGCTGCTAAAGGAAATCCAGGCAATGGAGGGTATGGTGTAGTTCTACGATTTCAAGGGAAGATAAAAGAATTAGCTCAAGGATATCGCTTGACTACAAATAATAGAATGGAATTGTTAGCAATAATAGTTGCGTTAGAATCCTTAAAATCAAATAAATTTCCTGTAATTATTACTTCAGATTCTAAGTATGTGATTGATGCTGTACAGAAAAGATGGGTTTATGATTGGCATAAAAAGGGATTTAAAGGCAAAAAAAATCCTGATTTATGGTTAAGATATATCAATGTTGCGTCAAATTTTCAAATTTCTTTTCAATGGGTAAGAGGTCACAATGGTCACCCAGAAAATGAACGATGTGATTATTTAGCTGTAAAAGCTGCGGAAAGTAAACATTTACTTATTGATACAGGTTACGAAACTTCCCTAGAAAGTAATACCCTTTTGTAGCATGCATGCTTTTATAAACGTATATATTAATGGATGAGGAATTTCTCTTGTCGATGATATTTGAGGAGAGAAACCACATGCTAAATAAAAGTTTCGATTAGATAAACTCACCACTTCTACTTCTTCAAATTCATTATACGCTTCAATATTGATAAACTCATCAACAAGATAGCTTAGTACTTTCGGATATAGGCTATACCTAGATGATGTAAGCTCTTGTGTATTATGATTGGTATAAAGCTGTATAAGCTCTTTCGAATTAGGGACAATATTTATTTCTTCAAATTGTTGACCTTCTACTAAATTATCTGAAATAAGTTTTTCCCCTTTTAAATTCAGGTTATTTCTAGCAATTAAGACATCTATCAGGGTTTTGTATCCGTCGCCAGTAATAAAAATAGGTTGAGGTTGTTGTATTAAAAAATCAATAATACCTCCAAGAAAAAAATCATTTTTGTATGGACCTGGCGCCACCCAAATCCCATCGTAAATTTTTAATTGATTAGTAGACATTTGACTAGCCTCTTGTAGCTTGATCCAATAATAACTAATCTCAATTTCTAAAAAATGACTAGCATGATCTATTGCTAAATTAGTAGCATGATGTGAATTATACGTAAAGTTGTAATCACCAATTATTGCTATTTTGATGCTACGGCTCATCAATTATCTTGTAAACCAACCTTTAAACTCAGCATTTTTAATCTCGATGGAGTCTAAAATGGTATCTAAATTTTCAATGTATGATCTGTATACTTTGCAATTAAATCTGCATATAAATTTTGAGTAATCATTTTCTACGTCAGATTCTTGTTTAACTCCGATGAATTGAACACTATTTCCTCTTGTCAAAGAATCACTCAACCAAATCCTTCCTAATTTATCTTTGTATTGAACTTCAAATCCGAATGATGCATCTTTAGAATATTTTGGTTTAGTATTCAAATTCATAAACTCACTAAAAAGTTTCATGGTAGGGTTTTCAGTTAAGTTGTAGTCCCAAAGAACACTTCCTATCCCGATGCGAACGGACCCTTTTACAGATTCAGATTTCATTTCAGCATAATAAACCGCCTTAGATGCTTGTCCTGTACCTTGAACAGTAGTTTTGGTAATCGTTGGAAAACAATCATAGTCGTCCACATTTTGAACCCACTTGATATTAGTTCCATTTATGTCTCCCTTGAAATATGCTGTTAAATCTACTTTTTGTGTTGGTGCTGGTATAATCTCAGGTTTGATACAACCAACAATTAATAGAGCAAAAGGTAAGAACCATAAATAACCAAGTTTTCTCATAGGATGAACTTATTTGTTAGCACATTTATTCTTTCAAAGATATAAAAAACACTTTAATCTTTAGCATAATACGGAAATAATCAAAAATAGTTGTCTAGGCGCTAATTTTTTTTGTTTGATTAATTTCTATCACTTCTTCAAATTCGTAGGCATCTAACTCAATAGCTGTGCCCTCCAGGGTATATAAAGTTGCAATTTCATTGATTTTTGTTTCTTTGAAGAAAGAGTAAATATCTATAAATTGTGATAGCTGTTGTATTTTTCCAACTAGTTTGTTTAATTGTGAAAAGTTTATTACCAATTCATTATGGTAACTTAGTTCGTTCACTTTGATTATACATTTAATTGTAACTTCATTTACATTTGATTGAAATTCTATTTTTTCAATCATTATTTTTTTTAGTAGTGTTTTCATGGTTTTTAAATTTTACACTACAAAGTTCACTCATCAACTACGTAAACTAAATACGTTCTAAAAATAGTCTCTAATTTTTTTAAAAAGTTGTATTAAATCGCAAGACAAAACTATTTTTGCAATTCAAATTATAATTATGAAATACGATTCTCTGCCAAAACAATTGTTTGTAAAAAATAGAGCCAAGTTTACAGCTAAAATGAAGCCAAATACTTTAGCTGTTTTTAATTCCAATGATATTTTCCCGATTAGTGCTGATAGTACTATGCCCTTTCAGCAACATAGAGATATCTTTTATCTATCCGGTGTAGATCAAGAAGAATCAATTTTAGTAATTTTCCCAGACACTAAAAATGAAGCACATAGAGAAATTTTGTTTTTGAAAGAAACGAATGAAACTATTGCCATTTGGGAGGGAGAAAAGTTGAATAAATCTCAAGCATTTGAATTATCGGGTGTTAAAACAGTGTACTGGCTTCAACAGTTCACGTCTATTTTTAATCAATTAATGTCTGAAGCTGAAGGAATTTATTTCAATACGAATGAACATCTTCGCGCTGTAACTGAAGTTGAAACGCGTGAGGATCGTTTTATTAAAAAATGTAAGTCTGATTATCCTGCTCATACAGTTTATAAAAGTGCTCCAATAATGCATTCAATCCGTTCTGTTAAGGAGGAAGAAGAATTGAAATTAATGCAACACGCTTGTGATATCACAAAGAAAGGAATTGAAAGACTATTGAAATTTATCAAGCCTGGTGTTTGGGAATATGAAATTGAAGCTGAATTGGCTCATGAATTTTTAATGAATCGTTCGAAAGGGTTCGCTTACACGCCCATAATTGCTTCTGGTAAAAATGCCTGCGTTCTTCACTATATTGAAAACAATAAACAATGTAAAGATGGAGATTTAATATTGTTGGATGTTGGTGCTGAATACGCCAATTATGCATCCGATTTAACACGATGTTTACCTGTAAATGGACGTTTTACTTCACGTCAAAAAGAAGTATACAATGCTGTTCTTCATGTAAAGAATGAAGCTCAAAAACTATTAGTTCCTGGGACTATTCTTCCTGAATACCACAAAGAAGTTGGAAGAATTATGGAAAGTGAATTAATCAAATTAAAGTTAATAGATTCGACGGATATTAAAAATCAAAATCCTGATTGGCCTGCTTACAAAAAGTATTTTATGCATGGCACTTCTCATTTCCTAGGATTGGATACACACGATGTGGGTTTATTTAATGAACCGATTCAAGCTGGAATGGTTTTTACTTGTGAGCCGGGTATCTATATACCAGAAGAAGGTATTGGAATACGTATTGAGGATGATTTAGTGGTTACAAATGAAGGAAAACCATTTAATTTGATGGCGAATATCCCGATCGAGGTGGATCACATCGAAGCATTAATGAATGCATAGTAAGATGTTACATCATTACATTGAAGGAGAGGGAAAAACATTCGTTTTTTTACATGGATTTCTAGAGTCATCGAATATGTGGAAGTATTTGAATATAAATGATTTAAATGCTAAAAAAATCTTTGTTGATTTGCCTGGACATGGAAAAAGTAATGATCATTTACCTACCTCTCCTTCTGTTTATTTTATGGCTGAAAAAGTAAATGAAATTTTACTCCTTAATCCTGAAGATGAATTCATAGTAGTTGGACATTCTATGGGAGGATATGTCGCTTTAGAATTAGCAAAATTCAACCCATCAATTTCTAAAGTAATCTTGTTAAATTCTAATTTTTGGAATGATAGTGTAGAAAAACAAAAGGATAGAGATAGAGTAGTGGAGATTGTTAAAGTTGCGAAAGAGAAATTTATTCAAGAAGCCATTCCGAATTTATTTTCTAATCCTGACAATCATCAAAATCAAATTAATGAAATTATACAAGAGGCGAAAACGTTTTCTGTAGAGGGGATTGCTTTTGCAACTAAAGCGATGCGTGATCGTGAAGATAGCACACCTTGGATTAAAGAGAATTTCCGAAAGATACATGTAATCCAAGGGGAATTAGACAAAACGGCACCTTTCGATGTTATGAAAGAAAATCTACCTGCAAATGTGGGTTTATCTGTAATACAAAATGCAGGGCATATGACACACATTGAAGCGTCTGGTAAGGTTCTTGAAATTTTAAGCTCGTTTAGTTAAAGTCTTCTATTTCATCTATGTTGGATCGCTGAATGAAACTTTTAACAAGTAATGCAATTTCACTTATCATCGTAGATTTTTGATGATCAAATGATTTATCTTTCATACTTGATAAAATCACTTGAGCTTCCATCAATTGTTCTTCTTCGAAAGGGCCTTCTAGGTTTTCAAGAATAGTTAAACATTCAACCGATTCCATAAAAGTTCCTTCTACTGCAATACGTACAAAGTAGTCAAGGTATTCACTGAAATCTAGGGGTGAATTCCAAATAACAGATAAAATTTTACTTCGAATGGGCATGAATTCTTGCTCATCCAAAGCACTGATGAACGTATCTTTACTATGGGTGTCTTTTATTGTACACAAAAACTCTACCAATAGTTGATTTTTTTCATTATGCTCTTCAGTTGGAGTTAATAGTCTCAAAATCGGATAAATAACTGTTTCGTTTCCAATTAATTCTAATGCATCTAAAACTGTTTGAACTTTTGTTATTGTATTAGAAGTTAATTCTTTTAGTAAAGTATCAATTTTATCTTGCTTTTTTTGAGTTCCCTTAACCATGGTCATTTTTTTACAAAGTTAATAGAAATTTGACTTTTGAGCTTGTAAAGATTTTATTTTTCATATGTTTGATTTTTAGTTGTTTAATTTCATTAATAAAATTTTAATAAGTTTTAGTACTTATTTTATGAGTTTTATAGGCAACTTTTTTTAACCTTTGCAGTATTATGTAAAAAAACGTATAGAAATGGTTAGTTCAAAATTTACAAATCAGGTTCATATTTCCTCTGAGATTACTGAAAAGATCAGAACAATCTATTACAATTATTTTATTATGGTAGCTGTCGTAGGGTTGGTATTTCTGTATTTTTATTTTGGTTTAACTATTGAGATCATGATTTTAACCTTACTATCATTTTTTTCCTTTGTGTTTTTTAAATACATATACAACGATTTTGTAGATCTATACCTTGTTGGTGAGTATATGATTATTAAAAAATCAGATAAAACAAGCTTGGTAGCTCCTATTAATATGATTAAAAAATGTAAATCTACTCCATTTCTAAATCTAATAATAACTAGTGTTGAATTTAATTTAGACGGGATAAAACGTAAAGTCTTTTTTGTTAGTACAGATGAAAAAATCTCTATGTTCAATACACATAGAACGGAGCAATCTTTGAAAGTAGCATAAAAAAGCAAGCCATAAGCCGGGTTCTGTGACATCCGAAGATGCGCTATCATTTATCTAGTTCTATAATCACTCATAGAATCCATCGACCTACCCTCCGTGTTTGGCGAGCAACCATTCATCAACTTTCATCGAATCCACGGTTTACATGGTCTTTCAGTCCGTAAGGTTTACCTTGCGACTTTTGTCACCAAAAGTCCGGTGGGCTCTTACTCCACCTTTTCACCTTTTCCGAAATTTCTCTCGGTAGTTTTCCTTTCTGTGGCACTTTCTGTCTCGACGAATCGATCCTTCCTGTTAGGAAGTACGGCGCTCTATACTGCCCGGACTTTCCTCCAATATTTCAGGCGATAGCTTGGCTTGCTTGAGAACAAATGTATAAAACAAATTCACAGAAATATATTTTTATTCTCTTTTTTAAATTCATTCAGTTTTAAGCGATACTTAAGTACCTGATTCATATTTATTACAAAATAATTCTATTAATAAATACGTATAAATTTTAATTAATTAATCATTGTTTAATAAAAGTTTAATCCTATTAAACACTAATAAATATTGTTAATGTATTACTTTGTTATAATGAATTATACTTATTTTTATTGAATGAATTTATGAGTAAAGAAACAACCAAAATAACTTATGATTCAAAATATCAATAAATTTTATGACTTATATCATAGGTGTATCATTGCTTTAAGGGTACGTTTGTATGCGTACAAATTAAAATAACAGTAGTATGAAAGTGTTTGTATTTCTCGTATCAATGGTTTTACCATTTACCTTTTTTTCTCAATCTCAAAGAAAAAAAGAAGTAGAATTTATAAATGATACAGTATATACCATTGTTTATGGTAAAGACATTCGTTCATCCGATTATAATGCTACTGATAAGGTAGAGGAAGGGAAATTATATCATTTGAAAAAAGAAGGTAGTTGGACAACCTATTTCAAAACAGGAAAAATAAAATTGATAGCGGAATATAAAAATGGAGTTCCAAGGGGTAAATTTCTTAAGTTTTATGAAAACGGGAAACTACGAGAGAAGGGTGTTTTCTTAGATAACCATTTTTCAGATACGTTATTTAGATATTATCAAAATGGTAATTTAGAAAGTATAGTAGTTTATAATGAAAAAGGGGAGGAGAACGGTACAAATAAATATTTTCATGACAATGGAAATGTTGCTTTAGTCTATGAAAAGCAGGATAATCAAATTTCAGATAAAATTTCTTGGTATAAGGAAGATGGCGCTCTAAAACACCAAGTTGAAACCACACCATTTGGTAAAATTAAACCTCTTTTTGAAAATGAAAGTTCTTTCGCTTTTGATAATTCATTAGTTAAAAAGAAAGTATATAGTTTAAGAATTGCAGGTCCAATTACAAAAGATAGTCTCTTCAATCCAAATGGGTATAATATAGTATATACCAAACACGACGAAATATATCAAATAGGTCAATTTTCAGAAGGTTCTTTAGTGGATGGTAAATCTTATCAATATGATGAGAATGGTTTATTAGATAAGATTCTAGTTTACAAGACAGGAAAATTCATCTCTTATGCTCAAATAACAAAAAATAATGATTAAGATTTCACTTATATTTTCACTTGTTTTTTCAGTGCACTTATATGCCCAAAATACCATCAAAGATATTGAGGGTAATATTTATAAAACCATTAAAATAGATACCATTGAATGGATGATTGAAAATTTAAAAACCACTAGATACAACAATGGAGATAAAATTTTAGCCAAAGATTCTTCAACAATGGATGCAACAAATTATAGGTGGGAAGTAGATAAACAGCAACTTTATTCCTGGCATGCAATTATTGATTCGAGAGGGGTGTGTCCAACTGGATGGAGGATACCAACCGATAAAGATTTTAAATATACCATTGATTTCATTTTTAAAGATTCAAATATTAAATTTCCCATTGGAGTTAATAATAACTTTATTTACATGGAAAACATTGACATAACAAAGTCTTTATTTACAAATCAACTCAGCTTTGTCGGTTCAAAAACACCTAATGGACTCTCCCTATTTAAAAACTTTTATGAATATTTTTGGACAAAAAATGAAGATTACACTGGATTTTCTTGGATTTGGTACTTTTCGAAAAATAGTATCTCACACTATAATTTTGACCAAAAAGGAGGCCTTTCTGTGAGGTGTGTGAAGTATAATGATAAGTTTTAATTTTTTTACTTTTATTTTACTTTAACCTACTAAACAACCCCAACCCAAAAATCATTAACACGGAGGCCAAAGCAAATACAGCACCGGGGTGAATAGAATAAATAAACGCTGCTCCTAAAGGAACAATGATACGATAAAGTGCTTGTAAACTGTGGTTAGTGCCTTGCAGTACACCTTGTTTACTTTCATCTACAGAAACTGAAAGACGTGCATTATACGAAGGATCAAACAATCCTTCACCTAATACAATAAATGCTACTGCAGCTGCTACATATATAATTGATTGTTGAAAGGAACTAAAAAACAAAAAGCCTAAACCAATACTGAGTCCTATGAGACCAATACTTCCAACCGTTTGTTCGTTCCATTTTTTAAGCATGATTGGAAGTAGAATAACACGAGAAAGTATATCACATATACCCACTAACATAAATACTCCTCCAATGAAATGCGGCCCCCAATGAAAAATTTCTTTTAAGAAAATACTCGTATTGAATTGCCAAATACCTAAACCTAAATAGAAAAAGGCACCCATTACAATTAGATTTTTCGCCTTTTTGATCACCAAAACTTCCTTGAAATGAGCAAAAGTGTTCATACTTTTTAATGAAATATGTTGACTCCTTTTTTCTTGTGGCAGTGATTCCGGTAGAAAAAAGAAGGTAAATAACATAGATATTAAGGTGACCACCGCTGTAGCATAAAAGGGTAGTGTCACAGAATACGTACCTAAAAATCCCCCAATGGCTGGACCAATCATAAAACCGATGCCAATAGCACCACCTAAAATTCCAAACCATTTTCCTCGTTCTTCAGGCTCTGTACTATCCGAAACATAAGCAAATAAAGCACTTTGATTTCCTGCAGTTAATCCATCGATGATTCTCCCCAAAAACAAAATCCACAAAGTGCCACCCATACCCAATAATAAATATCCAATTACTGAACCGAATAAACTCAGTATCAAAATAGGTTTGCGTCCAAACCGATCGCTTAACGCTCCAAAAACAGGCGCAGCAAAAAATTGACATAAAGCAAACACCGAAACCAAAGCACTCATTGTACCTGCTAACTCTTTGTTTGAAACATATTCATTCAGCAAAAACGGAAACAAAGGCAAAACAATTGTCAGACCCAACGCGTTTAAAATCGTGATGCAAACGATAAGCCAGAGGTGTTTTTTGGTGTGTGATTTCATATAAATCATACAATTAATTATTTATGAGTCATGTAGATTGATTTTTGGTGTTACAATTAAATAATTGTACTTGTTATATAATCATAAAGAGATTTTTCGACTGCAGAGGTTAAATTAAATTTCATTTCAACAACAGAAACATTTTTTCCATCATCATTTTTAATCAATTTTTCAACTGCAGAATCATTTTGAACATTGATATTTCCTAAATAGTAAAAATCATTCCCTTCTGAATTTGATTTCTTAACGAAAAGAGGAATACGCATTTTATTATTGATTTGTTGTAAAATTTGACTAACATCAGGTGAATTTAAATTACGTTTGTTTTTTGACATCCAAATAAATTCATTTCTAGAAATAAATCTATCATGGTATTTGGTTGTAGCAGATATAGTTTCTTCTTTATGATAATTTACAAAAATGGCACAATCTTTTTTTGTTGATGCAATCATATATCCACCTACATTTTGAGCAACTGGATTTGTTTCCCAACATAATATTCGGAAAACATCTTTTCTGGAATAACGTTGGTTTAAAATAAAATCATTTTTAAACAAATCTTCACCAAACTGTTTCATTTTCAATATCGAATAATTACAAAGGTCAAAAAGTGATTCAAGTACATCCTTTTTTAGAATTAGTTGTTGTAAAGAATTACCGATTTGAATCAAGTTTTTATGTTGTGTAATTATTTCATAATTTCTATTTATTCCAACTTTTACCAAATTATTGTTGTGTTTTTCTGTAACAAACAATCCATTGATTACATTGACTGCATGATAAAAAATTGAATCGTCCAAAACAGTTAGATTCTCTGATAAGTATTGGCTTTTGTAATCTTCTATATTTATAGATTTTTCTTGTAAAATCGTTTTGAATAAATGGATATCAACGTAACGAATAGGATTAAGAACTTCATTACTTAGAAACTTAATTAAGTCTAAATCTTCTTTTGAGATGATTTCGATATTTTCTTTTTGTGAAAGTAAAAAGCAATAATAAGAGTCATAATTTTGGATATACTGATATGGATCTCTTTCACCGTGATTAATAAAATCAATCATGGTAGGAATACGACCAATTTTACCTTTTAATAGTTTGTATTCATCTACTAATTTCCTTTTCTCTTGTAGTTTTCCTGTATCGATTGAATGAAAAATCTTCTCTTTGATAATTCTGCTAAAATGAATAGTTGAGGCTCCAACAATCGCTTTTTCAGGTCTGTTTACTAATTTTCTTAAGTTTTCCTTAGAATAGGTTTTATCTCCAAACAATGCGATAGGCACTAGAAAATTATTTTGATAATTTCCAATGAAATCAATAACAGTTAAATAGGATTTCCCTTCACGTATACGAAGTCCACGACCAAGTTGCTGAACAAAAATAATTGCAGATTGTGTTGGTCTTAACATCACAATTTGATTCAAGCGTGGAATATCAATTCCCTCATTAAAAATATCGACAGAAAAGATATAATCTAATTTTATTTCTAGATCATCCGTTTCGAGTAAGTCAATAGCTCTTGAACGTTCGTCTTCAGTAGAATTTCCAGATAAAGCTATTGTTTTATAACCTCGTTGGTTGAATTCATGGGATAGAAATGCGCTTTCTTCGTTTTTACTGCAGAACACTAATCCTCTGGTTATACCGTCATCTGTTCCAAATTTTTGAAGATTTTCTAGAATATGATTGACTCTTTCAGTGCGGTTTAAATCTTGAATAGATGTGTTATCATCCACAAGTTGACCATTCACTTCAATATCAGTAATTCCAAAATAATGAAAGGGTACTAACATTTCTTGAGCTAATGCGTCATGTAATCGAATTTCATAAGCGATATTGTAATCAAAAAGTTGAAAAACATCTAAGCCATCAGTTCTCTCAGGTGTGGCTGTCATTCCCAATAAAAATTTAGGAGTGAAATGATTTAATATTTTTTGATAACTAGTTGCACTGGCCCGATGAGTTTCATCGATAATGATATAATCAAAATGTGTTTTTTCAAATGCATGTAAGTGTTCATCCCTGCTAAAGGTTTGAATAGTCGAAAAGATGAAATCAACATTAGTATTGTTATTGCCTGATGTGTATAAGCTCATTTTGACAGTTTCATCCATAAATGAAATTGATTGAAATGTCTCCATAGCTTTTTGAGCAATGTTTTTTCGATGAACTAAAAATAATAATTTTTTTGGTTTGAATTTTAGAACATCAAATGCAGATAAGTAAGTTTTGCCTGTTCCGGTTGCTGAAACTAATAGAGCTTTATTTTTCCCTAAATTTCTTAAATGAATAAGATTGTTTAATGCTTCTTGCTGCATTTTATTGGGAGAAATTGTGTTAGATATTTTGTTTTTTAACAATTCCTTTCTTAATCCACTTCTAAGTCTTTTTTCAGAATTATGGATAAATGAATATTTTACAAGATAATCTTCATCAACAGTAAAAGCGGAATAAAAAACCTTATCAAATTCAGTTAATGTGTTTTTAAAAAGTTCACTGTCCTTATGTGCTGTAACTTTTAAATTCCATTCTTTATTCTTGGTTAACGCACCTTGTGTTAAGTTGCTACTCCCAATGATTATAGAGTAATAGGATGCGTGTGTGAAAAGAAATCCTTTGGAATGAAAGTCGGAATCACGCGCGATTTTCAACTCCACATTTTTTAATTTCAGTAGTTTTCGAAGTGCTTCAGGCTCTGTAAAATTCAAATATTCAGAGACTAATATTTTTCCTTTTACACCTTTTTCTTCCAGGTCCATTAAAGTACCCATGATGGATGCAACACCACCAGAAGTTATGAAAGCAACTGATAGAAAAAAAGATTCACAAACTCTTAATTCTTCTAATATCGTACTTAATACTTTATCGTTTGTTATGGGGTCATTGGTAAGAATACTTGGTCTGTAATCATTTAGTGATGAGTTTGTTTCATCTACAAAACCAGTAATTACAGCTTGTTGTATTGCTAACTTTATTGCCTCCATTTCTATTTTAATTCTTTAATAAATAATCAACAATCGGTACATCTGCAGCAGCCCAATCCAATGATGGTAAATCTACTTTTTCTAACCATTTATGGTCAACATGTTCATTAAGAGTCAATGATCTGTTTTGAGTATTACATAAATAAGTATGCATCGAAATTTTGAAGTCTGGATAGGTGTGCTCAACAGTAATAATATGTTTTTGGATTTGAATTTCAAGATTTAATTCTTCTTGAATTTCTCTTGTTAAGGCTTCTTCATTTGTTTCGTTTGGTTCTACTTTTCCTCCAGGGAATTCATATTTATAGGAAATATAGTCGTATTTATTAGCGTTTCGTTGAACACATAAATACTGGTTTTCATGTTCAATAACAGCAGCTACAACTTCAATATTTTTCATTTTAGAATCAATTAATAATATAACGAAATCTTTTAATTCAAAATTATAAATAAATTGAACCTAAGAAATATAATTCGGGAAATAGTGATATAAAACAAAAAAGCCCCACATTTCTGTAAGGCTTTATATCAACAGCTATCGGACTTTTGTGGTCCCACCTGGGCTCGAACCAGGGACCACCTGATTATGAGTCAGGTGCTCTAACCAACTGAGCTATAGGACCTTTTGGTGCTTTAACCATCCCGATTGCTATCGGGAGAGCTATAGGACCTAAATTCTTTTCAGAATTATTTCGGTGTGCAAATATACTAATCAATCCTAAATTTACAAGCGTACAATTACTATTTTTAAAAAATTAATAAATCATAATTCCTAACCTATAAATCATAATTATTATGAAACCTCCCAAAAAATGGAAATTAATGTTAATCACTTGGTTGTTTGTTTATCCAGTTATCAATATATTGTTTATAACCATCTTTCCTTTTATAAAAGATTTTCATCAATTAATCAAAACATTGATTTTAACACTTATTTTAGTACCTTTAATTGGAATATTTGTGCCGAGATTGCACAAAAAATTTGATGGATGGATAAGAAAATAAGTAATCTTCTTTTAATTTTTTTGAGTTTACTCACAGCCTGTTCGACAACAAAAGGCGTTATCGATTCAGACGTTGTTCGTAAACCCGATTGTGGATTGCCATTGTATGTACCAGAAAATGATACAAATATTCGTGATGTTCATAAATGGGTAGTTTATAAAACAAAAAAAGATTATTCAAACTTAGTTCCTATCCAACTAGCTCAAGACAAACAAACAATCCTATCATACCCAGCAAAAGAAGATCTTGTTCGAGTTGGAAACAGCAATGTTATACTACTTGAAAAGGGATTTTTACTTGACCTAATTGGTGTAAACTTAAACTCAGTATTTACACATTATTCATTACAACAATATCAACTCATTTCTACTCCAAGTCTTGAGGAATTTAAAAAAAATATAATTGAAATAGATCCGTTTACTGAAATGTATTCTTGTGAACATAAATATGATCAAAATGAGTTAAATAAGTTTATCTTAGATAATGTTATCAGTAATAAATGTTTTAAAATAAAATAAAACAAAGCTTGTATGAATAAAAATATCAAAACAGTAAAGAGCAATTGCCTAATATTAATTGCTTTTTTAGTTCCTTTTTTTAATGCCTTTGCTGGAGAAGTACCTCTTGAAAGAGCGAAATTAGTAGCAACGAATTATTTATTACATCTTACGAAACAAACACTAAAAAGATCATCTACTGATCTGTTAACTTTAGGCCATACTTATAAGGCTACTAGTTTGAAACGTTCTGGTACAAACAATTTAATTTATGTTTTCAATAGAACAGACGGTACTGGTTTTATTATCGTTTCTGCTGAAGATAATGTAAAGCCAATTTTGGGATACTCATTAGAATCAAATTTTGATGAATCAAATATTTCTCCAGAAGTAGCATATTGGCTAGGGGAGTACCAAAAACAAATTACGGAAGTGGTTAATTCGAATTTGATAAATTCCCTCGAAAAACAACAATGGGATTTATTTGAGGCAAATCAATTTTCTCCCAAAAGAGGAGCTACTGTTGTAAAGCCAATGCTTAAAACAACGTGGGATCAAGGTACATTTTATAACGATTCTTGTCCTTACGATCCTACAGCTAAAAAAAGAACGTATACTGGTTGTGTTGCAACAGCAATGGCTCAAGCTATGAAGTATTGGTCTTATCCTTCAAAGGGTACTTCTTCAAAAACATATACCCATGCAACATACGGAAGTTTAAAAGCAAATTTTGGAGCTACGACCTATAGCTGGCAAAACATGCCTAATTCTGTAACATCTAAAAATACAGAAGTTGCTCGTTTGATGTTTCATGTGGGTGTGGCATTGAGTATGAATTATGGTGCGGATGGAAGTAGTGCATTTAATTCATATGATTCTTATTATCAAAAGTACCCAAGTACCCATTTTGCATTACAGGATTATTTTGGTTATGACGGAACTAAAATATCAAGTGTATTTAAGAAAAATTTTACAGATCAAGGTTGGGTAGATAAAATGAAAACAGAATTGGATCAGGGTAGAGTTGTAATTTATGAAGGAAACGACGGTTCTACTACAGGACATTGTTTTGTATTGGATGGTTATGATGCAAATAATTATGTCCATATCGACTGGGGTTGGTCAGGCTATTACAATGGTTATTATACTTTTGCGAATCTAGTGCCAAGTGGTACAGGTAGTGGTGGTGGAACAGGAAACTATTCATCCAATCAAGGAGCGGTAATTGGAATTACCCCAAAGGTTTCAGCAGTACCTGTTGCTGATTTTAGCGCAAATGTTACATCAACATCAGTTGGAAGTGTAGTTTCTTTTACTGATTTATCAACGAATTATCCATCTTCTTGGTCATGGTCAGTTTCTCCTAATAATGCAAGCTTTGTTAATGGAACAGCGAATACTTCCAAGTTACCAGAACTAACATTTTCTACACCGGGAAAATATACCATTACTCTAACGTCAACAAATTCAAAAGGAGGAAATACAGTTTCTAAAACCACTTATATTACTGTCAATCCTGTGTTGAATAAACAAGTATGTGATACACTAACTAACTTTTTAACTGCAGAGAAAAAAACATATGTGCCAATTAAAGGCGGCGGCTCTTTAGCTGGACATATTAGTGATCTTAATGGATTTGCTGAGGCTTATACAATGAATAGTCCTTTTACACATGTAAGCGGCGTACTTTTAGATTTTGCTAGAGCAGAAACGAATAACAATACGAGTACGATTAAAGTAAACCTGTATCAAAATAATAGCGGTAAACCAGGTACGATTTTAAGTAGTAAAACCGTTAAAATTTCAGATATCAAAGCAGATGTCGCTAATAAATTGGAAACTAAAGTGATTTTTGATTCTCCTGTAGCTGTTACGGGTCAGTATTTTGTTGGATTTGAAACAACAAATGCACCGGGTGATACAGTAGGAATATACACCTCTTCAACCTCTGGAGTTACAACTAATACCGCTTTTATGAGATTTAGTACCGATGGTTATTGGTGTTCATATACTACTTGTTGGAGTTCAATGAAAATTCACTTAAAAGCTTCTCCAATGGTAGCGATTTTACCATCTGCTAATTTTACCATTTCGAATTCTCCAACTGTTATCAATACAAATATTGATTTAGATGCTTCAACATCTACAAATGCATACGCTTACAACTGGACAATAACGGGTTCATCTGTTCCTACCTCTAATTTTTATAAAGAAACAGTAAATTATTCTAATTCAGGAACTTTTAATATCAAATTAGATGCTATTGGAGGATGCGGTAACACTACTTCAATTACTAAACAGATTGTGGTAAATGCAAATTGTACATCTGCACCTAATACACCGGGTTCAATTACTGGACCAAGTTCATTTTGTGTTGGTCAATCGAATGTTACTTATTCAATTGCATCTGTAAGTGGAGCAACTAGTTATATTTGGACCTTACCTTCTGGTTTGACAGGTTCGAGCACTTCAAATACAATTACCGTTACAGCTTCAAATACTCCAATTACTGGAAATATTCTCGTACAAGCAACGAATGGTTGTGGTACGAGTGAAGCTAGTTCGTTTGCTATTGTAACAGTGCAAAATGTTACTCCATCTTTTTCATCTGTAAGTCCTATATGTTCTGGTACTTCATTGAGTACATTACCAACTTCATCGAATAATAGTATCACAGGAACCTGGTCACCAGCGTTAGATAATACGAAAACAACTACGTATACATTTACTCCTACTTCAGGACAATGTGCTACTGCTACCACATTAACGATTACAGTTAATTCTAAGGTAACCCCATCGTTTTCATCAGTAAGTCCAATATGTTCTGGAGCGTCATTGAGTGCATTGCCTACTTTATCGAATAATAGTATCACTGGAACTTGGTCACCGGTATTAGATAATACGAAAACAACTACATATACATTTACTCCAACTTCAGGTCAATGTGCTACCGCTACCACATTAACGATTACAGTTAATACTAAGGTAACACCATCGTTCACATCCGTAATTCCTGTATGTTCTGGTACGTCATTGAATGCATTACCAACTTCATCGAATAATAGTATCACAGGAA
>Ga0315908_10000076_pt1 | contig 78562 bp, 66 predicted proteins | sample LakEriMetagenome_12_FD_203520 | JGI IMG/M metagenome (GOLD analysis project Ga0315908, IMG submission 203520) | Freshwater fungal communities from buoy surface, Lake Erie, Ohio, United States - Buoy 4 MA124 | ecosystem: Environmental > Aquatic > Freshwater > Lake > Lake biofilm | place: USA...
TGGATCTGCCTAAAGGTGCTGATAACGAACGACAAACCCATATCAACCAACATGGAAAACTCATTCAAATTCGATTTGCCTGCCAACAGCTCTTCAATCATCAAGGTGATTGGTGTTGGCGGAGGAGGCAGCAACGCTGTCAATTATATGTACGAACAAGGCATTAAAGGCGTAGACTTTATCGTGTGCAATACCGATGCTCAGGCGTTGGATAAAAGTCCTGTGCCGATCAAGGTGCAATTGGGCAGCACCCTTACAGAGGGTCGCGGCGCCGGATCAATACCGGAAGTTGGTCGCAATGCAGCCATCGAGAGTTTAGATGAAATCAAAGCATTGCTCAGCGATAATACCACGATGGTTTTCATCACTGCAGGAATGGGTGGTGGAACAGGCACCGGCGCAGCACCGGTGATTGCCAAAGTGGCCAAGGACATGGGCATTCTTACCGTTGGTATTGTGACCGTGCCCTTCATGTTTGAAGGCAAGAAGCGCGATAGCCAGGCGAAACTCGGCTTGGATGAGATGCGTGCCAATGTTGATACACTGCTTGAAATCAAAAACGATAAGTTGCGTGAATTGTATGGCAACCTGACGCTGAAGGCCGCATTCGGCCACGCGGATGAAGTGCTTTGCACAGCAGCGAAAGGAATAGCAGAAGTGATCACACTCATCGGTACTGTGAACGTCGATATGAACGACGTGAAGACCGTGATGAAAGATAGCGGCAAGGCAATCATGGGTTCCGGTCGCGCCAGCGGCGAAGGCCGTGCACGCAAGGCTGTGGAATTGGCGTTGGAGTCACCACTATTGAATGACAGTGATATCACGGGAGCAAACTTCGTGTTGTTGAACATCACCCACGGTAACGATGAATTGCTGATGGATGAAATCAGCGAAATCACGGATTACATTCAGGATCAAGCCGGCATGTCGGCTGAAGTTATCTGGGGTTATGGCAATGACAATTCGTTGGGTGATGATGTTTGTGTAACAGTCATTGCAACCGGTTTCACAGGAGCCAAGAAGAAAGAAGGTTGGAGCCAAGTCGAAGAAGAACCGAAGAAACTGTGGTTGGAAGCTGAAGGGGTGAAGGAAGTGGTTGCCAAAGTGGAGCGCCCATTGCCTGAAATGCCTGAGCTGAAGCAGGAGCCTGTTCGTGAGGAGCCGATTGCAGAGCCTTTCATGAAGACAGTAGAAGCGCCTGTTGAATTTGAATTTGACGTTGAGAATAAGATCAATGAAGAAGCCACCGACATTGAAGATGTTCCGGTGCTGTCATCCTTGAAAATGCGTGAGGAAGAGTTGACAGTCGATCAACCCGTTTATTTGGATCTTGGCGAGAGCCTGAATGAAATCACCTCGGTGAAAGTAGATGAGATTCCTGCCGCATCACTGATGCATAAAGAAGAACCGGTGGTGAGTGATCGTCCGAACCGCAACGAGTTGCTTGCACGCAATAAGGAGCGTGAAATGCGCATTCGCGAATTCACCATTAAGTTGAAGACGCCGAATGGCTTGAGTGAGCTCGAGAATGAGCCTGCTTACGCTCGTAAGAAGATTACACTGGAAAGCGCACCGCATAGCGCTGAAAGCAATATTTCACGTTACTCACTGAACGAATCGGTTGATGAGGCCGGCCAACGTAAAGTGGAACTGCGTGAGAATCCATTCCTCCACGACAACGTGGATTGATTCCTTAAACTGAAAGCAAAAAAAGAGGCTGTCTGTGAAGGCAGCCTCTTTTTTTATATCTGTTTCGTCGTGTACTAATCAATTCACGCCGCGTCTTTCTTTCACGTGCTTGAGGCGTATGTTGAGCGATTCAACAATCACCGAGAATGCGAGTGCGATGTATGCATAGGTCTTGATATTGACACCTTCGGGCAGGTGAAGCACGTGCGCATCTTCCAAGGCTTCAAGCACGAGGATTAATCCAATCACGACAAGGAACGCAAGAGCCAGCATTTTGATGGTCGGATATTTTTCAATGAAATCACTGACGTAAGGCGCGAAGAGTAACATCGCAATCATCGCTACCACGACCGCCATAATCATCGTGGCGAGTGCCAGCGCTGCGTTCGGATTGTCAGAGGTTACACCCACGGCAGTGATGATGGAGTCAAAAGAGAATACGATATCGATGAGGGTGATTTGAAGGATGGCTTGCGTCCAGGTCAATTGACGTGACTTTGCACTTTCTTCTTTATCCGCGATTTTGAATTTGTGATAGACTTCCGTAACGGTTTTAATGATCAGGAAGGCTCCGCCACCAAAGAGGATGATGCCACGTCCGGTGATGGGGATGTGTCCAATGTGAAAGAAGGGATCCACCATTTTGGTGATAAAGCTGATGGTGGATAGTAATAGAATCCTAACTGCCAGCGCCAACATCAATCCGATAAAACGAGCGCGACGTTGATCCTTTTTATTGGGAATATACCCGCAGATAATCGCAATGAAGATGATATTGTCGATACCCAATACGATTTCCAAAATCACCAGTGTAAACAGACTGATGATTCCGCCGAGGGTCGTGAATACTTCAAAGAAAGTGTTGAGCATGAATAGCAGGATTAAATCGGGGACGAAGATAGGATTAACAACAGTAATAGAAAAAGGCGCGCCCGAAAGATCATTTCACGGCGCGCCTTCGTCAAATCAGCTTTTATTTTTTAATCAACCCTGAAGGGCCCTCCAGAGAAACGGAAGTGCTCTTGACGGCGTTGTTGGCTTTGATGAGTGAGTCTTGCTTTTTCTTCATCTCCTGCATTTTCTTTTCCTGGTCGAGGTATTCTTGGTAGGAAGTAAGTTGGAACTCTTCGAGCTGTGACTTCACTTCCTGATCCAGCGCCTGGAATTCAGCATTATCAGGGGCATTGTTGCGGGCAAGCGTAGTGAGACGGTCGTTGATTTGAACACGCATGCTGATGTCTTTTTCAATCAGCTTTTGGTGGTTTTCATCCAGGCTACGGTAGAAGGCGAGTTCCTGGTTATTCAATTCAATCATACGCTTGCTCAGTTGAAGAGCGTTTTCATCATCTTCAGCTTCGTACATCATATCGATGATTTGCCACATGATTTGTGGTTGTTCGTATGGAACGTTGTATTCCGGCATGACATCCATAGAACGCTTCAGCACTTCACGCGCCTGTTCGAGTTTGCCCTCTGCGATGAGTTGTTCGGTGAGGTGACCAAACTGCAGACGCAAGTTGGTCGTCATGCGACGGTTGTTTTCGTCCAGGTAGATTTTCTCCTTGTCCATGTTACCCCACTGGAATTTATTCATCATGTTCTCGTACATGAGTTCGGAAGAAACGCCACCGTCGATGTTCGGATTCGGATTCTTAGCATGTTTGATAGGCGTGAGACGGTATGCAAGTCCTTCGAGCTGGAAGTAGGCTTCTAGTCCCATGTAGGAATCACCACCGGTTGTTACAGCGAAATAAACCGGGCGATTCCAGTCCATATTGTTGAGCAAATCAAGAACAGCGAGGTTGGCTTTAGTGATATAGGATCGCGGGCGACCACCGGCATCGGTCAAGCTGAATTGAATATCGTTCACCAAAGAATCACCTTCGTTGAGGTATTTGCGGTAGCTTTCTACTACTGAACTGTCAACCTTGAGTGAGAACTTCGAAGAAGGCAGATAAGCGATGTTGTTCTTTCCGTTATCGATTGTTTTCGAATCATCCAATGCAACCTTCATGGCTTCAGAAAGGGGCATGAATCCTTTGGTTTCACGATTTGGATCTACGAACAGAACATCGCGTGTTCCCTGACGGTATTTCTGTTCCGTCATTTTGAATGGCACGGGAGCACCATCATATGCCTGACGCTTCATTTGATCAATGTACCAGTCGGTATTCAACAGTGAAAGATTGACTACGCGCACATCGGTGCGAATGCCCTCAACTTCTTGCGCATACCACAGTGGGAAGGTATCGTTGTCACCGTTAGTGAAGATGATGGCGTTCGGTTGCAGCGACTGCAGGTAGTTGATGGCCATGGCCAAACCTGTCTTGCGGTTTGCGCGGGAATGGTCATCCCAGTTTTGATACGCCATTAAGGTCGGCGTCACCAGGCAGATCAATAGCGCAACCGCCGCCTTGCTGATGGTTTCACCTTGCATCACTTTTCCAATGCCCAGCATAAGTGCAAAAAGGGCGGTTGCCACAATACTCATGAAGAGCAGTGAATAACCAAAACCATTGCTGCCGGTTGCCAGACGTTCGGCAAACATGATGATGATTGAACCACCTACAGTCATGGATGCCATCTTGGTCAAATGCTGGAACGTGAAGCGCGTTGCTGCGTGATACAATGCATAAACAGCAAGACCAATCCAAATGGCAAATGCATAGAATGAACCGGCGAATGCGTAGTCACGCTCACGGGGCTGCTGAGGTGTTTGATTCAGGTAAACAATGATGGCAAAACCGGTGAGGATGAATAGCAGTCCTACCACCCAGAAATCTTTCTGGCTGCGAATCAATTGGAACACGAGTCCAATGAGTCCGAGAATCAGGGGCAAATAGAATAGGGTGTTGTATCCTGCATTGTTGCGCTCGTTATCCGAAATGCTTTCGCGATTGCCGAGGCGTTCTTCATCAATGATGCTTACACCGGAAAGCCAGTTTCCTTCAGTGAACTCGCCATGGCCCTGACGATCGTTTTGACGACCGGCGAAGTTCCACATGAAGTAGCGCCAGTACATGTGGCCTACCTGATAGCTGGTGAAGAAGCGGAAGTCCTCAGCAGCGGTAGGGACCATTTTTTCGCGCATGCGATCGAGGCTCTTCAGCATAGCTCGAGGCTCTTGATCTTCCATCCCACGCGGCATTTTGTTGGTTTGGGCGTAGTAGTTCAATGCAGCTTCGTATTGGTCGATGGCCTGCTCGGAATTTTTTACTTTTTCCTGGCCCTTTTCGGTGTTCCAATTTTGGTAGTTACTCCATTCTTTGTAATCCTTAATGTGGTTACCTTGATTGGAGTGCATGCGCGGGAAATACCCGCAGAAGTCTTTGTCGTAGTTCGGAACACTTCCTTTTTTCTCACCGCTCTCAATGTATTCTTCGACGAGTACGAGTTTTTCTTCCGGATGCGTTTGCACATATTGCTCGGCGGTAAAGCGGTCGCGACTTGATAAAATAAGTTTGTTGCGTGTATTGTCTTCGCGAACACTATACGACTTTACCCAAACATCACTTCCATCTTTGTACGGATCCTCCAGGTCTTGCGGCGTATTGAAATACTGTCCGAATACGAGTGGTCGATCACCATACTGTTCGCGGTTGAGGTAAGAAAGCAAGGCAAATAAGTTCTCCGGATTGTTTTCATCCATCGGAGGGTTGGCGTTGGAACGGATGATGACGGTCGCAAAGGTTGTATAACCCAGGATAGCCATGGTGATACCCAAGATGAGGGTGTTGGCCAATACCATTTGTCGCTTGTGAGTCACCACCAACCCGAGGCTAATCAGCGCCACCACCAGCAACAGATAGAACACTCCGCCGCTATTGAAAGGCATTCCAAAGTTATTGACGAAGGTGCGCTCGAAGAATCCTGCTATCTGTACAAACCAGATGATAACCCCTGTGTTGATGAGGAAAAGCAAGAACAATGAAATCACACCTGTGGCCAACAGTCCTGCAAAGCTGTACGGGTAACGCTTGAAATAATACACCAGACAAATGGCCGGAATCGCCAGCAAGTTCAGCAAGTGGACACCGATAGAAAGGCCCATGAGGTAGCCGATGAGCACCAGCCAGCGGAGTTCACCACCTTCATCAACTTCGGATTCCCATTTGAGGATGGCCCAGAATACCACAGCAGTGAAGAGCGATGACATCGCGTACACTTCGGCTTCAACGGCAGAGAACCAGAAGGTATCGGAGAAGGTGTAAACCATGGCGCCGAGAATACCGCTACCGATAATGGCCCACAGCTGTCCGCCATTGGGTTCTGAAACGCCGGAAGGCAAGAATTTTTTGGCCATGTGGGTAATGGTCCAGAACAGGAAGACAATCGTGAGTCCGCTGCAAAGTGCAGAGAGGAAATTGATCATCACCGGCACGGTGGATGGTTCCACAAAAGCGGAGAATACGCGACCAATCAACATGAAGAACGGTGCTCCCGGTGGGTGACCAACTTCGAGCTTATACACTGAGGAGATGAATTCACCGCAATCCCAGAAGGGCATGGTGGGTTCCAACGTGATAGCATAAACGATAGTAGCGATGAGGCCCATCGCCCATCCCGTGATCACATTCAATTTGTTGAAATTCATATGATTGTTTCTTGGTGTCCGTAATTAGTGTTCGCGAATTTAGGCAAGCAGCCTGAATTCCTGTCTAAATTGCCGCCTACAATCTGATTGCGATGAATTTTTTTAAGCGTCCCATCGATGAGATGCCCGCCGTTGGCGTAGAGCAGCACGCCCAATACATGGGCGCACATCCTTTCCCTCACATTGTGATGGATGATTTTTTTGATGCCACAGCACTGCGCACGTTGCTTTCTGAGTTTCCTGAATTGGGCAAGGAGGCAGGCGATATCAATTACGTAAACCCCAATGAGAGCAAGTTTGCCTCGAAGGGAGAAGGCCGTTTGGGACCGGGAGCGCGGATGCTTGTTCACCTGTTGAATTCACAACCCTTTCTGGAGTATCTCCAGAATTTGACCGGTATCAAAGAAACCCTCATTCCCGATCCCTATTTGGAAGGAGGCGGTTATCATCAAATTAAGCCGGGTGGTTTTTTGAAAGTGCATGTGGATTTCCATAAACATCGGGCGATGAACCTGGATCGAAGAATCAATGTGCTGGTTTATTTGAATGAAGATTGGAAAGAGGAATACGGCGGCCACTTTGAGTTATGGGAGCGCGATATGAGTAAGTGCGCGGTGCGCATTGCTCCGCTCTTCAACCGTATGGCGATTTTTTCAACGACAGATTACAGCTGGCATGGACATCCCGATGCGTTGACCTGTCCGCCGGATCGTTCACGCAGAAGTCTTGCGCTATACTACTATACCAATGGTCGTCCGGCCGATGAAATTAGTCCTGAAAACCGCACACGCATTACTACGACGTTCACGGCACGCGAAGGAATTGATTCCTCTGACATGAAGCGTTACAATGGTTTGGTGAATTTCGCCAATGATGTGTTGCCGCCATTTGCGGTCCGTTGGATTAAAAAATTCCGAAAAGGATAAACTTATGAAAACGATGCATCCTCACGGGCTTAAGCTCGATCATCTTACGGAGTACACTGCTTATCCTGTGCACATGGAGCGGTTGAATTGGCTGGTGAAGACTATTCAGGAGCAACGAGCTACAGTCTCCGCAGCAGAGAAGGTTCGAATTCTGGATGTTGGTTGCGGCACGGGCAACATCACCATTCCACTGGGGATGATTCCGAATTCAGAAGTGGTGGGAATCGACATGTATCAGCCCAACATTGATTTGGTGAATGAGCGCAATACATTGCCGAATGTGCATGTCACCTTTTCACGATTGAGTGACTTTGATGTTTCATCATTCGACTTTATCATTTTCACCGAAGTATTGGAGCACATTCCCGGTTATCGTGATATCCTGGAAGATCTCAGTAAGCGGATGAAGCCCGGAGCTCAGATTCTAGTGACGATACCCAATGGCTGGGGGCCTTTTGAATGGGCGATGCAGCCGATGTACATCATGCGTCGGATGGGCCTGAACGGATTCATTGGCAAAGTGAAAAAGTTACTGGGCAAGAAAGAGCCCTATGCGTTAAATCAGGAAATCGATCCGCACGTGAATTTTTTCACGCGCAAACAAATCAAGAATGATTGTAAGCGGTTTGGATTAAAACTGCTCGAATTCGAGCCGGCCTTTATCCTGGCGCCCATCATGGAAACCTACACGCCATTTATTTCGCTCAAGAAAATCGCATACATCGACAATAAAATCGCGCATGCCCTGCCGGTGTGGCTCGCCAGCGGATGGTATTATCGAGTGGCAATTGACAATTGACAGGTGGCGAGTGGCGAGTGGCGAGTGGCGTGGTTCGGCTCCGCTCACCAACCGTGTGGCTCACCAACCAAGTGGCGAGTGCATCTATTCACCATTCACCATTCACTTTTTCACCCTTTCACCACCTCAAAACGCTTTCGCTCCTTCCTCCCGTCACACGTGATATGCGCCACATACAACCCACTGCTCCAGTCGGCAGTATTCAGTTGTGTTTGCAGTTGATTGGGCTTTGTCGAAAGGATGCACTTACCGGTAAGATCGAATACTTCGATGCATGTTATGCTCTTGTTCGATGAGAACTGGATGTTGTCGGAAGCAGGATTTGGATAAGCGTTGACGGTTTGGATCTGTTCTTCTTCCACACCAATGGAGCAATCCATGTTCACACCAATGGCGGCCACCGAACTAGTTTCACCGATGAGCAGTTGAAGATCTCCAAGTTGTTGGATGTTTTCTCCTTCGAAAGAACAAATGATAGAAAGCGCTTGCACCGGAATCGCAGAATTGATGCTGACTTCATAGCAGCCGTCGGGGATGCAAAGCGAAAGGGTGTCATTCATCATTCCATTGGTTTCGACATACAGCTGAACCACCGGTCCGAGCGGAACGGAAACAGCGAATTCAAGCAATTCAGTCATAGGTTCGAAGTAGTTGGCTTCTACGATGACATCGAATTCATTGAATTGACAGGGTACTTCCATGTTTTCGATGACGACATAATCGCAATAGGTGTTTTGGCAGGTGCCCGATGTAACGGTCAGGCAAACGGTATACACACCATTGGTCTCATACTGCACATTACCGCCGAATGTGTCGCCGACGGTGCCATTTCCATAATCCCACGAAAATTCACCTACACCTGAAAAGCTTGAAGAATTGATGAACTCAACATGACCCGGAGTATTCGTATAAACGGTTTCGAATGACGCAAAGCACTCCGGTTGTCCAACGCAGTCAGAGTTAACGCCAAAGAAGTAGGTGATGCTAATATCGTCTTGGTAAATTATCTCTGCTGTTTCGAGTAGGTTCATTCCATTCATGGTCAGAAAAATATCGAGGTTCTGACCCGGCATTATCGGTTGATTATTGTCGATGCTCAAGTAATAACATCCATCGGGCAAGCAAAGCGCAGCATCAAAGAATGGGTCATCAAGTGTATAAAGTGCTTCACCATTTGCCGCAATCATTCCGGAAGCAGCATTGAATATGTTGTAGATAAGTGCAGTTGTGCCTCCATCCTGAACGTAGCTGTCTATACCCAGAATGACGTCATTGCATTGGGTGTTGCATTCAGTGATAACCACATTAGTGCATAGCTCAATGCCATCCGGGCATGATGGACCGGTGTAGTAGGCGCAAACGGTATAGATACCTGGAAACTCATATGTATGCGTGAAGTATTGGCCTCCTTCTACCGGACCGGATTCATCGCCCGGATACCAAATGACGGTGCCTTCACTGAATGTATTCAGTTCAAACTCCATAATGTTGCACTCTGCTGTTTCAAAAGCCCAGATTTCAGTTGGGCAAATAGGTTCAGACACACAGTTCACTTCAATAGTATACACTAAGGTGATGACACTGATCGGAGGCATGATGGGGCAGTCGGGAGCGTTCACTTCAGCGGTAACGATGTAGACACCATTGGCAGCCCACGAATGATCGGCATTGACACCTCCGACGAGTGTGTCGCCGTCGCCGAAATTCCAAACCACCTCAGCATTATCAATGTCGGTGACGTGGAATACATACGAATCGCAGTCGATTGACTCCGCTACGATGGCTGTCGGGCACAAGGAAGGATTGCAATCTTCAACGGTAATTTGAGTGCATAATTCTACACCATCAGGACAAAGCGGTGTGCTGTAGATTGCGCAAACCGTATAGGTGCCGGGATTGGCGTATGCATGGCTGAAGAAATGTCCGCCCGTGACGGCACCTGTTTCATCACCGGGATACCAGATGACCACTTCACCATCCACGAATGATCCGATTTCGAAATTCATCACGCCGCATTCAGTTCCGGGACCCGACCACATTTCGGTCGGGCATTCATTGACGGCACCGCAGTTTACTTCAACCGAAGCGCTCAACATCAGTGTTTCCGGGCACTCCGGACCGGAGAATGTAGCGGAGATAACATAGACACCGTCTGTGGCAAATTCGTGAAATATCTCGATTCCGCCGGTGGTAGTATTTCCATCACCGAAGTCCCAGATGACATTTCCTTGGGGTGTTTCCTGTAAATAAAACAGGTAATTGTTGCAGGATTGTTCAACGGAAACAATTGCGGTTGGACAGGCCTGGGTGAACAAGGCTGAAACAAGGAAAGCAAAGAGGATTGCCAATGATTTCATGATGGATAAAGGTTTGGTATTATGACTAAAAAAATCCGGGGATGGTTGCTTGTTAGACAAAGCGTGGATCGGTTTCCATAACATGTCCGCAGGAATTACACGTACGATAAGATGCATTTCCATAAAATTCTCGGAAACGCGGGAGGAAATCTGTCTCGATGTTGTTCAGTACAAAGCGGTATTCATGCAACAGGTGGTTGCATTTTTCGCAGTACCACTGAAGGCCATCGAGCATGTGGCGATCGGCGCGTTTGCATTCGATGACAAGTCCGACAGTGTTTTCTCCTCTGCGCGGTTGGTGAGGGATGTTGGCCGGGAGTAAGAACATTTCTCCGGCTTTGATGTGAATGTCGACGGCCTTTCCATCTTCCTGAATACCGACCACGATATCGCCTTCGAGCTGATAGAAAAGTTCTTCAGTTTCATTGAGGTGATAATCTTTGCGGGCATTGGGTCCGCCCACAATCATGATCACATAGTCGCCGGATTCGTGATAGAGGTTTTTGTTACCGACGGGCGGCTTAAGCAAATCGCGGTTGTCGGTAATCCATTGATGCAAGTTGAACGGGCGACGTATCATATTGAAAGAGGTGTAATCAACCGGCAAATGTTGCCGCATTGGAGATAGAGAAGAGCAAGTCAGGATTTTCCTCAACAGCAGTACCGATGACCACAAGGTCAGCGCCGGCATTAAATGCGTCACGCGCTTGTTCTTCATGTCGAATTCCTCCACCGGCGATGATGGGTGTAGCCACGGCGTTGCGCACTGCACTAATCATTTGCGTTGATACAGGCATTTGAGCACCACTGCCGCCATCGAGATACATGCATTTCATGCCAATCATCTCGCCGGCCATGGCTGTAACGGCGGCTATTTCGGGCTTGTGATACGGTATGGGAAAAGTCTGACTCACATACGTGGCGGTGGTATTGTTACCGCAATCCACGAGCATATAGCCGGTGCTGATAATCTCCAGAGACGATTTGCTCAGTTTAGGAGCAGCACTAACATGATGCCCAATGAGGAGTTCGGCGTTGCGTCCTGAGATGAGTGACAGGAGTAAAATTGCGTCTGCATAATCACTCACCTGATCAGGGCTGCCGGGAAAGAGCACCAGTGGATGTTCAAGATGCTTTTTGGCCAGTTTCAGGCATTGGTGAAAGTGATCCAGGGTGAGTAAACTACCGCCAATAAAAACGGCTGCTACGTCGGTATGACGCAGTAACTCCGCCATTGCTTTCATGCGGCTTTCATCGTGAACCTTATCAGGGTCAATGAGCACGGCCACACCTTTGCGGTTGTGGATGCGAAGTGACTGTAGTGTTCTGTAAAATGACATGGGTGGTTCAGGCTAATTTAAGTTTAGCGAATTTGAGCAACAATTGCTTTTGTCCTGCTGATGGAAAGTAGATCGTGGCTTTAGTGTCAGCATCTTGGCCTTCGAGCGCAACTACTTTTCCTTTTCCGAATTTATCGTGCACGACATCAACACCAACCTGGATATCGCTTGCAGAGGCGAAGGTGCCTTCCAGGGGAATTGCGGTTTGTGTTTGTGTGTTGGTAACTCGCTTGAATCCCGGGGGAGGTGCCATAGGGGTTATCGGTTCGGATGGCGCAGGTGGCTTTGGCGTCGGAGGATTACTGCCGTAGTTTCCTTTTTTGAAGAAATTTCCGCGTTCTGCCGAGAAATCAATCGTGCGCGGTGTGCTCATCTGTGGTCGCTCAGGCCCCGGCATTTCCAAATATTGCGCATCGATTTCTTCAATGAAACGGGAGGCTTCGCAATGTTGTAATTGTCCCCAACGGTAGCGTGTGAGCGCATAACTCAAGGTCGCTTTCTTCTCTGCACGTGTGAGTGCAACGTAAAACAAGCGACGCTCTTCTTCGAGTTCTTCCCGCGAATTCATGCTCATTTGCGAAGGGAAGAGTTGTTCCTCCATCCCGACGATGTTGACATAAGGAAACTCAAGACCTTTCGCTGCGTGAATCGTCATCATCGACACTTTACCCTGATCGTCTTCCTTCTCGTTATCGGCATCGGTCAGCAGGGCAATGTCGATCAGGAAATCACCCAAAGCCGGAATACGTTCCGGGAATTCAGGATCTTCACGATCGCTGAATTCTTTCATACCGTTGAGCAACTCCTGAATGTTCTCATAGCGCGCCAGGCCTTCCGGTGTTTTATCGCTGTAGAGTTCCTTCAAGAGTCCTGACTCTGATGCAATCTGGTGCCCGAGATCGTAGGCGTTTTTAGTATCGAGTTGAACGGCGAAGCTGCGGATAAGCAGCACGAATTCATTCACCTTGTGCATGGTCGCTCCGCTTAAACCCACTTCATGCGCACGGCCAATCATTTCCCAAATACTGATGTTGCGTTCCGCAGCACCAACGATTAGTTTATTGATGGTCGTGTCGCCGATTCCTCTTCGCGGATAGTTGATGATGCGCTTGAGCGATTCTTCGTCATTGGGATTGCACGTTAGACGGAAGTAAGCAATCACATCTTTAATTTCCTTGCGCTGATAGAAACTCTGACCTCCGAATATTTTGTAAGGAATATTCAGTTTGCGTAAGGCCTCTTCAAACGAACGGCTCTGGGCATTGGTTCTGTATAAAATGGCGAATTGCGAAGCGTCAGCGCCTTCTTCGCTTCGAATACTGTATATCTGATTCGCGACGAAGTTTCCTTCATCGTTATCGGTCATGGCGCGATGCACTTTGATGAGCGAGCCCTGATCATTGGCGGTCCAAACCGACTTTTTGATTTGTTCTTTATTCTTGGAGATGATAGAATTGGCTGCCTCCACGATGGTTTTCGTGCTGCGGTAATTCTGCTCCAATTTGTACAGGCTGTATTCCGGATAGTCGTTTTGGAAGTTGAGAATATTCTGAATGTTGGCCCCGCGAAATGCATAGATACTTTGCGCATCATCACCTACTACGCAGACGTTCTCGAATGCTGCACCGAGTTGCTTGATGATGAGGTACTGCGAGAAGTTGGTGTCCTGATACTCGTCTACCAGGATGTATTGAAACTTATGCTGATACTTGTGTAGGATATCCGGAAAATCACGCAGGAGTTCGTTCGTCTTGAACAACAAATCATCAAAGTCCATTGCGCCGGCCTTGAAAAGACGCAGGTTATAGGCGATGTAGATTTCGCCCATCTTTGGTTTGCCCGACGTTTGGTCGTCCGCTTGAATTTCCGGATCACGCGCGTAGTCTGCTGCGGAAATAAGGTTGTTCTTGCTGGATGATATGCGGTTGTATACCAGGGAAGGCTTGTAGATTTTATCATCAAGCCCCATTTCTTTGATAATATCCTTGATGAGATTTTTGGAGTCAGCCGTATCGTAAATAGAAAAGTTTCGGGGGTAGTTAATACGCTCACTTTCGATGCGCAGGATGCGGGCAAACACCGAGTGAAACGTGCCCATCCAGATGTTACGTGCTTCGAATTCGCCGACGAGTTTACCAATACGATCTTTCATTTCACGCGCAGCCTTATTGGTGAAGGTGAGCGCCAGAATTTGAAAGGGATCGACGCCTTGATGAATCAAATTGGCGATGCGGTAGGTGAGCACGCGTGTCTTTCCGGAGCCGGCTCCGGCAATCACCATGAGTGGGCCATTTATATGGGCTGCAGCAGCGCGCTGAGCCTCGTTGAGATCAGTTAGGAAATTAGTTGAATTGTTCACCTCGCGAAAGTAATTCGCTACCGCGCTAGAACTTACCGCGGAATATGAACAAGTGCTAAACCGGGGGCGATGAAATGTTAACCGAAATGAGGAATGGCGTAGGCCTTCACCATCTTGTCGTCGATGGTTTTTCCTGAAAGGATGACAAGTCGTTCCATCACGTTACGGAATTCACGCACGTTGCCCGTCCATTTGAGTTCCTGAAGGGCCTTAAGCGCCGATGCAGAGATTTCCTTTTTTGGTTGTCCATATTCCTCCGCAATGAGGTTAAGGAAATGATCGGCGAGCATGGGGATGTCTTCCTTTCGTTCACTCAATGACGGTACTCGGATGACGATGACAGACAATCGGTGAAACAGGTCTTCGCGGAAGTTGCCGGCTTCGATTTCTTTGCGTAAATCTTTGTTGGTTGCGGCAAAAACACGCACGTTTACTTTAAAGTCTTTGTCGCCACCTACGCGCGTTATCTTACTCTCTTGAAGTGCACGCAAAACTTTGGCTTGCGCAGCCATCGACATGTCGCCGATTTCATCCAGAAAGAGAGTTCCGCCGTCGGCGAGTTCAAACTTTCCCTGACGTGTTTTGATGGCCGAGGTGAATGAGCCTTTTTCGTGACCAAATAATTCGCTTTCGATGAGTTCTGTTGGAATGGCGGCACAATTCACTTCGATGAATGGACCTTGCGCACGTTCACTTTTTTCGTGGAGTTGGCGCGCTACGAGTTCTTTGCCCGAGCCATTACCGCCGGTGATGAGCACACGAGCTTCCGTAGGCGCAACCGTATCAATCATCTTTTTGATTTCCGAAATCGCGTTGCTTTCTCCTACGATGCTGTTGCCTGCTGCTTTGTTTATTTTCTTGCGAAGTGTTTTCGTTTCCTTCTGAAGTGCTTGTTGATTGCTGGCGTTGCGCACACTCACCAGGATGCGGTTGAGGTCGAGTGGTTTTTGAATAAAATCATATGCGCCTTTTTTGAGTGCTTCAACGGCAGTTTCGACATTGCCGTGACCGGTGATCATAATGACCGGGGTTTCCAGTCCTTTCTCCTTCAATTTCGATAATACTTCCATTCCATCCATGCGCGGCATCTTGATGTCGCAAAAGATGACATCAAATGCTTCCTTCTCAATTAACTTCATTGCGCCCGGTCCGTCTTCTGCTTCTGTTACATTGAAGGATTCGTACTCGAGTATTTCACGCAATGCATGTCGAATGGCTTGCTCGTCGTCGATGATTAGAATTTTACTCATTGGTAGAAAGGGCGAAGCAATTACTTGGATTTGCCTTCCGGTTTGTTTTTGATAAGGAAAACCGAGTTCAGGGTGATTACTGCGATGGACATAACAATCAAGAAACTCACATTAGGCGAATACTTGGGGCTGAGGTAAGCCACAATGATAATCCCAATAGAAAAAGCATAAAGGATGAAACACGTTTGACGATGACTAAATCCAAGCGCCAGAAGTTTGTGGTGAATGTGGTTTTTATCAGCTGAAAATGGGGATCTTCCGGCAAGCGCGCGCAGGATGAATACACGCAGCGTATCAATTAAGGGATAGGCGAGAATAGCCATGGCCAATACGGGCTTGGGAACAGGCTCCATATGGGCCAACATGCGTTTTACGGGAAACTCAATGAGCTTCACAGCCAACACGAACAACACCAGCCCAATAATGAGTGAGCCCGAGTCACCCATGAAGAGCTTGGCAGGTTGAAAGTTGAATACCAAAAAGCCCACTAGCGCGCCGGCAAGGCCAACGGCAAGTAATGCCAGAGGTTGGTCGCCGGTGCGGTAAAACCAGTAAGCGAATGCGATGCTAGCGATGAAACCGAATCCGGCTGCAAGACCATCCACGCCGTCGATGAGATTGATGGCGTTGACAATGACCACATAAACAAAGACAGAAAGCGACAGGCTAATCCAGTAAGGCAGACTGTCCACACCGAATAAGCCCCAGAACTGTGTTATACGAATGTCAGCAACGTACACAATGATAAAACCTATGAGCATGTGCACCAGCAATTTCTTGGCGGGTGAAACACCAATGATATCATCTTTCAATCCAAGGAAGAACAGGATGAACATGCAAGCCACGAGATACTTGAATTCATTCAACGCGTCAATGGGGTAGTAGTTTTCTCCAAGAATCCACCCTTCAGTGGAAGGAAACCAAAGGCTGTAGCCGATGATGGTTCCGGCGAAAATGACAATGCCTCCAATCGTAGGAACGGAGCGGCGATGCAGTTTGCGCGCATCGCCGGGTTCATCGACCAGGTGCTTGAGCTTGGCCACTTTAATCAGCGATGGAGTTGCAATCAACACCAGGATGAAAGCGGTTAGAAACGAACCCAATAATTCTCTGATGATCTCTGTCACGGTGCTTCTTTGGCTTAAGGTTAGGGCGAAATTACGCCATTACCATGCAAAACACGCAGTGTTTTTTCAGGGAGAAAACATCCCGAATTTTACTGATAATCGTTGTAATGATTGAGTAGTTGAGCGCGCAAGCCAAGCCACAACCAAGTCGTTTGAACAGCCTCACCCAATTCGATGCGGCTGTTACGCAGCGTGCAACCGGCAACTAATGAGGTACGGGTTTGCGGCTGCAAAATCCACCCGCATTGGATGTCCAGCTGCTGTCGCTCATTTTTCGGCCACGCAGCAAACGTTTGAAAGATGTCCTCGGGGTTCGCTTCAAAGTCGCTTCCCGGCCCTTGACTTTGTTTGAGGCTATTCACTTTTAATTCCGTCCAAAAACGGTTCTTGTGGTAAGTGGTGATGACTACCCATTCACGAAACGCTCCACCGGCGGGATGTCCCAATGGCTGATTGACATGCGAATACGATTGAAGTTCAAAGCGACTGGCGTAGAAAAAATCCGAAGCGGAGTTGTATTCTGCTTGGAGATCCAACCCTTTGAACAGATTGAATGCCCGAAAACCGAATTGATAACCCAGACGTTTGTCCGAAAGGTGATCTGCTGCGCATTGGGCATAGAGCATGAATTTTTGTTTGAACCGCCAGGAAGCATTTAATCCAATCATGCCGTTGTTTTCAGCATCTAATCCTTTGACAGTGCTATGCAGACCGATCAGCGGTACGGCCGCTATGGCAGATGGCGCATGTGTTCCGGCGCTGTCATAGCGGTTCCAGATGATGCTTTCAAATAAACCAATTTCGATTGCAGGGTGCGGTGTGTAGCTCAAGTAATGGACACTCGCGCTCTTGGGTTTAAACAACGACTCGGGTACTTCACCTCTCGGCAGTCGCTCGGTTGTGCGCAGCTCTGCAAAGAGTGTACTGTAGGTTAAGCGGTTTTTCAAAAAGGCAAATCGTGCTTTGACGAATGGATACACAAACGCACCATCACTCCAGAGCATCGATCGATAGCCATGACCGTAGTGGTGTTTGCCTTGCCCGATTTGAAGCATGATGGATTTTCGAGGCAGGTATGTCACATGCGATGTTGCCAGTGCGAAGTCGTAGCCGTTTTCTTTGTAGACTTTGGTTCGTCCAAAACCCGGATAAATTCCATAACGGTTGTTGAAGGCCCGCAGGTAATCGGGAACTATAGCTTGCGTTTCAAAAAAAGAGGTTTCGAAAAAAACCTTTTGACCGACACGACCTTGCAGCAGCAATCCTCGTTGATTAAAAATCAGATTCGCCGATTTCCAGGCTCCTGTGTCGGCTATATCGCGGCCGGCGTATACATCAAGCACAGGATCAATCGTAAGTGCGAATTGCTCTTCCCGGATATTGACCAAGTGCTCATGTAACAGTTTCGCGCGAAAGCGTGTTTGCCCGGCCTTGAGTGAATCTGCGGTTTGAACTGCACCGGTATTGTTTACTGCTGTTGTCAGCAGTGGTTTTTCCGCAAGATGCAATCCGGTCAACGAATCTGTCAGCGCCGATGCGATGGCGCTGTTGGTCCATGCGCGGTGCAGCGGCACAAATAACGATTGAGCGAACACAGTGCCGGAGCCTGCGAGCAGACTAAGGCAAATGCCAATTCGAATGACGCTGCGCAGGCTCATTTTGCACGCAGTTGCGAGAGCTCGTATTGTTGAAATTCTTCGTAGACAGCTTCAATGCCGCTGCGTAAATCGATGCGGTGCTTCCATCCGAAACGGTGAATGCGACTAACGTCCATCAACTTGCGAGGCGTGCCATCGGGCTTTTCGGTATTCCACCGGATGTTGCCCGAGAAGCCAACGATATCGCGCACCAGTTCTGCCAGTGCTTTGATGGTAAGGTCTTCGCCCGTTCCGATGTTGACGAAAAGTTTTTCGTTGTAATGCAGCATGAGATGATAGCAGCCCTCGGCGAGATCATCCACATGCAGAAATTCACGCAGTGGAGAGCCTGTTCCCCAGACCTCGACCTCTGCGTCGCCATTCATTTTCGCTGTGTGGAATTTACGAATGAGCGCGGGCAACACGTGTGAGTTGTTGAGGTCGTAATTGTCATTCGGTCCATACAAGTTTGTGGGCATGGCCGAGATAAAGTTGCATCCGTATTGATCGCGATAGGCCTCACACAATTTGATACCGGCGATTTTCGCAATGGCGTAGGGTTCGTTTGTGGGCTCCAGTGCACCGGTCAACAAACTCTCCTCTTGCAACGGTTGCTGGGCCAGTTTCGGATAGATACACGATGAACCCAGAAACAACAGTTTTTTCACGCCGTGTTTGTATGCGGCGTGAATGATGTTCGCCTCAATCATGAGGTTATCGAACAGGAATTCGGCGCGATAGACATTGTTGGCGTGTATTCCACCCACTTTGGCTGCAGCCAGAAAAACGTAGTCCGGGCGATTCTCTTCGAAGAAGGCATCAACGGCTTGTTGGTTGCGAAGGTCAAGTTCGGCAGATGTTTTCAATAGCAAGTTGGAATGTCCTTCATGCTCCAGCTTGCGAACGATGGCACTGCCAACCATACCGCGATGACCGGCTACGTAGATGCGCGCATTTTTTTCCATAATCGCGAAAGTAAGATTGAACGGCTAAAGTTGATCATGTAAGGGATTACTCTCTGACGTCGAGTGCATCACGCAATCCGTTACCGACCATCATGAAGGCCAGTACCAACAGCATAATCATGAATCCTGGAACAATGGCCAGATAGGCAAGGTCGGTCGTGATATACGCATAATGTTCGCGAATCATATTTCCCCAGCTGGGCGTTGGAATCTGAGCACCGAGTCCGAGGAAGCTCAGGCCCGCTTCAATCAAAATAGCAGAGGCGAAATTGGCCGCTGAGATGACGATGATGGGCGAAAGAATATTGGGCAGGATGTGCTTGAAGATGATGCGAAACTCTGAGTAGCCCAGCGCTCGCGCAGCCTCCACGTATTCCTTCTCGCGAATGCTGAGCACTTGTCCGCGTGCAATACGCGCAACTTCTACCCACATGGTAAGACCAACGGCGAGGAACACCTTCCAGAATCCGGTACCGAAGGCGAATGTGATAGCCATGACCAGAATGAGTGTAGGCACGGCCCAGACCACATTGGTAAACCACATGATGATGGCATCGGTGCGACCGCGGTAGTAACCGGCAATTAGGCCAAGGGTGAGTCCTACCAGCAGTGATATCAAAACAGCAATACTACCGACCGCAAGAGAAATGCTGCTTCCCGCCATTAAACGAGAAAGCAGATCTCTTCCGTATTTATCGGTGCCCAGCGAGAATGTGCGTGTGAAAACGATGTTGCCTTCAGGGCTGCGCATCAGTGTTTGCGGGTCGAGCGTGTCGGCGAAAAGCGCACTCTTTCCGAAGCGATAGGCGATGACATGCTTATTGTCATGACGAATCGAGTCAACATAAATGGAAGTGAAACTCTTCGTTTGACCGCCGTCCACCCAGGTTTTCCAAATGCCCGAAGTTTCGGTGGTGGAGACAACTCGAAGTTCGCTGACTTCGAATCCCGGTTTTTGCCGACTCAGTTCAAGTGCCTGATCGTTCGCATTGACAGTACTATCCGGGCGAATGAAAGGACCTATCGCCGAAACAAGAAGAATAAGCAGGATGAATATCAAGCCGCCCATTGCAGGTGGATTATGGCGAAAGCGTCGCCAGGCAATGGCGGCGGGAGATTGGGCGTCTATGCTATGTGCGTTGCTCGATTTTTCCACGAAGGTTTATAGAGAATGCTGATCAACGGGAACAAAGTTGCGTAGAGCGGGTAGATAAAAATCAGTAAGGTGTAAAATCTCTTCACCTGTTTTATACACATCCATTTTCCAACGGCGACAATCAATAAAGCATCTCCCAGAGCCTTGAAACCAAGGAAAATGACCATGTACGGAAAAAGCACGGGATGAAATAATGAACTGCAAAAGCCCGCTACCACCAATGCGTTCATCAGGAAGGTAAGGTAGGCTGTATTGCGCAGCGCCGGATCGCTGATGCGCGATGTTTTCCCCATCCAGCGCAGACGTTGCTTCACCAAACCCGATAGTGAAGTGTGCGGCTGAGTGGCGACAATCGTGCGAACATCCGGCACCCATTCAATGCGATGTTCGGCTTTAAGCGCGTGCAACAGAAAGAGGTCATCACCGCTGGTGATTTGAAAATCGTTGCGGTTTTTTCTTACCGCGTTATAGGCTTCTTTTCGAAAACACAAATTCGCACCGTTGCATAAAATAGGTTTTCCGGCGAATGCCATTGTGGCTGTTACCCCCATCACACTGAGGAATTCCACTTCCTGAAGTCGGCTCAACAGGTTGGTGGCGGGGCCAATGCGCAAGGGAAGAATGAGCATGTCTGCTTGTTGCTCCAACGTGTGTGAGGCAATAGCGTTGAGCCAGTTATCGGGAAGAATGATGTCGGCATCTAAGGCTACAATCCACGCTCTTGTAGAAACGGAAACACCCAGGTCAACACCGCTTTTCTTGCCGAACGTATCGGTTTGTTTTTGAAGAAATAATCCCGAGTGTTCGCGTTGAAATTGTTCGATAATCTGCACGGAATCATCCGAACTATGATCATCAACGAAAATGATTTCGGCATTGTGACAAGCAGCAAGGTGCGGCTTGAGGGATTGTATAAACGCATGTAAGTTTTCCCCTTCATTGCGAAACGGGACGATGATGCTGAGGTGGCCGGCATCGTGATGCGCAGTGCTGCGATCAGGTATTTCCTTCCAGAGTGAATAAAGCCAAAATACCCACCCCAGGTATAGGGAAGTCACCAAAAGGAACAAGAAGAGTGTTACTGCCATAGCTTTACCGCATCAAAGAAACAAGCAAATTGGCCAACGAGCGCATCATATTGGGAATCGATCCGGGGACTACCATTCTGGGATATGGCATTATTGAAGTGCAGGGCAAACAAATGAAGCTTTTGGCTATGGGAGTTTTGCGCTTGGATAAAATCGATGACCATCACCTGAAGCTTCAGAAAATTTTCGAACGCGTGATTCAGTTGATGGATGGTTTTCATCCCGATGAGTTGGCCATTGAAGCGCCCTTTTTTGGCAAGAATGTGCAGTCGATGCTAAAGTTGGGAAGAGCTCAAGGTGTTGCCATTGCCGCCGCACTCAGCAGAAAACTTCCCGTGGTTGAATACGCTCCGCGTAAAATCAAGCAAAGCATTACGGGCAGTGGAAGCGCCTCAAAGGAACAAGTTGCGGCGATGCTGCAACGCACGCTTTCCATTCCGGATGCCGATATGCCGGAGAAGCTCGATGCGACGGATGGACTAGCTGCAGCGGTGTGTCATTTTTATCAAACCAATAGTCCGCTGGCAGGCGCCAAAACCTACGGCGGTTGGAAGTCGTTCTTGTCCGCTAATCCTGATCGTGTCGTTGGAAATTCGAAAAAAAGTTGAGGTGTTTTTGTCGTTACTTGCGGCAAAATTCCAACTATGAAATTCGGTACCAAGGCGATTCACGCCGGCCAAGAGCCTGACCCAACCACGGGAGCCATCATGACTCCGATTTACCAAACGTCAACCTATGTGCAAGAGGCTCCCGCCAAACACAAAGGATATGCATATGCGCGCGGAAAAAATCCGACACGCGTGGCGTTGGAAGGCTGTCTGGCTGCATTGGAAAACGCCGACTACTGTTTGTGTTTCAGCAGTGGAATGGGCGCTGTGGATACCGCCATCAAATTGCTTTCACCCGGTGATGAAGTCATTGCTACCGATGATCTCTATGGAGGAACCTATCGCCTCTTCACGAAAGTGTTTGAGAAAATGGGGATTCGTTTTCACTTCGTTGACATGCATGATTTAGCGGCGACCGATCGTCTGATCAATGACAAGACTCGCATGATCTGGATTGAAACGCCTACCAATCCGATGATGAAGATTATCGACATTCGTCATTACACGGCGCTGGCGAAAAAGCACAACCTCATTTCTGTGGTCGATAACACGTTCGCGTCACCTTATTTGCAGAACCCATTGGATTTGGGTGCCGACATCGTGATGCACAGTGCAACGAAATACCTCGGCGGTCACAGCGACGTCATCATGGGTGCGCTCATGACCAGCAACAAAGAGCTTTACGATCAGTTGGCATTCATTACGAATTCCTGTGGGCCTGTTCCCGGACCACAGGATTCATTCCTGGTGTTGCGCGGAATCAAGACGCTGCACTTGCGCATGAAGGCGCATTGCGAAAACGGAAGGGCGGTTGCTGAGTTTCTTCGATCTCACCCTAAGGTAGGCAAGGTGTATTGGCCGGGATTTGAAGATCATCCTAATCACGCTGTTGCCAAGAGTCAGATGCGCGACTTCGGCGGAATGATTTCATTTACACTGAAAAGCGATTCATTTGATGATGCCAGCGAACTTGCGCAGGCGTTGCGTGTTTTCTCGTTGGCCGAATCGCTTGGCGGCGTTGAATCGCTGGTCGGTCATCCTGCTTCCATGACGCACGCATCCATACCGCGTGAGGAGCGCATCAAAACCGGATTGGTTGATTCGCTGCTTCGCTTGAGTGTTGGTGTGGAAGACATGGAAGATTTGATTGATGATTTGCGTCAAGCGTTGGATAAAGTGAAGTAGTTAGCATCGAAACCGAAATGAGTAAGAAGAAAGTCGCCATTGTTGGTGCCGGATTGGTGGGCAGCTTGTGGGCTGTTTACATGGCCAAGCGCGGTTACCAAGTGCATGTTTTTGATCGTCGTCCGGACATTCGCAAATTGAAAATAGTCCAAGGCAAGAGTATCAATCTGGCGCTGAGCGATCGCGGTTGGAAGGGCTTAGAGGGCGCGGGTATCGCCGATGCGATTCGCAAAGTCGCCATTCCGATGCATGGTCGAATGATGCACGCAGTGGATGGCACGCTGACTTACCAGCCTTATGGCAAAGAAGGACAGGCCATCTACAGTGTATCGCGTGGATTGCTCAATCAGACATTAATGCAGTGTGCATCGGAACATGCTAACGTGAAGTTCGCGTTTCAGCATCGTTGCAAGGATGTAGATCTTGAGTCTAATACGCTTGTTTTTCAGGATGAAGTATCGGGGCAGGAGGTGCGCGAATCCTTTGATCAGATTTTCGGAACTGACGGAGCGTTTAGTGCCGTGCGCGCGCGGTTGACCCGACTTGATCGCTACGATTATTCGCAAACGTATTTGGATCACGGATACAAGGAGCTGGAGATTCCACCGAATGCGGATGGATCACACCGGCTCGACAGCGATTGTTTGCACATATGGCCGCGCGGAGAATTCATGATGATTGCGTTACCCAATGTGGATGGTTCTTTCACCTGCACGCTGTTTATTCCTTTTGAAGGTGAACATGCATTGGCTAATCTGAAAACTCCGGAAGCAGTCAAAGCTTTCTTCGATGAACACTTTCCGGATGCGGTGCCAATGATGCCGGAGTTGGTAGAGGATTTCTTTGCGAATCCCGACGCGAGTTTGGTGATGACCAAGTGTTATCCATGGCACTACAAGGACCGCATTTGTTTGATGGGCGATGCGGCCCATGCGATTGTTCCCTTCTATGGTCAGGGCATGAATGCTGGCTTTGAAGATTGCTCCTATCTGAATGCACTGCTCGAAGAGCATGATGGTGATTTTACCCGCGTGATGCCGGAATACACACGCTTGCGTAAACCGGCTGGCGATGCAATTCTAGAGCTTGCCTTGAATAACTATATCGAGATGCGCGACAAGACCGCTGATCGTGAATTCCTGTTGCAAAAGCGCATTGAAGGCCGCTTCAGTGAAAAGCATCCACATCTCTGGAAGTCGCTGTATGAGCAGGTTTCTTTCTCGCACACGCCGTATCAGGAAGCATTGCACAATGGACATCGTCAGCAAAAGATCATGGACCGTGTGATGGAAATGGAGGATATCGAAGCGAAGTGGGACTCCGATGAAGTGGAGCAGCGTATGCTCAAGCTCCTGGAGATTCACAAATAGTCGTTGTTAAATGTGCGCGGTGGCGCAATTGAACGGCAGAATCTGCGATTAACTTCGACGTATGCGTACGCTCTCTGTTTTTTTCTTCTATCTAATGGCAACGCTTGGCAGCGCGCAGCGCGAGCCTCGCGCGATTTTCGTTCCCGGTGGACAGTTTAAAAACACGGGATGGTTTTTTGCCCCGGGTATTGCGTCGATGATGCCCACACCACGGGTTGAGCAATTGACGGGGTTCGACAATCAGGCAATTCCTGACACGTTGTATTCCGGAGAATTCTCCCGCGATGGACAACTCGGGTTGTACCTCGAGGGTGGACGCCATCATTTTACTTCGGGGAGAGGCCCTATCGATCACTGGGATTACGGATTGAATTACAAAATGCTGCGAGGCACAGAGGAGTTTAACGGATCGCTATTCAGTGATACTGCCGCCATTGCTTATGCAGCACAGGCTTCATTCAACGATAGTTATCTGGGCGCATTCGTGAATTTCAACAACATTCTGCAAGTGAGTGACAGGGTATGGATTCAGAATGGACTCGGGTTGAATGTGGACTATGGTCTGTTTCAGCAGCGAGGGGGTACCGGAGTGATAGGCGCGGATTGGTTTTTTCCCGCTGACTTCCCCATACAAGCGCACTATAAGTTCGGTATTGGTTGGAAGCCGGAACCCGGAGTGTTCATCATGCCGATGATTGAGACTCCCTTGTTGAATTTGTTGCCATGGGAAGGTTTGCAAGGGACGCTACCATATTATACCGGTCGATTTCGCCCATGGTTGATTACGCTGCGCATACAATGGTTGTCGAAAGTCCCTGCAAGGGAATGCGAGAATCAGCCCGGTCGCAGTGTGGATTTATCCAAAGGAGGAAAGCACGACGGGAATGATCTCTTCGGTCCCGACACGCGCAAGATGAAACGCAAGAAGAAGGGCTTTTTTCACTTCTTGAAACGATCCTGACACAATTCAACGAGCACCCCATTGCTTGATTTGGGATGCATAAAGGCGATGAGTTTGTCATCTGCACCCGCTTTGGGTTCGTCGTGAATCATAGTGTAGCCGAGCGATTTCAAACGTGCTATTTCTGCATGAATATCGGCCACATCAAAGGCGATGTGATGCATGCCTTCTTTGTTTTTCTCTAAAAACTTAGCAATCGCGCTGTCCGGTGAAGTGGCTTGCAGCAACTCGATCTTGCTTTCACCTACTTGAAAGAATGAAGTGAGGACATGTTCGCTGGGAACTGATTCCTCTTTGTAAGGTGCCACACCCAAAATGTCTTCGAAAATTTTATTGGAAGCAGAAAGGTCTTTTACGGCAATTCCGATGTGTTCGATTTTGCGCAGCATAACTTACTTCTTCTCGACGATTGAGCCCACTTTGTTGTCGAAGTTCACATAGTATTTTCCTTTGAAATACTTGGAGGCATCAATGTATTGGCCGCGTCCGGCAGTAACCTGCGCGCCAAACTCGCTGACAACTTCGAAGTCTGTTTCCGCAGAAAATTCTATGCGGTCAGAAATTTTCAGGTTTTTAATTTTCACATCAGGGGTTACGCTTTCCACTTTGTATTCCTCACTGGTGTGCTGGCCTTTGTAATCCATTTGGTAAAGACGGAAGGTGTTGAGGCCACTGTGCAGTTTAACAGGAAACGTATAAGAGGTCGACTCCGGTTTTCCCTGGCCTTTTACCTCCCCAACTTTTATCCATTTATTCCACTTGAATTGTTCGATGACAAACGTGAGTACCGCGCTTTCAGCTTCGGTTGTCCACGTCATGCCTCCCGTAGGGTCAATTTTCATGGAGGTAACCTTGAACGTACTGTTGGGATAAATGACTTCAGGGTTTAGGATTTTTACATCGCAGTTTTCTTTGCATCGCAGCACAATTTCCAACGCATCCCCTTGAGCAAGTTTCCATATCGCCAGGTCAACAGCGAAAGATGCAGAGTTTACCTGATCAGCGGTCACATTGCCATTGACCAGCACTTCAAATACGCAGTAACCGGCACCATCGGCGGTCATGGGATTTTTTACGTAGAGATCTTTGCCTTGGTAGATGCCGCTGATGATGACAACTTCAGCAAAAAGGCCTGATGCGGTAAAAGTGAGCATCAAAAGAAGCAGTATTCTTTTCATGGATAAACAGTAGAGTTAAGCAATTGAATTACAGCAACGAATGTAATCAATTCCATGAAAGGAATCAAACAGCCGATTTCTAGAATTGAACGGATGCCAGTGCACTACGCATGCGCAAAACCTGCGGCAAGTCAAAGGCGGCATCATCTGCGGTTTCAAAGGCATAGCCTTGCTTGCCGATTTTCAGGTATTGAATCAATCGGTAGTCGTAGATGCGACCGTCGGGAAGCACGCGAGAAAAAACGACTGACGCGTCTTCGTCATCGAGCACGCGGTAATCGAACAAACGGTCTTTGCTTTGTTCCGCCGCTAAATCGATAGATGTTGATGAACGTTTGTGCGCAATGATGTTGAAGTCTTGTCCGCATCGGATAGCGAGCTGTTCGCCGTTTTTACCAAGTTCGAATACCGGTTCATTGGTAATCATCAGATCCTTGGGCATAACGATGCGAAAGTCGAAATCTCCTTGTTTGACATGGAATAGGGAATCGTTTGCCTGAAGCTTGAGTTCTGCGCGCTTTTGACGTGCCCCCGGAATAATGCATCCGGAAAGGGAAACTATGAATACGAGCAAGAGGATATAGGGTGTTTTGCACATGGTCAAACGAATTTGACCTCTTCTACGCAGAGTGGTTTAGGAAAGTTACGATTCGTGGAATACCAGGTAAACCGCCATCAGCACGAGGGCCATAGCGGCAAAGTGATTCCATCGGAGCGTTTCGTGTCGGAAGAAAACAACCGTGAAAATCGTGAATACGATAAGGGTAATGGCTTCCTGAATGACCTTCAATTGCACAAGACTGAACGGGCCACCGAGTTCTTTCGAGCCAATGCGATTGGCCGGAACCTGCAGGATGTATTCGAAAAATGCAAGTCCCCAACTGATGAGAATGATGGAAATTAAGCCGAGGTTTTTTCCCCATTCATATGACTTGAATTTCAGGTGACCATACCAGGCCAGTGTCATGAATACATTGCTGGCCAGCAACAGTAGTATGGAATAGACGGCCTTCATGCTTAATTGGTGATGTACAGCATGGGATCGCTGAAACTAACTTGATATGTCTTCAGGGGGAAGCTTGTTGGCCCTTTGACAATTGATCCATCCATGATAAGCCATTGCGATTCTGAGCACGGGTCAGAGATGATGACATTGTCCGGATTAACAATCACAGCACAGTTGTTTTCCGGCTCAAAAGCGCTGTGTCGTTCGATAGCGGTGAATTCAGTAAGGCTATTTCTAAACACGATGATACCCCGAGATCCACCGGTGATATACACCCATCCGGAGGGGACACTCAAGTTGAAAAAATCGGGTTGGTTGATGTTGATGGCGATATTGACCGGCACATCGGGCACTCGCGACATATTTCGGTCACGACATCCGTAAAGGACGATGATGGTGAGTAAAAAGATGAGGACCCGTCGCATGCGTCGAAGATAGTAAGATCACAAGACACTCCGTGTGCTGATTCCCGGCACATAGTCTTTCAAATAGAAGGGCTCGAAATAGGATACGTCTTCGAAGCGTTGATTGTTGTACGCGTCTGTAGCTAGAGCATGCATCATGGTGGCCGATGGAAAGTTGGAGTGAATCGAAATAAGATTACTAGTCCAGGGAGCACATTTCGCAGCACCATCACCGGTGAGCAGAAGGCGTTTTTCACCAAATTCACTGAAGAAGGTTTCATCGAGGATGCGCGCTTCATCGTTACGTATTCTCAAACCCACTGCATCGAATACGGCGCAATAAACCTCCATACGTCCGGCGTCAATCATGGGAATGATGAGGTCGCTTTCAGCGTTGACGGGAAGCACTGCGTGAGCTAAGATAGCCGTGGTGTCCAGCGCAATTAGTTTGGCACCGGTGGCATAGCAGAGGCCCTTAGCCGCGCTCACGCCAATGCGAAGTCCTGTGTATGATCCCGGGCCTTTGCTTACGGCAACGGCATCCAGTGTGCTCCAGTCAACGCCCGCTTGCAGGCGCAGTTGTTCTATGAGTGGGTGAAGTTGTTCTGCGTGAATAAAGTGCTCGGAAACTATCGACTCATCAGCCACACATCGGCCATTGATGGTCCACGATACAGAACAACTTTTTCCGGATGTCTCCAGGTGAAGGATGGTAGGCATGCGAGCGGTTAAAAGCGTTACTCCTTTTTGTCGTCCAGATCCTTTTTCGGCGTCACTTTCTCGCCGGGCTTCAGGGTTTGCGAAACCAATTCATAAGGACCTGTGATGACTTCTTCACCTTCAGCGATGCCTTTTTTTATCTCGATGAATTTATCATCCTGAATGCCGGTTTCGACGACGCGAATTTTTGCTTTTCCGTCGGCTGCATCGTGCACAAAAACGACCGTAAACGGCTCGCGTTCTTCGCTCGATTCACTGTCATTCGCTTGCAATTCTTCCAATAGTGATGTCGAAGTAGTATCGTCGCGAGAGGCTACCGCTTTGATGGGAATGGAGAGCGCGCGATCTGATTTTTCTGTCACGATATCAACCGTGGCGCTCATGCCCGGTTTGAAAGGGGAGTAGCTCTCATCTTTGCCTTGCATCAGATGGCTATAGGACTCAGGCAGGATGCGGATCTTGACCGAGAAGTTAGTTACCTGATTCAAGTTCATCTGATCGGTGATGGCGTTCAAAGCGGTGTTACCGATTTCAGTCACTTCACCTTTGAATTTTTCTTCCTTGTAGGAGTCCACTTCGACGATGGCTGTATCGCCAAGCTGGACGCGCACGATATCACTCTCGTTCACCTCTACATTCACTTCCATGAAGGCCAGTGCGGAGATGTTCATGATGACTTCACCACTCATCATGTTGTTACCCAACACGGTTTCGCCGAGCTCTTTATTGAGAGCTGTCACAGTGCCGGTCATCGGTGCCAGAATCGTGGTGCGCTTGAGATTATCGGCCGCTTCGTTGACGCCCGCTTGAGCACTTTCGATGGCAAATTGAGCGCTATGAATGCTTTCTTGTGCTGAGGTGACTTCTGCTTTTGAGGTTTCCCATTGACTGGTGAAGTTCTCTAATTCTGCTTTGGAAATGGCGCCGTCTTCAAACAGTTTTTTCTGTCGCTGATAATTCAGATTGGTGGCGTTGAATTGCGCCTCAGCTTGCGCCAAGCGGGCTTTAGAGCTGCTTAGATTGCTTTTCGAACTGTTGAGTGCCGCTTCAGCTCTGCTTAATGCAGACGTATAGAGGTCGGGATTTATTTTTACCAGCAACTGTCCTTTCTGCACGAGATCACCTTCTTTGACCGGCAGGTCGATGATTTGTCCGGAAACTTCCGATTGAATTTTTACTTCAGTCTCGGGTTGGATTTTTCCGCTGGCGGAGACCGTTTCAACAATAGCGCGATAGGCAGATTTTTCAACGGAAACTTCTGCGGCTTCTTTTTTCCCGGCAATCAAACGGTAGGTCACTCCGCCTGCAGCAAGAATACCGACAACGATTAAGGTTCTTTTGAGTTTCTTGTTCATGGTTTGAGTGAAATGGCCTTGCCTTGGTAAAAATTCAGAACGTTGAGTTTGAAGACGAAATCGTATTTACTGCGCGTGAGATTCGCCTGAGCAATTTCATAACGCATCCGTGCATCGGCATATTCGGTGATGTTGCTGACTCCTTGTTCGTAGCGCAGTTCAGCCCATTCAAATGATTTCTGCGTAGCAGCCACGCTAGTTTTAAACGCGTAGTAATTCGCCAGCGCAGCCTTCGCATCGTTGTAGGCTTGATACACACTTTGTTCGATTCCTTGTTTGGCTTGTTCCAATTGAAGCGTGGCCTGACGGAAGTTGATATCGGCGCGTTTCACTCCTGTATGTGTTACAAAACCGTTGAACAGCGGAATGTTCAGCGAGAAAAACAATGAGCGGTTGACGTTGTCCTGCAACTGAGAACCGAAGGCTTTGGTTTGATAATCCTCTGAGTCGTACATCAGCTGCGGAAGTGAAGTGACGAGTTCGCCCGAACCGAAAACTGTCCCAATCGGAAATGCGAGTGTATCCGGATTTCCCGAAACAACTTTAGCAGCTCCGGAAAAACCGGTGCCGTAGGAGAAGCTGGCATTTAGACTGGGATAATAACCGGATGCCGCAATTTTCTTACCGAGCGCTGCCGCTGCTACCGAGGTTGTGGCGCTTTTGATTTCCGGGAAATTCGTCAGGGCAGCTTCAACAACCACTTCCGGGTTAGCGATGAGTTCGAGCTGTTCAATTTCCTCGATGCGAGGAACGCTGATCGAAAAACTTTCTAGCGAACCGCCGTCGAGTTGCAGCAGTTGCATCAGAGCTAGTTTGGAAAGGCGGTAATTATTTTCGGCAGCAACAAACGTGGCATTATCGGATGCAAGCTGTGCCTGCATATCATTCAGGTTACTCACGGCGAGTTGTCCTGCACCAACCAGTTTTTCCAGTCGCTTTACCTGCCGTTCGGTGCCATCGAGCGTCTTGCGCGCAATGTCCATGAACTCTTTATTGATAATGACAGCCAGGTAGGCCGATGCCACATTGAGCGCGATATCATTGCGCATTTTCTCATAATTCCATTTCGCTGTTTCTGTATTCAAGCCCGCTTGTTTCAGCGTATTCACCTGACGCAGACCGTTGAACAAATTGACGCTCGTTGCGATTCCGAAGTTGTTACTTTGAATGCGTGAGCTTGCGAACTGGTTGGTGAATGGGTCAATCCGCTGTCCCCAGTTGTAACCGTGTGTTGCTTGTGCATTGAGCGAGGGCAGCATGTTTCCGATTGCCTGAGTTTCATTCAACTTATTCAGACCAACATTTTCCTCACTGATTTGAATGGCGAGGTTGTGAGAATAGGCGTATTGGATACAACTGTCGAGCGACCAGGACTGGGCGCTGGCGTGAGTGCTTAAACACCCAATGAGCAATGCAAAAACAAAACGGAATGCGGAAGAATTCATCATGTCGGAAACAAACTTACGGGCAGAAAGGTCTTGTTGCCTGATAAAAATCGGGTGTATTGTTTGAATGATGAGAAGTGGGATTGAAAGAGGCGAACCGTGCGAGCGAACGATGGGGCGCATGGTTGGGTTTAACGAATGAGCTTACAGTTCGGTAACTTCAATTTCCACGCGACGGTTGGCGCTCACCTGCCATTCCGTTTGCGGATCGGGATACAGCATCTGCTTGTTGCCCATACCGCGGGTTGTCAGGCGATCAGCGGCAATGCCGTGCTGCACGAGATAATCGACAACCGCCTCGGCGCGTTTTTCAGAGGCACGGCGGTAATAGGCGTCAGAGTTCTTTTTCTCTTCGTTAACCGGACAGTTGGCGTGACCGATGATGCAGATTTTCACCGAAGGATTTACGGTGAGGAATTGCACGAGTTCTTCTAATGCCGGAACTGATTTGTGGTAGAGTTGGGTTTCATCACCCAAGAAGGTGATGTCTTCAATGCTGGTTTTTAGACCTACGGAGATTGGCTTGAGCTCGACGCGTTCGTAGTGCGTTGCTGCTTCTGCAGGCCAAAATTTGTGGGCGTAATACATGTAGCCTTCTTTCACGACCGACACCGTGTAGATGCGGTAGTTTTTCAGCATCATGGTTGAGTCTGTGAAGTTTTTGAAAACAACGGTTTTACGCGGGTTCAGACCTTTGATCATCACGTCTGCATCCATGATCATCTTGGAGCGAAAGTCGGTGACGGTAATCTGCATTTTCTGATCCTCCGCTTCCGGTACCTCGGTGGAGTCGATTTTCAGTTCCTCCACAAACTGCGCAGAGACCGCCTGGACTGAAAGCAGGAGCGATGCAAAGGCAAAAAAGCGAAGGAATGCGGAATTCATAGCGTGAATTTGTTGGTCTAGTACGGGGCTAAAATAACAAAAACCAATCGCAAATTGCCAATTGAATGCAAAAAGCAACAATTCTTTAACCGATTTTTTGAACGAAGCCTAGAGCGAGGCAAACAGACTAGCCCCGAAATATGGCGGTGATTTTCTTTCGGAAAAAAACAAGTCCAACCGTTGCCAGCAGCGCGTATGGAATCAACATCAGGTAAACAATACCTGCATTAAGTCCCTCGCCAATGCCTTGGTCCACGTGTTCGGTTGCGCTTTCAGCTGTGGCTTTGCACATCGCGCATTGCGCCGCGGCTTGCGTGCAGGCCATGATGATGAAGAGTGCGAAGAGCGAAAGTCGTGTCAGCTGTTTCATAATGTAAATGTACTGTGTTGGATCGTTAAACGTAGTATGGACTGATGAACCAATACACAATCACCCCACTGATGGCCACATAAAACCAGATGGGCCAGGTGATACGGGCCAGTTTTTTATGATTGGCATAGTCGCCGCTGAGGCCGCGATAAACGCTAAAGAGGATGAACGGTAAAATGACTGCTGCCAATACAATATGAGTGAGTAGGACAATCAGGTAAAGCCCGCGCATAGGAGCATCGGCCGGGTATGCAGTGTCGCCGCAGAGTACGTGGTGAGCGATATAACTCACCAGGAAAATGCAGGACAATCCCATTGCGCTCAGCATGATGTTTTTGTGGCGCAGGTAATTCTTCTGTTTGATGGCAATTAAACCGGCCAGCAGTGCTACTGCGACGGTTCCATTGATGATGGCATTCACCGTTGCAAATACATGCGGATTGAAAGGGAGATCGGCTTCAATGTGGATATACTTCAGCGATACAACGACCAGGAAAACAACGATTGAGCTCACCCAGATGAGTGATTTGGCGAGACGGTCGTTTCTGCGGATAGTAGGTTGGAGCATGCTAATTTTCTTGTGAAAGTGTTACGGCATCCATAAACAACTCATCCATGCTTTTGGTTGAGGTGCCGTCATAATAACCACGCATGCGTAACTGCCGGTCGAGAAGCGTCACTTTATCGGTGTGAAAAATGCCACCTGCGGCTGTGTCTGATGGAAAGGCGGTCAGTAAAAATCCTTCCTGGGCCAGATCGTAGATGTCTTGTGGTTTTCCGGTGAGAAAATTCCAGCGGGAGAGGTCAGCGCCGATGCCGGTAGCATAGGCCTTTAGTTTTGCGGGAGTATCGGTTTCGGGCTTAACGGAGAACGATAAAAAACGAATGGGCAGATTAGGGTATTCCTTGCTGAATTTGGCTTGCAGGCGGGCCATTTGAGCGCTCATCACAGGGCAAATACTCGGACAGTCGGTGAAGAAGAAGTCGACGAGCGTGATGTTGCCCTCGTAATCTTTTTGCGTTATCCAAACGCTGTCTTGATTGACGAAACTGAATTTTGGAATGGGGTAGTAAGTGGTATCGGCTTCCACGGTTCCGTCGGCGGCAGTGGTGAGCTCGATATCGAATTCGCCGAAAAAAGGAAGGCTCTCAGCGTTTTTGGAAGCGGGCTCTGAGGAGCACCCCATCATCCAAAGAGCGCCGATTAGTAAACAGATAAATGCGTTAGTTTTCCTGATGTTCTCTGGCCTTTTTCTCATGGTATCGTTGCAGGTCAATCTCTTTTTTCAATAAGGCTACATCTTGCACCAATCCGGGAATCGAATCTCCTCCGCCACCGAGAAAGTGGTATTCTGTGTTACCATATTCCCCGCGAATATGCCCTTGGGCATCGATGAGTTTGAAGATAGCTTCTTGCGAACGGTCACGAATCAATAGGCCGTTGCGGATATAGGACTGCATGGCTTCCTGGTCGCCGGTCAATATCTTCCACTTGTTGGGGAAGGCGTTGTAGCGTGTGTTTTGGTTTACGTAGGCTGATGTAAGCGCCGGTTGATCGTAATTGCAATCGGCGGAGAACACTACAATGGCGATATCCGCCTCATTGCGGTACTTGAAGTTGACGTTGAGTAGGCGTTCGGTGATTTGTGCAATGTGTGGGTCACCCAAATGATAACAGGCCGCAATCCATACATGCCCCAGCAGTGAGTCGCGGGTAATGATGGCACCGGTCTCATCCGAAAATGCAAAATCGGGCAGCGTGTATGATGCGCTGTCGGTCACTCCCGATGGGCTGTAATAGGGCAGGGTCTTGAACTTGTGTTTTCCCATCAACCCAAAAAACACCAGCCAAAGGAGCGGAAACAAAAAAAGTATACCGGCAAGGCCAATATACTTTTTCAATTTTTTGGAATCCGACATAACGGCTTAACGGAAGGTGTTGTTCAATTCCTGAACAGATAGACCTTCGTAAAGACCGATAAATATGAGGTAGAGAATGAACAGCGCGTAAGGTAGCAATACCACATACTTGAGGTTCTTGCGCTCATCACCAAGGTGCATGAAGATGAGAACGATGTAAGCAGCTTTTACCAAAGTCAGAACAATAAAGAGCAACTTGATGGTTTCCCAGGTGAAGGTGCCATTGCGCTTGAAGTAAACGCCCATGAAGATTTCAAACACGGTTACGATGGTAAGAATCGCAGTAACCATGTAGAGTTTCTTGCGGATTTTAACGCCTTCCTCTTCGCTGTGACGTGCGTTGATGGAGTAGCTGTCGTTAACAATTAAATCGTCTCTTTCCATGATGATCAGGAATTATTGCTTTCGTGAATTATCGAATGATTAAACGAGGTAGAAGAAGGTGAATACGAATACCCACACCAAATCTACAAAGTGCCAGAAAAGACCAACCTTTTCCACCATTTCATAGTGGCCTCTGCGCTCAAATACGCCACGCACAGCCATCAAAAAGATGATGAGGTTGATGATTACCCCTTGCAATACGTGGAATCCGTGGAATCCGGTAATGAAGAAGAAGAAGTTGGCATACTGCTGTTGAACAGCGTATTCGTTTTTGTGAAGGTTGGCTCCGAACACGAGGGTATTCGAGGCCATGTTCTTCATGATTTTTTCCGCCTCTTCGCCGGTTACCATGACCTTGCGAATGTCTTTACCGTCTTTGTGTTCGAGGGTGTATTTGTTGAGGACAATTTCCAGAGGATATTCTTGTGGAGCCGCAGCAGCATGGGCATCAGCGTGCGCATCGTGGCCATGTGCGTCGTGACCTTCATGAGCTGCAGGAGTAACAATCATTTTACCGCTGTTAAACTCAATGTGGTCGCCATGTTCCAACGCATGTTCGTAAGCATGTCCTAAATCGCTGGTCATGTGCACCCATGAACCACCGGTGAGTTCCATGGTCATCGATTGATTGTGGTCATCCGTTGCCGCAACAGTCATTGGGCTGTTCAACTGGAAACCGCCACCGGAACCGTGAATGAAGTGAGACCATTCCCAGGCTTGCGAACCCAGGAAGAAGAAACCGCCGAGAACGGTGTAACCCATCCACTTGATAACTCCTTTCTTATCCATGCGGTGACCGGCTTCTACTGCCAATACCATCGTCACCGAAGAGATGATGAGGATGAAGGTCATCAAGGCTACATAAATCAGGGGGTAGCTGCCGTGCAGCATGGGCAGGGATTCGAATACCTGTTCACCGACAGGCCACAAATCGGCTGAACCGTGGCGGATAACGCCGTATGCAGTAAGCAATCCTCCGAATGTCAAAGCATCCGAAACAAGGAAATACCACATCATCATTTTGCCGTAGCTTATTCCGAAGGGCGATTGTCCTCCGCCCCACAATTGGTCTTTGCTGACTGCTTGTGCTTGTCCTGCCATAAGGTCTGAAAATTTGCCGCAAGTTTACTAATGAAATCGCGGATTTTCGGATGCCTCGTTAAAAAAATTGACAGCCTTTGTTCGTAAGCCATGCAGATGGCCCTTGAATTCAAGCCTGCACTGCGAAGTAGCGTTTGTTTAAATTGCTTCTAAATAAGAGATGTTCGCTCCTTAAAAGAGGAAGAACAGGAAATAGAAGAGGTAGAGCCAAAGTCCGCCCAGAAAGTGCCAATACATGCCGCTGATGTAGACACTCAATGTATTGCCTTGGTGGATGCGTCCTTTGACAATACGCACGGTATTCACGATAAGGTAAATGAGGCCAAATAACATGTGAGCAATGTGTACGTAAACGACCACGCTGAGCATGGCGCCAAAAGCATTGAAGGTGGTCATCACCGTATTGGTTACCGCTCTTGATGGGTCGCTGGGCTTGTAGAATTCATCGCCTTCTTTCACCAGGCGCTCGTTGTTCATTTCCAGCCAGTAATCAGAGCCGTATGTGCCGTTGAGCTTACCCAAGGTATTCCAGCGATAGGATGAGAGTCCCTGTTCGTTTTGAGTAACGGTGTACCCTAATCCACGTTCAGCCATGTAGTTCCAGCCGGCGTTTTGGGAAATTGCGAATCCGATTCCCAGCACAAGCGTAAGGCTATGTAAGATCAACCCCTGCTGTTGACGTCCTTGTTTGAGTGCCCGCAGAGCCAGGATAAGCGTTACACTCGAAGCGATAATCAACGCATTGCTCACCCAGAAATAGGATGGCACTGCCATGTGCAGCCAAATGAGTTTACCGTAGAGCACAATCAGCGCACTGGTGATTCCTCCAAACAACATGACGATGGCGAAGATGATGAACCACATCATCATTTTGCGCGTGCGCACCTTGACTTCCGGGTCGAGGCCTTCAAATACATCTACTTTTTTTCCGGCAGTTTCGTTGGTTGTTGCATTCATTGGAGAAGAATTTTAAGGGAAACAAGCATCACCCTTCAAAGTTTTTAAGCATGCTGATTAAGTCAACTTATCGATTACATAAGCCAATTGCACAACGGGCAGGTAGAAGAATGAAGTAAACATAACCTTACGCGCATCGGCAGTATCGCAGCTTTGAACTAATCGGAAGGCGTAATAGGACATCAGCAGTCCGGCAAGGGCTGTGACCACTGCGGCAATGTTGCCGGTCATAGGGGCGTCCAACGGTAGCGCCCAGGGCAAGAGACTCACAGGAATAAGGAAAAGCGAGTACAAAAAAATCTGATAGGCGGTCTTTTTGCTTCTTCCTTCGTTGAATGGCAGGAGTTTGTATCCGCCGCGCATGTAGTCTTCATGGGCAACCCAAGCGATAGCCCAGAAGTGCGGGAATTGCCACATGAACTGCATCGCGAAAAGAAGCCCTGCTTCTAAACCAAAGTTGTTTGTGGCTGCTACATAGCCCAACATCGGAGGAATGGCTCCCGGAAACGCACCCACAAATACAGCAAGGCTGCTGATGCGTTTCAACGGCGTGTACATCGCTACGTACATCACAAAGGCTGACGCACCCAGAATACCGCACGCTGTTCCGCAGATTGTCCAGAGAATGATGATGCCTGCTATTCCGGCAATCATAGAGATAAAAATCGCCGAAGACACGCTCATGCGACCGGTGGGAAGCGGCCTGTTTTGCGTACGCAGCATGAGTTTGTCCCACTGTCGTTCGAGTACTTGGTTCATGCCGTTACTGCCACCGGTGAGCAGCAGTCCACCGATGCAAAGTGCACCAAGGGTATTCCAGTTGGTCTGCGATGTTCCCATGTAATAACTGAGCACAGCAGAAATGATGACCAGCAGCGTAAGTCTTAATTTGAAGAGCATCCCGATGTCTTTCATCAGACTTTTTGATTCGGGCTTAACCGGTATGGCAGCAGATTCAGACAATGGTGTGAATTGGGGCGCGAAGATAGAACAGTGAATACCATTCTTCGCTAAACAAACGCCATCGTCAATCAATCAATAATCCTGAACAGGTTGAAGGAGTCCGTTTGTGCGAATACCCAGCATGATGAGATGATCGACTTGCGTTTGGTTTTCCACTTTTTCTGACCGGAACGTATGCGTGGCGAAGATCTCCAGCTTGCCTGATTTGGAAATTGTCCGGCTAATGGTCAGCGAATGAAAAATCAGTTGGTGCAGTTCGCCTTGAAGCAGGGAATGACCAAATGGACCGCCGTATGGATTGCGGTAACTGCGGATCAAGTTTCCACCGAAATTATCTGTCAGACCATCATTGTTTGCGTCGTAATCACGACCAAAGGCCGCAACGTTGAATTGTTCTTGCAAGATCCATGGGCCTTTCATCCAAATGACGGTTTGCGATGCTTCCACAAAATTGGCACCCAGCGGATGTGCCATGGCTTGATTGAGATGTGTCCACGCTTGAATGGAGCTCCCGTGGGTATAGGTGAATGGTCGCACAGCATTGATTTCGCTGCGCAGGCATAAGTTTAGCAAAGGACACCAGCGCAGTCCGGCCTGCACGCCAACCTTGTTTCCCCACCAGTTGTTGTCTTTTTTGAATAGATTGAGATTGAATTCATCCAGGACGAATTGCCCATAGAAGCGCAGTTTTTTGAATGGATCCCAGCGAAAACTTGCGCCAAGGATGACATTGTCCGGAGAGCCTAATGTGTATTCTACGGGGCGGTAAAAAATGAGAGGATTGGCGTAACTCAAATCGATGGTCCGCCGACTCATGGTATCACGGTCTTGCCAGATGACCCATTCATACAGCGACACGTTGAATTTTTTCGAAACAGCATAGCTCAACGAATGCATCGCCGTGTATTTCTTGCGGGCGTCGGGCAGCGTCTGCATGGCAGATAAGTCCCGAAGTTGCATCCACAGATTCGTATAGCGGATTTTCCAAAAAGAAGTGGTGATGCGCGCATAGGGAGCCGGCGCTGCATTATCACTTAAAATCAACGAGCGATGACCATCGCCCCAAAAGTGTTTCCCTTTACCGAAATCAATTACAAAAAACTTCCCTGCCTTGAAAGCGGCGCTGCCATAAGTGTAGTGTGAGTGATATAAGCCCGGGGGATTATCACGTATGCCATATCCATATCCGGGGATATAACGCTGCGTGTCGACGGTGCGCGACAAATAATCCGGTAACTGTCCGCCGGCCAAGGCATAGCCTGCCGTGATGCGCCAATTGCGATGATTGCCAAGGTCGAATTGTAATCCGGCAAATCCGTTGCTTACCGAACGCGCCGAATCGTTCAGTGCGAATCCACCGGCCATCGAACCAAATGGTGTCACTCGAAGGTGAATGTTTTTTGAGCTGCTATCAGCTAACTCCTGCTCAGTTGAAAAGGGATGAGGCAGCAGATGCGCATGCGCCGAATCAGGCGACACAAAAAAGCCTCCGGCGGGTTGTTGGGCAAACGCCCATGGCACGTCGAAAAGACACAAGGAGGTAAGAAGCAGCAAGCGCATCACAGCGGTGCAAGTTAGCGGTTGGATTGCTCACTGCCAATAGAGGTTGGTAAATAGGAACGATACTCAGGAGTAAACTATGCTCAATCCTTTTTTGAAAACATTCACAAGCGCTTTTTTGAGGGTGCACAAACTGCGCTAACTTCACGCACCTATGAATCCGGCTGAAATTGATTTAGAAGAAGAGAAGTTAGAAATTCTGCGGCGGTATCGCTCGTTGTTGCGTGTTTGTCATCGCTCCAAAACACGAGCAGACCGTGCGCGCATTCGCAAAGCGTTTGAGCTGAGTGCCGAGGCGCATAAGGATATGCGTCGTAAGAGTGGAGAACCGTACATCTATCATCCGATTGCGGTTGCGAAAATCGCTGCAGAGGAAATTGGCTTGGATACGACAAGCATCGTTTGTGCGCTGTTGCATGATACGGTAGAGGACACCGAAATCACGCTCGACGACATTCAAAATCTTTTTGGAAAAAAGGAGCGAACCATCATCGATGGGCTCACGAAAATTTCTGGTGTCAGCAACTACGAAAACGCCAGTGATCAGGCAGAGAACTTTCGCAAGATGTTGCTCACGTTGAGCGATGATGTGCGTGTGATTCTCATCAAACTCGCCGATCGCCTTCACAACATGCGTACGCTCGACCACATGGCGCGCGAGAAGCAGTTGAAGATTGCCAGTGAAACACTCTTCATGTACGCGCCGCTCGCGCATCGTCTAGGGCTGTACAACATCAAAACGGAGCTAGAAGACTTGGCCTTGAAGTTCAAGGATCCTGAGATTTATGAAGAGATTGTCGGGAAGCTGCAAAAGACGCAAGCGGTCCGAACGCGCTTCATCAATGCGTTCACGTTACCCATTCGCAGAGCATTGGATAAGGCAGGACTGCATTATGAAATCAAGAGCCGCACGAAGAGTATTTATTCCATCTGGAATAAAATCGTGAAGAAGGGTGTGCCGTTCGAAGAGATTTACGATGTGTTTGCTATTCGCATCATTCTCGATACGTCTTCCGATACGGAAAAGAGTGACTGCTGGCGCGTGTATTCCATCGTGACGGATTTCTATCAGCCAAGTCCGGAGCGTTTGCGCGACTGGATCAGCATTCCTAAGAGCAGTGGCTATGAATCGCTGCATACGACGGTGATGTCGCCCACCGGAAAATGGGTGGAAGTTCAGATTCGTTCGGTGCGCATGGATGAAATGGCGGAGAAAGGATTTGCCGCGCATTGGAAGTATAAGGATTCACCGGAAAGCCCGGAGAGCAAGCTCGACAAATGGCTCAACCAGGTGCGCGATGTGTTGGAAAATCCGGAAGACAACGCGATTGACTTCATTGACAACTTCAAACTTTCACTGTTCTCGGAAGAGATTTATGTCTTCACCCCCGACGGCGATTTGAAGACGCTGCCCGTAGGCGCGACGGCACTGGATTTTGCGTTTCACATTCACTCGCAAATCGGCTCGCAATGCATTGGCGCCAAAGTGAATTACAAGTTGGTTCCGTTGTCGCATAAGTTGCGCAGCGGCGATCAGGTGGAAATTCTGACTTCCAAAAAACAACATCCGAAAGAAGATTGGCTGAACATTGTGGTGACGGCCAGTGCGCGTCACAAGATCCGCGATGCCCTGCGCGAGGAGAAGAAGTTGATCGCTGAGGAAGGAAAGGAAATGCTCAAGCGCAAGTTCAATGGACTGAAGGTGGATTTTCTGAGTAAAAACATCGATGAGCTGGTGAAGCATTATGATGCGGTGAATGCGACTAATCTGTATGTGCGCATCGCGAAGGGCAACATCGAATTGAGTCGCTTGAAAGGCTTCGTCGTGGAAAGCGGCCGCATTCGTTTTGAGCGCGAGGAGCTCGCTCAGGACAAAATAGAACAGGGCAATGCTGCAGATCGTAAAGTCATCACCACCCAAGGGAAAGGCGAGGCACTGCTGATTGGTGACGAACAACAGCAGGTAGAATATCGTTTAGCTACCTGTTGCAATCCGATTCCCGGTGATGAGGTTTTTGGCTTTATCACAGTCAATGAGGGTATTAAGATTCACCGTTCTTCCTGTCCGAATGCGCAGGAGCTACTCAGTAAATACGCCTACCGTGTCATGAAAGCACGCTGGCGCAATGCGGAGTCCGTGCAGTTTGAGGTGGGCTTGAAATTTTCCGGAACGGATGATGTCGGTATCGTACAAAACATCACCAACATTATTTCTACGGATATGAACGTGAATATGCGCGCCATTTCGTTTGAAGCCAATCACGGGATCTTCCAGGGAAAGGTGGTTGTTTTGGTGCACGACACCAAGCACCTCAGCGCATTGATGGATAAGCTCAAAGCCGTTGATGGTGTGCTCACCGTGGATCGCATCGAGAGTGAGTTTGAGTAGGATGACGCAAGGACTCCATTTCACCATTTCACCATTTCACCACTTCACCACTTCACCAACCCTCAGTATTTTCGCACCCGCAATTCTCCCCATGACCCAGCGTATCCAAGAAAGCGTCAAAGATATTTTTACCCGATACCTCGAGGTTCACAAGCATCGCAAGACGCCTGAGCGGTTTGCCATTCTGCATGAGATTTACGAGGTGAAGGGGCACTTTGACGTGGAGGCGTTGTATTTGCGAATGAAGAACAAGAAGTACAGGGTTTCCCGGGCCACATTATACAACACGATTGATTTGCTCATTGATTGTAATCTGGTGCGCAAGCATCAGTTCGGTCAGACCACCGCGCATTATGAACGTGCGTATCAGAATCAGCAGCACGATCACATCATTCTCACTGATTCCAACGAGGTGCTGGAGTTCTGTGATCCCCGTATTCAGAGCATAAAATCTACGCTGGAAGAAATTTTCGGGATAGAGATTGAGCACCATTCGCTCAATTTCTACGGCCGCAGAAAGCCGCAATGATTTTAGCGCTACTTTCGCGTGTCTTTTTTTTTACCGTGAACAACAACAAAGTAGATATTCTGCTCGGATTGCAATGGGGCGACGAGGGCAAAGGAAAATTGGTGGATGTATTAACACCACGATACGATATCATCGCACGCTTTCAAGGTGGTCCAAATGCCGGGCACACGCTCGAGTTTGAAGGCACAAAGCACGTATTACACACGATACCCTCCGGAATTTTTCACGCGCATGTCACCAATTTGGTAGGTAATGGCGTGGTGATCGATCCTGTGGTTTTTGCGAAGGAGCTGGATGCGCTCAAAGCCAAGCAAGTTCCCGTGCGTGATCGATTGCTGATTTCGCGCAAAGCGCATGTCATCATCCCAACGCATCGCTTGCTGGATCGTGCCAGCGAGGCCTCAAAGGGAGAAGCGAAGATTGGATCTACGCTGAAGGGAATTGGTCCAAGTTACATGGATAAAACGGGCCGTAATGGTTTGCGTATCGGTGATTTGTTGGACGCTGATTTCAAGGGTCGCTACGAAGCGCTCAAACAAAAGCACCTTCACCTCCTCAAGGGTTTTGAAGCGTTTTTCACGCTGGATGCTGATGAGTTGGCAGCAATGGAAACGGAGTTCATGGCCGGTGTAGAACACATCCGAGCGTTGACCATCGTAGATAGTGAGCACTATATCAATCAAGCGCTGAAGTCAGGGAAGAAAATTTTGGCGGAAGGCGCTCAAGGATCAATGTTGGATATTGATTTCGGCACCTACCCATTCGTGACGTCTTCCAATACGGTTGCTGCAGGAGCCTGCACGGGTCTGGGTATTGCGCCTAACAAAGTGGGTGAGGTCATCGGCATCTTTAAGGCGTATACAACGCGTGTTGGTGGCGGTCCTTTTCCAACGGAACTGAATGATGAAGTCGGCGAGAACATGCGTAAAGTGGGGAATGAATATGGTTCAACTACCGGTCGCGCGCGACGCTGCGGTTGGATTGATTTACCTGCCATGCGCTATGCATGCATGATCAATGGCGTAACGCAACTCATCATGATGAAGGCCGATGTTCTTAGTCAGTTTGATACTATTCACGTTTGCACGCATTATCGCACGGCTGATGGTTTAACAGCAGATTTGCCGTTTGACATTGATGCCCAAAAGGTAGCTCCCGTTTACGAAGCACTTCCCGGATGGAGTGTAGACCTGACAGGTATGCGTCAAGCCAATGATTTGCCGGCTTCCCTCAACGATTATATCACCTATCTCGAGAATGCACTGGAAATTCCCATCACGGTGGTGAGCGTTGGTCCCGATCGTTCTCAGACGATTCTACGTTCGTCAACTAGCGTATCAGTTGCGCAATAGGTGAGCAGTGATGGCGTTGACAAGCGCTGTCGATAGATTCTATATAGCAAGCAAATGAAGGTGACTCAACTCTTACTAATCAGTTTGGCACTATGCTGCAGCTTGTTGATGAATGCGCAGTCACAGCCACAGCGTGTGAAGCTGATACATACGGATGAGTTGCGCTACGATAAATCACAAGTTGATGCGCAGCGGTTGATTGGTCATGTGCATTTGCAGTTGGAAGGAACAACTTTCTTTTGTGATAGTGCCTATCTCTTTACCAATGATGACTTTGATGCCTTTGGAAACATTCGTATTCTGGATACTTCCGGGGGAACTGTGACAGCCGATTTTTTACACTTCGACAGAGCAACAAAACTGGCAACACTGCGCGAGCATGTGGTGTTGCGTGATAAGGACATGACGTTAACTACGGGTTATCTCACGTATGCGGTCGATAGCGAGGTAGCGATTTATCAGGGTGGCGGTAAGATTGTTTCTTCAGCGAATAAAAATGTATTGACCAGCAAGAATGGCACCTACTACGGGGCTTCGGAAACATTTCATTTTAAGCGGCAAGTGATTCTCAAGAATCCGAATTATGTCGTCACGTGCGATACGATGCAATACAATAGCGGATCGGAGGTCACTTATTTCCGCGGACCAACCACCATCACAGGCGACAGCACCGTGATTTATTGTGAGAATGGTTATTACGATTCGCGCAAGGATGAATCTCGCTTTGGAAAAAATGCACGCATTCTGGACGGCACAACGCTGCTAAAAGGCGATAGTATTTATTACAACGGAATTGCCAATATGGGCGAGGTTTTCGGCAATGTACATATTCGCGACACCACCGAAACGATGGTCATTTCCGGTGACTACGGGAAGCACCTGGAAACCACCAAATGGAGTTTTGTGACCGGGCATGCGCTGCTCACACAAGGATATGATAGTGACACGTTATTCATGCATGCCGATACGCTCACCTCGCTTCCGGATAGCGCAGGATATGATCGTGTGTTTGCTTACCACGGCGTGCGTTTTTTCAAAAGTGACTTACAGGGTGTCTGTGATTCGCTGGTTTACCTGCAGCAAGATTCAACGCTATGGATGTTTAGTGAGCCGATTGTTTGGAGCGCGCAAAGTCAGGTTACGGGCGATACGATCAGTCTCGAAATGGAAAATCAAGTGCTGCGCTACGCCAATGTGCTGAGTAATGCGTTCATGGTTTCCGACGCGGAAGCTTCCGGTGATTCGATTGTCGGTTCGGAGGAAAAATTTAATCAGATAAAGGGCAAACGCATGCGTGCCGATTTTCTCAATGACGCCCTGCATCACATCCGCGTGGAAGGCAATGCGGAGCTTATTTATTTTCCAACAGATGATAAGTCCGGTCAGCCGAAAACAATGGGTACGAACGAAGGTCAGTGCTCTGCCATGTTGCTTTCGTTCGAGAACGGCGAGCTGTCGCGCGTGCGAATGGAAGAGGCCCCCAAGGCCGTTTTTAAGTCAACCAAGTTTGCCGATTCGCCATTGCGCATGAAGGAGTTCAAATGGCTTAAGGCACAGCGACCGGTTGATCGCTATGCCATTTTTCTTGCGCCTCAGAACTGATAGCTGTAGCCGATGGTGAACGCTCTTCCCGGTGTCATGCGACTGAAGATTTCATCTGTTGCTTGATAACTTCTGTAGTGATACACCACATCATCACCCAACAAATTACTTACGCGAAAGTCAATCGTGCCGCGTTTTTCAGCGCCAATCTTCTTGGAGATGCTTGCATTTAGACTATGGAAAGATTCGAAGTAGATATCCGGAAATAATCCGGCTCCCACAATGTACAGGGTTGGTCCTTTTACGTTGTAGAAAATTCCCGCATCCCAGCCAAGGCTGTCGTTGCTATAGCTCAGACCTGCGTTGATGACATAAGGGGATTGCCCTGCCATCTCGCGTGAGTTTTCAATCGTCTGTCCGGCTTTCTCAAAAGATTTGCGCGAGTTGTATTCCAACTCCGTCATATCAATTTTGGATTGAACCAGCGTAACATTCGTGCTGAAGTTGATGTTTTCCAGCGCAGGTGCAATGAATCCAAGATTCTTTCTTGCTTCAATTTCGACGCCTATAACTTCACCATTGCCTACGTTCCGCGGTTGGAATTCGGTGCTGGTTTGTTGTTCAGGTATACGCACCATCTCGATTGGTTTTTCAAAACGCTTATAAAATGCGCTGAGCGAGATAATTTGATTTCCGGTCATGAATTTTTCCCAACGCAAATCCAGATTGTCGATGCGTGTTTCACTGAGTTGACCCGTCCAATCACCATAGGTGAAGAGACTTCCGTTGAAAATACGATTGGTGATCGGGTCAATAATCTGAGCGTATGAAAGTTCTTTGAACGACGGACGCGCAATGGTTTTGGTAAAGGAACCGCGAAGATTTTGGAATTCATTCAAGGAGTAAATCACATTGAGTGATGGAAACAAATCGAGGGCATCGAGGACTTTGTCGTTGTCTAGATTGTTGCCGTTAATCGTGTCACCACTGGCCCAGCGCTGATCGCGACCGGTATGGCGTTGCACGTAGTTTTCTGCGCGCACGCCGATAATGGTGCGCAGGTGTTTGTTCCAGCGATGATCGGATGATATGTAGCCTGCAGTGTTCAGTACGTTTCCGGAGTACGCATTGGGATTGGGTTTGTTATTGCCCGACTGATAATAGATGTTGTTGACAGAAGCAGGGAAAATGTTTTCCGGATTAAGAACTGTGTTCGGATCCGGATTAGGCCAATTCTGTGATCCGAAGAATTGGATGTCGAAGAATAGAATTTCATAATCGCGTTGCTTGAAAATTTGCGAAGCACCGAGTTTGATTTTACCGTCGAATTCATGCCATGTGTATGATTTCACGAGATCAACTTTACCGTGAATATTGATTTCGTTCAGCGAGCGCCAGATACGCGCAGGGTTACCGCCGGCACCTGCGCTGAAGAGTGTATCAATGGATTCTAAGGTGAATGCCGTGCGACGGATATCCGGATCGGAGTTGGTCGAGCGTGTACCCGACAAACGCCAGTCGACTTCCCAGTTGTTCTTTTTGAGGGCATGGTTGCCATTGAGCAGAACGTTGGTCAGCGAACGCTGGTTGTATTCGAGGTTATCAGAAGAAGCAAAGTATCCGGATTGACCGACAGCTTCGCCGTTATTATCAATGAAAAATTGAGCGGCCCGGCTTTCACCATTTTGAAGGTGCATCACATTCAAGCGGTATTTCGAGCGCAGTGTTTTGTAGGCGACACCGCCAAGCAGACCGATGAGCACATTGCGTTCACCGATTTGCCCTTGTTGGGTTGTTGCATAGCGCATGTCGTAAATGGTGTCTGATGTCTGGCGCTGATATTCGCCATACTGTACATCATCATAAAACTTGTAATCATTCTTGTAGGCTGCGGAGAAGAGGTAACCGAATTTGGGAGTCACGGTTTCTTCGCCGATAGTGCGCTCCTTGAGCGCGATCTGATTCCCGAGCGTTAATCCTGCACTATAATCTACCAGGCTAGTAGTGCGTGATGCACCTAGTGTTGGATTGAATTGTGAAACAAATGCATTCACTTCCTCATCCGAAGCACCGCTGATGGGAGTTGGAATGACTGCTTTGTCGGCTCCTTTGGGAAGTGCACGCATGCCATTGTCGAAACCCAGGAAATCGGTGGCACTTCCTTCATAACTCAAGAAGTCCTTATTCAAGTGCATTTGCGGATTGTATGATGAAGAAGCCGACACGTTGAATATCTTCTTTTCAGGAAAGGACTTTGTTTCTACGTTGATTAATCCTCCTGTGAAATCAGCGGGTTGTTCGGCGGTAAAATTTTTGGCAACAACGATGTTATCGATGAGGTTGGTTGGGAAGATATCCATCTGCAAACTGTTGCGATCCGGATCAAGACCCGGTATTTCAACTTGGTTCAAGGTGGTTTTGGTGTAACGGTCGCCAAGTCCGCGCACGTAGATGTACTTTCCATCTTCAATCGACACTCCGGTAACACGCTTGGCGGCTTCTACCGCAGTGGCATCACCTACTTTTTTGAATTGCGCCGAAGAAATTCCATCGAGCAATGCGCCTGCATTTTTCTTCATATTCATGAGCGCGATTTCGGAGGTGCGAACGGCTTCAGCGGAAATCACTATTTCTTTCAGTGCAGCACCCTTCTGACTCAGTAGAATTTGATTGAGCACATTGACTTCACCGGGTTTGATGATGATGTTTTCAATGAGCAATGGAGCATAGGAAACATAGGAAATCTGAATGGTGTATGTTCCGGCAGGCAAATCAAGAGAGAAATTACCATCGAGATCCGTAACGGTTCCCGTGGTCGTTCCTTCGACCGTAACAAAAGCGCCAATGAGAGTTTCTGAATTTTCCTGATCCAAAACGGTCCCGCGAAGGGTCCCTTTTTGTGCATTTAATACACCGCTAACAATCAAAAAACACAGGAGAAAGAAATGTCGCATGAAGTTGAATTTTATAAAACGACGAACAGACATTCCTTGCGGAGATGTCTGTTCGATGGTTGTTTATGTTGTTGTATTCTTGAAAACGAGTAGCTTCTTTTTGGCTTACAAACCGCTCATGGCGCCGCTTTGCGAAGCCCAGCTCCAGCCCAAAGAGGTGATGGTAGCCTGTGGAGTAGTTCCGGCAGAAACGCCTGCAGGTACCGCACCGTTCACGTGGTTTGCTACGCTGTCAGCCGGTACATTGAACGTAATGTTGTTGAAGCTTACAGCAGCTGCAGTGACGTTGTTGATACGCTGTCCGGTTACGATGTCTGTGATGAAGATGTTGTTCAGCGATACAATCGAGTTATTGTCCACGTTGATCAAGTCAATGCAATTGCGACCTTCATAAGAAGCCTTTACACTACCGTTGCTAATGGTGTGTCCACCGGTAGCAGTTCCTTCAGGACCATCAAGCTCGAAGCTGTGACCGATAGCACCGATAACAACGAAGTTGCTGAGTGAACCGGACCATGCTTGGTCAGTGTCGATACCATCGTCACCGCAGTTCCAAACAACCGCGTTTGAAACGTTCACAGTGCCGCCGAACCATTCGATACCATCGTCCTGGTTACCCACGATTTCAACGTTTTCGATAACAGTGCCGCTTCCTACGCCACCTAAGGTCAAACCGTTGATTTCGTTTCCTGAGCCGATGTTAGCACCGCCATGACGAATCGAGATGTAACGGATAGTACCTGAGTTGTCATTAGCAACGTTGCCACCGTAAAGGCCATTTGAATCTGAGGTAGGAATACCTTCGATTTGCACTTCACTCACATCACCTACATCGTTAGAAGCAGAGATGGGTGCTTTGCCCAGAATGATAACACCACCCCAAAGACCGTTTACAGTTGATTCCAAATTTGGGCTGCCGAAGTTTCCGGCCTCCATGTCTGCATAGTCGATTTCATCAGCTACTGATGTGAAGATGATTGGAGCGGCTGCAGTGCCATTGGCATTCAGCTTTCCACCACGAGCAACCAGAAGAGCGGTTGCATTGGCACCCGTACCGGCTTCACCTTTGATGATAGTGCCGGGCTCAATGGTGAGGGTTGCACCTGATGTTACGGTAATACGACCGGCCAATTGGTAGATAGTACCTGCTGTCCAGGTTGTGTTGGCAGTGATGTTAGAGGATACGACAACGGTTCCGGGAGGAGTCACAGGAGGTGTTGTGTCATCATCATCTTCATCTTTTTTACATGAAGAAAGGATTACTGTAGCTCCGAAGAACCACATGGCTAAGAACTTGAGGTGTTTCATTTTATTGGTGTTTGATTTGCGCTGCAAAACAATTTTCACCAAGGGGCTTGCTTGTTACTCGATGTTTAAGAAACACCGCCCGTACATTAAGGAAATGTAGTCCTGTGTTAAGAATGTTAAGTGACCGGTGTTCTACTGCTTGTTTTTCAGTTGATTGTCTATTTCCTGCCGAATTTGCTCCAATTCGCTTTTTGAAAATTCAGTGGAAGATTCTTTACGGCCGATGACCGAGAAGCTCAAATAACGTTTTGGATTGGTCCGCATGTCGTTGAGCAAAAGATCCAAACTATGTGAAGCGTTAACTACTTCTGTATGCAGTGAGTCAGAGTGAATCAGCTTGCTGAGCGATCCATCTCCTTGATTGATGGAGCGGGTGATTTCATTAACCCCCGCAAGAGCATTGTTCACCTGCACGAGCGTTCCTGCGAGGTTAAGTTTTGCAATGGAATCGGTGATGAGCGATGCGTTTCGAATTGCATGGGAAAGCTCGTCGTTATTGGCAGCGAGGTTACTGCTAATGGATTCAACGTTATCAAAAATATTGCTGAGTTTGCCGCGATTTGTGGCCAATGTGCCATTGAGTTCAGCGGAAGTTTTTTCCAGGTTACGCAACGTGTTTTTCAAACTGGAGAAAATTTCACCAAGGTCTTCTGTTTGCTCGCTGCTAAGAACCTTGCGTATGTTATTCATGAGTGAATCAACGCTGGCAAAAAGCTGTGTTGTTTTTTGTTTGAGCGGCTCAATCTCCTGCTTGACACTTTCGGCAAGACCAAGCGAGATACCGGTTTGCAATGTGTCTTTATTTTCCGCAAGTTCCGGACTTGTTCCTAGCAATAGTTGTATGGCTTTTCCACCGAAAAGGTCGGCGTCATAGATTTCCATTCTTGTATCGCGCGGGATATTCAGATTTGCGTCGCGCAGCAGCACTTCAACCACGATTTTGCCGCTGCCGTTTTCGTGCAGATGAACAGCTTTTACAATACCGATTTTATAACCGTTGAGGATGACGGGGTTTGACGCCTGAAGACCGGCTGCGTTCTCATAAACGCCATAGAACTTCTGTTGTTTCTGCAGCAAATTCACCCCCTTGAGGTAGCTCAAGCCGAAGTAGAGCAGTACGATGGATACGACTACCAAGACTCCGATCAAAAACTCTCTTCTGATATTCATTTCTTTTGGGTTAGGCTGATGGCGCGGCTAAGTTCAATACGCTGATTGTCTTCAAAGGCTACGATGAAGGCATCTTTAAAACCGAAACCGATAAGCTTGTCGCGAATGACACGGGCCTCCAGGTAACTGTCGGTTGTGCCGGATAGGTATTTGAAAATGCCGTTGTGTTTGTATTCCTCTACATTTTGAATGCCTTTGAATTCGGGGGCAGTGGTGCTCAGAGGTTTCGTTGCGGTTAAAATTTGAATCTGGAATTTCACCCCTTTTGAAATGTTCTTGCTCGGCACATCTGACGGCTTATTGATGATTAATCCAGCTTCATTATCTGCCTTTGGTGGCTCTGCTTTCGCATTCGTAGTAGCCTCTGCTTTGGGCGCTTCAGGTTTTTTTTCCGGGGTTGGTGTTGTTTTCTCCTTGGGCTGTTCAACCTTCGGTTCTGCTTTCGGTTGTGCCTTTGTTTCTGCAGTGGAATTGGTTTTTACCGGTTCTGCCGGTTTCGTTTCCGTTTTCGGTTTGGGTTTTTCCTCTGCTTTGGGCTTCTCCTCGGACTTACCTTTTGTATCGGCTGCGGGAATATCTGTTGGAGCCTTGGCAGATGGTGATTCTTTTTCTTTGAAATCACGGAAGGCGCGGTAAATCGCCGAAGCCATGTAGGTTTTTCCTTCGTCACTGTGCAGGAAGTCTTCTTCTTCCGCGTTGGTCAAGAATCCCAATTCGACCAGAATACTGGGCATATTGGTAAAGCTGATGACGTAATAACCGGCTTGCTTCACACCGCGGTCTTTACGCCCGACGCGGCTGCGGAATTGATCCTGCACGTTCTTGGCGATGTTGATGCTCTTGTCCAGAAATGCATTTTCACGCATACTCAGGATGATGTAAGTGTCCGGATTTTTCGGGTCGAAACCTTTGTAGTTCTTCTCGTGATCTTTCTCAAGATAAATCGAGGCGTTCTCGCGCATCGCAGTGCGCAAGCTTTCCTCTGACTTGTGCAAGCCCATCACAAAGGTCTCGGCTCCGGAGGCGGACTTATTGTCGTTGGCATTACAGTGAATGGAAATGAAGAGGTCGGCCATCGCCTCATTGGCGATTTCTACGCGGCGCGCCAGCGTAGGGAATACGTCCGTTTTGCGGGTATAAACAATCTGTACTTCGGGGTAGTGAATGCGGATGTACTCGCCCACGATCAACGCTACGTCCAGAGAAACATCCTTCTCGGTTTTGAGCAAGCGCCCTGTTCCCAGGTTTCCGGGATCAGAACCGCCATGACCGGGGTCGAGCACGACGATGAACTTCTTTTCAGCCACGGTGGAGGGCAAGGTGGCCGACATTAAAATGACGCCCAGCACAAGAAACAGCGTCGCCAGACGTTTACGCCGCGCCGGTTGTTTGGTCAGTTGCCCTGTTGTTCTCTCTACGTTATTCATAGCTTTGAGGCCGATTTAACTCAATATACAAAAATATTTTCATCACTTGATTGGTTACCCGGCCATTCGCTGTCTTTTCACCCTGTCCTTGTTGATAATGGCAGGATTGCTCCATGGCCAAAATCAGGGTGACTCCACGAACGTTAGTGCAACCGATACTATTGTGGTTACCGATGACCTCGGCTTAGATCACCCTGTTGTTTACGAAGCCAATGATTCGACCGTGGTAGATGTGCTCAATGAGGCGATTTTGCTCTACGGGCAGGCAAAAGTGGTGTACGGAGAAATGACGGTTACGGGTGATTTTATTCGCTTTTCGCTGGATGATATGACTGCGCACGCGGTGGGAAAGCGCGATAGTTTGGGACACATTGCCGAGCGCGCAACATTTTCCGAAGGAGATAACCAATTTCAGGAAGATTCACTGGCGTACAATTTCAAATCAGGGCGAGGAATCAGTTACGGTGTTCGCACTGAACAGGGTGAGGCGCATTTGCTTTCTGCGGTATCGAAAAAGGCGGCTAACAATTGGATATCGGTTGGTAAGGGAAAGCTAACCACGTGTAATGCGGAAAATCCGCACTACCATTTCCAACTAAGCAAGGCTATGGTCATCCCGGATGAAAAAGTGGTGTCCGGTCCGCTGTATCTGAAGTTCAGAAAAATACCGACACCGCTGGCCCTGCCATTCGGCTTTTTCCCCAATAAGCAGGAATCAGTTCAGGGCATTCTGTTGCCCGGTTATGGAAACGCGCGTGAGAAAGGGTTTTTCATTCAAAATCTGGGTTATTACTTGCCGGTGAATGATCACATGGACACGAAGTTTCTGTTCGATGTTTACAGTCGTGGAAGTTGGGCGGTGCGCAATGTGACTTCCTACAAAAAGCTCTACAAGTACTCCGGTAACTTCAATGTTTCCCGCGTGGTGAATATCAATGGTATTCCTGAACTTCCTGATTACGGAAAGTCAACCAACTTCAATGTGCAATGGACCCACAATCAGGATAGCAAGGCACGGCCGAACACCACGTTTTCATCCAGCGTGAATCTGGGAACCCTGAATAATTTTCGAAATAACCTCAACACCTCACAGCAGGATTTCTTGAGCAGCACGTTTTCATCCCGCGTGCAATGGACCAAGCGTTGGCCGGATTCTCCGTTCAATTTGGGTCTCACGGCGGGTCATACACAAAACACGCAATCGCGCAATATTCAGGTGACGTTGCCAACAGCAAACTTGAATATGTCGCGCATTACGCTGGGACGTTTGGCAGACAACAATCTGCGCATGAAAAAATTCCTCGACAACATTGGTGTTACTGCTTCGGCTGATTTGCAAAATGCGGTGAGTGAAAATGAGCGACTCTTTGCATTGAGTAAAATAGATACGCTCTGGCAACGCAGCCGCAACGGATTGCGCATGCAGGCGCAGGCGTCGACGTCTATGCGTGCCAAGCAGTATGGTACACTGACGTTATCCTTGAACAGCTCGTTGATCAACACCTTCAAATACTTGCAGGCTTCAGGTATGAATGAGCAAGGCGCATTGTTGCTCGATACACTCTACGGATTGCGCAGCGCGTTGAACTGGAGTGCCAGCGGAAATTTCAATTCGCGTTTGTATGGAACCTTCAACTTTGGGAATAATCGAGCGCTGAAGGCCATTCGCCATATGGTGCAGTGGAATGTAGGAGCCAGCTTCACTCCGATGACAGATTACACTTCCGGTATGTACACTTCGACCGGAGAATTCGTGGGTTATAATCCGTTTGATGTGGCTGCGTTTTCACCCCAAAATGCACAGCAGCAGTTGAATTTGAATTGGAGTTCCACCAACAATTTTGAAGCAAAAATCAGGGACAACGAATCCACCAAAGTCAGTTACAAGAAATTGAGGTTATTGGATAGTTGGAAAAAATCGCTGAGCTACAACACGCTTGCGGATTCATTGAATCTGAGCAATCTTTCCATGAGTGCGTTTACCACGATTGCCAAAAACATTACACTGAATTACAATTCGACGTACAGTTTTTACGAGCGCGACTCGCTTGGCCGTGAGGTCAATCGTTTTTTGGCGGAAACGCAGGATAAGCTCATGCGCATGGAGGGCTCGAACCTGGCATTGGGCTTTACGTTCAGAAGCAAGAACAAAAACAACCCTGACCGTGCAGACGCTACGCCCACAGCCGCGGAGGAGGAGATTATTGCGAAGAACGGAGATAATCTTATTGACTTCAGTGTGCCCTGGAGTTTGAACCTCAATTACAACATCCGCTTGAGTAATGTGTGGAGTACCTTCCAACAAGCAGATTCTTTAACCATGAAGCAGGCGCTAACGTTCAGTGGTGAAGTGACCCTCTTTAAGCATTGGGCCATCAGCTTCAACAGTGGATACGATATGAGTAATCCACGGTATGAAGACTTGGCGCTTGCAGACTTTGGATTACGAGATTTCACCACCACCAATCTCGGTCTGCATTGGGACTTGCACTGCTGGGAATTCTCGATGAACTACGTGCCCTTCGGCCAACGACAGAGCTACATGATGCAGCTCAATATCAAGTCGGCACTGCTTCAGGATTTGAAGATTCAGAAGCGGGGTAACCTAGGTGACCCGGGATACTTATACTAGTGAAATGGTGAATAGTAAATGGTGAATAGGAAGGCGCAAGAGCAACAGATACTATTCACTACTCACCATTCACCATTCACCATTCACCCTTTAACCAAGGAACTCCACTATAAGGAAAATGACTCATTTGCGATTGTGTTGATTTCACTTGGCTGAATGGTTTTAGGAAAAAAATCGAGTACTTTGTCACGTTTAGGGGGCTGAGATGATAATAGCGTCATAAGGCAGAACATTTTGCCACTACACAACCCAAAATTCAAACACTATGAAAAATCTAATGAGCATTAAATCCATGCTGTTCGCATTGAGCACCGTGGCACTCTTAGCCTCCTGCAAGAAAGAAAATGTTGATGAAACCATTACGGTAATACCACCCACACCGGCGGCCGCTAAAGTTGAAGGCAACTGGGAAGTCTATCGAATTGAAAAGCAAGAGTTGGTGAGTGATTTAGTAGGTGGGCAAATCGTTTGGTCAATGGAATGGCGTGATCAAACACCATTAAACGCTGAGGATATTACCATGACGTTTGAGGGCGATAAAACATTCCAGGAGTTCTATGCCGAAGTACCTGTAAGAAATGGTAACTGGGAGCCCATTGCGGAGAATCCGAACCAGTTCACATTTACCATCAATGCCGGCGGTGATTGGTCACCCATACAAGATACCTATACACTTCAATTGGCTTGCGACAACACCATGTCAGTGAAATATCGGGTCGAACCTCCGGCGGGCAATCACAATTTTCAAAATGAGGAATGGTATGTTACGTATTATTTCAAAACTCCGGGAACTGTTCCGTGTGATTCACTTGTTGATTATAACGTCAACTAAAAAATTGACAAGACGTGTTTGATGAACCTCTTTCAAAAAGCAGACGGTAGCGCTTTTGTATGGCAGTTTGATTTTTGTGTGTTCGAGAGCATATAAATAGTTGTCAAGAGAAATTCAATTGATTTAAAAATAAATCCGGCATACTCGTATGTCGGATTTTCTTGGTGAATATGCACGTATCGAAGGAATGTATAGACGGTTGTTTGAGAGGTAATCAGGCAGCTCAACATGAGCTGTTCGACTCGCTGCTGCCTTATTTGAATTCGATATGCAGGCGTTATTTGAACAATACGTCGTTAAGCCGCGATGTCCTTCAGGATTCCTTTATCACCATTTTCGATAAGATTGCTCAGTATAATGCGGATAGGGGAGCAATACATTCCTGGTGTAGTCGCATTGTGATTAATAATTGCTTAAAGCAGAATAACAGAGGCAAGCGTTTTTTCGAATTTAACGCGGTTAAGCATGAAAGATCTGTTGCGGCTGAAGCAGAGGGGGCGATGAACGATGAGGATCTTGTTCAATTTCTCAGACAAATGCCGGAAAAGTTCTATGAGGTTTTCATGTTGTTTGTGGTAGAGGGATTCAGTCATGATGAAATTGCTGCTATGCTCGGCATAAGCACCGAATTAAGTAGGAAACGATTGGCCAGAGCAAGAGCATGGATAAACGAAAAGCCAAGTGGGCTGAGTACACTCGTTGGTGATGTCAATTATATAATAAGTTGATTCATGGAAAAGTTTGAAAATGAAATTAGGAAGAGATTATCGCAATCGCAATCCATGGAGGGCCTCGATAGCGAGGCATTGTGGAATTCTATTGCGCATTCGAATTCAACCGTTAGTTCATCTATGAGAAGCTCAAGAAGACGTTTCGCATGCCTGCTAGGTAGTTTGCTTTTCGTAGGTGTTGTCGTTGCCTATATGATGAATATGCAGCATGCTGCTGACCATGTGGTTGAGGGGAAGACAAACTTGTCGGAAACGTCAGCTGTGAAAAACACCGGCGAAGGTTATCTTCAGACGTCAGAAGAGGACTCCATAGTTGGTCAGGCTACGCAGTCTGTTTCGGAGGTAAACTCGATGAATCAAGATTTGACGTTGACTATAAACCAAACACGAGGTGGTTTGACAGGCGGCAAGAATGGTGAAATCGAAAGTGAGAGAGTATTCGAAAATCAGGCTGTTGGGAAGGAAAGACCGACCCAATTGCAGTTGATAAGTTCAGCCGCTAGCATAAGTGACCTCAACGCCTCTCCAGTGAATAGAAAGAATAAATCAAAGGATAAGGAGATCAGCGATGCTTCAAGCCAAATCGGCAACTCGATTGCTGCACCTCATGAGGTAGTGTCGAATCCATCAGAGGTTGAAGTTGTGCAGTATTTACAATTTTTGCCTGCCTCTCTATTTTCGATTCTCCCTTCGCCAATTAATCTTCACGTGACAGCGAAAAATGAAGTTCAGAGCATTCCACAGGACAAACACTTACCGTGGAGCTGTTATGCCGGATCCTTGTTTGTGCAGCACAAGTTCATAGGTGAAGGAAACGAATTAGTGGATAGTCTGAACGCAGACATTTCGCCGGAAGTGGGCTATCTGGCTGGAGGAGCCATTCGAATAAAACAGGGTAGACACTGGCACATAAACGCCGGAATTCAATACATGAATTGGCAGGATCGTTTTGATAAAGTTATTGTGTCGGATACGACACTTCGGATTAATCAGTCTGATGTGCTGGCGCAGAACATACGAACCATCAAGCATCATAATAGTGCTGATGTCTTGACATTCCCGCTGCAAATGGGGGTGTTTAAAGATTTCGGTTGTCTGCGCTTGGGCATGAACGCAGGTGCGAGCTATTCGTTTGTTGTAGGTCAGAACGGACGGTTATTAAAGGATGCCTCTACCGTTTTAGAATACTCTCAAGCGAATAAGCGCTACGCAAATTTCTTAAGTATTCGATTGGCACCCTCCATCAGTTATATGCTGAACGAAACACTTATGTTGGATGTCATTTGTCCTGTTTCATTGCAAAAGCATACTTCCACGTCGCTGAATAATCTGGCGAGTCGATCGGTTGCTGTTGCTCCTTCGATTGGATTGACTTTTAATTATTAAGGACAGCGGAAAAATTTATAGTTGCATGGTGGTGCAAGCGTTGTTTTGTTCGATGTCTTGAAGACCATAAATTAGTGAAATGGTGAAGGAGTGAAAGGGTGAAATGGTTGCTGTGGGGCCACTATTTCACCCTTTCACCCCTTCACTCCTTCACCCTTTCACTCCTTCACCCTTTCACTACAGCAGTTCCAACAGGCTTGCCGCAAAGAACAATACAATCGTCAACAGCGAGAGAACGATGAACATGCGTCGCATGGTATCGCTAATCATGATGCGACCGGCATTTTCAATGGGTGTGAAGATGTGTGCGATGAGTTTGAGGTAATACACCGCGCCGATTGCAGAGGTCAAAATCATGATAATCACCAGCGCCATGTGTTCATGGGCAATCATATTGGTGATGACGTAGTACTTCGCCAAAAACCCGCTCAATGGTGGAATACCCGCCATGCTGAGCAGCGCAATGGTCATGCTGACAGCCATCACCGGGCTGCGTTTGATGAGGCCTTTGAAGGCATCCACCGAATCATCCTCTGCTTGAATTGCCGCCACTTGTTGCACGATGAAGAATGCCACCATGCTGGCTACTCCGTAGGTCAGCGTGTAATACATCAAATAAATGGGTGGAGTCGTCGAGGCTGCGATGATAAAGCCGAGCATGAAGCCTGCATGCGATACACCCGAGAATGCAAGCATGCGCTTGGCGTTGGTTTGAACCAAAGCCATGAGGTTCGCGACAATCAACGTCAATCCGGCCATCAGTACCATGGCTGTGATGTAGGAGGTAGGCAGCGGCTGCAGAGCTGAGCCGAAGAGTTTATACATACCGGCAAACGCGGCTCCTTTCACGATAGTGGCCATATAAGCAGTAACGGGTGTTGGTGCGCCTTGATAAACGTCGGGAGCCCAGAAATGGAACGGTGCAACGGAGATTTTGAAGGTGAAACCAATGAGTAGCATAGCAGTTCCAATCAAGAGCATTGGGCTGTAATATCCACCCTCGAGGTGTTGCGCAATTGCTGAGAGTTCGAATGAACCCACCGAACCGTAGGTTAAAGAAATTCCAAACAGCAACACGGCTGATGCCAGCGATCCGAGGAAGAAGTATTTAAATCCGGATTCATTACTCAACACGTTTTTACGATTACTGGCTGCAAGCACATAAACGGGTATCGATAAGATTTCAACTCCTAAGAAGAGCATCACAAGATTCGTATACGCTGAGAGCACAACTGCTCCACACATGCTGAAGAGGACAAGCGCAAATATGTCGGTTCGCTTCGAAGACGACGCCGTGTAGTGATCTCCGGCAAGGGTTACCCAAAACACGCCGAGTAGGGCGAAGACAATGGTGAAAGCGAGCGCGGTGTTGTCAAACAGAAGCATACCGCCGTATTGGGCGAAGGGAATTTCATTGCGACCCCAATCGGCAATGCTGACTCCAACAAGCCCAAGCAAACCGAGCACAACGAGTGGCATGACGAGTTTGCGCATTTTCATGACGTCGAGCGCAAGCACGGCGATGCCTAAAAGGGAAATGATTAAAAGTTCTTTCATCGGTTAAGGCCTTGTAAGAGAGTTTCAACAGTTGGATTAGCAAGAGAAAGGATAGGGTCGGGATAAACTCCCAGGATAATCACCAGTGCTACACAAATGCTCAGCACGGTTTTCTCATGACGTGTAAGTGGCGCGAATTGACGCATGCTTTCGGAAGCCGAGCCAAGCATCATCACCTGGAAGGCGCGCAGCATATAAACAGCACCGAGCACAACAGTCAGCGCCGCCATGGCAGTGAGCCACGGGCTCACTTGGTAGAAACCAAGGATCAATAAGAATTCACCCACAAAGCCGCTGGTCAGTGGAAGCGCTACAGAGCCCATGACAAGCGCAAAGAACAAAAACGCAAAGAGTGGATTCACTTCGCGAATTCCACCCATTTTATCCATCTGATCGTGGTTGAGTCGGCTTTCAATAATGTCGTAAACGAAGAATAACGCAACGGATAGAATACCGTGCGAGAGCATTTCCATCACACCGCCTTGAAGGCCTTGAGCATTGCCCGAGAGAATACCTGCGCTCAAGATTCCCAAGTGAGCGATAGAAGACCAGGCCAGCAACAACTTGTAACGTTGCTGTGCGATAGCCATACCTGAAGCATAAAGAACGCTGATGGCAGAAAGTGCTAACGCCCAGGTACCATATTCTGCGACGCCTTCAGGAAGAGCAGGAACTACAATACGCATCAATCCGTAGGTAGCCATTTTCAGCATAATACCGGCGAGCAACATCGTTCCTGCAGTTGGCGCAGCATCATAGGTTGAAGGCTGCCAGGTGTGCAATGGGAATACAGGAATCTTGACAGCAAACGCAATGAAGAAACCGGCAAATAACCAACCTTGCTCACCGGCCGACATCGAGCGACCTGCAGCGTAGAGTGCTTCCATGTTGAATGATCCGGCGGTGTTGTAGAGATACAGCAATGCCACCAACATGAATAGACTGCCAAAGAGTGTGTAGATAAAGAACTTGAGCGTAATAGCTGATTTATTCGGGTGTTCACTCCAATTCAAAATCATAAAATAAATAGGGATGAGCGCGAATTCATAGAACACATAAAACATCAAGCCATCGGTGGTGGTGAATGCGCCCAGCATGGAGGCCGCCATAAGCATCATGAGGCCATAGAAATAATGCGGATGCTTGAAGGTGCGGTTGAATGATGCGTACACAATCAGCGGCAAGAGCAAAGCCACGAGCAGCGCCATGACCATGCTGATGCCGTCCAAAGTGAAAGCGTATGAAATGCCGAGCGGGCCAATCCACTCGCGATCAAAGCTGAGCAGTTCAGTTTGTCCTTTTGCGGTTAATCCCCAGGCACCAAGCACCGCGATGAGCTCCACAACACCGGTAGACAGTGCAATGGTTCGCGCATTTTTTGCGCCTCCGGCGAAGAGTAATCCTGCGCCGAGAAGAGGTATAGCTAAGAGAAGAAGAGTGAGCATACGGTTTAGATATAGAGGAGAAGTGCAATAAGTCCGGTGATGAATAGAAGGATATAGAAGAACAAGCTACCCGATTGAAGCAGGCGCAATTTGCTACCCGCTGCATCCGGCGAAGCAGCTGTTGTTTCAACTAGTCCGTCAACGATTTTAGGTTCAACAACCTTATTCAATGCCGCACTGATGGCGTCAACGGGCTTGCGAATAATGGCGTTATACAATTCGTCGAACCAGTATTTATTCAATAGCAATTTGTGAGAGGCAGCAGTAATCTGCTTGTCTTCCAAGGCTTGTTCTCCACGCTTTGCATAGATCAACCAGGCGTAATAGATTCCACCGATGGCGATGACCGTTGCGGTAAGCATCAACATGATTTCTGTGTTCAAATCCATGTGCAAGGCAGGCATCACTACGGTGCCTTCCAGGTAATGGTCGAGCCAGTGCCAATGCATGTGCATGGATTCACCTACCGCGTGAGGAAGTCCGATGAAACCACCGACTACGGAAAGCACTGCTAATACCACCAACGGAATGGTCATCACCGCCGGTGACTCATGCAGGTGATGCTCTTGATCATGCGTTCCACGGAACTTGCCGGTGAAGGTCAGGAAATACAAGCGGAACATATAGAAGGCGGTGCATGCACTCACGACCAAACCAAGCACGAACATTAGTTTGTTTTCTTCAAAAGCAACCGCTATGATTTGATCCTTCGAGAAGAAACCCGCGAACGGGAAAATACCGGCAATCGCAATCGTTCCGATAAGGAAAGTGAGATGCGTTGTCGGCATGTGTTTTTTCAAACCACCCATGCGACGAATATCCTGTTCTCCACCCATACCGTGGATTACTGATCCACTTCCTAAGAACAAGAGAGCCTTGAAGAAAGCGTGAGTAATCACGTGGAAGATGGCGGTGCTATAGGCACCCATTCCCAGTGCAACGAACATGAGTCCAAGTTGCGATACTGTAGAATAGGCGAGTACCTTTTTGATATCATTTTGAGTGAGCGCGATTGTAGCACCCAGCAGCGATGTCAGGATACCGGCCCACATAATCAAATCACCTGCGGTTTCGGTCATCGCATAGAGGTTGCTGCTGCGGGCAACCATATAGATACCTGCTGTTACCATCGTTGCAGCGTGGATGAGTGCCGACACAGGCGTCGGACCGGCCATAGCATCAGGAAGCCAGGTGTGCAATGGTATTTGCGCGCTTTTACCCATCGCACCGATAAACAGAAGAATACCAATGGCTGTGGCTACATCTGTGGGCAATCCACCAATTGCACGTTCTGAGATGAAGAGTTCGTCATATCGCAAGGTGCCGCTGTAAGCGAAGAGCAAGCACATGCCGAGGATAAGACCGAGGTCACCGATACGATTGACGATGAACGCCTTCTTCGCAGCGTCATTATTCTTCATGTCTTTGTACCAGAATCCAATCAGCATGAATGAACACAGACCTACGCCTTCCCAGCCCACAAACATGGTCAGATAGCTATCACCCAGAATGAGGATAAGCATGAAGAACACAAACAAATTCAGGTAGGCGATGAAGCGATTGAAGCCTTCATCTTCGTGCATGTAACCGATGGAGTAGAGGTGAATTAAAAATCCAACACCGGTAATGAAGAGCAGGTATATCGCCGAAAGCGGATCCACCAGAAATGCGATATCAATGTCGAGTGATCCGGCGGTAATCCAATCGAAGGCTTTCACTACGGTCGGATGTGCGCCATGCATTTGCGTGGTGAATACGAGCACAGAAACAATGAACGATAGAAGAATCGCACTTGATCCTACGCCTCCAATGAAATTCTTAGTAAGTCCTTTACCCAGGAAGGTGATAAAGAGAAATCCGGCAAGCGGAAAGAGCGGTATGAGTGTAACGAGTTTTTCCATGCCGATTAGAATTTCAATTTGTTGAGTACAGAGGTATCGGTGGTGTGCGTGTTGCGGTAGAGCATCATGAGAATGGCAAGACCAACGGCAACTTCAGCAGCAGCAACCACCATGATGAAAAACACGAACACTTGTGCATCGGTATGATTCCACATTTTTGAGAAAGCCACAAGTGAGATGTTCACGGCATTGAGCATAAGTTCGATGCACATAAACATGATGATGGCATTTCTGCGAAACAGGATACCCAGCGCACCCATGCCAAACAGCACAGCGGCTAGGCCCAGGTAATGATTGATTGTGATGTTATGATAGAGTTCCATCAGGCAAGTTCTTTTTTAGATAAGTAAACCGCTCCAACCATTGCACCTAAGAAGAGTACACTGGCCAATTCGAAGGGAAGCAAAAATTCGCGGTAGAGTACATTACCCAGGTTTTGTGTTGAACCCATGGCAGCGTTGTAATCGCCTGCAGTAATACTGTTGAGTTCATCGGTGCGCTGCACTGCTGCCAGTAGCACAAACATTAGGATTCCACCCGCAGCAACGCCTAAGGCTTTCGACCAGAGATTGCGTTTTTCTTCTTCCAGTTTATTCAAGTTGAGCATCATGATGACATAGAGAAACAACACCATGATGGCGCCGGCATACACGATGATGTGCACCGCTGCCAGAAACTGTGCGCCTAGTAAGAAGTAGTGACCGGCTACCGCGAAGAACGTAATGATCAGCGATAGCACACTGTACACCGGGTTTTTGGTGAATATCATTCCGGCAGCACTAAAGACTGCGACGAATGATAAAAACCAGAAAGCATATTCGGAGAGCATGATTTTGGAATAGGTGGTTTAGTGATTAATGGTGTTTGTTGGCGATTGGTTTCGCATCCAAGTAAGTGCGGTTGTGGTAGTGACGTTTGTCTTTTTTAAACTCGATGACTTCCGGACGCTGACGCTTGGTAACATCGATAGGACTGTCTTTTGTCTCAACCAGTTTGTCTTTGCCGAATACTTCTTCGCCACGTGTGAAGGAAGAAGGTACGATGCGGTCTGTGAGGAAGATGGCTTCTTTCGGACATGCTTCTTCGCACAATCCGCAGAAGATGCAGCGCAGCATATTGATCTCGTAAATGCTGGCGTATTTCTCTTCGCGGTAGAGGCTTTCTTCTCCTTTTTTGCGCTCGGCAGATTCCATGGTGATGGCTTCAGCCGGACAAGCAACGGCACACAAGCCACATGCAGTGCAGCGTTCAGCCCCTGCCTCGTCGCGCTTGAGCACGTGTTGTCCGCGATACACCGGCGCCATTTCACGCTGCACATCCGGATACTTGATCGTGGGAGTGCGTTTGAAAAGGTGACTGAAGGTGATCATCATTCCTTTGAAAATTGCAGGCAAGTAGAGCTTCTCACTCCAGGTGAGTTCTCTGACGGTGACTGTTTTCGATCGATTCGTTAATGCCATTGTATGGAGTAATGCAGTGGTTGTTCGATTAATTCAATTTGCCCATGAAGTACATCACGATGCCGGTGATGAAAATATTGGCCAGCGAAAGGGGCAGTAGTACGCGCCATCCCAAATGCATCAGTTGGTCATAGCGGAAACGCGGTAACGTCCAGCGAACCCACATGAAGATGAAAATGAAGATGATGATTTTCGCGAACAAAGCCACTGTTTGAAGAATGGCCAGCGTGTTGCCATCAAGACCAAGTTCATGTTGGAAGGGGAAGTTGTAGCCACCCCAGTAGAGTGTGGCCATTACCGCTGAACTGATGAACATATTGATGTACTCCGCGAACAGGAATAATCCGAGCTTCATGGAAGAATACTCGGTGTGGTATCCGCCCACCAATTCGCTTTCGCATTCGGGTAAGTCAAACGGTGCACGGTTCGTTTCAGCAAACGCGCAGATGATAAAAATGAGAAAGCCGAGAGGCTGATATACCACGTTCGCTAAACCTGCATCTTGTTGGCGCGAAATTTCACCGAGGCTCAGCGTGCCAGTCATCATCACCAGTGCGATAAGCGACAGTCCCATTGCTACTTCGTAAGAAATCATCTGCGAGGATGCGCGCAGGGCACCGAGTAGTGAGTATTTGTTGTTCGAAGCCCAACCTCCGATCATGATTCCATAGACACCGATACTGACTACACCCAGCAAATAAAGCAGTCCGATATTGATATCGGTAATTTGCATCGGATAGGTAACATCACCAATGGTAAATCCGCTTCCCCAGGGAATCACGGCTCCTGTCATGCAGGCCGTCACCATGAAAAGGCACGGACCCAGTATGAAGAGAAAACGATTGGATTTTCCCGGAAGCATTTCTTCCTTCATGAACATTTTCACGCCATCGGCGATGGGTTGAAGCAATCCCAGTGGGCCGGCGCGATCCGGACCAACACGGTCTTGCAGAATAGCCGCGAGTTTGCGTTCGCCCCAGGTCATGTAAGCCGCCATTCCCAATGAGATGACGAATACAATTACGCAGAGAATGAGTTTATAAATCAGCATTGCATCCATAGCAGTCGCTTGTTCTGTTTCTTATTGATTGTTGGGGTCAAGTGCGCCATGACCGAGGTTAACTTTTTCGCCATGTGGCAATGCCTTGCGCTGGCGATCGATATCGGCTTTCAGTGCCTTCAAACTTTCGTAGTGATTGGCTGAAACAACAGAGTCGCGATCGATGTGCGCCGGACCTTCGATGGTCCAGTCACTGGTTTTCTTTTTATCGAAGCGACACTCGTTGCAAATCCAGTCGGTCACTTCGCCAAACTGATCGCGACGACCGGTCACACGCAATACCTCTTCACCTTTGTACCACAAGCGCACCTTGCCGGAGCACTTGGTGCAATTGCGGTGCGCATCCATCGGCTTGGTGTACCACACGCGGCTCTTGAAGCGGAATGTTTTATCGGTGAGCGCTCCAACGGGACATACATCAATCATGTTGCCCGAGAAGTCGTTGTCGATAGCGTTTTGGATATAGGTAGAAATCTCAGCCACATCACCGCGATTGATGACGCCGTGGACGCGTCCATCCGTTACCTGGTCCGCTGTTTTCACGCAACGATAACAGAGGATACAGCGGTTCATGTGCAATTGAATTTTGTCACCAATGTCGATGCGTTCAAACTCACGACGTGGGAATTCGTAGCGCGTTCCGGCTTTACCATTGTCGTAAGCCAGGTTTTGCAAGTCACATTCACCGGCTTGGTCGCACACGGGGCAATCCAGTGGGTGATTGATGAGTAGGAACTCCACAACACCGGCGCGTGCTTCGAGCAAATCAGGCGAGGTGAGGTTTTGCACTTCCATGCCATCCATCACCGTTGTGCGGCATGAAGCCACAGGCTTGGGCATCGGACGCGGGTCTTTCTCACTTCCTTTGGAGACCTTGACAATGCACGTGCGGCAGTAGCCTCCGCTGGTCTTGAGTTTGGAATGGTAACACATGGTGGGTGGAACGATGTCGCCACCGATCATGCGTGCAGCTTGAAGGATGGTGGTGCCATCAGGTACTTCAATGCTGATTCCGTCGATTGTAACTTTTGCCATTGCTATCGTGTTGCATTCACTCAACCGGCAGTTGGTGAACTGTTTTCTTGTTTTTGTATGGTGCTCTTGCGAGCGGTTATGTTGAAGCCAATCATAAAATCGATGGCTGCAAATCCAAATTGTTGGGAAGCGCGGTCGCTAATGCTGGCAGCGCGTGTAACGATGTCGGGCATATTGATGTAGCCGCACTTGGCCTCTCCGCGCACATAGAAATGATGGCCTAGTAATACTTCCATGCCGCATTTCAAGTTGGTGCCAAAGCCTGCCAAGTGGAATTGATCATTGCGCGGATAGCCCATCAGTTTGACATTGCTCTTAGGCATGAGTGCTCCCACACCGAACGCGCCATAGGCGTTAATGTCGATGAAATTTCCTCCGAAAATGCCTTGGTAAAACTCGATTTCGGTGAGCAGATAATTCAAGCCGTCAGTGTGTTCGTAGGTGAGGAATTGTGGTGTCAATTTCACCGCGTTGTTTTCCACCATGTCCATGTAGGTTGCGTCATCAATATTTCCTTCAAAAGCAACGTTCTGATTTTGCACCATGACGTACTTCATGTGATCAACACCCAGTGTTATGGCGATGTGATCATTGATGAAATAACCCAATTTGATGTTGGTTTGTGGAATCGTCAGCGTCTTCAAACCGAAATACGTTTTCGCTTCGAATTGCGTTTGACGATCCTTCGCCTGAACATTGAATAAGGTGAAGTCGTAGTCGTCACCTTTGAAATGAATATCGCTGTTGGTGTAGCGTGCGCGATTCCATCCCCAGCCTCCAAACACATTGCCTTTACGCTGCAATTCCGGAAACCATTGCGCATGAGAAACGGTTGACGCAATCAAGAAGATCAAAACACTATGTAGTCGGAGTTGATGCATCAATTACGCTTCTGCAGTCTGGTTTAGGCGGAAATAATGTTTCACGTCTTTGATGCTCTTACCGTTGCGAACGTAGTCTTCGAACTCGCTGCGGAAGTGGCGTATCGCGCTAGCAACAGGCCAAGACGCAGCATCGCCGAGTGGGCAAATGGTTTTGCCTTCAATCTTACTTTGAATATCCCACAGCAAGTCGACGTCGGCGAGAGTGCCATTACCATCGAGAATTTTGTGTAAGATTTTCTCCATCCATCCGGTTCCTTCGCGGCAAGGTGAGCACTGACCGCAACTTTCGTGATGGTAGAAACGGGTGAAGTTCCAAAGGTTCTTCACCACACTCGTGTCTTCATCCATCACGATGAATCCGCCGGAGCCAAGCATGGTGCCGCTCGCAAATCCGCCATCAGCAAGACTTTCGTAAGTCATGAGGCGCGATTCGCCGTTGGCTGTTTTCAAAATCAAATCAGCGGGTAGAATCGGAACAGATGAACCACCTGCAACAACGGCCTTCAGTTTTTTACCATTGCGAATTCCGCCGCAGTATTCATCCGAATAGATAAATTCTTCAACCGGAACACCAAGTTCGATTTCATAAACGCCCGGCTTATTGATATGTCCGGAAGCAGAAATCAGTTTGGTACCTGTGCTTTTTCCAACACCAATGGCTGCATAGGCCGCTCCGCCATCTTTAATAATTGGAACAACGGCCGCGATAGTTTCCACATTATTGACAACCGTCGGGCAGCCATACAATCCTGCTACAGCGGGGAATGGCGGCTTGATACGCGGATTACCGCGCTTGCCTTCGAGTGATTCAATGAGGGCTGTTTCCTCACCACAGATGTAAGCTCCTGCACCAACCTGCACATAACAGTCGTGGTCGAAACCGGAGTTCATAATATTCTTTCCGAGCAAGCCCGCTTCATAAGCTTCTGCAATGGCTTGTTCAAGAATACGTGCTACATAAAAATACTCACCGCGGATGTAGATGTACGAGGTGCGCGCACCAAGAGCAAAGCTCGATGCAATCATCCCTTCGATGAGCAGGTGAGGAATGCGCTCCATGAGGTAGCGATCCTTAAACGTGCCGGGCTCACTTTCGTCGGCATTGCACACGACATAGCGCGGAACACCGGCAGGCTTGGCGATGAAGCCCCATTTCATTCCGGTTGGAAAACCCGCTCCACCACGACCGCGCAGGCCGCTGGCTTTCACTTCTTCCACTACTTGATCCGGTGTCATGGTCTTCAGCGCTTTTTCGAGCGATGAATAACCGCCATGCTTGCGATACACATCCAGTTTGCGGATGCCTTCAACATGGTCGTTGGCGAGTAATAGTTTGCGTCCCATCAGATGTTGATCATATCGTCTTTAGTGTACACTCGGCGCTTGCCTTCCGATTTCATTTTTTCAAGCAGGTTGTCGACCTTGTCGAAGGTGAGATTCTCGTAATAATCTCCGCCGCACTGCAGCATCGGTGCGGTTCCGCAAGAGCCCAGGCATTCCACCGTCTTCAAGGTGAATATGCCATCCTTGGTGGTTTCGCCCACATGAATATTCAGTTTCTTTTCGATGTGACGAACAATGTCTTCCGCACCGAGCAGCCAGCAAGAAGAAGTGCGGCATACTTCGATGACACATTTACCTACCGGTTTCAAGTTGAACATTGAATAGAAAGAAGCCACTTCATAGGCTTCAATCGGCTGAATTTTCAAAAGAGCCGAAACGCAGTCCATCGCGCCGGGACTCAACCAGCCATCGAATTCAGCTTGCGCCAAATGCAAGAGGGGAATGAGTGCGCTTTTTTCTTTTCCTTCCGGATATCTCCGGATGATGCGCTGCGCAGTGGCGAGTGTTTCATCCGAAAATTTATATTCCTTGTTGTCAGACATGTTGCTGTGTGTGTCTTGAATGTTGTTGTTTTATGCGTCGAGTTCTCCGGCGATTACGTTCATGCTACTCATCGTGAGAATCGCATCGCTGAGCATGCCACCTTCAATCATGGAAGGGTAGGCCTGATAGTAGATGAAGCACGGACGACGCATGTGCAGACGATACGGTGTGCGACCACCATCGCTGATCAGGTAGAATCCGAGTTCGCCGTTACCGCCTTCAACCGCGTGATATACTTCGCCTTTGGGAACATCTGTTTCACCCATCACGATTTTGAACTGATAGATGAGTGCTTCCATCTTGCTGTAAACATCCTCTTTGGGAGGCAGGTAGAATTCAGGAACTTCGGCGTGGTATGCACCATCAGGCATGTTTTTAATCGCTTGTTCGATGATGCGCATACTCTGCCACATTTCTTCCATACGCACCATGTAGCGGTCGTAAGTGTCGCCATTAGTTCCAACGGGAATGGTGAAATCAAATTCCTCGTAAGATGAATACGGTGTCATCACGCGCACGTCGTAATCAACGCCGGCGGCACGCAGGTTTGGTCCTGTGAAGCTATACGCCAAAGCATTTTCCGCACTGATGGCTCCGCAATTGATGGTGCGATCCATGAAGATGCGGTTGCGGGTAACGAGTTTGTCGAATTCAGAAAGTGCTTTCGGAAACTCTTTCATGAAAGCATGAATACGAGCCCATGCTTTTTCGTTGAATTCGCGTTCCATGCCTCCGATACGACCGATGTTGGTCGTAAGGCGTGCGCCGCAGATTTCTTCAAAAATTTCGTAGATTTTTTCACGCCATTGGAACAGGTACAAGAAGCCGGTCATGGCTCCTGTATCCACAGCGATTACCGTATCACACACAATGTGGTCGGCGATGCGCGAAAGCTCCATGATAATCACACGCAAGTATTGCGCGCGCTTGGGAACTTCACAGCCGATGAGCTTCTCAACAGTCATGTGCCAGCCCATGTTGTTGATGGGAGAGGAGCAATAGTTGAGGCGATCGGTGATGGGCGTAATTTGATTGTATGGACGGCGTTCAGCGAGCTTTTCAAAAGCGCGGTGGATATAGCCGATGGTTGGTTCTGCTTTCACGATAATCTCACCATCCATAGTGAGGATGTTCTGAAAGATTCCGTGTGTCGCAGGGTGTGTTGGACCAAGATTGAGAATGGAATAATCCTTCTGCTCTGAAACCTGCGAAGCTGTCGCGAAGGTTTGTCCGATGTTTCCTGAAGTTCCTTTCATGATCTTATCGTCCGAAATATTTGTCTTCTTTATCGTCGCGACCGGCATCTTCCAGCGCGTATTCTTTGCGAAGCGGGTGGTAATTCATTTCATCCATGTTGAGGATGCGGCGCAAATCCGGGTGACCTGTAAAGCGAAAACCATAGAAGTCGAATGCCTCACGTTCCATCCAGTTGGCTGCCGGCCACAGATCGGTTGCCGTTGGAACCGTCACGTCTTTATCCGCCATGAAAGTCTTGATTCTCACACGCCAGTTTTTCTCCATGTTGTGGAGCTGATAGACCAGCGCAAACTCTTGTCCTTTGTTGTCGGGATAATGCACGCCGCACATGGTGGTCAGAAACGTAAAACCCAGGTCGTTGTGGGTTTTCAAAAACGCCAGCACATCATGGATGCGATTTTTTTCGATGGTAAAAACAGGGAAGTCGTAATCGATTTGGGATCCTGTTACATCATTGCTGAACGCATTCAGCAAGGCATCTTTCACGTGGTTGTGCAGCTCAATGGCAGCAGGTGACGCGGAGGGATGAATTTCGTGGTGCATTATTCGAGACCGTATTTGGCGAGCATGGCTTTGTATTCGGGAGAAGTGCGACGCGCGCGACCTTCATTTTTCGCGAGCTCCTGGATTTTCAGGATACCGTCGAGCACTTGCTCGGGGCGTGGCGGACAACCGGGGATGTACACATCGACAGGGATGATGCGATCGATGCCTTGCAGCACAGAGTACGTATCGAAGATACCGCCGCTGCTGGCGCATGCGCCCATGCTGAGAACCCATTTCGGTTCGGCCATCTGCTCGTACACTTGGCGCAGAATGGGAGCCATTTTCTTCGAGATTGTTCCCATCACCATCAAGAGGTCGGCCTGACGAGGCGAGAAGCTCAAGCGCTCCATGCCGAAACGCGAAAGGTCGTAGTGCGACGCCATGGTGGCCATGAATTCGATACCACAGCAAGAAGTAGCGAATGGCAGTGGCCACAGAGAATTGGCTCGCGCCAGACCCACGGCTTTGTCGAGCGTGGTTGCGAAAAACCCTTGACCTTCGAGGCCTTCAGGCTGGTATTCGCTTTTAATATCAACGTTGGTTGTCATGATGAAAATTGCTTAAGGATGAGGGTGTCGCCTGTATTATTCCCACTTCAGGGCGCCGCGGCGGATGATGTAAACCAAGCCTACAATCATCAGGGCCATGAAGGAAAACATTTCAACGAGTCCAAACAGGCCGAGCTCTTTGAAGTTCACTGCCCATGGATACATGAAGATAACCTCAACATCGAACAGAACGAAGAGGATGGCGACCAGGAAATACTTGATGGAAAAAGGAGAGCGTGCATTCCCTTGCACTTCAACGCCGCACTCAAACGGATCGCTTTTGACTTGTGTCTTGCGCTTTGGACCAAGAAGGTGCGTGGCAAGCATAGTGGTGACCACAAATCCGAGCGCGATGATGGCCATAGCAATAATGGGCAAGTACTGCTCGGTAAGGGAAATTGTTGATTCCATAAAGTCCGTGTGCGGTTTTTTGAATTGGCCGTAAAATTATGCGGCCAAGGCCTATAAACAGCCTAAACAAGGCGTTTTTTTTCAGGGAAAAAACCGTTGAGGAAAGTTGAATTAAGGACGAGTGTAACTCAGTCTGAAACCGACGTCGGTCACGCCCTGCAACTCAGGTGTGCGCATGCCATGACGGATATCGATTTTATAGCGACCGGCAAGCGGGAATTGTTTGCCCTGCTGATAGAGAAACCGGTTGTCGTATAGGTTTGCGGTGGAGTTACCGAGCCATTTTCCTTGCTCATCAGCGAGTTGACATTCAACAGTATCAATAGATTTCTTACCGTTGGGAAATTCCATTTCTACAAAGAAGTAAATATTGCTGAAGGGATAGTCTTCGCGGTTGCGCAGGCTGATGTAGAAGTTGTGCAGTTTACTGGTATCTGCGGTTTCAAACTCGAAATGCGCCACGTCGTTAACTTTCCAAACACCGTCATCGATGCGTTTATTGGCTTCATAAAGCACATCGGATTCACAACTGCACAGCAGCAGAATGAGCCCGAAAACGAAGATGCGATTCAACAGCGTCATGGTTGAGGCGGCGGTGGATTTTGGTTGTTTTCGCGTGGTGGGCGATTACGGTTATCACGCGGTCCTCGTCCTCTGCCGCGATCATTGCCGCGACGCTCCTTCTGTTCCGGATTGCGCGGTTGATTGCCTCCTTGTGCCGGATTTTCTCCTGCCGGTCTTGGCTCACGTGGTGGACGTTCTTCACGCGGAGGACGGGGTCCGCGCGGCGTACGTTCTTCGCGGGGTGGACGATCGCCTTGCGGAGGACGTTCGCCTTGTGGTGGTTTTTGACGCGGTGGTTGTTCGCGGCGGTTGGGTTGATCCGTGTTGGGTTGACCTTCCTTGGCCTGCGCCGGCTTGGGACCGCGCTGTTCGCGAGGACCGCGATCACGTTGTTCGCCGGGTCGTCCGTCATTGCGCTGACGTCCGCGATTGCGTCCGCCTCGACTGCGCCCTTTGGCTTTATCAAAACGCGTAAGGCTGTCCTGACCAACCACCTCTGCGAAGTCAGTGCCTTGTTCTACTTCTTCTTCGATCATGAATTCATCGATGTCCTCGATCAGAATGCCCTTCTTGTTTTTCTCCAGAATTTCCTTCACCGCGTCGATGCCCAATGGGAAAGGCGCCTCTCCCGGCTGACCGTCGTAAATGAAATACATTACACGCTGGAAAATATCGGTCTTGAAATGAGAAGCAGTACCCTTGGGAAGTTTCAGGCGTGTATTGACCGATGGGAAATCACGCGTGGCTTCTACATACTGATCAAGTTCGAAGTTGAGGCAGCATTTAAGTTTGCCACATTGGCCTGCTAGTTTCGTTGGGTTCAGTGAAAGTTGCTGGTAGCGCGCAGCACTGGTGCTCACCGCTCTGAAGTCGGTGAGCCAACTCGAACAGCAGAGCTCACGTCCACAACTGCCGATTCCTCCCAAACGACCTGCCTCATAGCGATAGCCTATCTGGCGCATATCAATGCGTACACGGAATTCCTCCGCATATCGTTTGATCAACTCACGGAAGTCAACGCGATCATCAGCTGTATAATAGAAGGTGGCTTTTGTTTTATCACCTTGATACTCGACATCGCTGAGTTTCATTTCCAATCGCAAGTCGCGGGCGATGGTGCGTGCGCGCATCATCGTGTTTTGTTCCAGCTTTCGACCGTCTTGCCAGCGGGTAATATCCTCTGCTGTAGCCTTGCGCAGAATTTTTTTGATTTCGTAATTGTCCTTGATGTCTTTGCGCTTGAGTTGTACGCGCACCAGCTCGCCGGTAAGGCTTACCACGCCCACATCGTAGCCGGGAGAAACATCTACCGCAACGACATCGCCTGCAAACAATTCGAGGTTTGATGAATTTCTAAAAAAGCCTTTGCGGCTGTTTTTGAAACGTACTTCCACCATATCGAAGGGCTTTTGGCCTTGTGGCAATTCCATGCCGGCCAACCAATCGAATACCTCCAGTTTATTACATCCGTAGGTGCCACAGGCACCGTTATTCTTACAACCGCCGGGCAATCCGCCTCCGGTTGAGCAACTTGAACATCCCATAGTGTTAATGCTTCGGATGGCGCAATGGGCCAATCCGTGTTTTCCTTCTCAACAATCTTGAACACAACAGACGAGGCATTCGTCTTCATGCTCACGGCCAAAAATACGGAGGAAAAAGTCAAGACACATGCAAATACAAACAATTGCTGACAACCCTTTATCGAATGCTCAAGGCCTAGGCTTCAGCTTTACGCGTGAGCAGGTAGTGCAGCTTGAACGAGAGGTCTGAAAGCACCAGCTTGGTGTATGCGTTGCGCGATACATCATGATAGGCTTCGGTGATCTCTTCCATCAATTCCTCAGCATTGAGGTCGTTAATGAAGGGCGCGAATTTGTCGGAAAAACTTTGCTCCGATTGATTGAGTCGCACGAAATCCTTTCCGGCATAATTCAGCACCAGGTTCTGGCGTATTTGGTCGAGGGCATAACTCAAGAAGTGTTTCTGATCCTCGCGATTGAGCTTATGCATCTCATCCGACCATCGAATGATTCCGGGGACGTCTTTCTTATAACACATGCGCATCCAAAGTTGAAACTGGTTTGCATACGTTTCATCCGGGTTTTGCGAATGAAGCAGTTGCAGGGCTTTGTTCCAATCACCGTGAGCGAAGTGGGCAATCTCCGCTGCTTTCTCGGGCGTGGCTCCTAGGTTGAGAAGACCTTGGGAGATATCGGCGTCTTCAATTTTGGGTACATAGATGGTTTGCACCCGGGATAAGATGGTTTGCAGAATATTCTCCAAACTTCCGGCAACAAAGAGAAACAGGGTGCGCTCAGGTGGTTCCTCAACGATCTTCAACAATTTATTAGCAGTGTCCGTCTTGAGGTATTCGGCCATCCAGATGACCTGAAACTTATAGCCACCTTCGTAACTCTTCAGTGTGAGGTGATTGATGATGTTGGCGGCCTCATACACCGACATAATGAGCTGCTTGTTGTCTTCTGTGATCATGTTGCGCCACTCGTCCACTGTCGTGTAGGGCGACGACTTCAAATGGCTGCGCCACGGGGCGAGCCAGTCGTTACAGGTCGTTTTTTCACTGCCCTCGCTTTTATTGAAAAAAGGGAAGGTGTAGTGTAGGTCCGCAAACTGATGGGTATCGATTTTTTTGCAGGTCGGACAAACTCCGCACGAATCTGTTTCTGTTTTATTCGGGCAGGCGATATACTGAGCGAAGGCAAGGGCCAGCGCCAGATTGCCGCTGCCATCCGGACCCAAGAAAAGAAGGGCATGCGCAATACGACCTTCACGGTAGGCTCCGATGAGGCGCTCTTTTAAAGTAGATTGACCGATGACTTGAGCGAATTGCACGCAGGTTTCTTTTCGGCGAAAATACAACTGTGATACCCACGAATACCCTTAGTGGAAAACTGCGTGAAGCACATCTAGTGATTTGATCTCTCGCAGGTTTTCCAGATGAAGTTTCAAAAAGGTAATTAATCCTTGCAACAATGAAGAGCGAATGGAACTGTGCAATTCAAGCGTCTGGACTTGCGGCCATTCCAAATCGAGCAGGTCAACGAGTTGAGCTGAGACGCCCGCTTCCAAATAATTAGGGTGCTTCGGGATAGTGTGCTCGAAAGTGCCATTCAACATGTCGAAGTAGATTGCCGGAGCCGGGGTGTCCGGTCGCTGAGGATAGAATCCGTAATGACGTGTAATTTCCAGAAGCCACCATACATGAAAGTTGCGCACATCGATGGCATCATCAAGCAGCATGACGCTGTTCTTGAGGTAATCAAACAGGACGTCGTTCACATAATCATCAGCAATGGTCTTCGCCAGAACCTCGTTCATGAAGAGAATCATCGCCGTTTTGGTCGGGTCCGTCGCCACATGATGCAGGGGCGTGGAAAGTCTTGGGTTTTTTATCGGAATGAATCTCGTAACCTCCTGGAAATCAGAATCAAACTCAATGATGGCCAGTGGATGAAAAAGATTGGAACCACCCGTTTTTTTTGATTTGCCGGCATAGACCATCCCACTTTTCAACCCGAAATGTTCACACAATACTTTGACAATGAGTTTATTGTCGCTGTAGCGAATAGTCTGAATGACAATGCCTCGGGTTGTTTGAATCATGGATGGCGTTTACAATTCACAGACAAGCGTTCAAATCTCGCTCGGTGTTGTTAATTCTTTTCAACTGAACGAACCACTTTTGAGACGAGCGGCAACGATACTTTCGACACGCGAAATTACGCTTTTCAAGAAGCGGTCAACATACTCGGTGAGGCTTCGGTTTCATCCTCTATAATAGGAGTAAGAAAAACATCACCTCGTGTGATGTTTGTTTAAAGTTAGGTTAGGCAGGGCAACCCTCGGGTTGCCCTGTTGCTTTTTAACCCTGTCGGATTTTTTGCAATGTATCTAGCTTACTTTCAGTGGGTTGTCGTTGTGTTTTTGTATAACTGTAACTTTTTGGGGATGGCCGGCGTAAGCACGCTCAACATCATAATCATAACATGAAAAACATCAGTTTCACCCTGTCTAACCCAAACACAGTAAACACAATGAAAACACTTCTCACAACATGGTTTGCAGCACTTATGTCTGTTGCAAGCTTTGCCCAGGCTCCCGGAGGCGTCTCCACGGGTCTGGTCTCCTGGTTTAAAGCCGACGCCGGAATTGCTCCAACAGCGAACGGCGGAACCATTACCGCATGGGCGGATCAAAGTGCCACAGCTATGCACGCGACTCAAACAGGTGCCACCACAAGTCGTCCGCTTTACTATACAAATGTCATCAACGGCCACCCGGCGTTGAGAACATCGGTCTCTCGTTTCTTGAATGTGGATTGGTCGATTATCAACGATACCAATTATACCATTTACGCGGTAACACGCCGATTGGGTGCGGGAAATTTCAATCATATCCTTGGTATTCAGGGAACCTCCGCGAGTCAATCTCATTTATCATTGGGATACACCTCTAATACTTTTGTTCGCCATACTCAGTACGGCAATTTTTTGACAATTATTACGGAAGGGTACAATGCCACCACTGAAATTCCTACGGTAATGGCATGCCAGTTCAATGAGGCCATTGGTAAGGCCGCATGGCGCATTCGCGACGGCGTGAAAACATCTTCCTCAGGAACAAACAAAACGCATTACCCCTATCCTGCCGGTATTCGTGGTCGCATTGGTCGCGGCGGTGATGGTTATGGCTTCAATGGTTATATCGCTGAGATTTTTGTGTACGACCGTGTGCTTACCGATGAAGAGAAGAAAAGTATCAATACCTACCTCTCCGTAAAATACGGTTTGTCGGTGCCAAGCAGTGAGCATTTATATGCGCTGGATGCGCCTTACCACAACGATGTATTCGGTATTGCACGGGATAACTCCTTTGCGTTGGCTCAAACAGCCAGCGAAAGCGTATCGCTCGATGATGTTCTGCGCATCAGCTCGCCATCAGCGCTGAGCGATGGTGATTACCTGATTTGTGGTAACGACAACGGAGCGGTAACCTTTGGCGCTTATGCCGGTGAAAATTGCTCGATTAGCCGAGTGTTGGCCCGCGACTGGATGTTCAAACACATCGGTGATTGCGGAACTGTTAATTTGCGATTTGATTTGACCGGTGTGACGGGCTTTAATGCCAATGATCTGCGTTTGCTGGTTGACATGGATGGTGACGGATATGATGATGAAACTCCGTTGACCGGTGTCTACGCGGCTCCTTATTTCACCGTGAGCCTTGTAACGTTACCTCATGATGCAAAGATTACCTTATGCAATGTGAACACGCATTACTATGCGGTAGTTCCAAACAGTATTTCTGATGGCTTGGTGTGGTCAACTACTCCCGGTGGTGCTGCTGAGTTTGCACTTAATGATGAAAATACCTGTCCAAGTATTGACCTCACCGTGAATGCCGGTGTGATTTTGCAAGTGAACGGTACGCTGACATGCCGCAACTTGACCGTAGATGGCACCTTGAATTTGGGTGATGACTACAGCGACAACCTCATTGTGCACGGTAATATTCAAATGAATGGTTCATGGTCCACTTCAGCTCCGGGCTCTCTCAGCTTCCACGGAGATGCAGCGCAATCCGTAAGCGGAGGAGTAATCAGCGTGTATAACGCTGATATCACGAATCCTGCAGGAGTAACATTGAACAACACTCGTTTTGATATTCGCTATAACCTGGCCATCACCGATACTGGTGTATTGAATACGAACGGAAAGTTGAAATTGGTTTCCGATGTCAATGGCACTGGTGAAATTCAATCGCTTGAGGAGGGCACCATTAACGGTACGGTGCAGGTATATCGTTACCGCCCTGCGGTTGCTGCAGGTTGGGTGAACTTGTGCTCGCCCGTTGCAGGCGCAACGATTCAAGAGTGGAATGATGATCTTACGACCACCGGTTTCCCCGGTTCGGATGCACCGACTTGGCCTAGTGAGGCGAACCCCTATGTGAATATTAAATGGTATAACGAGGAAGTTGCGGGAACAGATCAGGATGGATATGTTGGTGTGACCAATGTGACCAATCCGTTGGTTCCGGGAAAGGGCTATATGGTGTATATGCCGATTG
>Ga0315908_10000077_pt1 | contig 77806 bp, 42 predicted proteins | sample LakEriMetagenome_12_FD_203520 | JGI IMG/M metagenome (GOLD analysis project Ga0315908, IMG submission 203520) | Freshwater fungal communities from buoy surface, Lake Erie, Ohio, United States - Buoy 4 MA124 | ecosystem: Environmental > Aquatic > Freshwater > Lake > Lake biofilm | place: USA...
TTAACAGCAGGAGCTTCAACAGACGCTAAGTCTAGAGGGAAGTTGTGAGCGTTACGCTCGTGCATAACTTCCATACCTAAGTTAGCACGGTTGATGATATCAGCCCAAGTGTTTAATACACGACCTTGAGAGTCAATGATTGATTGGTTGAAGTTGAATCCGTTTAAGTTGAATGCCATAGTAGATAATCCTAAAGCAGTGAACCAGATACCAACAACTGGCCAAGCAGCTAAGAAGAAGTGTAATGAACGAGAGTTGTTGAAAGACGCGTATTGGAAGATTAAACGTCCGAAGTACCCGTGAGCAGCAACAATGTTGTAAGTTTCTTCTTCTTGACCGAATTTGTAACCTTCGTTAGCAGATTCGTTTTCTGTAGTTTCACGGATTAAAGATGAAGTTACTAAAGAACCGTGCATAGCAGAGAATAATGAACCACCGAATACACCAGCTACCATTTATGTTCAACAAGGATCGTACCCTTGCCCGGTTTTTAAAGAAGTTATAAAAATTCTCTTTTTAACCTGCCCTGTCTTATAACAGGGATCAGACCATATTTTACCGAACGAATTGAAATAAAATTTATTTCAAAATAATTCGGCCTCGTTATTTCGGCACACTTGTGCCTACTCCCTGTGGGATGGTCGTTCGACCTTTTCCGTATAAGAAGCCTATTTCTCTGCACACTAGTGTGCAGAGAAATAGGCTTCCTTAAAATTCTTTTGAGAATTTCATTGCATGCTCCTTTACCACTCCGTGGTCACCCTTTTTGGGTACAAGAAGGAACAATTTGAATCAATCCTCAATCCTCAATCTTCGATTGAGATTTTGCCTCCTCAATAACGAAACAATTTTCAGGAAAACTTCTTAGAAGACGCTGAATATTGGCACGAGAACAATTTCTTTGTTTTGCCGCCTCAGAAATACTTTCATAAATCTGACTATAAATACTTACACATTTCGACTTTCCTGAATTTGAAATAAAATAATCGCCAACGTTCTGATTTCCAGATTTGTGGTTACTTAAAGCAACGAAGTTCTCAATCTTTGATTGAGGAACACAATCTGTGTTATTTAAGTCAGTCAACCATCGTCGAATTGTATCACGTGAATGACCGGTTTGCCGAGAAGCTTCAGAAATGCTTGGATAAGTTTTGCCTTTTAAAATAATTGCAAAACCTTCAACAATACTATTTTGATGATTTTCGCGAAGTGATTGTGAAATTTGTTGGATGGTTTGATTCGTATGTTGACGACCCCAAAAAGGATTATTTTCCTTTTTATGGGAAATTTTAGAGTGTTTATTATAACAAAACTCAAAAAAATCTTGAATGAGTTTCGTTTCAATTTCTTTGCATTCATCGAAACTTAAATTTATATTTTGAGAAACAGCAGAAAATAAAAAATTTTCTTCACCATAATTATTAAAATCACATTGAAGATCAGGAACCTCATGAATATTTCGACGTAATCGAGATTTATGTTGGGACAATCTCGCAGAAACGTTTGAAGACATTCCATAATAACGTTTGTTATTGATAAGACAAAGAACTATGTAGACACCGGGAAGTTGTCTCGGTGCAATACGGTTAGGTACGGGATTATTTTGAATGATTGCATTTGAGTGAAAACACCCCCCATAGGGGGTTTGACTTTTATTTTCTTCATTGGATTTGACCTCACAAAAAAACTTAAAAAACTTATAAATTTGTGTGAAATAATTCAAATCAATTTTGAAATAACGAATCAAATGAAAACAAAAAAACCTTCCCCGTTTTAGACGAGTTTCAAAATTTCTGAATTTGTGTAAATGAAAAATTGAGGCATAAATTTTACCTAGCATGTGGAAAGGGTGCATTAAAATGTTCAAAAGTTATATATACGTTTTTGAATATATTCTCCAAATTTTTTAGGAGCTTTGGACTATATCATAGAAAATTGAATATGATTTTTTTGAATAAAACTCTCCTCAATCTTTGATTAAGGAGATTTGTTTTATTGATTTCCGCCCTCCCGTACGGGCAGGGATGAACTCTTATTAAATAAGATTGTTTCTAAAATGATTTCAATTTCCTTCAGGCGCTCATGGAGTTTCATGATTTTATCAGAATCGTATACTCTAGTCTCTGAACCTTGAAATCCTTCTTTATTATTTTCTGCCACTAAAGGCAAAGATACTGGATTTCTTTGGTTGCTGATTGAAACAATGATTTCGTTCTTTGCAAGTTTTTGAATAAAATCCAAAAACTGTGCTACACGAACTTTTAAATAAAAAAAAACGAAATCAATGAATTTTTCCAGCAATTCACCTGATTTAATGAGCACAACATTTAAATGATTTTTGTGTAAATTATTCTTATGCTCAGCTTGGAATACGATCCATAATGTTACGTAAGAGCTCTTTATCTCTTACCTCTTTGCTTCGAAAGAGTATCGGACTATATCATAAACAAAATCATGACTAATAACATTAGCATAAAGAATGAAATTCTTTTCATACTTTAGTGTGTCTTTACTAGCGTAAAGACTTGCTTTCGCTAGGGAAGGAATGAAATTCTGAATTTTTTAAATTCAGGAGCCGTGAATTGTTTTCGGGCACTCGTGGAAAGTATAAAGTTCTCATAATTGAGAATTTGACTTTCTAGTCTCTGGACCTTTCTGATTGCTCAGAATTGGCTGATGATTCTCATATTATATTTAAGAATTGACATAAACTTACTCAACATCTTTTGCAGATCTTTACGCGTAAATTTACGATTCACAGTTGTCTCTTTCTTAAATTTTATTATAAAGTTCCATCAATTCACCCGATTTTGCTAAAAGTCTATTAAACTTTAAGTCACAATTGTATTTTATGAAGTTGAAAGTACCAGAGATCATTTATGTTCCACAAAGTGCGTTAAACTTTGCGCGATTCAGAATTTTTTCAAAAAAAGATTTGAAATGAAACTTTCTGAATCAGCCTTCTATTTCTAGAAGGATCAGACCATATCATATTCTATAAAGAAAATAGAATCTCGCTTTTTCGACACACTTGTGTCTACTCCCTTAAGGATGGTCGTTAGATCAGTTTTCATATTTTATTTTTATTGAGTGTGGAGAGAACTTCGTACCTGTATGTTTTATATGGTTGTATTGTCTATTCAATTAAAGTACAAGATAAATTATTTGGATCGTTTAAATATTGTCGAATTGTTTTTCGAGCCATTCCAGTTTGACGTGATGCTTCAGCTAAACTGGGATAATTTACGCCATTTAATTGAATACTTTTTCCTAAAGTATCATTTGGGCGACTATTTGCAAGAGCAATTTTTTGTTTTGTTTCTTCGGTATGTTTTCGATTTGAAAAAGGATTATGATTTCCTGATTTATCATACCAATAAATATCATTATAACATAAGTTTACATTATCAAGGATTAAAGAAAGTTCTTTTTGCAATCTTATCTTTCGTTGGTTCCATTGTTCCCCTACAAATAAAGGAATAAAATGAAATTGATCTTCAGAATAAGTATTCCAATCATGTTGTAGTTGAAAATTGAAATGAATTTTTCGTCTTAACATTGATCGGTGAGACGAAAGTCGATCACTGATGTTTGAAGTTTCGCCATAATATCTTTTATCATTTGTTATACAATGAATCATATAAACTCCAGGTTTTTTTGTAGGTCTCATGTAAAGAGTTTTTTGTATTTCCTCTTTTTGTTCTTCACACACAGATGTTTCTTTAAAAAGATGAGAGTATTCATCCTCAGTTGAAGAAATCAATAAAATAGGATTTGATAAGGAATCTTCTGATTCTTGAGTTTTGTTTTTTTTATTGTTTTTATTTGGAATCAAGTTTTTATTTATATATTTTTTCTTGAAAGGTTCCCTCTCTGAAGTAGGAAACCGAACTAAGTTCGTATTCACAACCGAATTCATATGAATAAACCAATCAGAGGAACGAAGTTCTCGATCTTTGATTGAGGAATCCAAAAAATTTCCACTAGAGTTGTTAGAAAAAAATCTTATATATTCAAAACTTTTCCGAATATTTCGAAGTAAAAAAAACAAAAAGAAAATTAGAGATTTTCCTTTTAAGCGAGTTACTATCCATTTTAATAATAATTGAAACAATTTTAATAAATAAAATTTGAAAAAAATTGATTTGAGTAAAAATGGAAAGGGCAAATATTTACCTAAAGGCATACCATCAGAGAAAGAACCTTGTCCGATTGGGTAAACTAAGAATACTGCAGAAGCAGCAGCAACTGGTGCAGAGTAAGCAACAGCAATCCAAGGACGCATACCTAAACGGTAAGATAATTCCCATTCACGACCCATGTAACAGTATACACCTAATAAGAAGTGACATACGATTAATTGGTAAGGTCCACCGTTGTATAACCACTCATCTAAAGAAGCAGCTTCCCAGATTGGGTAGAACACGAAATCAAATCCCCGAAATTGGCTAGATTTGCGTGGACTATATCATCAATTCAATCCATAAATTTTCCCCGTACCACTTCGTGGTCACCCCAAAGGAACGAAGTTCTCAATTTAAAATTGAGGGGTACGGGATTCAATTTTTTTATGCAATTTTGAATTGCTGGGCACTTATGTGCAAGTATTGTAGAGTACTCATGCACTAGTCTCTGAACGGGCCGAGATTTTAAACTCCTCTCGGATTCGTTGCGGATTTTCACGTCGTTTTTGTCAAACTCAAATCAAATTTTAGTATTCTATTGGAAAGGTATGTTTCATACCTTTTCAATAAAGAGAAATAACCAATAAAATAACATCCGAGAATAAAAAAACGGGACGTTTTGATTTTTTGATTTTAAAAATCAAAAAAAACGAAATTATAAATAAATACAAACGAGAAAAAACTTAAGAGATGTATATCTAGGACGGCATAGATGTATATCCAAGACGGCATAGATGTATATCCAGGACGGCAGATATAAAGTTCCAAAACTTTATAGGCAGGTCAAATGAATTAGAACAAGAGTGGTGCAACTAATCGAAGAGTTCCTGAACCGATAAGATGTTTACACGGTCCCACGACTGAAAAACTTTGTCCCCTTTTAAAAAATCATAAAAACTTCCACCACGTTGTGCTTTTTCAATCGGAAATTTAAGTTCAGGAACACCTCTTTCGTCACATTGTGCTAAAAGATCTCTTGCCACATCAATTCCAGCTTTTACAGGTCCAACATAAAACAACATACCTGGTTTGTCACGATGTTCAAAAACAAGAATATTGTTGCGGATAAGCGTTGAAAAAGAAGAGCTTTGATTTGATATTCCTGTAGAACGACCATAAGCTCTTCCAACTGCCTGTCTTGCTGAAAACTGGCTTTCTGTATTTGCAGAACCACCAATTGGACCTCCACGTTGTCCCATTTGACTTTGGAAATCGGAATTCCAGAAAAGACGGCCATTCAGTTGGTTCATTAACGCAATTCTACTACTTTGTTCTCGGATATCTACATGAGCACCCGCAAATCTGAATGCGTAGGCCATGAAATCACCTTTATGTCCGTATTCAAAATATAAAAGCAAATGAGCAAGTGTATGATCACGCTGATGAATTTTAATGATATTGCTAAGATCGTCAGTTCCATCAAGATGTTTTGGAATAATATGGTGTTTTTCTGTATGGCCTTGAATTTTTTTCGTACGTAAATAGTTAATATAACGTTCATAAGTTCCCTGTTTTAGTTTTCGACCAGACTCCACACGTTTTTTAATATATGCTAAAGTACGTGAAATCTTCTCTTGTGAAAATTTGACTGAAGAAACAACTTTATAAACTTAATTCATATGAATTTATCTCATAATTTTGATTTTATAAAAATATAAAGAAATGAATAAAAAAAATATGTTTGTGAATTCCCGCAGTTCACCCAGTTTTCTGACTTTCGAATTGAAATAAAGAAAATTCGAACTTGAAATTATTAAGTCAGGCACTTCGTACGGTTAATGCAGACCGATCGCGTTTGATGTAGGGATAACAGCACCAGAGATGATGTTGTTTCCGTATAATAATGAACCAGAAACTGGCTCACGAATACCATCGATGTCAACTGGAGGAGCAGCGATGAAAGCGATAATGAAAACTGAAGTAGCAGTTAATAAACAAGGGATCATGATTACACCGAACCAACCGATGTATAAACGGTTTTCAGTTGAAGTAATCCACTCACAAAAACGAGCCCACAGGCTAGATGATTCACGACGTTCTAAAATAGCAGTCATAATATTTTTATTTAATTTTTTATATGTAAAAACCCCGAGCTTTAAAAAAGCATTACAGTAGTCTTTTGACTCTTGTTAAAAAGAATATGTCAAATAAGGAAACTTTTAACAATTATTCAGTTTAGAAAGTCAGGAAGTATTTTAACGAAAAACAAATACCGATAAGGAAAAGTCGTAATTTTGCAGCGTCAAAGATGTTTTTATTGCAAATTCTTCCTATCCATTTTCTTTGAATAGGAAAAAATTTGATGTTTAAGGATTGTACTCAGTAAAACGAGAAACGTAGAAATTGTTTACAACAACATGATAAGTTGAATCTAAACCAGAGTTTAAACGTTCTTTTACGCGAGTCATGATGCGTGAAATAACGTACATGTATGCTTGTTTAAAAGCTTTCTGTTGATAGAACATAATTGTTTCTTGTTTGAATTCTTCTAACATAGAAAGTCGTTGTTCATGTTGAGATACACAAGTGTTTACTTCTTGTGTAGCTTTTAAAACACCTTCTTCGCGAATTTCTTTAGCTTTTTTCTGAGCAAGTTCTAACTGTGTTTTTGCTTGAGCAAGTTTTTCTTGTGCTTCTTTCGCGCGTTGGCTAGCTTGTTCTAAATTACTAAAGATTGTTTTTTTACGTTCATCTAATAGTGAATTTAAATTTTTTCCAACAAATGATACAACAACAGCAACAACAGCAGCTAAGTTAATAACATTTGTTTCAAAAACATTTGTATTAATACCAAAACCTTCAGCTAATGGAAGATTATTAAATAAATCAAAAATCATAATATGGAAGATTGTATCTATATTATTTTTCTGAGAAAATTCAGGCTTGATTTATCCGAATTTAAGGATTACAAAACTTTATTTTTCTCTGAACCTAAAGTGTTTTTAAAATAGTGAATTTATTAGCATAAAGATTTGATGAATTACGCTAGAAAAATTTTGAATTTCAAAAAACTTGGAACCAACGTTGGACCCGTTTAAGGGAGGTTTCCTTTTTTCGAACATATCGAGTTTGAAGCAGCCCTTCTGTTTTGTAAGATTTGTGCCATAAAAAGGAGAAGACTCTCTATCAGACGTAAGATATTTCTACATAATAACTTGTAAGGAGAAATTCGTCATTGAGTACTTCATAGAAGAATATTTATTAACTTAAAGAGTTAAAACTCATAAAAAAGAACTTAATTTAAAACTTGTATATAAAAACTTTTTTTCTATCTAACACAAAAAATCGGATTAAGTGAATCAGAGAGATCGCACGAAAAATCTTAATAAAGAAGATTTCTTGAAAAACACTTGAAATTTTATAAAATTGCTTTTTTTCTCGAGAAAAAAAGCGAAATTTCGTTTAATTCGTTTTTTACTTTTTTTGAAATTGGACTTTAAAAACATCATATTTGAGATCTATTTTGATTTTATACTGTAAAAAAAACTTTTACAGTATAAAATCAAAATAAAAAAATTATGAAGCAAACGGGTTAGCGAATAATAGTGCTAAAGCAACTACTAAACCGTAAATTGTTAAAGATTCCATGAAAGCGAAACTTAATAATAATGCACCACGAATTTTACCTTCAGCTTCAGGTTGTCTAGCGATACCTTCTACAGCGTAACCAGCAGCTGTCCCTTGACCCATACCAGGACCAATGGCAGCAAGACCTACAGCTAATCCAGCAGATACAACAGATGCAGCAGCAACAATTGGATTCATGTTCATTTCCTCCTGAAAAATAATCAATAAAATTATAACAACTATTAATACTATACTAAATTTTGAATAAAAAAGAAACTTTTTTTCTTTGAATTTGAATTTATTTCTAACTGTAAGTTTTAAAAATTTGATCTTTCCAAAAAATAAAGACAGAAAAAGAAAATTCTGCAATTTTAACAAATCGTAACATTACAAATTTATAGGAATTTCCATCCTTGTCTCTTTGAGACAAGACATAGTCAAAAATTTAAGCCTATAATTCGCTTTATAATCATAATAATAGTAAAAAACGATTTATAATTCAAATTTTTACGGAGAGAGAGGGATTCGAACCCTCGGTACGGATAAAGCCCGTACAACGGATTAGCAATCAGTCGCTTTCGACCACTCAGCCATCTCTCCATTATTGTAATTTAACTTAAATTTCAAATCAAATCAACTTTGATATTGATACAAGTAAAGAAAAGCGTTTCAAATTCGACTTTTTCTAAACATTTTTTATTACACATTTTTCTTATCTGCTCTAAATAAATTTTAGAGTATAAATTTTAGAGTATAAATTTTAGAGTCGCTTCTATTTGTATTTTAAATTCCTAACATGAAATTTATTAAAGAATTTAAAATACAAATAGAAGCGACTCTAAAAATAATTTTCACTAGACAATTGATTTTAAACGTTCAAGAATATTAAGCGACTTCATTAGAAATGAAAGACGACTTAAACTGTGAAGCTGTTAAAGAACTTAAATTTTGATTTCTTCTTAAAGGACGTGTTACTAATTCTAAGATATCACGACTATTTGTAAAACCATGAATTTGAGCAAACGTAAATTCAACAGACCACTTTGTAGTTACACCTCGAGCTTCTAAAGGGTTAGCATGAGCCATTCCAGTAATAACTAAATCAGGTAAAAGCTCGCGAATTCGTTGAACTTGATAATAATTATCTGGTTTTTCAACAATACGAGGCAAAGGTGCGTTCATTTCAAGACAAGTTTGTTCAAGTAAGGCTAACTCAGCTGCTTGGAATCGTTTATCCATATAAGGAATTCCAATCTCGTAAACAATCATTCCGCAACGAATTAGAAAACGTGCTAAAGAAATTTCTAAAAGATTATCTCCCATAAAGAAAACGGATTTCCCACGAACAAACTTTAGATGATCTTCTAAACTTTCCCAAATTTGAGCTTCTCTTTGGTCTAAACCTTTTGGTTGGATCCCGTAAATTGAACAAATTTTTTCAACCCAAGCTCGAGTTCCATCAGGTCCAATTGGAAAAGGTGCACTAATTAAAGAACATTTTCTTCGTCGCATTAATGTAGTCGCAGTACGACTTAAAAACGGATGGACTCCACAAACAAAAACATCTTCAGACAAAGCGGGTAATTCAGTATAACGTTGAGCAGGAAGCCACCCAGAAACATGAATTCCTTGATTTTTGAGTTCAAGAGTAAGTTGAGAAGCAACAGTGCTAGGAAGTGACCCGAATAAAACTAATGGATTTTGCTCAATTGTCTTTAAAGCAAATCCTGTTTCTTCCTTTTCTTGTCCTGAAAGTAAAGATTGTGTTTTTTCTTTTTTCTCGAAAGTTGGACAACGTTGAGCCATAGCTGCTAAAACGGTGTCTTCTCCCTGTGTAAAAGCATAATCTAAACCATTAGCACGAGCAACTACAATAGGGATTCCAATTTCTGCTTCAAGTCTAGGAGCCATTCCTTCAAGATCCATTTTGATAATTTCAGTGGTACAAGTCCCAATCCAAACGATTACACTTGGATTACGGTCTTGTTTAATTTGAATACAAAGACGTTTTAATTCTTTATAATCATTTAATTGAGCAGAAATATCTGCTTCTTCCAATTCAGCCATTGCGTATCTAGGTTCTGCAAAAATCATAACCCCAAGTGCGTTTTGTAAAAAATACCCACATGTTTTTGTTCCAATAACTAAAAAAAAACTATCTTCAATTTTTTGATAAAGCCAAGAAACACAACTAATTGGACAAAATGTATGATAATTTCCAGTTTCACATTCAAATACAAGGTTTTTTTCTTTTACAATTGACATATAAAGAATGAAAATTTTTTTCAAATTTGAGCTTTTTCCTAATAATTCGAAACAAAATTTTATTATTTGATTATTAAAAAAAAGTAAAAAATTGAAATTGCTTGCTTATAACATTTTAAAACATACAGACTTTCTGTGAATTCTTATATAAGAATTCCACGTAGATCTTTACTTCCGTGCTTACCTAACAAAGCAAGGATCCTTAGGTCGAATCCTCTTCTTCTTTCACTCACCGACAAAAGTCGCTTTTTTGGCATAGGAGAATGTAAAGATTTTTTCCACGAACTGAAAATCTTGTTTCGCCGTAAAGGCCGCAATTCAAATCTTGAAACACAGCAAATCAAAAACGTAAATAAGTCACCTTAATAAAAAGTGACTTATTTCGGAATTAAATACAATTTATTTTAAGAGTACTAAAGTAGGTCAGCTTTTATTTTTCCTTATAGGAACGAGTATCTCACCAAACATTTATGTGTGGTGTGGTGAGGATAATATATAAAAAAACTTTGTTCGTTCCGTCCTTTACAGGACCGTAAAGACACACTAAAGTGTAGAACGAATTTTATTCCTTATATTTTTGTCTAACACTTTTGTATCCTAGTTATTACATACTAGGCTGTTGCTTGGTACTTTATCCTTATTTAAATAATGACAAAATTCAAAATTTCGATATTATTTAAATATTCCTGTTTAAAGATTGATAAAAACCTTAACTCAAGTTGAGATGAACATTGTGGCAAAATGAAAAAAATAAAAACGTCATGATCGGTGAACCTAAGTTTGTTTGAAATTCAGTTTATAAAATTTACACATTCACTTTTAGACTGAGAACAAAAGTTCGAAACTCGGCTTCAAAACTGTATGAAAAATTTTTATTTTTTACAGCTTCTCTTCGATTTTTATATTAAAAAATAAAAAGGTATAAATAATAATAACATATTTCAAAAAAAAAATCGATTTTATATTCTATTTTTCATCTGAAAAATAAGTTTTTATGGTAATTGAATAAGATGCTCTACTTTGTGTAAAAATTGGTTTTGATCAAATTTATAAAGTCCAATATCTAGACACAAAGCTTGTAATTCACAAATTAAAACTTTAAAAGATTCAGGTGTTCCGATATAAATTTCACGTTGTTGAATAATATTTGACCACAGTGTCATTCTACCCGTCATATCATCCGATTTTAAAGTTAATAATTCTAAAAGTGTAAAAGCTGCTCCATAACCTTGCAAAGCCCAAACTTCCATTTCACCAACACGCTGCCCTCCCGATTTTGAACGGCCTCTTAAAGGTTGCTGTGTAACTAAAGCATAAGGACCCGTTGATCGCATATGAATTTTATCATCAACTTGGTGAACTAATTTTAACATATAAGCAATGCCGACAGTGACAGCTTGATCAAAAAAATCGCCAGTTCGGCCATCAAATATTTTCATTTTTCCAGGATGATTTGGACGGAACAACCAATTTTGACCTGTTTTTTTTCTTGCTTTATATAATGAATAAAACGTAAGTGTACGAGAGGCTTGAGGTCCATAAATTTCATCGAATGGAGAAATTCGGAATAAAGTTCCCAGATGCTTTGCAGCCAGTCCTAGTAAACACTCATAAATTTGTCCAACATTCATTCGAGACGGAACACCTAATGGGTTTAAAACCATATCAAGGGGAGTTCCATCAGGTAAATAAGGCATGTCTTCTCGAGGAAGAATTTGAGAAATAATCCCTTTATTTCCATGTCGGCCAGCCATTTTATCTCCAACTTGAATTTTTCTTCGTTCAGCAAGATAAATTTGAACTTTTTGTGGTTTTTTTTCTTTTGATTTTTTTAAAATTTGAACATCTACCACTTTGCCTTTATACCCTCGCGGTGCTCGTAAAGAACTATCACGTGCAGATTGTAACTGTTTTTCTAAAATTGTAAAAAGAAGTTTTTGATATGCTGTTTGAAATTTTGCTCTTGTGGGAGTCATTTTCCCAACCAGAATCTCTCCTTCCTGAATCCAACTTCCTAGCTTTGGAAGTCCATTTTCTTGTAAATGAGCCGTTTGACTGTAGGGCGTATCTGGAATATTTTTTGTAAACTCTTCAGAACCATATTTTGTCATTCGAGCTTCACTTTCATACGTTTCAATATGAATTGACGTATAAACATCATCATACACGAGTCGCTCACTAATTAAAATTGCGTCTTCATAGTTATAGCCTTCCCACGGCATATAAGCAATGACAATGTTTTGTCCTAAAGCAAGTTCTCCAGCACTACTTGCTGATGCATCCGCAAGTAAATCTCCGGAACGAACCCAGTCTCCTTCAGTGACTGAAGGTCGTTGAACTAAATAAGTATCTTGATTCGATCGTTGATATTTTTGTAAAGAATATTCAATACTGTAAAGTGTCATATTTTTGAAAAATGAAACATAAATTCAGAATCTAAGATTAGTGGCTAATCTTAACATATTATTTTAAGACTTTTAAAAATCTAGAATATTTGAAAAAAATGATTTTTTATAGAAACGAAATTCTCTCTGCACTTTAGTGCAGGGAGGTTTCCATCTGGTGAAGGAAACCTTGCTTCACCAGGAATAAAATTCTCAATTTTTAAATTGAGGAGCGAAGCTCTCTTCACACTCGTGTGGAGAGGTTTTCATCTGGTCTTTACTGTTGCAAAGACTTGTCTGCGACAGCGATCCCGTATGGGTCGAAAACCTTGCTTCGCCGCCCTTCCCCTATGGGGCAGGGATGGAGCGAAGATCTCTTCACACGTAAGTGTGTCTTTACTAGCTTCCTGTACAGGCCAGACCCTAGCGTAGCAAGTTTGTACGCTAGTATAAACCGAAGGGGAAGCTAGGAGAGGTTTTTTTAATTGAAATGCAAGTTTCAAAATTCGAAAAAACTCAAATTTTATTCAAAAGTATAAACTATAATTTTAGAGGCACTGGCATAACTCACATAACCAACATATTTTGAAGTGAGTGAATGCCCTGAGTCGCTTACTGCTCGAGCTTCAAGTCCTGTACCTACAAGAGCTCTTTGAGGTCGGATTAAAGGAACAGCTTGTCTTTGCATATTTGAGCCCATTAGAGCACGGTTTGCATCATCATGTTCCAAAAAAGGAATTAGTGAAGTAGCTAAAGAAATCATTTGATGAGGTGTTGTTCCAATAAAATTGACATCTGTTCTATTTACTGTTACGAAGTCTTTTCCAACTCTGGCAGGAATTTGGTATTTTGGTAAAAATCCACCAAGTGATACAAAAACATCGGATGCAGCAACTTTTGTTTTTTCTTCTTGATCTGCAGTTAAATACACAATTCCCGATTTTTTTTGAACTTGACCTTTGAAAACTTTGAAAAAAGGACTTTCGATAAGTCCTTGTGAATTGATACGAGCTGCCGCAGTAATTGAATTTACTAAGCCTGTATTTTTTCCTTCAGGTGTTTCGATTGGACAAATTCGACCGTAATGTGAAGGATGAATTCCCCGAATTGCTAAAGTCGCATTATCACGAGTTACACCTCCCGGTCCCATTGAACTTAAACGACGTTTATGGGTAATTTCTGCCAGAGGATTCATTTGATCCATAAATTGTGAAAGTGGGTTTGTGCCAAAAAATTCTCTTAAAACTCCATTTACGGGGCGTGTATTAATTAGCATGTTTAATTTAGGTTTGTTTGTTTGTGCAAATTTTTCACGAATAAGTTTTTCAAGTCGAATTAAACCAACCGCAAATTGAGATTGAATTAGATCCCCAGATGTTCGAACACGTCTATTTTTTAAATGATCAATATCGTCTGTTTTCAGAAACCCTTTTTCAACTCTAAGTAAATAAGAAGTAATCGATAATAAATCTTGAGCAGTTAATGTTGTTTGACTTAAAGAAAGAGTGAAATTCAGTTTTTGATTTAATGCAATACGTCCATGTTTTCCTAAATCATATGTTCGAGGATTCATAAATTTTTTAAATAACCAACGTCTTCCTAATTCAGACGTATTTTTTGAAAAACGTCCTTTAATTCCAGAACCCTTTTGTGGAAGAGTTGCGGCTTTGCCCTGACGGGGGTCCACTCCGTGGTCACCCCTTTGGGGTACGGGAAGCATTAATTCATAAAGTTGTTTCCATGCTTGAGGTGGGTACTGCACGTATAAATAATCTTTTTGATTTTTTGAAATTTTTTCCTTTGGTTTAAAATTTTCAAGTAAACGATCTGGAAATTCAAGTGATCCAAAAATTGTTTTTTCGTTTAATCCCATTGCAATTAAAAGCCATAAAATTGGAATCTTTGGTCCTTTTTTCATTTGCGCCCAAATAAGTTTTTCTTTATCGATTTCAATTCTTAGCCAAGTCCCTCTTAAACAAATAAGATCAGCATAATAACGTTTTACAGTAAAATCGGGTTTTTCGTTCCATTTATTAATATACATTTCGTGAAGTGTTTCTTGAAAATAAACGCCTGGACTACGGACAATTTGGTTTACAATTACTCGAGCAGATCCATTTAAAATAAAATGTCCACGTTTTGTCATTAAAGGCAAATGTGCGATTAAAACCCATTTTAAAAAAATACGTTTTCTTTTTCTATCCGTAAGTTGAACTGGCACATATAATTTTGATGAATAACTTTTACTTTTTAAAATTGTTTCTTCAATTGTATGCTTTGGTCTTGTTAACCGATAATATTCTGGGTAAAAAAAGAGTTCCACATCTTTTTTCAAATTTGTAATCGGATTTCTTTTCGAAAATTCTTCAATAATTCCTTTTTCTAAAAAGTAAAAGAAACTTTGTCTTTGAATTTCAACTAAATCTGGAATAAAATATCGAAAATTTGGCATAATTGAAAAATTAAGAAGATTTTAAAACAAAAATAAAGAAATGAATCGTAGTTAATAATCTACAGTTAAAATAACAAAAATTCAGTCTGTATAAGATGATACATGTGCAGGATGCTTCCCTGCGAACTTTTTAGCTGCCTTGCTAACTTCACTTCCAGGGCTGTCTTTTCCAGGGTTGTCTAGCCTGAACAAGGAGTTAGTAAGTTCATAAAGACCCTGCGGATTAGGTTGTGAATACGGATTAGGTTGTGAATACGAATTAGGTTGTGAATATGAACCTTGCCGGCTTGTAAAAGAAAAAGAGGTTTTGATCTGACGATTCCTTCCATCCTTGCCCCATAGGGGCAAGGATGGTAGAGAATTTAGCAAAAAAGCTAATACAGGAAAGTCTGGAATTTGAATTTTATTATTTAGTGATAAACGAAATTTGACGCTTTTATTTTTATTAGAATTATGTTATATATTTGCTAATATATTTTAATTTATAAATTATAAATTATTTTTTCATAATATTTTGAATCTTTCTGTTTTCTATTAGAAAAGTTCAAAATATTTAACTAGTATAAAAAATCCTCTTTTATCAATCGAAATATAACCCGGGAAAGACCAATCTATATAGAAAATTACCCTAGCTAAAGAGAACATTTACCCATCCTTACATGCCCTAGCTGCCTTGCTAACGAAAGTAAGTCTTTAAAAGTAAAGACCCTTGCCAGCCTGTAGAGGAAAAAAAGATTTTCATCTGATGGAAAAAACCTTACTAAGTTCATATTCACCACCCAATTCGTATTCACAACCTAATCAGGAGAAGACCAAGAAATCTTTGTCAAGGAGGGAATCAAGTAATAAACTTAAAGTTTATTTGTTTATAAATTTTAGCTCGTTTTAGTGTTGGTATGCAAGGTTATACTAACCCTGTCATTTCGAATAAAGTATTTTCAAACAATTTTATTTTTCGTTTTTTGAAATAAATACAAAACATAAAGAATGGATTTATTTGTTTATTTTTAGAATATGAATAAAAAAATCAAATTTTAAAAATTTAAAGTCTATGGAAATAAAAAAATCATTCCAGTTTTAATCCACCTTCCTGGGTCCATCATTGTATGGTTGACGAAACTTACTAAAGTTTCTTTATGGTTTAAGAAGTCATTCCACTCTATAATTTTTGAATTTATAGTGTTTCGATGAGGTTATTAAATAACTTTATCAACCAAATTTGTTTACTTCCCGCCTGTACAAGGCGGAAAGAATTTCATTCCTTTTAAAGGTAGAGATAAAGACCAAAGAACTTAAAACCAAGTGTATAATGTGAGGTTTTAAATTTGCAAAGTTTTTATTTGGAATTCAATTCTATTTAAAATAATTTTTATATATAAATTTATAAAACATGACTACTCGAAAATCAGCTGAAGCTATTACTTATCCTATTTTTACTGTACGTTGGTTAGCTATTCATGCTTTAGGTGTTCCTACAATTTTCTTTTTAGGTTCAATTACTGCTATGCAATTTATTCAACGTTAATTTAAAAAAAACTGAATTTAAAAGTTTTTTAAAAATCTGTAAATATTCTTTTCATTCGACTTTATAGTTTTTAGATTATAAAGTTTTTATAAGTAAAAAAATTGAATTTCTTGGCTAGACTTATCAATTTTTAAAATTTTTCCCCAGTAAAAGTAAATCTTTACGTTAGTAAAGACCAAATGAAAACCTCAATTTTTAAATTGAGAATTTCATTGTTCCTGAGACTCACGTGAACAGAAAAATTTGTACTTTAATAACAAATAGAGATCAAATAAAAAAAATTATTCTTTGAATCTTTTTTACAAATGAAAGTTTCAAGATTATTTGAGACACTTAAAAAAGGAAGCTTAATTCAGGTTTCGACTTATTTCTTCCTTTCTCACCCCTGCCTCATAGGGGAAGAATTGGGAAGGAAAGCTACAAAAGAATTTCATTCCTGAATTTAAAAAATTCAGAATTTCATTCCTTCTCAAACTTTTGTGTGGAAAGAATCAAATTCCTTATTGGTTGACGAAAACTTTTTATATTAAGCGTTTAAAATACGAAAAGTCTAGAAAGGCTTAAGGTTTTAAACAGATTTTAAAATTTAGTTAGACCTTGACGATTTGTATCATTCATTATGGCTAGACCAAATCCCAATAAACAAGTTGTTGAGTTAAACCGTACTAGTCTTTATTGGGGACTATTGCTAATTTTCGTACTAGCAGTATTGTTCTCAAGCTATGTATTTAACTAATTTTTAGTATACAGCATTTCGCCATTCTCTAGAGTACAAACTTGCTACCCTAGAAAAGGTATGGATTTATTTGTTCATTTTAATGTCAATTGACATTAAAATGACTTTCTTTCATTTTTTAAAATTTGTCAAATATATTAATTTTTATCATTTTTATAATAAAAAAGATAGAAAACATAAAGAATTTTCACTCCTTTCCGGCTTGTACAAGGTCGCTTCCCTGCCCTAGCAGCCTTGCTGGTTGGGTTATGAATATGAATTGGGTTGTGAATACGAACCTTGCAGGCCTGTACAGGAAGAAGAGATTTTCATCTGATCTTTCCTGACGAAGTAAGGTTTTATTCGTTGTCGTAGACAAGTCTAGCCCTCCCCTTCGATTTATACTAGCGTACAAACTTGCTACGCTAGGGCAGGGAAGACAGTAAAGATCAGATGAAAACCTTACTTCGTCGCGTCCTGTAGAGGGTCGCTAGGGCTGCAAGTCTGGCCCGTACGGGAAGGTCGAGGCGAAGCAAGTTTTTCGACCCATACGGGATCGCTGGCAGCCCGTACCACTCCGTGGTTACCCCGAAGGGGTACGGGAAAGCAAGTCTGCACGCCAGTAAAGATCAGATGAAAACCTCTCCACACGATTGTGAAGAGAGCTTCGCTCCTCGATTTAAAAATTGAGGATTTCATTCAAATATTTTTCAGAATGAAAAATAAATATTGCTTATCCTTTAAAATTAGGATAAGCAATTTAAAAGTTTTTACCAAGATGCTTGGTCACCACGACGGTATTGAAGATATGCAGTTACAAATAAACCTGCAATAGTTACAGGTACAAGTCCTAATACAATTCCTGATAATAAAGGTTCAACCATAAAATAATCGAATTTCAGTTTTTAATTTTTAAATAAACGTTCTTTTAAAATTCATTTTTAAAATTTATTCTAAGTCACGTTAAAATATGAAGAATTATCTTTATAACCATAAATTAATTTATAGTCATAACTCGTTTCTGTTTCTGATTCATTTTAACAATTTTCAAGTAGTTAAAATGAATCAGAAACAGAAATTTTTTATCCTTTTAAAAATATAATCTCACTTCTTAAATACTTTTTCCCCAATCAAAAGAATTTGTTGCTTTTTTTAAAATAAAGTTAGTAGTCTTTACGTGCTACACGAGGCCGCCTGGGTCTTTACTTTAGTAAAGACTTACTTTCGTTAGTAAGAATGCTTTGGGGAAAGAGGGACTTGAACCCTCACGATCGAAAAAATCAACGGATTTTCATTTTTAAATCAAACTTTTCTTTTTGAATAAGTAAGAAATATGGACTCTCTCTTTATCTTTTTTCTGTGAAAAAAGATAGCTTTCGTCGAGTCTCTGCACCTATTAATTCTTTTGTTTTCAAGAATTGAATTGGCTCAGGATTTTAAAATAGTTTTTTAATTCCCTGAATTTGAAAGCAAGCATTTTTTAAATTTCTTTAAAAAAGCTCATTTTTTTGAATTCACATTAAAAAGTAAAATAATATTTATTCAAGTTTTCAATGGAAATTACAATATTTCTAAGTCCGTAGCGTCTACCATTCCGCCATATCCCCTTTTTTTTTATATTATAACATGTTTCTTTTTTTTATGCATAAAAAATAAAACAAGTCAAATTTAAGTTCGTTAAAAAATTTGTTTTAAACTTAAGTAAATTTTTAAACAAACTTCGTAGAGTCCTGTACAGGGTCGCTTCCCTTCCTGACGAAGTAAGGTTTTTGACTAGCGACCCTGTACAGGACGTAAAGACCCATAAAGGATCGCTGTCGTAGACAAGTCTAGCCCTACCTTTCGGGTGTCCACTCCGTGGTTACCCCGAAGGGGTATGAGAAGACAGTAAAGATCAGATAAAAACCTTACTTTCTGTAGAGGCCGGCAAGGTTCGTATTCACAACCCAATTCATATTCATAACCCAACCGGCAGGGAAAGGAGAAATTTATTTTAATAAAGAACAATTATTTTTATAAATTGTCATTGTAGTTATTTTGAAGCCGCTTTTGCTGCTGATAGTTTAACACCATATTTTGAACGACCTTGAACACGTCCTTTTACTCCTGCTGTATCTAAAGTTCCGCGAACAATGTGGTATCGAACCCCTGGTAAATCTTTCACCCTTCCGCCACGTACAAGAACAACAGCGTGTTCTTGTAAGTTATGACCAATTCCAGGAATGTAAGCAGTCACCTCAAACCCAGAAGTTAAACGTACACGGGCAACTTTTCTTAAAGCAGAGTTTGGTTTTTTAGGTGTTACTGTATAAACACGTAGACAGATTCCTCGTCTTTGAGGACAAGATTTAAGTGCAGGCGCTTTTGGTTTATTTAAAACTTTTTTTCGAGCAGAGCGAATAAGCTGTTGAATAGTTGGCATTTTAAGTTTTGAACTGTTTTATAGATCAATTTAATATATGAATATAATAACTTATATTCTTCATTACGTTTAAAACGTAGTAATCATTTGTATTTCTCACATTTATAAAAATAGATTTTTTTTTACTTTCATAGAGCTTTTTATATTAAACAAACCTTAGAATTTTATTTGTTTAAAATAACTTATTTTTATCTTATTTCGTTGCACTTAAATTGTGAGTGACTAAAGTCCCAATTTAAAAATTGTTTCGACTATTTTTCCTTACTTCGTCAGGTATGGGATGGGAAACTAGAGAATTTCATTCAATTATATCAAATTTCAAAAATAAAATCAGCTGAAATGTTTGATCTAAAAGATATTTCTTGAGTTTACACTTTTGTAAGATTTTGTACAAGAGTCGTTTAAAGTTCAAAAATTCTTTTAGATCAAATTTCAATGAAAATTTAAATTAAAAAGCAAAAACTAATGGATCTGGGAAGAAACGATTAATTTCAATTAATAAAGCAGCAGTTACTGTAAACCACCCTAAAGCAACAACCGGCGCTGTTGATAAATAAGTATTAAAATCTTTCATAGGAATTTCCTTCAAGTCGTATTTTTACGATCAAATATTATCACAAGATTTACTTTTTTGATCTTGGTCTTTATTGGCTTCCCCGCCGGTTGGGTTGTGAATACGAACCTTGCCCCATAGGGGAAGGTCTTTACGCTAGTAAAGACCCATACGGGATCGCTGGCAGCCCTCCCCTTCGGGGGTCCACTCCGTGGTTACCCCGAAGAGGTACGGGAAAGCAAGTCTGCACGCCAGTAAAGACCAGATGAAAACTGCGTTCATTGCTTAACGTAGAAATTGCTAGATAATTTTATTCAAAATAGACTTTTGACAAAATTTCTTTCTTAGTTTTGAATTTAAATTTCTTTCCACACTAAAGTATGGTTTTCTATCCCTGCGCCATAAGGGAAGCGACCCTGTACAGAACGCAATGAAGTAAGGTTTTCGGTTCGCAAAAACAAGTAAAGTTTTCGACTAGCGTAAAGCAAGTCTTTACGCTAGTAAAGACCCATAAGGGATTGCTGTCATAGACAAGTCTAGCCTTTACCACTCCGTGGTTACCCCGAATCCACACTAATGTGTGGAGAAAAATTCGGGGTACGGGAAGACAGTAAAGATCAGATGAAAACCTCTTCTTCCTTGCCTGCCTGTACAGGAAGAAAAGGTTCGTATTCACAATTCATAGTCATAACCCAATCCAATTTGTATTCGCAACCCAACCGGCAAAGGTCGCTAAGGCAGGGATGGAAAAAATGAAATTCATTTCTATAATGTAGAAAATTAATGGTGATCTTCTAAAGCTTCACCAATATATGCTCCAGCTAAAGTTGAGAAAACTAACGCTTGAATTGCACTTGTGAATACTCCTAATAACATAATTGGAATAGGGATAAATAAAGGAACAAGAGCTACAAGTACACCAACAACTAATTCATCTGCTAAAATGTTTCCGAAAAGTCGGAAACTTAATGAAAGAGGTTTTGTAAAATCTTCAAGAACGTTAATAGGTAATAAGAAAGCCGCAGGTTGTACATAACGTTTAAAATAACCTAAACCTTTTTTACGAATTCCTGCATAGAAATAAGCAATCGATGTTAAAAGAGCTAATGCAACTGTTGTGTTAATGTCATTCGTTGGAGCCGCTAATTCACCACTTGGAAGTTCAATTAAAGCCCATGGTAATAAAGCCCCTGACCAGTTTGAAACAAAAATAAATAAGAATAAAGTCCCTAAAAATGGTACCCAGCTTAAATATTCTTCTTCTCCAATTTGTGTTTTTGCAAGATCACGAATAAATTCAGTTACAAGTTCTGTAAAGTTCTGAAGACCCTCTGGCATCGATTTTAATTGGCTATTTCCTAAAAATGCTAATCCGAAAATAATACCTAATACTACCCATGAAGTCATCAATACTTGTCCATGGACTTGATAATCTCCAATTTGCCAGTAAAAGTGTTGACCTACAGAAACTTCTGCAATGTCTGAAAATGGGTTCATAAAAAATTCTGTCATGAGTTTAGAATATACAATAAAATAATTTTGTCGAAATCGGAATCTATAAATGTTTTTTTTAAGAGTTGTTAAATCAAGATCGAGAGTCATCTATCAAAATTAAAAGAAACATTATAAAATCATTCACAACATTTTGTTTAAATCAAGTAACTACGTTACTAACATTTATAACTATAATTCATAGTCATAACCCAATTCATATTCATAACCCAACCGGTAAGGCGGGATGGAAAGAATTTCATTCATAATCAATCATAAACTAATAAAATTTAAAATAAAAAATTTTTACAAATTAAAGTGAAGATCCTAAACCAACATACGCACCATAGAAGAAAATAGATAGCAGACCAAGTGCAGCTGTACCAACAACTGTACCAATAAGCCATAATGGAATACGACCAGTAGTTCCTGTATTAGACATGGATCGAAATTCAAGTAACGCAAATTTTTATACGATTTCAAGAACTAAAACAAAAAAAATCACTTTTAACTTTAAAAATATTTTTTTGTGATGACTTTGACAAACTAAAAATACAAGTATCGTTCTTGGGAACTTTTAGTATCAAGTTTTTTATTGATTTTTTTCATGAATAAAAGAAAAATCAATAAAAAACTTGATAGGTTTAAAAGTAGCCTTTATAAAGGAGGGAAACTCTTTTCACACTAATTCATGTTCATGACCCAATTCATAGCCATAACCCAATGTGTGAGAAGGTCCAATTTGAATTTTTAAAATTCAAAAGTCGTTTTTAAAATACAAAAATGAATAATTTTAGAATGAATATGCTCAATTTTACATGTTCTTGGTTTTGATCCAATAGGTCTAAATTTCAAATTTATAGTCATAACTTATTTCATAGTCATAACCCAATTTATTTGTTTGAAGAATTTCACCATGAATTCACTGGTTTGTCTAGACTTGTTTTTTTTGAGCTTCCTTTTATTTTTGTCTTTAATGGTTGAATACTAAAATTCGAGCTATTTAATATCTTAAAGAATCAAAAATAAATTTCACGTTTCATATCATTTTTTATTTCAAAGTTCAATAGAAGATAAATTCTTTACTCCAAAAGAAAGATTGAAACTCTTCGTCCTGTACAGGACGGAGAGTTTCAATCTTTCTTTTTTCAACAGTGAATTGTTGAACTGAAATCCGCAAGTGGAAACGTATTTCAATTTTTTCTTTTACAACTCTTAAAACTAAGAGAATCAGTTTTGTGAACTTTTCTTCTCCTTATGGTCTGTAATCGCTGCCCTGCTGGTTGGTCTTTACGAATTGTTAATGTAAAGACCCGTAAGGGTAAAGAAGCTTATTAAAATTTATCTTCTATTTTTGAATTATAAATCTTTTTATTCGTTTATTGCAAATTGAAATTCATAGTCATAATTATAATTCATAGTCATAATTCATAATTATAATTCATAGTCATGACCCGGTTCCGGTTCCGGTTCCGATTCAATAAACTTTAAACTTGATTTTAATTTTATAAATAAAGCTTGTAACTCAGTAAATATTCACTTAATTACTTTATCTACAAATAAAATGATATGCTTTCGTGTCACACCCACTTAACCAAATGAAAATAACACCAAGTTGTCCAAAGTGAGCACTAAAAACTTTTCTTGAAATCTCTTCTAAATCACTTGTGTGACTGTCGAAATCGTGAGCATCTGCGTGAAGATTCCAAATCCAAGTTGTAGTGTTTGGGCCTTTTGCAAGAGTTCTTGAAAAATGCCCAGGTTTTGTTTGGTAGAAATTTGATTTTATACAAAAATCCCCATCAGAACCGTATATGCGAGTCTCTTCGCGTACGGCTCTTTTACTCTTAAATATATAAATTTAATATATTTCAATTTTGTCTAAAATAAAATCATAAATAAAAAATAAAACAATTTACTTTAAAAAGAAAAAACATTTATTTTTTACTAAAAAAATACAATTCACCAATTTCTTCACACCGACTTCTAAAGATAAATCCGTTCGTATTTACAACTCAATTCGTATTCCCAATCCAATAAATGGATAAGTATTTTTCTTTTATAAATAAAATATTTTATTTATAAAAGAAAAATACTAAAAAAATAAGATTATAGAGCGTTACCACGAGGTAATACTTCTTCAGGGAATACTAATCGTTCGTGTGGTTGGTCTTGTGCAGACATCCAAGCACGAATCCCTTCGTTAAGTAGAATGTTTTTAGTATAGAATGTTTCGAACTCAGGGTCTTCAGCCGCACGAATCTCTTGTGATACGAAATCGTAAGCACGTAAGTTTAATGCTAAACCAACAACACCAAGTGCAGACATCCATAAACCAGTAACTGGAACTAAAAGCATAAAGAAGTGTAACCAACGTTTGTTTGAGAAAGCTACACCGAAAATTTGAGACCAGAAACGGTTTGCAGTTACCATAGAGTATGTTTCTTCGGCTTGTGTAGGGTTGAACGCACGGAATGTGTTCGCACCATCACCATCTTCGAATAATGTGTTTTCTACAGTTGCACCGTGAATTGCACATAAAAGAGCCGCACCTAAAACTCCGGCAACACCCATCATGTGGAACGGGTTTAATGTCCAGTTCAAGCTGTTACGCTTAGGCTCTTTATCCTAAGCACTCAAAAACAAAATTTTGAGTTTCGGACTATATCACCATTTTGAATAAATTCTTAATTTCAAAACTAAGAACTCGATTTGTTCCATTTTTTAACGCAGAACAAATCACTAAATGTCAGGCACTCGTGGAGATGAAGAAAGAATTTTATTGCTTTCATTCATCTCTAGTCTCTGCTCCGTCTTTACAACTCCCTTCAATCAAAGATTCAAAATCAATCAAAGATTGAAAACTTTGTTTAAGATATTTCGAAAAAATTCTTTTTGTTTTTTGTTTTGTAAAAGACTTACTTTTATGAAACAAAAAACAAAAAGAATTTTATTTTTAAGTTAAAAAATTAAAGAAATTTTGTAAAAAAAACCAAAAAAAATTAGACTTTTTTATCCCATAAAAATCCAAAAAATAAATTATGAATTGGATCGGAATCGGGTTATAATTATGAATTATGACTATGAATTAGATTGACGTCTTGTTTTTTTCATTTGATTTACAATATCCCAAGAACCTTTGTTCGATTGATTTTGTCGACCACAGCACGGTAAACCCGTGACTGATCGTCGATAATTACGAACCTTTGTAGGATGAGAAAGTTTATGAATATTGCAATAAACCTCAATGAATGCATCAGCTGTAAAGTCATCTCCTGTAGAGATAAGTTTATGGTTACGATCTTGCATTAATTTAAAAAGTTCATCCGTTTTTTGTTCTTTTTGTGTTTTTTGACGTTCTAAAATATCTTGGAGTGTAAAGCTTGGATCATGATTACCATTTTGCCAGGGGAATTCATTTACACCATATTGTTCTCGAGCAAAACGTTCAAACTGTTCACGCGTATTATTTCCACGGCCGAAAAGGTTGTGAAATTGGTCATGAATGGGCTTCGTAAGTGTAAGTCCATTTGTAATTTCATAAACCTTATCGGGGTTCTTATCGACGCTTTCTAAATGATGCGCGGATAAGTTTGAAGTTTCACCACTAATAAAACATTTAAAACCATCTTTTTGATAAACACCTGCCATCCAAGCCGAATACTTTATAGAATCGTAATCTCGATTTTTTCCCTTTCCATGTTTATATAAACCATGATTAGATCCCGACTTACGTGGTTTTCGATCTTTCCCACGTACCATTTTCGAAGAAACTGAATTCGATTTAAAACCACGTCCTTGACGCTTCGTCTGTTTTTCATTTAAGTTTAATGAAAGGTCTTCAAAAGTTTCAGGTTGTGTAGATTTTGAATCTTGTGAAACAAGAATATTATTTGTTTCTATTGAATTCTTTGAATTTGTATTGTGTATAGTCATAATAATTAAAGAAAATTGAAATAGGTAGTAAATTCTCAATTTTAAAATTGAGCGATGAAAAATTCTTTTTACACCTTAAGGTCAAAAAGAATGAAAAGTTTTTTGTACACATTCGTGTGCAAGAGTGTAATATCTCAAAAAACAAGGAATTTAATTCTTTCTACACTTTCGTGTGGGAAGGTTAAAACATTGATTATGTGGTTTAAAACATTAAATTATGTGTTTTAAAACATTGGATTATGTGTATAAATGTAGATATGCATTTTGACAATGGTTTTCCATGAATTCACCTGAATATTCGACAAACGTTTTAAATGAAGTCATTTTGAAACGTTTGAAGTCACTTATGGACTATAAATGAAAACCTTGGAAGAACAGAATAAAACGGAAGATTGCAGCAACACCAAGACTTGGTGCGAAGAACCAACCAGATTGTCCAAGTGGGTAAATTAAGAATACAGACACGAAAACAGCAATTGGAGCTGAGAAAGCAATTGCGTTGTACGGACGTAAGTTTACAGAACGAGCAATTTCAAACTGACGAAGCATGAAAGCAATTAATGCAAAAGCTCCATGAAGAGCAACGAAAGTCCATAAACCACCTAACTGACACCAACGAGTGAAATCACCTTGTGCTTCAGGTCCCCAAAGGAATAATAAAGAGTGAGCCATACTGTTTGCAGGTGTTGAAACAGCTGCAGTTAAGAAGTTACAACCTTCTAAGTAAGAAGTCGCTAACCCGTGTGTGTACCATGATGTTACGAAAGTTGTTCCTGTTAACCATCCACCTACAGCAAAATAAGCAGTAGGTAATAGTAAAAGACCAGACCATCCAACGAAAACAAAACGGTCTTGACGAAGCCAGTCATCCGCATTATCGAACCATGTACGTTTTTCTTGATATGTACTACCGATCGCAATAGTCATTGCGTGTATCTCCAAAATCATTCATAGAGCTCATCGACACGTCGATTCTATCTTTGTTCTTTTGTTTTTTATAGATCAAAAGTTCATCTTTAAACGAATAAAGATTCAAGGTACAAAGTTCTCCTCTACATATTGAGTTGTGAATACGAATGGAAAGTTTTGTACCTTTGATAGAATAAATTTTACTATTTATTAATGAAATTTTTTTCGTCCTTCCATCCTGTACGAATTGGGTTGTGAATACGAAAGCTGCCCTTCACAGGACGCGACGAAGTAAGGTTTTCATCTGATCTTTACTGTCTTCCCTGCTAAAGTAAAGACTTACTTTAGCAGGGATAGAAAGGAAAAAGAGTTTTTCTTATTAAAGAGTTCTAAAAATAGTAAATGTCAAACCTTGGTTTATCGGAGTTGATTTGGATATTGTTTTCAAGTTTAAAATTGAGGAAAAAAGTTTTTGCAGAGGCAGGATTTGAACCTGCGACCTTAGGGTTATGAGCCCCACGAGCTACCAGACTGCTCTACCCTGCGAGTTGTCAAATTGTTTTAGTTATGTTAGGCCTCCTTTGTAAATTATATCAAAAGTTGCGTAATTTTCAATAATTTTTTGATTTATTAATAAACATAAAACTTTAAAGAACGGTCTCTAATTTTCCTTATTAATCTTTAAAGAACAATTCAAAAATTCGAATTAAAAAAGAATGAAAGATTCAGATATGAAGTTCTTTTCACACATTAGTGGTTGGAAGTTTCCATCTAGTGATCTTTGACTATGAATTGGGTTATGACTATGAATTGGGTTATGACTATGAATTGGTCTGGATTTGAGGTATCGGAAAAGCTATCTAAAAACTTGACTTCGCTGTCGTAGACAAGTCTAACCCGTACCACTTCGTGGTTACCCCGAAGGGGGATGGGAAGACAGTAAAGATCAGATGAAAACCTCTCCGTCCTGTACAGGGTCGCTTCCCCTTTGGGGCTGCAAGTCTGGCCTGTACAGGAAGCTAGTAAAGACACACTTACGTGTGAAGAGAGCTTCGCTCCATCCCTGCCCCATAGGGGAAGGGCTACGAAGCAAGGTTTTCGACCCATACGGGATCGCTGTCGCAGACAAGTCTAGCCCTCCCCTTCGGTTTATACTAGCTTCCCGTACGGGCAAAACTTGCTACGCTAGGGCAGGGAAGACAGTAAAGACCAGATGAAAACCTCAATTTAAAAATTGAGAATTTCATTCCTCTCCGTCCTGTACAGGGTCGCTTCCCCTTCGGTTTATACTAGCGTACAAACTTGCTACGCTAGGGCTGTCTGGCCTGTACAGGAAGCTAGTAAAGACACACTCGTGTGGAGAGAATTTCATTCCATCCCTGCCCCGTAGGGGAAGGGCGGTGAAGCAAGGTTTCCTTCACTGGCCGCAAGGACAACAAGGATGGACGTGTTATGATTTAGTAAAAAAAAAATTCTCCCCAGGTAGGACTTGAACCTACGACCTATCGGTTAACAGCCGACCGCTCTACCGCTGAGCTACTAAGGAATAGACGTTTTAAAACACTAATATAGAAGAAAGACTGAATTTCATTATAAAAAGTATAACCTTTTTCTATTAAAAATTCAATATTTGTTTTCAAATTCTTTTTTTCTTAACGTAAGAAGGTTATCAACTTCAGATAGAAATGAAATTTTCAAGTTTATGTCCATTTTCGGCCTTTTAACAAGAATGAAATTCTGAATCTTTGATTCAGGATTCATGTTTTTCTTGCACTATATTTGTTGCTAATTTCCTTTCCTTGTCCTAGCTGCCTTGCTAATCCCCTGTTCAAACCAGACAGCCCTGAAAGGGAAAGCTAGTACAAACCATAGTGGTCACCTCGCCAATTAGGTTGTGAATACGAATTAGGTTGTGAATACGAATTAGGTTGTGAATACTAGGGTACAAACTTGCGTCTTGTGCAGGGTCGCTAGGGCTGCAAATCTAGCTCTCCCCATCGGTTTGTACTCGCTTCCCGTACGGGCAAAACTTGCTACGCGAGGGGTCCACTCAGTGGTTACCCCGAAGAGGTACGGGAAGCGAGTAAAAGCCCTTCCCCTATGGGGCAGGGATGGAAGGGATGACAGGAGAGCTAGTGGAGGATTCTATTCCTATCGCAGTAATAGAATCCTCAGTTTTAAAATTGAGAGACGTTTACTGCGCCAGGAATTAAAATGTGCTGAATTTTTTTGCAAATAAATTTGGATTGGGTTATGACTATAAATTGGATCGGGTTATGACTATGAATTATGACTATGCGTTGGATCGGGTTATGACTATGAATTATGACTATGAATTAGATTAACTTAACAACTTTTGCTAAACCTAAGTAAAGTCCTAAAGTAAAACCTAAAGCACCAACTAATAAACCAATATAACTAATAATAGTTAACATAAAACATTTAAATATTTCTTTTATCTTAATATTCATTTTTAATTGAACCTTTTGACTTATTTTTTAATAGTCGAATAATTTGAAATTCGCAAAATAGTCAATAAATCATTTAATTTCTGTTTTTTAAGAAATCAAAGAGCTCAAAATTTGAAATAACAATTAAAAGTTATTCTTTATCGGATAAGAAGCTTAAAAATCTTTTCGTATTATACAATGGCCAAATTAAAACGTAAGGTACAAAGTCCTCTCTACACGCTAGTGTAGAAAGGAATGAAATTCTCAATTTTTAAATTGAGGTTTCCATCTAGTCTTTACTAGCTATCCTTCCTCTACAGTTTGCACTAGCTTCCCGTCCCCCAAAAGGGTAAACACGGAGTGGACCCCTCGCGACCCTGTACAGGACGCAAGTTTGTACTCTCGTACAAACCGAAGGGGAGGGCAAAACTTGCGTCCTGTACAGGGTCGCTAGGGTCTTTACTAAAGTAAAGACTTACTTTACATTAGCAGGGGGTGGAAATGAATCGAAAACTAGGATGAAACGATGACTTATCCTAATGAAAAAAATCAAATTTACAAAAATTTATAAAAAGACAATTAAAAATCGAATTTTTTGAATGAATAAACAATAAAATTCTTTAGCTTCAGGGATTGAGACCTAGTACAAAAATCTTTGTGTTTTACTTTTCGCGTAAATATGCGAAAAGTAAAACACAAAAATATATAAAGATTAGTAAGATAACCCCATGCTTCGAGAAGTTTCAGATCCTAAGTAAACACGTACCGATAAGAAATCCGTTGGACAAGCAGTTTCACAACGTTTGCATCCAACACAATCTTCTGTACGAGGCGCAGAAGCAAGTTGGTTTGCTTTACAACCATTCCATGGAACCATTTCAAGTACATCTAAAGGACAAGCACGAACACATTGAGTACAACCAATACAAGTATCATAAATTTTAACGATGTGTGACATAATTTTTTGTTTATTTTAAAAAGCAAAATAAGATTGAGAATTTCCATTCAAGAAAAAGTTTAAAATTAAGTCTGCCCTGAATAGGGAGCAACCATAAAACCATACTTTGTCAGAATTGGGTTGTAAATACGAATCAGACTTACTTTCGTTAGGGCGAACGACGGGGATCGAACCCGCGAATAGTGGAGTCACAATCCACTGCCTTACCACTTGGCTACGCCCGCCATATGCTAAAAAGGTGTATACTTTTGATTTTTTATTGTTCAAAGTTTATCGAAATCAATTATAAAGCTAAAAATGAATATTTGTTGTGCATGGTTTAGAGCCACCTAACGTGTTATTATACTCAACAATTTCAAAAAATTCTAGTCTATAAATTGAAAAAACTTAGAGTTTTAAATCATAAAATCTTCTTTTAAAATAATAGAATCTTAGAAGAAAATTTTATGATTTAATAAAATAATTGAATCGAGATGTTTGATTAGTCTAAAGGACGCATTGATAATGCTGGTTCGTCTAAACGGTCAATACCTTTTTCGAAACCTGCAGCAGCAGCACGAGCACGACCAGCGTGCCATAAGTGACCAATAAAGAAGAAGAATCCTAATACGAAGTGTGAACAAGCTAACCAACTACGTGGAGAAACGAAGTTTACCGCGTTAATTTCAGTAGCTACACCACCAACAGAGTTTAAAGATCCTAAAGGAGCGTGTGTCATGTATTCAGCAGCACGACGTTCTTGCCAAGGCTGAATGTCATTTTTTAATTTGTTTAAGTCAAGACCGTTAGGTCCTCTTAATGGCTCTAACCATGGACCACGGAAATCCCAGAAACGCATTGTTTCACCTCCGAAAATAATTTCTCCAGTAGGTGATCTCATTAAGTATTTACCTAAACCAGTAGGACCTTGTGCAGAAGCAACGTTTGCTCCTAAACGTTGGTCACGAACTAAGAATGTAAATGCTTGAGATTGAGAAGCTTCAGGACCCGTTGGACCAAAAAATTCACTTGGGTAAGCAGTGTTGTTGAACCAAGAGAAACAACAAGCAATGAATCCCATCATAGAGATTGCAGCTAAACTGTAAGATAAATAAGCTTCACCAGACCAAACAAAAGCACGACGTGCCCAAGGCCAAGGAGTTGTGAAAATGTGCCAAATACCACCAAGGATACATAAAGTTCCGATCCAAATGTGTCCACCAATGATATCTTCCATGTTATCTACTGAACAGATCCATCCGTCACCACCAAAAGGTGATTTTACTAAATAACCGAAAATAACAGCAGCATTTGTTGTTGGGTTTGAAATAATACGTACGTCTCCCATTTTTGTTCGAGTAAGGCGTAAACTTACTCTGTTTATTTTCCTATAAAAAACAATTGTAAGCAAAATTTGAATTTACAATTGTTTTTTATCTAGTCTTTACACCCCCTTTGGTTTGTACTCGCTTCCCTGCCCTGAAGGGGAGGGCAAAACTTGCGTCCTGTACAGGGTCGCGAGGGCAGCAAAGACTTGTCTGACCCGTACCACTCCGTGGTTACCCCGAATCCACACGAATTCATGATTCATAGTCATGACCCGGTTCCGGTTCCGGTTCCGATCCGATATGTGGAGAAAGATTCAGGGTACGGGAAAACAGCAAACAAAACTTTGCTTCTCTAAGAAAACAACTACTTTACATTACTGTAAAGATCAGACTATATCTTCAATTTTTAAAAAATTTCGTTTAAAAATTGTCTGCTGTTTCGTAACCACTTTGTTACTACTCTTTATTTAGTGCTTATAAAAGCATTAGATAGTCGTTCGACCTTTTTTTGAATAAAAAAGTTTTACTAAAAACTACAAAACTTTATCAAAGATAAAACTCTGCTCAGTCTAAAGTCTGAGAAGGCCCGCTCTGTTTTTTCCCGTATTTATATTTCCAATTTTCCCATTTGTTAGATTTTGAATTTACATCATTTTCGTTTTTTGCAAGTTTATCGATGTGAACTCGTGCTTGTGAAAGAACATTGGACGATTCACCAATATAAACTTTACCGTTTGTTATACAAGTTATTCTATAAAGACCCGGTAAACTATAATTCATAAGATTCTCACTTAAATTTGAGTATAAAACGGTTGCTTCGCTTTTCTCAATGTTTGATTGAAAATTTGTCGAACCTTCGCTAGCGTAAGTTTTAACGAGAGTTTTTTGTTTTGAAAGATCAAAGTTTTAAATTTATTCAAAAATTTGGTAAGGAATTGCTTAACCTTAAAGTTAAATTTTCTCCTTTTTAAGCAGATTTTTATAAATAAAATCGAAAAATCAATTGAAAATATGATTTTCGGTTTTATAAAGCAGCCAAAAAATAACCGCCTGGAGCCCAAGTATCGTATACACCACCAAAGTACATAGCTTTCCAAACAAGTAACCAAGCTCCTAATCCTAACATGATTAAGTGGTAACCTAAAATGTTTGTCATTTTGTTTTTATCTTTCCAAACGTAACCAAAGAATGGGAACGATTCTTCTAATGTTTCAGGTCCAATTAATGAGTGGTAAACACCACCAAAACCTAAAACTGCTGAAGAAATTAAGTGAAGAACTCCTGAAACGAAGTACGGGAATGTGTCAATAACTTCACCACCTGGACCTACACCGTAACCTAAAGTTGCAATGTGTGGTAATAAAATAAGACCTTGCTCGTACATTGGTTTTTCAGGTACAAAGTGAGCTACTTCAAATAAGTTCATAGCACCTGCCCAGAATACGATTAGACCAGCGTGTGCTACGTGTGCACCTAAAAGTTTCCCAGATAGGTTGATTAAACGAGCGTTTCCAGACCACCAAGCAAAACCTGTTGTTTCCTGGTCACGACCACCTACTGTTAATGTTCCATTAAAGAGTGTTTCCACGGGATAATACCTCCTCTTCCCTGCCTGAACCGGACTGGCGGGAATCTAATGAATTTAAACACTGATTCAAAGCAGGTTCCCAAGCATTTCAAACTTTCATGCAATAAGAGAAAAGTCTGAGAATAAATTCAATCGTCAAATTTTAAAAAAGTTTGACTTGACTTATCTTAGTATTTAAAAAATGTTTTAACGATCCATCTTTTTTTATGTAATTCGACAAATATAGCGAAAAAAATTATTCCACTTAGAAAAGTTCGAAAAAGACACACTGTTTTTGATTTTTAAAATACAAGAAGACAATTTTTCATAAGCAGTAAATTTTCTTTACACTTACGTGTAAAGAGTTTTTCAAGAATCGTAAATATCGAATTTTTAAATTCGATACGTTTATCTTTAAACAGATAAACGATGAAAAAGCGAAAATAATGAAGTGAAATAAATACATAAAAATGAAATTTCAGTAATTTTCATGCATGGACTTTTTGAATAATAAATTTTAATTTTTTGAATATTTTAAAAAAGTTATAAACGCTTATTTTCTCTAAATCAAACTTATCATAAAATTTTAGAATTTAAAACTCAATTTCAATTTAAAAAAATTGAAATTTATAAATTGGTTTACAAATATGAATGAATAATAGATAAAATACTAAAGAACTTAATCAAATTTATGAATGAAATTTGATTAAGTTCTTTAGTACAATTGAATAATTTTATTTTGACAATTTCAAATTTAAGAAATATAGAATTTTGATAAATTTGAAATAAGATCGATCTCAGTAAACGATCCTTTTCTCAGATATGTATAAGCAAAAGAATCAATAAGTTCACGTTCAGTTTCTAAATAATTTAAAGCTTTGTTAAAACAAAAAAGAATATAATGTTGATAAATTTCAGCTGAAATCGTTTTTTCAAAAGATTGCCAATAACCACCATATGTTGATTGTAAAAACCAACGACGTAATTTTGGATTATAATGTTGGTCAGCATCAGGAAAATCAATCACAAGATCTCCAAACGATTCAACGAACATAGATCTCCAATCAACATCGCTTTTAAACGTGGTTTCAAGATTATGTTCTGCAAGTTGACCATTCCACCATTGGTTGACAAAAGAGAATCGTTGACGTGTTAAAATACGACTTTTATAATAAGAATTTGAGGAACTTGGTTTTCGCATATAGTCATCGTAATAACCTAACTCTTTCATCGAACTATTAAAAGAAGTGGAACGACCTTGGACCATTTCAGAACGAAAAACTTCTAAAATAGGTCTTTCATATAAATTTTTCATATATCTTTGTTGTTGATGAAGTTGAATTTTTTCGAAAATTGAACTTGTTGATTTTTGTTGAAAATCACGTTCTGTTCGTTTGAAATTTTCGTATTTTTTTCCAAACATTAAGATCGTTGATCCAGGAGGAGTTGGGGGCTCTTTTAATGTGGAAATATCATTGAAATAAAGAAAGCGATTTGTTAATAGAGTTTTATTGTATAAATAACGTTTTTGTAAAATTGAAAATACAAATGATGTGGCAGAAGACCAAAATTCTTCCATACCAACACTTTGAATTCGACTGCTACTTTCAAACTTACTCCCCATTTGTTCATAATTTGGCGCATTTGTAGTTGACATATTCCAAAGGCCAGTATGCATAGTGAAATTTGTGACATTTGGACGAATAAACGTAGTGTTTTTAATGTTTAATTTTTTGTTTTTTTGTTTTTCATTTTTCTTTTCTTCTTTTAGCCTATTAAATTGTCGAAATACGAAAAATTCCCCAACTTTCGAAGAAAGTAAATACATTAAAGTATGTTGCATATCAATAGAAGGGCTATATAAATTTCGGAAGATGGTCTGCTCACCCTCCTGAATAAACTCCTCTCCATTGGAAATAAAAGAAGGAACTAATGAACGAAAAGAACGAGAATCTTTTAATATTTGTGATTGAATTAAAAATGTTGCAATTTTCCCATACGCCACCGCTAAAGGAGTGGATGAACTTAAAGGAATGAGTGTTTTATCGCGATTCGAAATAAGATTTTTAAATTGACCATTATTCATTTTTTGAACGAAGTTCTCAATTGAAGATTGAGGAATTTTTCCTTTTTCTTCATTCAAATTATCACTATTAATAGACCCAATTTTGTTTTTGTCTCTATTCACTGTAATATCCGTAGAAGAGGAAGAGTTCGCAGAAAAAACTTTATAAGGATCGAAAATTTCAGATTGTGTCATAATTGATAGTGCTTGGTTTAAACTATAAATTCCAGTTCTTTCCAGCCTATTTTTTCGAGTTATTTTCTTTGTTTGTTCTTTGTTTGATTTTAAATTTTGCTCGTTTTTCGTCAAGGTCATTTGATTTTTCTGAAATAGTAAAAGTTTTGCTTTTAACATAATATTTGATAACTCTGTTTCACTCGAATTTTGAAATAGAAAACTATAACTCATGAAATCAATAGTGCCTCCCCATTTTTGTGTTGAAAATTTCATCGAAGATTGAAGATTTTTAACAATTTTCAAATCAATTGGGTTATGACTATGAATTGGATTTGTACTAATTGCTAAAAAATCATTAGAGAATGAAGTTTCTTCTCTAAATGAAGAAACGGATGAAGAATTTGAAATAAAATTACAGCTTTTTAAAATTTCAAAACGATCAATTAAAGTAGGTAAAAATGGTAAAGAAATCGTTTCATCTAAACGTCCAGGACGTCTTAATGCAGGATCTAAAACAAATGGAATATGAGTTGTTGCAAATACAACAAAACCTCTGTTTGAACGAACATTATCCATAATTACCAGAAGATCTGTGATCATATCGAGTTTCACAGAAAGTTGATTTAAGGCGAAATCCGCTAAAAGAGCAATTTTTGCTCGAATTGAATATGTAACTTTTGGAATTAACATTATTTGATCATTTGAAAAACCACCCCAAGGCATTTCTTTCACAATTTGAGTTGGTTTAAATTCACGTTGTTCTTTCATTCCTAAAATAGTAAAAGGAGATGTTGCAGGAGGTGCAAAGAACTGTTCAGAAGGAAATTGTAATAAACTTTTTAAGACATAACTTGAAGATTTTTGGTTTTGATTCAATCCATTTTGACTTTTCGATGATGCCCCCTGATTCTGTAAGAAGAATTTTGTTTCTAACGCAAAAGGACTTCTTGGTGTTTTTCCTGCTTTTTGATTATTGAATCTGACTTTTGGTGGACTCACTCCTAAAAATAAATCAAAACAAAAATGATTCGTAGGAATTAGTAATGAAAAGTCACCTTTATAAGGTTTTCGAAAATCGGAAATTGCATGTTTGTTTAATTGATAAATAAATTGATTTTTTTCGTGAACTTCTTCATTTTCTGCAGTAAAAGGCGCTTCAGCTGCTTTTGCATTTTCATTGTCTGAAATTAGCATAGGTCTTCTTTCACCAATTACATGAATATCTTCCATCAAAAATAAACAAGGCGTATGTAAAGCTAAGCCATCAAAAACATCGCGTAAAAGTTTCATTCCAACAGCAATCCCTCGTTGAATATGAGCATAACGGTAGGCGTTATCAGCAATAATTTTTAATTCCGTTTCCCCGGCAAGCGCGTGAACGAATTGGCTTTTCGTATTTCCAGGAGATCCTACAATTAGAATATTTTTCGAAACTTGTTTTGAAAATAAACCCGAGTAAATTTGACAAGTTAAAGACCCTAAAGTTTGAAGACCAGAAATTCCAGAATTCACAGACTTTAAAGAACTTAAATGAACAAAAGATTTTGGAGGATGGACGTCAATGAATAATTCAGTATCTGTTCCTTGACTTGTAAAATGTTGGTTTGCTGCCCAGCGTTGCCATACCTTCCAATTTTGTTGAAAACTTGAAATAAACTCTAGTTCGCTATTGCCAAATCCTGAAATAGAGTTCATTTGATTTGTTCCGAAAAAAAGAGAATTTTGTTTTTCTTGAATTTTATTTAAATTTCTCCCGTACATGCCAAAAGTCTGATCATTAAAAGAAGCTAAATTGAAATTTTGATAGAGATTGTTTTTTTCTTTTAAATCAAAAAACGAAGTTCCAATAGATGTTTGTGAAGAAAGTCTTGTTTGTGGATGAAGAACCCAAGATTCTGGTCGTTGTCCATGGCTTGCGAAAAGCTCCAGTTCAACAAAAGCTCGAGTTTGTTTTTCTTGAATCACTCTTTGATTTATGTTTTGTTCTTTATCAATTGTTTTTGAAGATAACCAATTTGGGTCGTTTAACAAACGTTCTAAAAATGCGTCCTGTTCTTCTTTAACGGTTGTTAATGAAGAGAGATTAATACGATATTTTTCTGCAGCAATCATTAGAATTTCTGCCCAAACATCCCAAAAAATTATTCCTTTTCTTTGGCGAGCTCGAAGATCTGAATCGGGTTTCGTGAATAAATTTAAGAAAATTTCAAAGAAACACCATAGTCGGCGCTGAAGTAAAAATCCAAATAAAGAAAAAATACGAGATCCTCTGGAAATTTTTGTAAATGAGCGCCAAGTGTAAATATCAAATGATTCTGGAACAAAACTTGGAATATCAGAAGACCATTCAACTAAAAATAATTGTGCAATCCAATCGATCATAAATTCCGCGGGTTTTTCAAGAAATTTGTAAATTAATAACATACCACCTTCAAACATATCAATAACTTTGAAAGCACAAGAATAAAGAAATCCAAGTCCATCGTAAAATGCAGAAATTGACATTTTTGAAACTGAAAGAATTCCTACCCAAATAAATGAATAAAGTTTTTGAATAATTATTTTCATATTGAATAAAAATTGGTTTTGTTTATTTTTAAGAAAGTTTTTTTGGTTTTTATTTTGTTTTTGCCCATTTTTAAAATAATTTAAAGTTTTTGAATAAAATTGAAAATTTGAGTAAAGAAATGAATAAATAAATCGGTTTCGATTTTTTAAAGAAGAAAAAATGAAGTTTTTTTGAACTTTAAAATTTCCAAAAACTGGAGTCAAACTCTCAATCAAAGATTGAGGAGTCGACGTATAATTAGGGCTTGTTCCTTTGTAAAAAGATTGAGTCTGCGATTGTACAAAAGAACTCGAATCTCCTTGCCACACATTTATGTTTGGCGAGAGCTTCGCTCCTTGAATTTTTTGTTGAATTTTTTGTCTTGTACCAATTGCTGATGAAAATTGAAGAGTATTTGGCAAATAAAAATACATCTCAAATAAGCTTGTAAAATTTGTTTCGTTCATACCATCTTTTTTCCCAAATTCAAAAAATTTACCATTTGAGTGAATTAGACTATGACTATGAATTTGATAATAAACTTTTGTAAATACGAATGATTTATTAAATTGATTTTGTTTTAAATTCGAAAAAGAATTTTTTTCGGTTAAATTTGTAAAATTCGAAGATGTAAAATTTCGATTGGTTGCAACATATTTCATAACTGAAACATCTTTATCTTCTTCATTTTGCATAAAACTCTTAGTATTTTTGCTAGGAGTGAAACTCTCAATCTTTGATTGAGATTTTTGATCTGGCGAAGCAAGATTTTGTTTGTCGCCTGTATAAAATGGAGAGCTTGAAATTTTTGTTTTCGTATAAAAAAAAGTTGTATCTTGATTTTCTCGTTTTTGTTTATTTTTGGATTTACGCATTGTTTTAAGAACTGATAAAACAGAAGTAATTTGATTCAAATAGTTTTTTAATAAATCAAAGATCGCATAAGTTAAAATCAGATAACTGTTTGATAATTTATAAAGAATTAATAAATAAAATTTGCCTAAACTACGAATTTCCGAAATTTGAAGAAAAGCAAATAAACTACAAAGATGAAATAATAAAGTACAGCCCCATAAACTAGTCATAAAAATCATTAAACTTTTATCGACGTCGTAAAATATTTTTCTATCGAATGTAGAAGATTTTACTGCGTCAGGAGAATAAAAAGTTGTTGGGTTGTCAGGAAAATTTAAGAAGGTTTTGTGTTGCCCTGAAAAAGATGAAAATGACCACCAAAACTGAATTGATCGTTTTGAAAGTCGTTGACTTTCCACATTATTTACAGAATTATTCTCTGTTTCAGAACGCAGGCTTTGAATTGGGTTATAACTATAAATTGACTTATGACTATGAATTTTACCTTCTTTTGGTAACGCCTGAAATTTCATTTTTAAATATTTCAGTTTTGCTTTATTTGTTTTTATTCGAATTCCTAAATATGCAAGCTTTTTTTCTGCGATTTCAAGCTTTTGTAAAGAAAGCTCATTTAAAATTTGCGTTTGAACGAATTTTTGGCCTTGTCCCGCGAAATTCGAGCGCATTTCTTTAGTGAAAGTGGTGTCCGTCTCCTTTTGCATAAAAGGTCTTAAACTTAGTTTTTTCCATGTTGTATAAAAGAATTTTTTTGTTTTATTTGAAGTATTTTGTTGTCGCAGTTTTAATGTGCTCCATAATTTTTGATTCTCATTCATTAATTGAATTTTTGGATTTTCATTTGTTAAAATATTTGTATGATTTAATGCCCATAAAGCACGAAGAGTCGGAATTTCACCAAAAGGTTTAATAGAGTTGTCCATTTGACTTTCTAAAGAAAAAGCTCGAACTGATGGAACATTTAAATTATTATTAATAAATAAACCAAATTTATACCAAAATTGATCTTCTTTTTGTTGATTTAAAACTGTGGAATTGGTTGAATTTGATTTATTAGGGTTCATTGCATATGGAAGACGCAAAGCAATATTTTCTTTTTTTGATCTACCAATTTTAAAACTTTGAACTCCTTGAGTCAAACCTTTTGTAGACTCGGTAGACCCTAAATTTGATTTTACATTAAGAATAATATCCGAAATTCGGTCGTAAAGAATACGGTCATATTCAGCTCTATGTTGAATGTTTTGAAATAAATGAAAATCCGAACTCGAGTTGAAAACTGGCGTTTTATCTCTCCAGTCAGAACCAAAAACCGCTCTTTCATCTTTTTTATTGAATAAAGAAAACGTGACTTCGTCTTGTAAAAGTGAGGCAGAAAGCATATTTTGAAATGAACTTTGGATACGTTCAATATAAGGATTTAATGAAGTTCTTAACCAATATGATTTCCAACATAATTTTTGAAAATCACTCATTACTTGGTTTGAAATTTTATAATACTCATGATGATTCAAAGTTTTAATTTTCTCTACAGAGTTTCGAATCTTTAAATTTTCTTTACGTTCTTTGTAAGAACGTAAAAGTTTTGAATTTGAATGTCTTTGACTTTTATGCCAAACTCCAAAAGAATTCAAATCTTGCCCTAAAAGTGAATAAGAAACACGCTTATTATTTCTATAAATTTGAGTTGTTTCTTTTGTTGTATTTATTTTCACATTTTTCTTTTGGTTTTCTCTCGTATGTGATAAAATTGCTTCTCCCCATACATTTATGTGTGGAGAAATCTTTGCTCCTTGTTCAAAAGTTTTCGATTTAAAAAACTTTTGTTTTGTTTCTAAAGAAGGAAATAAATTCTCTTGTTTTTCAATTTTGTTTGTTTTATAGGTTTTCTTAGAAATAGACAATGTTGAAAAATGACGATTTGCTAAAAAATTTTTATAAAGAAAAAAGCGTGACCAAATGGGTCGTGGATAAAAACGTTTTTGTTTTTTACGGCGTCTCTTTTTTTGTTGAGATCTATGTTTTTCAATACGTCGAATTGTGTCTTTAGTCTGAAGTTCCAACTTATCTTTGTCTTCTTGGTATCGAAATAGAAACCCAATTCGTCTTAATAGTGGCATTGATGAATGACGGTTTTGAAAAGCTGGATATTTGAATTCATTTCCGATTTTTGAAGCTGTTTTATTATCTTCAAAAAACGCAATTTGTCGTATGTGAGATTTTTTATTATTTGAAATAGGATTGTGAATTTGATTTTGAATCGTTTTTAAAACTTTTTTCATATAAAAGTATCTATTTGGCTTAAACTCTAGATTTTGACTCTTACTAGGAACAAAATTTTGAATCTTTGATTGAGAATCAATGTTCGAACAAACTGAAAGATTATTAGAAGATGAAGTCCCTTTCCAAGATAAATATGTACGAAAAATTTTCTCTTTTTTACGATTTTCTCTTGTTAAGAAAAAACGTGGACTCAAAATCGCTTTTCTTGAATGCGAAGATCGGTTTTTCAGCTTAAGTAAATAATATTTCTTTGATGGTTTTATTCCGTAACCCTTTGGGGTTAACAGTTCGTGGTAGGGGCGAAGAGTAAAGTTTGAATAAAAAGTTTCATCATTTTGTTTTTTAAACAAAGAAATTTGATCAAAATCAAAAAAACAAGAATTGAAATTTTTTTCTCCGAGATGACCAGATAAAACCAGATCTCTATTTGGTTCATTAGATATGAAACCTTCGGTTTGTACCTGAGATTGAGTTGTATAAACCGAAAAAGGAAGACGAAAATTTGAAATAAACTTTAAGTAAGATTTTTCAATAAATTTGAGATCTTGAAATAAAGTCAAAAATGTAGAATCTTTATTAAAAACATAAAAAGATGTGAAACTATTTGTTGGAGAAATTGAGCCAAATTGAACGTTTGTTAAATTTGTAGGATGAGAAAAAGGTGTAGTATTTTCTCCTACAAATGAAATAGGGAACCTCGCGAAATCAGAAAGAGACCAATAAAACATCGGAGGCTGAGAAAGAAGTTGGATTTTTTGACTCTCTTGATTATTTGAATACAAGGATAAAAGCAAATTTTCAATCTTTGAATTTGAGTCACGTTTTTGATTTTCGACCTCATTTTTTTCCATAGATTTTAAATTGAAATTTGATTTTAATAAAGAATCATGAAGCATAATTTTTGATTGAAGGTTGAAACTCTCAATCTTCAGTTGAGAAAGATTTGATGAAATTTGAAATTTTTCATTTTGAAAATCATTTGTGAATTTTTGAGATGAATTCTCATATAAAAATGAACGGAGTGTTAAAAGTTCATAGATTCGCCATTTTAATAGATCTGATTTTGAGAGTAAAAACTTTTCTTCAAAGTTTTGGTTTATAAATTGAAGATTTTCTTTCATTTGAATTTTATCGAAAATTGTAAAAAATCGAGAAGTAAAATTTTTCTTATTTTTTTCTAGAGTAAGTTTCGTAGAATATTTTTCCTTCAAAGTACGAGAAAAACCTAGGCCTTTTCTAAACAAGGGTGAAATAGTCTTTTTTTGAAGTTTTTCTTTTTTTTGAATGTTTAAATAAGTTTTATAAAAATGAATTTGATTTCGAAATTGAAACTTGGAATTTTTCACTTTATTCGAAGCTTTTTGATGTAAACTCAATAATGACATATTTGATTTTGAAATTTGAAACGTTTTTGACTTCATTTTTAAATTATTTGACAAGTATTGAACAAAAAGTAAATTTTGAAAATTTTCAAGCATTGTTTGTTTCATTTCAAAACCTACTTGACTCTTTGCGCTGACTCTTCTTCCTGTACAGGCCGGCGGGGTAGTTTGAGAATTTTCCTGAAATGACGTAGCTAGCTTTGACTTCAAATTCTTGTTTTTATCTGGACCAGAGTTATCTTCCTGTTTACGTGTTTCTCTTAAAAGTGAAACCGAATTCATAATGAATTCCATTTTATTTAATAAGTCTGAACCAGTCATGTCATTTTCACACATTTCAGCCAGCAGAGGCAGAGTGTGGTTTTGTGCTTTATTCAAAAAGAATTTTGATGAATCTGAAACATTGTTTTTTAAGATATTATCAAGCATTAAAGAAGCATCTTTGTAATCAATAATAGGCTTTGTTGCTTCAAAATTTCTTCGATTTGAATATTGAGTAAAGCTCGAAGTTTTTGAGTCCAAAAATGAACATTTTTTTGGTACTTTTTCGTTACTTTCCGTATTTTTGTAAATTAAGAAATTTGGAGTTTGTGCATTTTTAAAAAAAGAGTATTGTTTCACTTTTTTTGTAACGGAATTGAATTCTTTATTTGGACAATTTTGAATTCCGTAAGGAACAAAATTCTCAATCTGTGATTGAGGTTTTTTATCTGGCGAACAAAACCTTGCGTCGCCGCCCGTAAAAGATGGAAGCCATCTTAAAAAAAACTCTGATTTCAGTTCATTTTGTAACGTTGAAGTAGTGAGATGTCCGTCAGTGGAATTTTCAGGAATGTCATTTACCACACTTAAATTTGTCGACATTTCTTTTTTCTCAAATTTTTGGATTTTTTGATAAGTGTTTGAAATATGTTCTTTAAATGTTTCTTCTTGCTTTTGAAACCCCATTATGTCTGGACTAAATATCGAATTTTTTGATTTTTGAGTAAAGTCATTGAACTTAGAAGATACCTTAGTATCAAAAGAAATCAATTTGTTTGAATCACCATTCATGAAATTAGAATTTGAACATTGAAATTTGACAAAATAAACATAACCAGCTAATCCAACAAAAGGTAAAACCCAATAATGCATAAATGCTTTTTTGTGTGGAAAAAATTTTCCAATAATTTCATCACCTAAAACTGGAGAATTTTTTTTTTGAATTAAAATGTCCGATTGAAGAGTTGTCGATTGATCTGTACTGTTGACAAAGTGATTTTTGATTTTACCCGAGTCTCTTGAAAGACTTGTGAAACTTGAGTGAAAATTATGAACATTGTTATGACTCGAAATTAAAAGATTATTTTTCTTTTTTTCTTTTCCTTTCATTTTAGGAGTCGAGTAAAAAAGAGAGTTATAAGAAAATTGAATATGTTTTTGACTTAAATAACTTTGTAAAAATTTCATTTTTTTATGGAATTTTTTATCCGAATTGTTCGTTTTAGAATTCGATTTACTAAAAAACAAATTGGAACCATTTTTAGAACTATAAAATGAGTTTTGAGTCATTATTTTCGAAATTTTGAATGTAAAAAGAACTTCTACAGTTATTTCTTTTTGTATTTTATATAAATTTGATTTTTTTTTTAAATTCTTTTTTTGAGACTAAAAACGAATTATTTTGATTTTACAAAACTTATATTTACATTTGAAGAGTGCCATACTTCTCAACTCAAAAACGGAGAAAACTTGACTTCGTTAGGTATGGAACATCGATTCGCAAATACAGATGTTTAAATACATTATTATCTGGAGCTTTGCTAATGTTGGTTTGATAAAATCGTTTGGACGAATAATCCAATGAATTAAATAAAAACCGATTTATAAATAGAAATTTGAATAGGCCAAAATGCCTTTTAAATTAACATAGTTTTAAAAATTCGCTTTTCCTTATTGTAGTAAAGTTTATGCTTGGTACTTTTTGTTTGCCTTGCTTTGCCGTGTCTTGTACAGAGTGGCTTCCGATATCCAAAAGTATTACGAGATAAGCACGCATTTTAGCGAAATCTAAATTAATTTTTTGCTCTATTTAAACTGTTTCTATTTGAATAAAGATCTATCTTTATATAATCTTGTTTTCACATATTAAAAGCCTACTACCGGAGTTGAACCGGTAACCTTCGGTTTACAAAACCGATACTCTACCGATTGAGTTAAGCAGGCACAGATCTTTGGTTTAATAGAGTATAAAATAAAACATAAAAAATTCAAGCCTAAATTGACTCTGTTGAGATTTAATATGATTCAAAAAAAACAACAAATATTTTATGGGACGAAGTTCTCTCCACACTTTAGTGTGGAGAGAACTTCGTCCCATAAAAATAAAAAAGAAAAATTTGTATACTCAATCGTTTATTTACTAAACTTTGAGTATAAAATAATTCAAGTTAAAATTAACCTACCGCAATAATACGAGCTAGGAAGAATGACCAAGTTGTCGCAATACCACCTAATAAGTAGTGTGCAACACCAACAGCACGTCCTTGTGTAATACTTAATGCACGAGGTTGAATTGAAGGAGCAACTTTTAATTTTGAGTGCGACCAAAGAATCGACTCAATTAATTCTTGCCAGTATCCACGTCCTGAGAATAAGAACATTAATGAGAACGCCCAAACGAAGTGAGCTCCTAAGAACATTAAACCATAAGCAGATAACGCAGAACCATAAGATTGAATAACTTGAGATGATTGTGCCCATAAGAAGTCACGTAACCATCCGTTAATAGTGTTTGCACTTTGAGCAAAGTTTCCACCAGTAATGTGAGATACACCATTAGCAGTCACTGTTCCCCAAACGTCACTTTGCATTTTCCATGAGAAGTGGAAAATAACAATTGAAAGCGAGTTATACATCCAGAATAAGCCTAAGAACACGTGGTCCCAAGCAGAAACCTGACATGTTCCACCACGTCCAGGACCATCACAAGGGAAACGGAATCCAAGGTTTGCTTTATCTGGAATTAAACGAGAACTACGAGCAAATAACACACCTTTTAATAAAATTAATACAGTTACGTGAATAGTAAAAGCATGAATGTGGTGAACCAGGAAGTCTGCCGTTCCTAAAGAAATTGGCATCATAGCCACTTTTCCACCAACAGCAACAACATCACCACCCCAAGTTAAACTTGTAGCAGCTAAAGCGTTTGGTGCAGTTAATTGAGGTGCAGTAAAATGAGTGTTCTGAACCCATTGAGCAAATACAGGTTGAAGCTGAATTGCAGTATCAGAGAACATATCTTGAGGACGACCTAAAGCACTCATAGTATCGTTGTGAATGTATAAACCAAAACTGTGGAATCCTAAGAAAATACATACCCAGTTTAAGTGTGAAATGATAGCATCACGGTGACGAATCACACGATCTAATAAGTTGTTGTAGTTGTTTGTAGGATCGTAGTCACGAACCATGAAAATAGCAGCGTGAGCTCCAGCACCCACAATACAGAATCCACCAATCCACATGTGGTGAGTGAATAAAGATAATTGAGTTCCGTAATCAGTTGCTAAGTATGGATATGGAGGCATAGCATACATGTGATGAGCCACGATAATTGAAAGTGAACCGAATAATGCTAAGTTAATCGCTAATTGAGCATGCCAAGAAGTTGTTAAGATTTCGTAAAGACCTACGTGACCTTCACCAGTAAAAGGACCTTTATGAGATTCTAAAATTTCTTTCATAGAATGCCCAATTCCCCAGTTTGTACGATACATATGACCCGCAACTAAGAATAAAACAGCAATTGCTAAGTGGTGGTGAGCTGTATCACTTAACCAAAGACCACCTGTCACGGGGTTTAAGCCTCCTTTAAAAGTTAAGAAATCGCTATATTCACCCCATTGTAAAGTAAAGAAAGGAGCTAATCCTTTTGCAAAACTTGGGTAAAGATCTGCCATCATTTGACGGTTTAACATAAAGTCATGTGGTAAAGGAATTTCTTTAGGATCAACACCAGCATCTAATAACTTGTTAATAGGTAAAGAGATATGGATTTGGTGTCCAGCCCAAGCTAAACTTCCTAAACCTAAAAGACCAGCTAAGTGGTGGTTTAACATTGATTCAACGTTTTGGAACCACTCTAATTTTGGAGCCGCTTTATGGTAGTGGAACCATCCAGCAAAGAACATGGCTGCTGCCATAACTAAGCCACCAATAGCAGTTGTGTAAAGTTGAAGTTCACTTGTAATACCGCTTGCTCGCCATAGTTGGAAGAAACCAGAAGTAATTTGAATCCCTTGGAATCCTCCTCCAACATCACCATTTAAAATTTCTTGACCAACAACTGGCCATACAACTTGAGCACTTGGCTTAATGTGAATTGGATCACTTAACCAAGCTTCATAGTTTGAAAAACGAGCTCCGTGGAAATACATAGTTCGGTAAAGTCAATCTCACAGTTTTTTTCCAAATAAAAAAATTTCAAATTTGGAACTATTTTATGAAACAAAAAGCCTTCCCTAAAAATCCGTGCACGCAGCTTAAACTGCACACGGCTTATATTCATTCATTTTGTATCTAGTACAGGTTCAAATTTCATTTTTATCTTGTCTTACTCTCACAACCTTTTACAGCTAAGAAATTTTCAATTTTAAAATTGAAATTCTTTTCGCTAATGTATAAAGAGTTGATTACAGTAGAGCAGCAAATGTCATTTTTCAAGTTGTATTTTATTTATGGGTTACCTAGGACTCGAACCTAGAACTTATCGGTTAAAAGCCGAGTACTCTACCATTGAGTTAGTAACCCGCTACATATTAAATTCAATTCTTATGTGTTTTTAAAGCTTTTTATAAAGAATTTCATCCCAGGTTGTGCTTAATCTTTGTGAAATCTTAGATTTCGGAAAAGATGAATAACTTTGTTCCTTTAAGAACCTGAAACCTTATTACATTGATTAAAGCTTTAATGTTCGAAAAAATACGATTTCAAATAATTCTCTTTTTTATTTTGTTTGAAATTTCAAACAAAATAAAAAAGAGAATTGAAATTTAATTAAAGATTACCACCACGAGCTGATAATAAAATAACAACTAATGGTCCAGCAGCAACAACTAAAAATAAGCTAGCAAGTTGAAAAACAATTTCAAAATTCATTGGAAATTCGAGTATTAAAAATAAAAAATTGAAAAATTGAGCTAAAATGAAAATTCAAATAAAATATATCATAGATAAAAAAAAATCTCATCTCTTATTTATTTTAAAAAATTGACTTGATTTTCATTATTTTATTAATAATTCAAAAAGAATATAAAAAAATTTGAGCAGTTCAACTTACTGTGCAGTAACAGCTTCTTTTGCAGCAAACATAACATCAACCGTAATATGTTGAATTTTATTCTCTCTTGCAAATTTTTCTGTGTTACGTTTCACTTTTCCACGAACAAATCCTGGAATTCGATTTAGCTCAGTTAAGCCTTCAGGAGACCACTGTAAGTCGGAATCTGTTGATAAACTTTTTGTAATAACTTCTTTTGTATCATGTCCACCGAAAATTTGTAATAAGTGATCTTCCATACCTAAACTAAATGAGTTGTAAACTAAGTCTGCAATCTGATTTGAACCTTCGTATCCTAAAAATGGTCTATATCCTAAAGGGAAATTTTGAATATGAACGGGAGATGAAATAACTCCACATGGGATATCTAAACGTTTTCCAACGTGTCTTTCCATTTGAGTTCCAAAAATTGCGGCAGGTTCAAGTTGTGCAATCATGTCTCCCACTTGTGTATGATCATCTGTAATTAAAACTTGGTCACAAAATCCATAAACTTGTTCTCTAAACCAATCTGCATCATGTTTACAATAAGTTCCTGCACAAGAAACTCGAATCCCCATTTCTCTCGAAAGAATTCGTGTCATTGAAGCAGCATGAGTAGCATCTCCAAAAACAACAGCTCGTTTTCCAGTTAAATTTTGACAATCGATTGATCGTGAAAACCAAGCCGCTTGAGATACAAAACGTGTTTGTTTGTCAATATAATTTTCCACAAAATTTGGGTTTAGTAAAGGGTGTTCATCCATTTGTGGAGAAAAATTCGTGTTTGATTTTAAATCTTGAACTTGATTTACAATTTTTCCGATTTCACGGATAAAATTTGCAGTATCAATAATTCCCATAGGTGTTGTTGAAACGTATGGCATATTAAATTCTTTTTCTAAATAAAGTGCAGTCATAAGTCCTGCTTCACGGTAGGGAACAATGTTAAACCATGCTTTTGGTAAGTTTTGAAGATTTTTCACAGAGCCGCCTTCCGGAACAATTTCATTAATTTCAATATCGAAATCACTTAATAAATGTTTGATTTCTCGACAATCATGTTGATGGTGGAACCCTAAAGTGAACATTCCTAAAATGTTTGCTGAAGGTTTTTTTGTTTTCTCCCATAATGGATTTGTTGGTAAATCATTTTGTTTTTTTGCCTTTTCAAGATAAAAACGAACAACTTGCTCTAAAGTACGATCCGCGGCTTGTAACTCATTTACCCTATAATGGTTTACATCTGCTAGAATAACGTCACAATCTGATTCCATTGAAGCACGTTCTACAAAATGATGTAAATCTTCTTGTAAAATACTTGAAGTACAAGTGGGGGTTAAAATAATTAAGTCTGGGCTTTCTTCTTTATCTTTTCTTGTAATATTTTCAACAACTTTTTCTTGAGATCCACGTGCCAGAACGTGACGATCCACAATACTCGTTGTTACGGGTGTAAAATCTCTTTCGCGTTCAAGCATTGAACGCATAACATTAAAATAATCATCTCCTAACGGTGCATGCATCATTGCATGGACATTTTGAAATGAACTGGCAACTCGTAAAGTACCAATGTGGGCTGGCCCAGCGTACATCCAATAAGCTAATTTCATAAATTCGATTTTTCATTTTTAAATTTCTCATTCAAACTATCATATATTGAAAATGAAATTTCAACTTTATTTAAACCTTCCTCTATCTCTTATATAGGCATCTTTAAAAACGTAAAGACTTTTTTCGGAAAGGGAGGGATTCGAACCCCCGGTGACCGTAAAGCCACGCTGGTTTTCAAAACCAGAGCATTCAACCACTCTGCCACCTTTCCAGTTTTGAAACAGATAATTTTAATTATAAAGGAAATCTTTTTTTTATGCAAGTATTTTAATATAAATTTCGACGATTTTAAATTTTGAATTCCTCCCCTAGCGAAAGCAAGTCTTTACGTTAGTAAAGACACACTTTCGTGTGGAGAGAATTTCATTCCTAAATTGCGGACGTTCCGCCTATTTTAAAGCGGAAAATCTGAAAGTTTTTCTTAAGTTTAAAAAAAATTATGACATTTTGTTTAAAACTTTAACTACTTGGAAACGTGCTTTTGCACGTTTGAAAGCAAAGTTTGCTTCAACTTTTTGTTTAACACCTTCCGCTTTTTCAAAATTGTCTTTTGCACTTTCAAAAGCTGCTTTTGCTTCGTCTGGGTCAATTGTTTTTGATGCTTCAGCTTCATTTGCTAAAATTGTTACTTGATTTTTTTTCACAACAGCAAAACCGCCCATAATTGCAAAAGAGTTCCAAGAATCTTTTGTGCGAATTAGCATTGCTCCAACGTCTAATCCTGTAATAATTGGAGCGTGGTTTTTTAGAACACCCATTTCACCTGTTTCTGTAGGCAAAATCATCTCTTCAGCTTCACCATTCCAAAAAGGACGTTCTGGAGTTAAAATTGAAATCTGTAAACTCATATAAAATTTTTAAATAATTTAAATTACATTGAAATTAGGACTCAAAACTATACGTAACATTTTTAAAAATTAAGATGTTTGTCCAACAGCATTTAGTACTGTTTGAGGTCTCTTTGCATACATTGCATTATTTGCAGCAATTTTGTGAAGTTCTTCACGTTTTTTAAGTGCGTTTCCTTTTTTCTCATACGCATCTAAGATTTCAGTTTGAAGTCTCGAAATCATACTTTTATTTGATTTTTTATCACATGCGTCAAGCATCCAACGTAAAGCTGTTGCTTTTCCTCTTTCAGTCGAACGTAATACTCTCGGAACAAGCTGAACCGATCCTGCTCGACGTCTTGGTTTTACTTCAACTTTTGGCATAATGTTTTCTAAAGCTGCTTCAAAAACTTCAACTGGATTTTTCTCTGTTGTATCTCCAACATTTCTTAATGCTGTATAAACAATTCTATAGGCAACTGATTTTTTACCACTTTTCATAACACGGTTTACTAACATATGAATAGATAAGCTATTGTAAACTGGATCTGGTAATAAAATACGTTTCTTTTTTAAGGGGCGACGAGGCATTTTTTATTGAAAAAAAAGAATCAAATCAATATTATTTTATTGGATTTTGAACTAAATAGGCATATAGACAAATTAAATTATATAACACTTTATGGCTAAAAACAACTTCAATTTTATAAAATTTTCAAAAAAAGAAAATAAGAAAATTTGAATTTTGTCGGGACTGACGGGACTCGAACCCGCAACTTCCGCCGTGACAGGGCGGTGCTCTAACCAATTGAACTACAATCCCTTTTCATTTTTATTTATATAAAAAATCGTTTAATAAAGTTTTTTAGAATTTATCATAAAGATTATGATATCACAGATCAAAATCATTTGCAATTTATTTTATTTTCAGAATTCTGTATTCTCTGAAATTTTTTCAAATATTCCTTTTCGGCCTGTACAGGGTCGCTTTCCCTTCGGGTTGTACTAACGTACAAACTTGCGTCCTGTACAGGGTCGCTAGGGCTGCACGTCTGGCCTGTACCACTCCGCGGTTACCCCGAAAGGGTACGGGACGAAAGTAAAGACCAGATGAAAACCTCTCCGTCCTGTACAGGGTCGCTTCCCCTTCGGTTTATAGTAGCGTACAAACTTGCTACGCTAGGGCTGTAAGTCTTTACGCTAGTAAAGACACACTTACGTGTGAAAAGAGCTTCGCTCCATCCCTGCCCTATAGAGGAAGGTCGGCGAAGCAAGGTTTTCGACCCATACGGGATCGCTGGCTTTAGCAAGTCTGCACGCCAGTAAAGACCAGATGAAAACCTCAATTTTTAAATTGAGAATTTCATTCCTCTCCACACTTACGTGTGAAGAGAGCTTCGCTCCTGGCGAAGCAAGGTTTTCTTCGCTGTCGCAGACAAGTCTTTGCGACAGTAAAGACCAGATGAAAACCTCTCCACACTTACGTGTGAAGAGAGCTTCGCTCCTGGCGAAGCAAGGTTTTCTTCGCTGTCGCAGACAAGTCTTTGCGACAGTAAAGACCAGATGAAAACCTCAATTTTTAAATCGAAAATTTCATTTATGAAGAATATTTGATGGAAAAATCATTAATTTAAAAAAAATACTTAAAATTTTATATGTTTGAAATTTTATAAAATTTTAAGTATTTAAAAATGCAAAAAAATTCGAATTAAACACGACGTTTTTTCGGAGGACGGCAACCGTTATGAGGCACACCTGTTTTTTCACGAATAACATTTACTTTAATTCCAGCTTTAAAAATTTCTCGAATTGCTGTTTCTCTTCCTTGCCCTGGACCTGTCACTAAAACTTTTGCTTCTTTCATTGAAAAATCACGAGATTTTTTAGCCGCTGTTTCTGCGGCTTTTTTCGCGGCAAATGAAGTTGATTTACGTTTTCCTTTAAATCCACATGCTCCTGCTGAACTCCAACAAAGCACATCTCCACGAATATTTGTAATTGTAATAATTGTGTTGTGATGACCTGCTTGAATATGAACCACACCTCTATAAATACGACGTTTTAATTTATTTGGTAATGTTTTACGAGTCTGTCTTGCCATAATAGAGTTTCCTTCTATTTTTTATTTAATAAAAAATTACTCAAAAGTTCAAAAAAATATCTGAAAATTTTAAAGGAATTAAGATTCAAATTTAAATTGAAATATTCATAAAAATTATATTTATTTTAAAATTCAACTTAAAGAAAAATAATGACTTAAACTGTTTTCAAAGATTTATTTGACTTCTTAATAAATTTATTTTTACAACGCTGCTACATAAAATTTTTTTAGTTTATTCTATAAAAAATCTTTAAAGTTTTTTTACAATACCGTCGAATTATACTCATAGTTGTAATCCGTATAAGAAGTTAGGAACTATAAGCTTATTAAAGAGCGATTTTATTTTTCTCTAAAGTAGATGTAGAAACCTTAAAAAGGCATTGATTTTTTTGAGTTTTCCATTTAAATTCGAAAATTTGAATATGTTATTGGTAAATTAATTTATGATTGAAAATTTATAACTTTAAAAACAATAAGATTTGAAATACTGAAGTCTATTATTTGAATTCAATTTTTTATTTATTTATAAATAAAAAGAAATTTTGGGTCGAGTCGGATTCGAACCAACGTAGGCGTAACCAGCGGATTTACAATCCGCCCCCATTAACCACTCGGGCATCGACCCCCATTTTTAATTTTACTAGCTTAAAGATCTTTAATGCTAGTGAGTATTTTTTATGAATCTTGAGACAATCCACTACCTTTTATTATATTCAAAATTTTAAAATTTGCAAGTACTAGAGCTTTGTTTTAATAAATTTTTGAAGTTTAAAAATTGATAATTGTTATTATGTTTGTATTTGGTAAAAAAATTACCAATACAAACATAATAAAAAATAAAAAATTAAAGTTTATCGATAGTTTCGAATTCGAATTTAATTTCTTTCCATACTTCACATGCAGCAGCTAATTCAGGACTCCATTTACAAGCTGAGCGGATAATATCTCCACCTTCACGAGCAAGGTCACGACCTTCGTTACGAGCTTGAGTACATGCTTCTAAAGCAACACGGTTTGCAGCGGCTCCTGGTGCGTTACCCCATGGGTGCCCAAGTGTTCCACCACCGAATTGTAAACAAGCGTCATCACCGAAGATTTCAACTAACGCTGGCATGTGCCATACGTGAATACCACCAGATGCTACTGGGATTGTACCAGCTAATGAACACCAGTCTTGAGTGAAGTAAATACCACGACTACGATCTTTTTCAATGTAATCGTCACGCATTAAATCAACGAAACCTAATGTTACTTCACGTTCACCTTCTAATTTACCTACAACCGTTCCAGAGTGTAAGTGGTCACCTCCAGATAAACGTAATGCTTTAGCAAGAACACGGAAGTGAATACCGTGGTTTCTTTGACGGTCAATTACAGCGTGCATAGCACGGTGAATGTGTAATAATAAACCGTGATCACGACAGTAGTTAGATAAAGAAGTGTTAGCAGTGAAACCACCAGTTAAGTAGTCATGCATAATAATCGGCACCCCGAAGTCTTTCGCACACTCAGCACGTTTCATCATCTCTTCACAAGTTGCTGCAGTCGCGTTTAAGTAGTGACCTTTAATTTCACCAGTTTCAGCTTGTGATTTGTAAATAGCTTCAGCTACGAATAAGAAACGGTCTCTCCAACGCATGAATGGTTGTGAGTTAACGTTTTCATCATCTTTAGTAAAGTCTAAACCACCACGTAAACACTCGTAACAAGCACGTCCGTAGTTTTTAGCTGATAAACCTAATTTCGGCTTAATTGTACAACCTAATAAACCACGCCCGTATTTGTTTAATTTGTCACGCTCAACCTGAATCCCGTGTGGAGGTCCAGAGAATGTTTTAACGTAAGCTGGAGGAATACGAAGATCTTCAAGACGTAATGCACGTAAAGCTTTGAAACCAAATACGTTACCTACAATTGAAGTGAATAAGTTTGTTACAGAACCTTCCTCGAATAAGTCGATTGGGTATGCAATGTACGCGATGTACTGGTTTTCTTCACCCGGTACCGGTTCGATATCATAACAACGTCCTTTGTAACGGTCTAAACTAGTTAAACCATCCGTCCATACAGTTGTCCAAGTACCTGTTGATGATTCAGCAGCAACGGCAGCACCACACTCTTCAGGTGGAACACCTGGTTGTGGAGTCATACGGAATGCAGCTAAAATATCAGTATCTTTTACAACGTAATCTGGAGTGTAGTAAGTAAGACGGTAGTCTTTAACACCTGCTTTAAACCCAGCACCTGCTCTTGTTTCAGTTTGTGGAACCATTTATAAAAAAGTTCATAATTCTTGTCGATCCTATAAAAATCTATCCGTGGGAAATATAGTATTTATATATTATATGATTTAACATAGAAAGATGAAAAATGCTTAAAAATAAAACCAATGAAAGAATTCAAAATATTTTGAATTTGATAAATATTGACTTCGAATTTTTGACTATTTTTTTATAGAAACCATAAGCTTAATTTTCTTTTTTTAAGTCTATCTTACATAACTTTTGTCATAACTTATTATATAGACTTTTGTTCAAATTTTGCTTGCCTATTTAGCACTCGATTTTCCATTTATCTTATGCTAATATTATTTTATAAATATTTATTATTTTAGAAGCACAACTCCATAAAATTATCAAGAATCAAAATAAGTTTTTATATACTATTGACTAGCGTAAAGAGCAGATAAAAAATATTGTCACAGTAAAGTGTGTCTGTTAAAAAAAAATAAACTTTTTTATTTAAAATTCACCTAAAGTCATATATTTTGTCACTTGATTTTTTGAACAAAAAGGAGAAAAAATGACTCGAGTAAAACGTGGAAATGTATTACGTAAAAAACATAAAAAAGTTTTAAAAATGACAAAAGGTTTCCGTGGAGCAGCATCGCTTTTATTCCGTACTGCAAATCAACAAAATATGAAAGCTTTACGCTATTCATATATGAATCGCCGTAAAAAAAAGCGTGATTTTAGACGTGTTTGGATTGCACGTGTAAACGCCGCAGTACGCCGATATGGAATGAATTACAGTGAATTTATTTATTCTATGAAAAATTCATCAATTCAATTAAATCGTAAAGTTTTAGCGCAGTTATCAATCTGCGATCCTGACGCTTTTTTAGATTTTGTTTTAACAATTCACAAAAATGCTTAAATATAAAACAAATGTTCAAAACGTTTTTTCATTATAACATTATGAAAAAACGTTTTGAACCAGTAGAAGTTTTTTCTATTTTTAAGACAATAAAAAATCCGATTTTTTCTTTTTAACATATAGTAAAAAAAGCCCTAAGATATTGAAAATAACATGTAGGGTTTTAAAGCCGAAACACAATAAACACAATAAACACAATGTGAGGAAATATTTATACAAAATTATTCACGTGTTTTAGGTTAACAAAAACGTACTTCAAAATCAAAGAAAAACTTAAGAAAAAACACTTGGAAACAAAAAGTTGTAAAACAGGCAACAAGAGCAATCTTTTTAGCAAAATATGTGCTGAAAACAGACGAAACGGACTCTTCAGTATTAACTGAACCAAGTGATTTACAAGACAAATAAAATTTCGTAAAATTTCGATTGAATGAAAGAGTCATTGGTTATACCTGCTCTTTCATTCAATCGAAATCCATAAACAATTGAGAAAACTTATTTATTTTTCTAAAGAAATAATGAAAAATAAACAAACAACTTTTACCAAAGGGTCCGTTTTTTACTTGGAAAAAATTTTAAAATGAATTTTTCTACTATACAATTAAGATTCAAAAACTCTAGGGAAAAATAAAAAATATCAAATGTGTAGATTCTTACTCAATTTTGAAAATAAAATTTGAAATAAATGTTTTTATAAGTTTAACAATTTAAACTTATAAAAACATTTAGAATAGAATCGAATTATCTAAAACTTACTGAAGCTTGCCAAACAAAAGCTAATAGTAAGAATAATACAGGAATAACAGGTAAGATATCAACAATAGGGTCAAAAGGAGCATAAGCTTCAGGTAATTTTGCTAAAATAAAAGCCATAGAGTTCACAAAGAATCCTTCAATTAATAAAGTAAATTTGAAATCGTATTTCACGACTCACTTGAATTGTATATTTTTTTAAAATTTAAGACAAAATTTAAACTTTAAATTTGCCTTGACATCTGAATCTTTTTGAGATGAAGAAACGATATACGTTAAGCCTAAGTTATTCAGGGCTTGAATTTTAAAATACAAATCCGCAAGTTCAGCATCGAACTAAGTAGATTTTTTTCTATAATATCGACTATTTTTATATGTGGTGTTTTCATACAAAATCTTTATTCGAAAACCTTTACTTTTTTCTTTTACAAATTGAAAATTTATAAAAATATTATTCACTTGTATCGAATATTCGTATTTAGATGGTTTTCTGCATCCTAAGTTCTAAAAAGACTGTTAAGAGCGCAAATTTGATTTTTTCGCTTTATCTAAAGAAAAGATATAAAACTAAAAAAAACAATTTTGACCAAATTTGTCTTTTTATGAAGCTAGAGTTTCCCAACTCATAGTTACGTCATCTAAAATTAGAGAACTGTTATAAATTTCTAAAATAATTAATAAGAATGCAGCGAAAAGAAGGATAAAAACACCCATTAAAACAGTTGTTCCCCAACCAGGTAAAACTTTCCCTGCTTCTGAGTTTAAAGGTCTTAAAAGTGTCCCTAATGGAGTTACAATTCCAGGTTCTTGGAATGCATCTCTTGCCGAACTTGATTTCACTTTAGAAGTTGTTCCTGTTGCCATAAATTTTTTGGTTTCAATTTTTTTTTACTTTCTGTAATATCTAAAAAGGAGAATAATAAAAATATAAATTTTGTGAATATGGATAGTCCAGCTTTTTTCTTTACCTTTTTTTTAGGGTTTCTTTTATTAAGTGCAACTGGGTATTCCGTTTATGTAAGTTTTGGACCTCCGTCTAAAAAACTTAGAGATCCTTTTGAAGAACACGAAGATTAATTTTTTGATCTTTTTATCTGATTCTGTTTATTATTTAAACAGCGAATAAAAATCAAAAATGAATCGCAAAGTGTTAAATTTTGAAATTGTTTAATTTCAAAGTTGTTTCCTTTAGCTTAAAGACTTCCTGTCTTTTAACATGGGTTAAAAGGTACGACTTTTTTCTCTTTTTATTTTATTATAAGAATTCGAATAAGTTTGTACTGAAAAGTATGTATTTCTAAAGATAGGTTTTTCGATAAAAAAGATTTTCCATATCGATGAATTTCGAATATATGGTTTAAATAAAATAGCTAAAGTGAATTCAAATTTCACTTTAGCTATAATGAATATAAATGTGTTATTTTAACATACGAGGTGGTTCTCTAAAGAAAATTGAGAAAAAGATAATTCCTAAAGTTCCAATTAGTAAAAATGTGTAAACTAAAGCTTCCATAAAATTTAAGTTTGATTTTTCATTTTTTTAAATTCAGAGCAATTCCTGCAAACTTCTAACGAACCAAAATAAATGAAACTTTCAGTTGTAAAATATTTAAACGAGGTTCTCTCCACACATTAGTACGTGGAAAGCAATGAAATTCTCAATAAAAAAAATTGAGGTTTTCATCTGGTCTTTACCGTCGCAAAGACTTGTCTGCGACAGCAATCCCTTATGGGTCTTTACTAGCGTAAAGACTTGCTTTACGCTAGTCGAAAACCTTGCTTCGCCGACCGTACGGGATGGAAGGGATGGAATGAAATTCTCAATTTTTGAATTGAGAAATTTTACAAAAAAAGAATACATCAACAAATTTGTAAGAAATTTTTGATTTGCTAAAATTCTTTTTACTTGGATAAAATCCAGTTCCATCTTAGTCTTATAGAATCAAAAGTTTAATTTTTAATAAAGCTGTATTTTAAAAAAATACAAGAGACATAATAAACCCCTTTGTATTTTAGTACAAAGAGTGTCTCATTTCATCTGATACAATTCTATACGAACCATGTAAAAATTTATTTTTTTTACCGGCTCGTAATTGATGTAGAAAACCTAGTCACACTTAAGTGTGAAAAAAAAATTCCGTGACTCGTTTTTTGTGATTCTAAGAAATTTGTTTTGGATATTAGGGTAATGAAATCTTATTCGATAAAAAATAAACTTGAAATTTGATTCAAATATTTGAATATCATTCTTTTTATTTCTATATTTTCAACTTTAAATAAAAAATTGAAAATATAGAAAAATAATTTTTCATTTTTTATTTTTGCTTTAGAAATAAAAAATGAAATACGAAAATATTCTTGAATAGGGGAAAAGCTTAGAAAGCTTCACGAACTGAACTTGTATCACCAAGTTTTTTGTATTTTCCGAATTCAAGTTGTTCGTTTAAATCATCGTCAATTCCGGCAAATACGTCACGGAAAATCGTACGAGCTCCGTGCCAAATGTGACCAAAGAAGAATAATAATGCAAAACAAACGTGTCCGAAAGTAAACCAACCACGAGGGCTGCTACGGAAAACACCATCTGATTGTAATGTTGAACGATCAAATTCAAAAATTTCACCAAGTTGAGATTTACGTGCATATTTTTTAACTGTTGCTGGATCTGTAAATGTTAAACCATCTAATTCACCACCATAGAAAGTTACTGAAACTCCAACTTGCTCAATACTGTATTTAGATTCAGCACGACGGAAAGGAACGTCAGCACGTACAATTCCATCTTTATCGATTAATAATACAGGGAAAGTTTCAAAGAAAGTTGGCATACGACGAACAAATAAATCGCGACCTTCATTATCTTTGAAAACGGCGTGTCCTAACCAACCTACAGCAATACCATCACCACTGTTCATAGCTCCAGTACGGAAAAGACCTCCTTTTGCAGGGTTGTTTCCGATGTAATCATAGAAAGCTAATTTCTCTGGAATTTTTGACCAAGCATCTGAAACTGAAGATCCTTCAGCAACACTTGTTTGAACTCGTTTTTGAATTTCTTGTTGGAAGAAACCTTGGTCCCACTGATAACGTGTTGGACCAAATAATTCAATTGGAGTCGCTGCAGAACCGTACCACATTGTTCCAGCAACAACGAATGCTGCCCAGAAAACAGCAGCAATACTGCTTGATAATACAGATTCAATACTTCCCATTGATAAACCAAAGTATAAACGAATTGAAGGACGTACACATAAGTGGAATAGACCAGCTAAAACTCCTAAAATTCCGGCCGCAATGTGGTGAGCAGCAATTCCTCCTGGGTTAAATGGATCAAAACCATCAGCACCCCACGAAGGAGCAACTGGTTGAACGTGTCCAGTTAAACCATATGGGTCAGAAACCCAAATCCCTGGTCCAAATAAACCAGTTACGTGGAAAGCACCAAAACCAAAACATAATAATCCTGATAAGAATAAGTGAATTCCGAAAATTTTTGGAAGATCTAGCGCTGTTTTTCCTGTTCTTGGGTCACGGAATAACTCAAGATCCCAATAAGTCCAGTGCCAAACGGAAGCTAAGAATAATAAGCCTGATAAAATAATGTGAGAAGCGGCTACACCTTCATAACTCCAAATTCCAGGGTTGGTAGCTGTTTCACCACTAATTGTCCAACCACCCCATGATTGAGTTACACCTAAACGTGTCATGAAAGGTAATACGAACATACCTTGACGCCACATAGGATTTAAAACTGGGTCAGATGGGTCAAAAACCGCAATTTCAAAAAGTGTCATTGAACCCGCCCATCCTGCTACTAAAGCAGTGTGCATTAAGTGTACAGAAATTAATCTTCCTGGATCATTAATTACTACAGTATGTACTCGATACCAAGGTAAACCCATAATTTAAAAAATTTAAAAAGTTTTTTACTTAATTACTAATTGTTTCAATTTTTATTTTTTACACTAAAAATTGTTTTTTAAATGATTAAAGTTGATATGTGGATTTGACTGACGCTAAATTTGTAAAAAGAAATCACGTAAATATTCATCTAAATAAAAATTATTAAGGGAGTTCTATTTTTTCTCTGCTTTAATTTAGCAAGTTTTGCCGTTCCCATAAACCAAGTTCTCAATTTTTAAAATTGAGGTTTTCATCTGGTCTTTACTGTCGCAAAGACTTGTCTGCGACAGCGAAGAAAACCTTGCTTCGCCAGGAGCGAAGCTCTCTTCACACGTAAGTTATGTCTTTACGTCCTGTACAGGGTCGCTTCCTGTACAGGCAAGACTTACAGCCCTAGCGACCCTGTATAGGACGCAAGTTTTGCCCGTACCACTCCGTGGTTACCCCTTCGGGGTACGGGAAGCTAGTATAAACCGAAGGAAAAGCGACCCTGTACAGGACGGAGAGGTACGAAGTTCTCAATTTTAAAATTGATGTTTTCATCTGGTCTTTACTGTCGCAAAGACTTGTCTGCGACAGCGAAGAAAACCTTACTTCGCAAGGAGCGAAGCTCTCTTCACACGTAAGTGTGGAGAGGTTTTCATCTGGTCTTTACTTTGGGAAACCTTGCTTCACCAGGAATGAAATTCTCTCCACACGAGTGTGAAGAGGAATGAAATTCTCAATTTAAAAATTGATATTTTCATCTGGTCTTTACTAGCGTGCAGACTTGCTTTCTCTGCCTTAGTGCCCCTGTACAAGAAGCGACGAAGTAAACTTTTCTTCGTCAGTGGTGACCACGAAATGATACGGGCAGCCAACGATTCCGTATGAATTGAAAACCTTATTTCGTCAGAGTTTGTTGTACGGATCTTTACTAACGTAAAGACTTTACTTTCTTTATCAGGGAAGCTACTATAAACCTTACGAAACGTACAGAAAGTTTTTAAAATTCAAATAAAAAATAGAATTTTTAAAATATCAAAAATAGATTAATTAAAATACATGAATTTTTAAGTTTTATTAAATAGTTTATAAATTTGATTGTTTTTCAAATTTTACCTTAATAAAATTTGAAAAACAATCATTAAAATAATTAATTAAATAACTAAATAAAAATCGAATAGCTTCAATTGAAAACTTAGTCTTATCCACAAATTTTAAATTGTCCTGTATAAGGTCGCTTCTTAGCTGCTTGTACAGGATGCACGTCTTGCCTTGCTAACGAAAGTAAAGTCTTTACTAAACATAGAGTTAGTAAAGACTTTACTTTCGTTAGCAGGGGAAGGAAGCAAGTAAAAACCTTACCCCTTAGGGGAAAAGCTAGACTTGCCGCACGTAAGGGAAATATTCCTTCTTCTAAAGTTTAGGGGTAAACTCGTACCTTACTAAGTCAGGGGAAGGGGTAAACACAACACAAGAAATAAAATTAACGTTGTCGATATACAATACGACCCTTTGTTAAATCATAAGGACTTAATTCGACTGTTACAGTATCTCCAACTACAATTTTAATACGATTTTGTCGAATTTTTCCAGATAAATGAGCAATGATTTGAACACCATTTTCAAGTTTTACTCGAAATTTCCCGTTAGATAAATTATGTGTAACAATGCCAGAGATATCAACTAATTTTTTTTGTTTTTTTCGTTGATTTTGTGCTGGATTTTTTTCGTTTGAAACTTCGTTTGAATCCGAATTTTGAGACATAGTTTTGAAAATCTAGTTTTTCCAAAAAATAAAGAAATGAATAAAAAATAAAAAGCAAGAAATAGTCCTCCCCACAGTTACCTGTGGAGAGAGCTTCGCTCTCTCCCGTACCCCAAAGATACTAAGTTCTCAATTTAAAAATTAAGGGTTTACCACCGAATGGTACGGGATAACCAAATGAAAACCTCTTCGTCTTGTACCAGGTCGCGTCCCCTTCGGTTTGTACTAACGTACAAACTTGATACGCTAGGGCTGTAAGTCTGCACGCCAGTAAAGACCAGATGGAAACCTCTCCACACGAGTGTGAAGAGAGCGTCGCTCCATCCCTGCCCCGTAGGGGCAGGGCGGCGAAGCAAGGTTTTCTTCGCTGGCTTTAGCAAGTCTGCACGCCAGTAAAGACCAGATGAAAACCTCTCCACACGAGTGTGAAGAGAGCTTCGCTCCTCAATTTTTAAATTGAGAATTTCACTTCTCTAAACAAGTTATTGTTTAGAGAAGTCGGTTTCTTAAATATCTCCGACAAATTTGTTGGAAATATTTATTAAAGTTTTAAAATAAAAATTGACAATTCGAAATAATTTTGTGATTACTTATGCAAAGATTTATTTTAAACAAAGAATTTACATAAATTTATAAAGATTAATTAAATGAGTATGATGAATATTTTCTTGCTTTACGTAAGTAAACTTTTTGACGTAATTTTTGAGCTAAACGAATATGTGTTAACATTTCCTCTAAAACAAATTTAATTGAATTACGCGAATCATCATTTACTGGAATAATATGATCTGAGAATTTTGGATTACAGTTTGTGTCAACTAAAGTAAACATTTTAATTCCTAATTTTTGACATTCACGAACAGCATTCATTTCTTCTTGTTGCCCAACAATAATTGCAACATTATTTGAGATTTGTTTTTTATTCATTTTTGCCATTTTTGTGATTCCACCGAAATATTTTTCTAAACGTTGCCACTTCTGTTTACGCGCAGCGGCAATTTTTTTCGATGTAAATTTAAAACGACTTTCATAAATTTCTTCCATTGGAATTGTCATTTTTGGATCTACAAATTTTTTCATCAAAATTTGTACAGTTTCTGCCATTTTCGCTTGTGGTGCTTGTAAGTAACGTAATTTTGGTAAGAATTTTAATAGTCGTTGTTCCGCAGCTAATCTTTTTAATTTTGTTCTTAGAGCTTTTAATTTTTTTTGTTGACCTAAAAGTTTCGATTTTACTTTTACAAGTTGTAAGCAAATTTTTTGATAAAACTCTTTTACAGTTTTAAGTTGAACTTGCACAAAGTCAAGATTTTTCTGAGTGTTTTCTAATAACATATGAAGATTTTGATGACGTAAAAGCTGATTTTCAATATAAATTTTCATGAAAGGTAAGAAGTCTGTAAATTTATTCAAAAGTTTACTTACTAAAATTGTATTTTGTTCATTTGCTTTTGCGTTATTTTGATTTTGAGCGAAAGAACTGTTCGCAGGAACATTTGTATTTTCATATTTCATTTTCATACTTTGAACAATTCTATCTAAAATTTCTTTAGGAGGATTTGGCACAGTAAATGTTTGTTCTGCTAGAACAGTATTTTCCTCTCCAGAAAGTTCTTGAAGTTTTCCATAAGAAACAGATAAAATTTGTTGGTTAGCCGATAATGCATTTTTCTTAAGTTTCACAAATTCTTGTCCAATTAAAAATAATTGTTTAAACTCTTTTAATCTTGTTTGATTATTTTTTAACTGTTTTAATAAGTTTTGTTTTTGGTAAACAAGCATATTTCTTCTTTGAGCAAGAGTTTGATATTTTTGCATAAATTCTGATTTTTTACGTTTAAGTTGACTATATTTTTGAATAAAACCAGTATTTTTAGAAAGAATCTCTTGTTTCTTATTAAGAAGTTGTTGGCTTCTTTCAATTAAAATGTTTTTATTCTGTTTTAGTTTTGTAATTAAAAGTCGTCCTTTCATCATTAATTTTTCAGCACGTCTTCTTAGTAAATTTACTTTTTTAATAAAACGGTACTTCATTTTTTGTCTTTTTTCTAAAATTGTTTGGATCATTTTTTGTTTTTCTCTTAAAATCGGTTTAATTTGAGAAATTGATTTTAAAATTGTTTTCCAGTTTGTTAACATACCACCTAACCAACGAGTATTTACAAAAAATGACGTTTTTGTAAATAATGCTGTTCTAGCAATTAATGCTGAAGCGGATTTTTTTGTTCCTACGAATAAGAATGTTTTTCCTTTCGCTGCATATTTTGCTAATTGTCTTAGAGCTTTTTGTAAACAACGACGTGTTTTTAATACGTTGATGTAGTTACGGTCTTTTTTCAATAAAGGACGGTTTTGGTTTTGTCCTTTTTTTCTTGACCAAACATATTTTCTCATATTCGCGTTACAACGAATTGCTTTTTCTCCGAAATGTAACCCTGTTTGAATCATTTGAGAAACACGACTTTTTGTACGCATTAATTTTTCAGATTTACTTAAAGGAGAAACCTTTAAAATTTTTGCAACTGCGTAATTTGAACCAACTTTCATTGTTTGAATTTGAACTGTATCACCGAGTTTTGCTCCTAAAGCAAGTTTAATAAAAACAATGAAACCATTTAATTTAACAACAGCATAACCGTTATACATTTTTGCAGCTTTCGGAAGAATTAAATGGAATTGACTGTTTTTCATTAAAGCAGAAGAAAGATCTTCTCCCATACGAGCGGATTTTGTAGAAGTGTATTTTAATGATAAAATTGAACTTGAGCTTTTTCCGCTTCTTCCAAATGAACTTGAGTTTTTTGAAAAAAGACTCGATTCAACTGGTTTTCCAAAAGCATATTCTTGACGAACACGCGTAATTTGAATTTTCATTTGATCACCTACTTTGGCTTTAGGAACAACAATTGTATAATTGTTCGCGAACTCCACAAGACCTGAACCTTTCGGTCCACTCTTCGAAATTGTCACGTCCAAAATTTCACCTGCACGAACTGGGAAATCTTTTCCAGTTCTATCTGATGTTTGACCTTTTTTTAAAGTTTCAACAACTTTAGCAATTGCATATTTTGGTTTTCCTGATGAAATTGTTTCAATATTTACACGAAGCTCATCACCTAAAGAAACTTTAGGAACAACAATTGTATAACCATTTGTAAATTGTGCTAAACCTAACTGATTTGGACCTAATGCGTGAACTTTAACAACTAAAGTTTCTCCAACTTTAAAAGGAGCTTTTAGGGCATTTCCCACATTTTTTGTTGTTTTTGAACCATACTGGTCTTTAAGTTTACCACTTTGAGAGTTTAAAGCATGAAGTGGAGAAATTCTTTTTTTTACATTTAAGAAAATCTTTGATTTTGTGTTTTTTTCCGAGAAATAGAACATGAAGTTTAAGTAAAATTAGTTTTATAAATATTTTGATAATTTTCAAAATTCTGAATTTGAATTTTTGGGGTTTTTTTGAATAAATTTTAAATTGTTATTTCGATTATTTTCTAAGAAATCTTGAACGTTGTTTTAAGATTTTAAATTTATTTTATCTTAAAATTTTTGAAATTGCAATGCCATTTTTAATTTCACTAAAATGTGAAATTTTTCCGTACCATGTTTCACTTAATAAAAAAACTCTCCTAATAAACCTCCCCGTTCTGTACAGGGTCGCTTCCCTGAACAGGACCTAAAGACGCGGTCACGTTTAGAGAGAACTTAGTTCCATCCTGACAGAAAGTTATTTACACTCAAGTTTAGGCAGAACTTCGTACCTTGTATTTTTTAAGATTTTAAGATAAAATATTTTCAAATTTTGTCTTTCTTTTACGAAGAAAAAACAAATTTTGAAATAAATAAAATAATGACAACTAAATTTCAATTTTGTCACAGTAAAGTGTGAAAAGAATTTTACTTATAGTTATTTTTTATATTTATTTTTTTGAGAATTCACAATTTTTCACTTCCTTTTACCTATTTTCTAAAAAACACATGTTCTTTATTTTTAAACATTTGAAAGCGTTTACTTTTATAAACATAGAGGAGCGAAGCTCTCTCCACACGTAACTATGTCTTTACTTCCTTGACATCCCTGCTAACGAAAGTAAGTCCTTTACTTTAGTAAAGACCCTAGTGACCCTGCACAGGACACAAGTTTTGCCCTGCCGTCATAGAAAGGAAGTTCGCAAGGATCGCTCACTATTCAGGCCAGACTTGTTTTCGTTAATGGAGCGATGAAATTCTCAATCTTTGATTGAGAGTGTTTCAATTCTTGCTTTTTAAAATGGGTTCTTTGAGGCGAACTGCATTGATTGGATTCTAAAAGATTTATAAATTTCAAGTATTTTTAAGAATGTTTGAATTTTATGAATCTATTTTTTATTTTAAAAATATATGGGACAAAAAATTCATCCATTAGGATTCCGAGTAGGTATTACAAAAAGTCATCAATCACAGTGGTTTGCGCGTTTTCATAAGCGTAAGTACGCTCAAACGGTTTTAGAAGATCGTGTATTAAGAGAAACTCTTTTAAAATTATTTCCAGAACTTTTAAATCCAGTTTTAAAAAAAGCTCAAAAACGTGAAGGAACAGTTGAAGTTTCTCCAAAAATGACACACATTAAAATTGAACGAGGATTAATTCCGTATGAAATTGGAATTCAAATTCATGCTGGAAACTGTGAATTTATTAAATCTGCAATTGATCAGCTTGAAGTGGATCAAAATTTAGTTCACAATTTACAAAAAACACGTCGTTATTTATTTGACTTAAAAGACAAATTTAAAAATTCGTCAATTACGAATTCAAATCAAAGTCTTGGAAGCCAAAGCAATAGTGGCCGTTCAACTGTATCTTCTTTAGTTCAACAATCACGCCTTGCATCTCAAAAAAATTTCAAAAGAAGACAAAACTCACGTTTCAAGTTCCGTAAGAGTTTATTTGAAAACATGATGATTCTTAAAAAAGGTAAAAAATTAAAAAGAACAGTTCAAAAAAAATTTTACTCTTTAATTTCAACATCTTTAAAAAACTCTTCAAAATTCCAAAAAAATTCAGGAGTTCGTTCGAATTCCTCGAACTTCGATCGCCGATCAAAACAAGGTCAAGCAGCTGGTGGACAAAACCGACTAACTTCTCGTTCAAGAGGCAAAAACTCATTTACGCCACAACGTGGAGCACAAGGTGGAATGCGTTCAAAATCTTTCTCTCGTCAAAACCGTGACTCATTCTTAGCCAATAAAAAACAAAAAAATCAGGGAGTAAAACGTGTTTATAGTTCTGCTTTAATGTCATCTGTAGGCAGTGGAAAAACAAAAGCATTCATCGATACATATGTTTCGAAAATGTCTCGAAAATTTGTAAGAACATTCAAAGCTCAAATGAATGATTGGAATCGTTTTTTAAAAGCTCATAGACAAGATCAAATTCAAAAATATGGAAAACTTCGTTTTGCACCTTTAGGTTATCAACGTAAATGGAGTTTATCGCGACTTTCTCGACTTCAAAATCAACCATTTGCTCTATTAGTTCAACTTTTAAGAAGTTTACAAAAGAAAGCATTAAAGAAAATGGAATTCTTACAGAAAGAATTTTCTGCTTTAGGAACAATTTCAAAAATGGAATCATTCAATTACTATCAAATGATTCGTTTTATTAAATCTTTAAAACAGCTTGTTAAACAAATGAAGATTGACCAAAATAGTCAAAAAAACAATTCTCGTCGTTTTGATTCAAATTTACAAAACATTCAAAAATTTGAAAAGTCATTATTAAACTTCACGGAAACTGCCTTAAGAAAAAAATTAAATAACATTGAAGATGAGTGCCGTAAAATCAAATTTATTGATTATTTAGAACTTTTAGTGAAAAAACATCGTCAAAAAAATGTTTACTTATATCTTTCAACAATTGCAGATTCACGTAAATATTTAAAAAAAATTCAACAATTTACAAAACAACAAGCGAATTTCTTATTTGGTGTTGATTTAAAAACAATTCAACAATACCCAATTGAAAAACAACGTGAATTCCTTACAAATAAAGTTGCAAAAGCTTATAGAGAAGCAAACCGTAAAAATTCACTTGAAAAAAACGTTCAAGATGTTTTCTTAGAGCAAATGCAAAAACAGAGAAATTACACTTATAAAAATATTGAATTAACTCCAAAAATTTCGATTAAATTTTTCAACGTTAAAGCTACAAATTTAGAAACAAATGCTTCTCTTGTTGCAGATCAAATTGCAGATGATTTAGAAAAACGTAAAGCATTCCGAGGTGTTATTAAAAAAGCAAAAGATAAATTAATGGCAAACTCGAAAGTGAAAGGTGTGAAAATTCTTGCTTCTGGACGTTTAAATGGAGCTGAAATTGCTCGTTCAGAATGGGTTCGTGCTGGTCGTGTTCCTTTACAAACTCTACGTGCAAATATTGATTATTGCTATAAAACTGCAAACACTATTTACGGAATTATTGGTATTAAAATTTGGATTTATAAAGGGTATACTCAAAACCTTTCTTCAAAACAAAATCGTAAATCGAATTTAAATTCTTTTTAATTTCAAATTTGAAATAAAATAATAAAAAGAAATAATTTTTTCAATGAACAAACACTTCACTTTTCATATCTTTTCTGAAAAGACAAGAAGTATTTAAACAATAAAAAAATTATTTCTTTTTATTCGTTTTGTTTATTGAATTGTGTCTTTCGCAAAAGGAAAAATCACTTAAGTTTAAAGCCATATACGCTTCGTAGAAACGAAATTTTTAAAGATAAAAACGACTTCAAAAATTTTTCGACAATTTATATTTGATATTTTTAAATAATTTATAAAAAAATTGACTTTTTCTATTATCAATTTTTGAACCAATTCAATAGATTTTGTTTTTCTTTTTTATTGATTTGACAATTTTTTGAAGAAATCAAATGAGATTTTTTTACAAAAAACAATCTGTCTAACACAAAAATGTTGGAAATTTATTACCATTCTTTTTCTAGCTATAAAAATTTTTAAATTATTAAAGACTAGAAAAAATTATTGTTATTTTTTGAATCTTTATCACACTTTAGTGTAATAAAAATTTTATTCCTTTTGTGAAATCAAAATAATGAAACTTTATTAAGAGATAAAATTTTTTGAAAAGTTATTTGTTTCTTTTTTGAATTTAAGAACTTAATTCCTTTTTAACAAAAAATAAACGATTCGAATTTAAACTCTTATTAATCTTAGTTTCAGACTTTAAATAGATGAAAAATAAAATTGTATACAAATCTTTTTCGAAATCTGATGAAAACTTTTGTTTGAATTTGTTTAAAAATGGTAAAATTCAAAATTCTTCCTCCAAATTTTTCCCTTTTAAAAAACAGGAACGAACTTCTCAATTTTTGATTGAGAAGTTCGTTCCTCAGTCTTTGAATGAGAAGTTCATTCCTGTGCAAGAAAGAGGTTCATCATTGGCATCTGGATCAGATGAAGGACTTTTTTCGAGTTTTTTAAATTTTTCTTTTGATAAAGGTCGTTTAAAGGGTTTTGTTATTTGGTTTTTAAAAACTTATGGTCAACATAAAACAGTTTTATTACTTGAAAAACTAAAAGAAATTGGTTTTCATTACGCAACTCGTGCAGGAATTTCTTTAGGAATTGATGATTTAAGAATTCCTCCGCAAAAAACAAATTTACTTATTATAGCTCAACAAAAAACTATTCAAAATAAGGTTCAATACAAAAAAGGACAAATTACAGATGTTGAATATATTCAAAAATTTATTGATATTTGGCATCAAACCAGTGAAAACTTAAAAAAGGAAGTTGTTCGAAACTTTGAAGTTACTGATCCTTTAAATCCTGTTTATATGATGGCTTTTTCTGGTGCACGAGGAAATATTTCTCAAGTAAGACAATTAGTAGGGATGCGTGGTTTAATGGCCGATCCACAAGGTCAAATTATCGATTTCCCTATTCGAAGCAATTTTCGTGAAGGCTTAACACTTACTGAATATATTATTTCAACTTATGGAGCAAGAAAAGGTATTGTTGATACTGCTTTAAGAACAGCCAACGCTGGTTATTTAACTCGTCGATTAGTCGATGTAGCTCAACATGTAGTTGTGTCAGAATTTGACTGCCATACTAAAAAAGGTGTTTTTATTTTTGATATGAAAGAAGGAGTAAAAACAATTTATCCTTTAAAAAATCGATTAATTGGGAGAGTTCTTGCAAAAGATGTTTTTTCTCTACCTTCTTCTACAGGCGAAAATATTCAAAAAGAAACGAAATCTTCGAGCTCCCCATTCGTTCATAAAAAAAATACACAAACTGTTGATTTAAGTCAGCAAAAACGAATTGCTTATCGCAATCAAGAAATTTCTATAGATTTAGCTGAAACGTTAATTCAAATTTCCAAAAAAATTTTAATCCGTTCACCTTTAACTTGTGAGACTCAAAAATCCGTTTGTCAATTATGTTATGGTTGGAGTTTAGCGACAAACAGGCTTGTTTCAATTGGAGAAGTTGTAGGTGTTATTGCAGCACAATCAATCGGTGAACCTGGGACCCAATTAACAATGAGAACATTCCATACAGGGGGAGTATTTTCTGGTGGAATGTCTGACCAACTTATTGCTCAAAACGAAGCTATCGTTGAATATGCAGGACCAATCGCGGGAACTTGTGTACGAACACCTCAAGGTGAAATCGCTTTTTTGACAAAATCGGAAGGCTCATTAATTTTAAAAAATTGTGTACCTAGCGAAGGAAGATCTTATTCACCAGATAAAAAACCTGAATCAAAGATTGAGAACTTCGATCCTTATTCTAAAACAAGATTCACCTTTCCTCTATCACAAAAAGAGCAAGGCGAAAAAAATAAAATTCAATCAATTCAAGTATTTAAAGTTCCATCGTTTAGTCTTCTTTTTGCTAGAAACGGGCAAAAAGTTGTAAAAAAACAATTAATTGCTCAATTAAATTTAGGAGCTTCAAGAATGAATCAAAGAGGAGTCGCAGAACAAACCGTTTATTCAGAATATGATGGAGAGCTTTATAACAGCCAAGTTGATATTATTGAAAGATTTAACGAATATCAAGATTTAAACTCAAAATCATTAGGTTGGGGTTATATTTGGATTTTATCTGGAAAGATTTATAAAACTCCTCTTGAATCAAATCAATTTCCACGACCTGGGGATTTTATTGCAAAAAAATCCCCATTCAGTCGAATTGGTTGGGTAAGCTCAGAGTCTTGCTTTTTACAAACAACAAAAAACCAACAAAAAGAATTTCAATCAAATGTGCCTTTATCTGATGAAAACAATCATGCACCAGGTCAAAATTTTATCCCTTATCAGACGTCTACTTCTTATAAAACAAAAAATAGAAAAAGTTTTTTTGCAAAAGAAAATGCTACTGGTTTTTCAAAATTTTCACCTCATTTTCTACGTACTGGAAAAATTCAAAGAAATTCAAAATTACTTGACTCTTTTTCCTTTGGGAAAAAACAAGCGTCATATGTTCAAAAACAAAAGGGGTCCATTACGCGAACTCCATGTCCACTTTTTTTAAAAAAACATTTTGAGAAAATTTGTACTTTTAAAAATAATGTCAAGCAAAAATCTTCAAAACGTTTTTTCCAAAATCCAAATTTTGCTTATTTCAAAAGTAGAAATCAAGTTCAAAATTTGAATCGTCGAACTTTGAGAATTTTTTCTTTAAAATACAAAAATAAAATTTTAACAAGATCAAATATTCAAAAAAAGGTCTTTAGTAATCTAAAGACTTTGTCTACGCGAGTGAAATTTCCATTTTCATCGCAAAATTTGACTCAAATGAATTCTCTAAAATTTACGAAAATGTATAAAACTCACTCGATTCGTAATATTCAAATGAATATGCCTATTTATGAAAATCACAGTTTAAAGCTTACTTTAAGAAAAGAAAAACCGAAAAATGAAAGTTTTTATAATATGAAGTCAAAAATCTATCCAATTCAAAAATTTTCACGTCAACCAAAAATTTATAAAAAATATTTCACGAATTCTATTTTTTTCTCTCACCCAGGGAACCCATTAAACAATGATCAAAAAAATAAGTCTTCTATTAAGAAAGGTCACGGAAAAAATAAGAAACTTAAAAAGAAAGAAAATCGAGTAATTCGCTCAAAATTATTAGTTATTAATAAAAAAGCGAAACAAAAAATTCAAAACTTTCAAAATCATCAGAAACGCTCATTTTATATGAATTATGTTTTTACATTTTATAATAAAAAAACAATTCAAAGTCAAATTCCTTTACATTTTTATGGGTTTTTAGCAAATGCTCATAGACCCTTTAAGAGTTTCTTAAGTTCTAACTCTATACAAATCTATAGTCCTTATAAAGAACCAATTTTGCCCTGCCTCGTAAGAAGCAGAAATAAACATGTTTCGCTAGTTAACGGTCTAAAAGCAAACTCGAATTTTTTCACGCTCAAAGAACAAGAAAACTCATTTTATAATCTTTATCGTCGAGCATTAAAAAACAAAGTTCCCAATTTTAAATCGGAGCGTTTGTCGTTGCTTCAAATTTCACAAATTTTATATAATGAGACGGAAGAAGCCACAAGTGAAATTTTATTAAATCAAATCAGAAAGAGTTTGTTAAGATCTTTTCTTTTACCTTCTGCTTCTCCAGCCGTTCCAGAGATTGAAATAAAAAACTCAAAAAGATACTTGTCGAGTCTATTTTCGAGTGGCAAAAAACCGATTGTTTTAAGTTTCATGAGATTTCGTTCACTTTCTAATTATTCAAAAGTTGAAAATTCGATTTCAGCAAAAAATTTGAAATTGAATTGGTCCAATTTTTACGAAAATATTCGACAATATAATAATCAATACAATCATAGAAGAGAAAATAAAAAAATGTCAAAACATCAAAATTTAAAATATTTTCGATCTTTAAGCTTAAAAAAACATATTTTATCTTTAAAATTTAGTAATATGCGCTTCCAAAAAAATGTTTACAATTTTCGTTTAAATATGAATCCGAATCAACCAAATAAAGTCATTTCCGATTTTTGTCTTTATTCTTCAAAAACTCAGGCAGGATTGGAATTTTCTGAAAATTTATCTAGCCTTCATCCAATTATTTTCAATAAAGAAAAAACAGATCACTCCCAAGTTCAAAAAGCGAAAAGGTTAAATAATTTAAACACTTTTCGTCAAAACACATATTATTGGAAACCGAATGAGCAGCTCGCTTTAAAATGGTTACCACAAAATGCTCAATTTCATAATAGTGGTATGTTTTTCTTATCAAATCCACCAATTTATTCAAATTCTTTAACACATTTTACTCAAAGAAATCAAATTCTAAATAGTATTTCGACTTCTGATTTAAAAGAAACAGATTTAAATCGAGTCCCATACAAAGAAGATCTTCTATTTCCAAAACGAACAAAAATGGATTTTTTAGTCAATTTTCATTTTTTAAAAAAAATTTCGACGAGCTCTTTACAAGTTTGTGTAAAGTTAAATCAAAGTTTTTTACCAAAAATTACAAAACTTCGAATGGCATCTTCTTTTAAAATAAACGATTGGCCAAACTTATTTTCTGAGAAAACTCCATATAATCCAACAACTTTCTCACCTTTTGAAAAAAACGGCAGACAATTTTTAACTCGACTTAAACCTCTTTATTCATTCAATCAAAATCCACAAAATTTGATTATTCAACATATCCAGCCAATTCAAGAAAATTATAAAATTTATGTTCAAAATCGTTTTGTTTTCAGAAAAAATGAGCCTAATTTAATGAAACTTCGAAATTTAAGTCAAAAACATAATCAGTGTTTTTTATACAAAAAATCAGAACAAAAAAATCAAATTTCTGTTTCTTTTTTTAAAGCGATTTTACCTTATTCGGGAAGAGGTCCTTCTCAACATTATACAAATTTACAAAATATGAGTTCCCCGTTAAGTAAAGCAAGATTAAATTCACGAATTAAAACCAAAAATACGGTTTATCCTTTTATGACAAAACAATTTTTGAAAGTTGAGAAATTGATTTTATTAAATAAAATGAGTTCAAAACAGTTTTTAGTTTCAAATGTGAATTCAAAATTATTTTCCTCTCAAATTTCAATTGAAAATCGCGAATTTTGTGATCTTTTCCCAAGAAAAAAACAAAATTCTTTTCATTTTTTTTTATTCAGAAATCAAAATAAAATGATGTTTTTATCCCGTCCAGGCCAAAAAACACTATATAATAACCAATCGACAAATCCACTTGAAATTGAGAAACATTTGTTAAAAAATAACGAAATTCGTCTTAATTTCGTTCAGCCTTTAAGAAAAGATGCTCGAAAATTTTCAAATATGACGATTCAACAAGTTTCTTTAGCACATCCTTATAGAGAATTTCATTCTCAACTCGAAAATAGTCCTAGCCACTCATTTATTAGTGGTGAGAGCTTCGCTCCTTACGCGAGAGGGTCTCATTTAACTTCAAAACTTTCGGTTCATTCTTATGAAATTTTCTCAATTCCTCAAGAAAATTACCAAATAATTGTAAATTCAAAAAATACACAATTTCATCCTTTTGCATCTTATATGAATAAAATCAAAATCAAAGAAGAAAATCAAAACTTTTTGAAATCTTCTTATTTTTCTATTAACTCATCAAAATCATTTTTAAATTTAGTCAATCGACAAGGTCAACAAAAATTTTATAATTCAAAACTTACGGGAATTGGGCAATTTTTATTGAATCGAAAAAACAATTCTCTAGTTACGTCTTCGAAACCTTTAGCAACTAAGAAAAGTTCAGTGGATTATTCTTCTCTATCGAGCTTTAAAATTCAAGTTTTAAACAAAGTGAAGTCTCAAACAAATTTACAAAAGTTTGATCAAAACTTAAAAATTCAAATTTTAAATCAATTTAAAATAAACACACCTTCATCTTCGTCTTTACAAGCATGGAAGAAACCGGATTTATCGAAAAAAGAATCTTCAATTTATTGCTTTTTTGACCAGAAATCGCTTTTTTCACATTTAGTTGTGAAACAAGTTGATCAGAATTTAAATTTACCACATATTATTTCAAATTCTATTTCGGAAAATCTTTTAAAATTTGAAACTCCGAAAACAAATGTCATGAATTTAAAAGTTGAGCAAGGTTGGGTTTATGTCACTAGATCTTCATCAATCCCAAATTTTGGACTTCATGAATCTGTACGTTTCCCAGGAAAAACTCTAATTGATGATATTTTATTTGAAAATAATCGTGTTTATATGAAATATATTCTTTTAAATTCCCAGTCAAAACAAGATCGAATCTCGAAATTTCCAACTCCAAATTTCCCACAAAAAGGTTTCCTATCTGACGATCCCTTATGGGCCGGATACCTTACTAAGTCAGGGAAAGATCTTTTGCCTTTATCAAAAGAAAAAAATAAAAACTCTGATCCTGCGCAAAAAGAAAAAGATAAAAATGCGCCAGACTTTTGTGTTGAGGAAATTATTGAGAATAAAAAATGCCGTTTTTTCCCTTTTAGTCCACAAGATTCAAAAAAACCATTAAATTTCGATATTTCATCAAATATGTCGACTTCTCAGTTCTTCCCTTTTGAAGAAATTACAGAGAAAAAACAAGTTGCTTTAATGATTTTACCAATGCAGCACCGAATTTTGCCAAATGTTCATTTTTATAAAAGAAAGATTTATAGATCTCAAAGAAATCCTATAGATCCTGTGTTCTCAAACTTTATGCAAAAAAATTATCGTTCGTATTTATTAAATAAACAACTTAGTGATAAAAAACTTATTTCGACTTACCCAGCCCCTGATTTAAAACTTACGTCTACTTTCCAAATTCCAAAAATTCAAGAAAAAATTGAAAATAAAAATTCTTTAACGTCCGGATTTTGGAATTTAAAAAAACAAAAGAAATCAAATTTACTCAAAAAATCGAAAGAAAAAGTCCCATTTTTAACGTCTGATAAAAACGATCATGTTTTATCTCTACTCTCTTCCTCGTCGCCGAAGGTAAACGACCAAATTGAGGACGAAAACAATGATTATCAGCTAAGATCGCAAAAAAATTATGAGAAAATGATGGATAAATTGGCGTGTGTTTCACGCTTCGAAACAAAAGAACGAAAAATGGATTTTGAATATTTTGACAAAAATAATTATCAAAACTTTGAAACAAAGTATCATTCAAATCTTAAAACATTACAATGTCACTTTACTTATGTGCCAATGAATTTCTGGAGTCTCCAAATTGAAATTATTTTTCCAAAAAATTTTGAGTATACCTTTAATACAATTGAACTCGGTCTGAATAATTCACCGAGTTCTCCTGTTCCTTTTTCAAAGATTTATTCAAATCTTTTTCCGGGTCCTTACTTTAAGAAAAATCCATATGCGGAAAAATGGCCTGCTACTTATATGTTTTTAAATCGTCTTTTAAAACAAAGTAAAGCTTATCTTAATTTACATTCTCCTCCTTGTGTGGTAAAACAAATAAAATCTTCAATTTTTTCTCCCGAAACAAATGTCAGTAGCCATAAAGAGTTTTTCTCATCTCATTTCAAGAGATCGTTGAAAGAACATGAGAAAAATTTTGAATCGAATAGAAGTTTCGTTACTCCAATAGATAATAATTTTAAATTTAAAAATCAAAAACTTTATAATCAATATTCACTTAGTTTATTAAATAAAATTTCTTTAAAACAAAATTTAAATCTTTATTTAAAAGATGAAATGGCTTATTTTGCAAATCAACGTTTTGCAGCTATGCTTTTTACTCATGAGAATTTACTTAATAAATCAAAACCAAATTCAAGAAAAGTCAAACAATTTTTAAGTCACTTTCCAACTTTTACAAATGAGCTTATTTTAAATAATCCAAGTTTTGGCTCTATTATTTCAAATAAAAAATTTGCATTCACTTCTTTTTTAAGTCCTTACGATGGAGAATTCATGCCATTGACAAAAAATCGTTGGTTAAAAACTTCAATGGAAGATGAATATTTAATTTTATCGAAATCGGATTTGTTTAGCGTTTCATTAAATCAAGAAAATTTTGAATCCCCAAATTATCGAAATTTAAAACAAAAATTGCAAAAACATTATAATTTGTTTTTAGATAATGAAAAGTTTGCTAATGTTCAATATAATTCTCCCATTTTAAAACCAAAAGAAACACTTGTAAATTATGAGAAAAAACTTTATAAAGTAAAAGGACTTCAAATTGGATCTTTCAGTCCTTATCAATCTTTACGTATTGGGTCTTTTATCTTGCATGGTGACGTCGTTTCTCCAGGTTATGCTTTTAATAAAACGGGTCAAATTATTCATATTAGCTCAGAAAAAGTTACTATTAGACGCGCTCAACCCATTTCTTTATCTCCTGGTACATTATTTCACTTTTACAATGGTGATTTTGTTAAGAAAAATGATGCTGTTGTTACTTTAGCTTTCCAAACTTTAAAAACTGGAGATATTGTTCAAGGGATTCCGAAAGTCGAACAATATTTCGAAGCTCGCACGAGTCGAGCTGGACGATTATTCCGCGATAGTTTACCAATTCTTCTTCAAGGATTGTTTCAGCGTTACTCTTCATTTTTACCTTTAAAACAAGCTGTTAGACAGAGTGTTTTAAAAATTCAACAAATTATTGTTGATGGTGTTCAACGTGTTTATCGTTCACAAGGTGTTGGCATTGTTGATAAACATTTAGAAATTGTTGTTCGTCAAATGACTTCTAAGGTTCAAATCATTAATGCTGATGAAACTGGCTTTTTTCCTGGTGAGCTTTTTGATTTTGAATTTATTGAATATGTCAACTTTGTATTAGGCACAAAAATCAAATATGAACCTGTTGTTCTTGGAATTACAAGAGCATCTTTAGAGGTTGAAAGTTTTCTTTCTGCTGCCAGTTTTCAACAAACAACTCGTATTCTTAGTAAAGCTGCAATTTCAAGAAAAAAAGATTTTTTAAAAGGATTAAAAGAAAATTTAATTACTGCAAATCTGATTCCTGCGGGAACTGGATACTTCATTTATTCTTCGCGTTTTCGCAAAGAAAATATTGAAAATTTTTTTGAATATTAAGGCACCTAATTACCGTTTTTATTCTTTGTCTTAAGGTACAAACTTCTATTCTATAAAGAATACAAGTTTGTACCTTAGCATAGCAAGTTATAAATCGTCCTCTCCAAGAGAATCCCCTAGTACCGCGAATTTAAAAATCAATTTTTTTATTTTTAAATTTTTTTTTATTATTAAGGGAAAGGTCGTGTATTAAACACTTGGGCTGATATCATCAACCGTGCTAACTTAGGTATGGAAGTTATGCACGAGCGTAACGCTCACAACTTCCCTCTAGACTTAGCGTCTGTTGAAGCTCCTGCTGTTAA